>ERZ808054.97-NODE-97-length-111488-cov-20.935841_pt1 | contig 111488 bp, 98 predicted proteins | sample MGYA00380201_ERZ808054 | MGnify/ENA primary metagenome ERZ808054 (study PRJEB31490, sample SAMN06133419) | mouse gut metagenome | isolation source: Z5_2 | host: mice | place: China: Chengdu | collected 2015-05 ... | reverse complement strand
TGATACCTTTCCTTATTTCCCAATATGAAAGCCGGTATGAGATTTAACAGTTATACTGACGTTTTGACAAATATGTATTGCACCAGTATATCAAAAAAAGTGCTTTCTGAGAAGATGATGTCCTGAATAAAGGGAAACTGTCCTGAAATAAGATTTGTGTAGAAAATTCGGGACAGAACCGGCGGAAAGAGGACATAAAAGATAGAAAAGAATATTTTTGTGATAAGGTGATCAACAGCAATAAAATGCTGCCTGACACTTTTATGAAGGAGGATGTTTTAGATGAATGAAAGAGCAGCAGCGGGAAAGAAACTGCCCGCAGTAAAAGAATCCAAAAGGCTTCTGGCTTTGGACGCAGTTCGGGGACTGGCGGTTATGGGAATGTATATTCAGCATTTTGCATTAAATCAGTGGAATAGTTTTGTGTCTGGAAATACGATGATTTTATTCATGTTGTGTTCCGGTATTTCCTATACGATCATGACACAGAGGATATTAGAAGGAAACGCCGAAAGAAAATTTTTGAATACACGTATTCTGGTTCGCTCTGTGTTTATTGATTTGGCGGGGTATTTGCTGATTTTGCTGAACGGGCCGTTTGCAGTAGTTTTGACAGCCTATGCCATGCTGTATCTGCTGATGCTCCCGTTTATACACTTCTCAACAACAAAGCTGTTTATTTTATCCGGGGTTGCATTTGTGATATGCCCGCCGTTGATGCTGATTGGTATGAGCCTGTTTGAAGGCGCCGCGCTTTTGCGTGATATTGCCGGCGGGCCCGGATCGGCTTTGGCATGGGCACCTGTTTTTCTTGCAGGGATGGCGATTGGGCGCCTGGATTTGCATAAAACGGGCACTGTAATAAGATTTATTGCGGCGGGCATCGTCATTTTGATACCGGTGAAACTGGTGGAATTTTTTGTGCTGCCGGGCATTTATCAGTCGTATATGGAATGGGCTTTGCAGAATCCGGCGATTGTGAATGCAGAGATTGATGCTTTTGCTATGTGGCCATATAACACACAGCCGGTCATGTGGCAGATGCTTTTTATTTCTATGCCGCAGGGCGGTTCTGCCTGTGAATTGTTGGCCGGTACAGGTGGTTCGCTTATTTTGCTGGGAATTTTCTGTCTGGTCGAAAAGGCATATGGAATGTTTCTGAAGCCGTTTTGCAGCGTGGGAAAGCTGTCACTTACATTGTATGTAATTCAAATTGCAGCCGGATGGGGATTGCAGGTAGCCGGTATAGACAGGTCTTCCATAGATATTGGGGCGATTCCATGCGGGGATGTCATGGTTGCGGTCTTTGTGATTCTCCTGAGCTGTATTTTTATAAGATTCAAAAATGGACCGTTTGAAACCATGATGCGAAAGTTTGAGAAGAAATTTATTTAGGAACCACCATTTTATTCCTGTTGACAGAATGGAGAAGGAAAAGTATAATTTAATCGTGTTACAAACGTAACACGGAAAAGAGGGAAGATACTGATGAGTACGGAACGTTTCAAAATCTCTGACGCCGAACTGGAGGTCATGAGAATACTCTGGCGGGAGGAACAGGCTGTATCGTTCAGCGATATTCGTACAGAACTGAGCGGCAAAATGGGCTGGGAGAAGTCTACCATCGCAACACTTTTAAGAAGATTGCTGAAAAAGGGCGCTGTTTCGATTCAGGAGAAAGAGGTCCATTATTATGCACCGAATATAACAAAAGAAGAGTACAGTATGCACAGGAAAAGAAGTTTGATCGACAAACTTTATGACGGCAGTGTGAAGAATTTTGTTGCGGCTCTCTGCCGGAGCGGGGAACTGACAGAAGAGGACATTGATGAACTCAAGATGTATTTCCGAATGGGGGACGAGAACAAATGATGGTGGTTGAAACGTATTCTGCAGAGATGGTCAGGCTCATTCTCTCGATGACCTTTACCGGCAGTATCCTGTCAGGGTTATTGTTTATCTTAAAACCGGTCATAAAAGAGAAGCTGCCGAAGACATTCCAGTATTATATGTGGTTCCCGGTCGTGACGGCTCTGCTTGTGCCTGTATCAAAAATTATGGTGATTCCCGTATCGGGCCATTCGGAAATGGCAGTGCGGACGACCGGTGATCTTGCACGGTGGATTGCGGACACGGCTTCCGCAGTGTCTGTGAATCCTGTACTGGCAGCACAGAATGAGAGCGGGCAGACCATCCGGCAAATCGCCTGTTTTCCAAGCGTCGCGGTTATGTTATTTGCCATTTGGCAGACAGGCATGTTGATGGTTCTTGGTTTTCATCTTATATGCTATTTGATTTATGTCAGAAGGCTTGCCAGGCACAACATAAGGGCAGACCGGCAGGAAGTAGAGCTGCTGCAGAATCTGTCAGAAGGAGACAAAGGGCTGCGGCTCTATAGGAACACCATGGTGGAAACGCCGGTTTTGATCGGTTTCTTCCGTCCTGCGGTTATTTTACCGGACAAAGCATACGGGGATGTGAAGCTGCGGCATATTCTTCTGCATGAGATGACACACAGGAAGAGGCAGGATATTTTCGTTAAGTGGCTGTTGATTTTTGCGGGAGCGGTGCACTGGTTTAATCCACTTGTTTATTTTGTGCGCAGAGAGATGAATAAGGCGTGTGAACTGGCCTGTGATGAAGCGGTCATAAAGGGGTTTACTGTCAGTGAAATGCAGCAGTACGGCGATACTTTAATAGAAGTTGCCGCCGATTCGATCAGGAAAACGCCTCTTTCCATTGCGATGTTTGAAGACAAAAAGAATCTGAAAGAAAGGTTGGGTGCGATTATGAAACACAGAAAGTATTCCAGGAGAACAGTTACTGCAGCGGGCGTTATTCTGGTCACGATGGTCTGTGCCGTTCTGGGGGTCAGTGCAATGCGAGGGATAGAGGATGGCACCGGCGGTAATGGGTATGCAGACAATTTCCCTCAGCCAGAGGCGCAAAAGCGCATTAAGGGGATTGAACTGAGGGAGGCTTTGCGTGATTATGATAAAAAGAACATTGCAGAAGCATATGTGCTTTTAAGTGATATGGATGGCGAAATCACGGATGCCCATATCTTGATTATATGTCAGGAACAAGATCCCGGTTCCGAAATGCAGAGTGGAATAAGGACGCTTGCAGCAGAAGAACTGGGACTGGATATCCAAAATATATTTGTGGAGTATATGGATGTCGAATCATTTACCTCTGAAGAAGATGTCTGAAGTCCATGCACCTTTCTGATCCGGCAGTAAAATCATGCGGGCAGCAGCGGAAAACCGCGTAGCGTGCTACTGCGGCGCGGAGACAAAGCGGATCGTAGATTCTCTGGCAATGACCCGGGATTCCAGTTCGTACATACGGGGTTCCGCGTTGTTGTTGATCTGATCCAGCAGGATTTAATCTTATCTTTGTATAAACAATCTCGTTTATGGCCCAGGCGTTCAGTCAATGCCGTCTCTCCCTATAATCTTTAGAGAACCTTCTGGTTCTGCAAGGATTCCCTATGGCTTTTTTTATGTGCGCTGAAAGAAAAGTCTGCTTGACTTTTAAATCTTACCAATGTAATATTTAATATGAAATCTTACGTTAGTAAGATTAATAAGAACAGTAAGGATGGTAATGTTAATAAGATTTCAAAGAATTTAAAAAATTAAAGGATCATCATGTGAGAAAAAGGAGAGAAAAGGACAGAAAAGGACAGGATAAGATTAAGATAAGAAAGGCAGATAAAGTATGAGCGCATGGAAGAAAAAGGCAGACAGATCACGGACGGGGAGAGGGGGCCGGATCGCAGACCGCAGGAAGATTTGCAGGACGGTTCTGCTCGGTATCATGGTGTTTCTGATAACCGGATGCAGAGACAACCTTTCGGGAAGAATTGATCCCGGGATAACATTAGAAGATAACAGGGCGGATTCTTCTGCGGAAAAGGAGGGGGATAGTACAGCGATAGATGATACGAAGATCATAGAAGCGGTTTATGAGGAGATCTGCGGCCGGGCAGAAACGATACCGGGCAGCCTGGAAGAGATACGCGGCATTGTAGAAGGATTGGGAGCGAAAGGATATGCGGCGGTTGACGGAGAGAACCAGATCAATATGGTCTGCCCGGAACAGATCAGGAGCTTTGGCAGGCAGGTGGAAGCCCGGGAAGAAGCGGAAGCAGAGCTTGTGGTCGTAGTGTCCGCGATCAGTTTTGTAAGATATGAGTTTACGACGGCGGAGGGGACGGTGACGGTGCGGCGCAGCTTTTTTCTGCGGCAGGGGGATTGGGAAATGGTGAGCAGTCAGAGTTATCCGGCCTGTACATGGGTGTATTCCGGGGCCTGGTTATTTTTCGGGGAGTACAATATGCCCGGTTATGACGGGCCTTCCGGCCAGACGGCAGTCAGGGTGGAACCGCTGGGGGAAGAGTACCGGCAGCTGAACTGGAACTATGTGCGGCGTATCGGCTACGAGTTGAACAACCTGTTTACTGCGGACTGGAGTGAGTCGGATTATCGGGATCTTAATTTTTACGATCTCTATGAGGCGTTCCTGCGGATCCGGAATGCGCAGCAGACGGGAGCATTGTTTGAGGAAGGCAGAAGCTATGAGATACCGGCGGCAGAATTTGAGGCTGTTTTTCAGAGCTTTTTTCGGATAGATGCGCGTACGTTGCGGCAATATACGACATACCATGAGAGTACGGATACCTACCGGTACAGGACGCGGGGTATGTTTGATTTCGCTCCGACGCCGAATATTCCCGAACCGGAAGTGGTCGCTTATGAAAAGAACCCGGACGGAACATTACGACTTACCGTCAATGCTGTCTGGGCGGAGAAGTGTCTGGAGCAGGCATTTTGCCATGAAGTGACCGTCAGGCCATTGGAAGACGGGAGCTTCCAGTATGTTTCCAACCGGGTGCTCCACTCGGAAAACGATGTGGAGATCACATGGTATACGGATAGGCTGACGGAGGAACAGTGGGCGGAATACTATGAGAAAAAGGCGGGAACAGAGACAGAAGATGAAAATGCAAAAGCCGCCGCAAAAGACGTTGCGAAAGAGCCTGCGGGGGAGAGTGCAGAGAAGAATGCGAAGCCGGACAATATTCTGACGGCGGCGGAAGAAATGCGTCTGCAGAAGGAGGCGATGGCAGCGGCAGAACGGTGTGCGGAATACTACCGGGACAGCAGCATTATTGATGCGGAGACGGGCTGTTCCCGGATCGACAATTTTTCTGCAGAGCAGAGGAAAGCGGTGGTGCACTGTCTTGGCGGACAGGGGCTTGTAAGTGTCTCAGACGACATCAATATGGAAAACGGCCAGCAGGTGGAAGCGTTTTATGATATCTATGCCTCCGGCGGGGATGCGATGGTTACCGTGTTTGAAGTATACAGGGAGGGGGATCTGTGTGCGAAAACATTTATAAGCAGGGACGGGAAGACACAATCTTACTATGTTCTGGTCGGCTGGCGCGAAGGGGGCGTACCGAGGATAAAAGGAGACGGCACCCGTGATCTGGAAGAAATGCGGTTGACGGAAAAAGGATATTTCATCTATACAAATACGGTGACGGTCATGCATGGCAGTCTGCGGGATTATTACAGGGTAAAGCCGTTGTCCGAATCATGCCGGCAGCTGACCGATCGTTATCTGTACGGGCTGAGCTTCGTCAATTACAGCCTGCTGGCAGCAGACTGGGACGCCGATACGGTGGAAGCTGTTTTGGAGCCCTGTATGTTCGAGGATATCTACCGGGCATTCACCAGAGAGCCATTTGTGCCGGAAAATGGCAGGATACCGGCACAAACCTACGAGCAGGTCATGACGACATGCCTGCCGGTGACCGTCGAACAGCTGCGGGAGCACTGCGGTTACGACGGGGAAACGGACAGTTATGAGTATGAGATGATCTTTTCAAGACAGTTCCCGCCTTTCGGGGAAGTGGTGGATTACAGGGAGCAGGAAGACGGAACACTGATACTTACTGTGGATGTGGTCTGGATCGACCGCAATTCGGATCAGGCCTTTACAGATCAGATCGTGGTTCAGCCGTTTGCGGACGGCACATTCAGATACCTGTCCAACTCGGTGGAGGAGAAGGAGCTGTCGCTGCCGGCAAGGGCAGACAGGACGGCTTTCGCTATCCCGGCAGCTTTGCTTCCGGCAGCACCGGAACTGCCCTGGATGTTGACGGCAAAGAAACAGGTGTTGTCGGGCACTTCAAAGAAGCCGATAAACCAGCCGTTTCTGTCCTGACCGTCCACACGCCCGGTGCCGGTTTTGCCGTAAAAAGCTGTATTCCCGGCAGAAGCGTTTTCAGGAGAAGTGCCGGCGGCAGAAGCATTGCCGGCAGTGGAATACAGGCGGATGGAATCTTTTACGGCATTTACATGTTCCGGGGCAAAGCCGGGACGATTGTCGTAAAGCGCCGCCAGCAGCTGCACCTGTTCTACCGGCGAGATCTTCAGGGAGGACTGCAGCCAGTAAGGGGAACTGCCGGTGGTGATGTATGCCGGTATGGTTTCGTTGCCGTATCCGATCCTGTGAAGATAGTCCCGGATGACGGGGGAACCGAGCTGCCGATCTATCTTTTCGAAATACCAGTTGACGGAGGCGCGCATGGCGGTGTCCAGATTCTGGTCCTTATTCCATGCCGCAAAAGGATACGCGGTCCCGTCCCATGCCATGGATGAATCCGCAGGCGTGATCACGCCTTCCTCCAGTGCAAACAGCGCGTCATAGATCTTGTAGGTGGAGTCCGGGGACGTCCGCAAAAGAGCGTGTTCCATGTCATAAATGTGCCAGTGGTCGTTTTTGAGGTCATAGAGGACGAAGCTGCCTTCATAACCGTCGAAGTATGAGGACAGGTCGAGTGTAGAAATCCTGTCGGGGGACGGATTCCACCGGTATTGTTCCTGCCCGGCGGCCTGGGTGGAGAGCAGCGGGGCAGGTGTGAGGAGCAAGGCGCCGATCAGAGCGAAGGCGGTGCATCCTTTTGCTTTCCTGAAAGCGTCAGGCTTTTCATAGGTGGAGATGGCGGCGATCCGCTGTCGCATCTGCTTCATGCTCCCGCTCATACCGGCAGCAAAGGGAAAGGGCATATGTGAAACCTTTTCGGCAAAATTGATCAAAGCTGCGCCGTATGCTTCGTAGTCGCTTTCGGGAAGCCTTTTCAGGACGGCGGCGTCGCAGGCGATCTCCCGGTCGTTGCGCATTTCTTTCAGGGCATACCGTACCGGCGGATTGCACCAGTAGAGTATGCCGGTCAGGGTCATAAAAAGACCGGCCAGCGTGTCTTTGTGTCGGTAGTGCTGTAATTCGTGCAGCAGTATATAGCGCATCTCTTTGGCATCAAAATCCGAGATCAGATGGATCGGCAGATAGATACGCGGCCTGCATATGCCCATGATAAGCGGAGATTTCAGGTAAGCGGCGCTGTAGACCGGAACAGGTCGCTTTATGTGCAGCTCAAGCAGACAGTCGTCGTATAGTGCGCGGACCGTTCTGCTCTGCAGGGGAAGCGCAGATCTTCGCAGGGCGGTTAAACGGACGCTGGAGCGCATCACGATCAAGAGCATTGCGATGACGCCCGTAAGCCAGATGGAACACAGGATAAAGCCGGCAATGGAGGGCGCCGCATTGCTGACAGACAGGGTGAAATCGTCCATCTGCCGGAGCGTGCCGGGAAGATGGATGCCGGCAGCAGTTCCCTGGACCGGATCCGTGCCTGCTTCTCCGGAATGCCGTACTGCGGCAAACCACGAGAGGATCTGCAGGATACCGGCCGGGCGGACGGGCAGGAAGGGAACAGTGAGAAGAGCGAGCAGCAGATACCATAAATGAAACTGCATCCGGCTGGTGAGGATATGCCGGCATATCCGTTTTGCCGCAAGAAGTGCAGCTGTGATCATACAGATGATAAAATTGCACAGGAAAAACCGGATTCCGAAATCTGCCATGTTACTGCCTCCTGTCCGCCCTGCCTTTTGCGAGAAGGGAGCGCAGGGCATCAATCTCCGATGCGGAAAGCTGGTCGTCTTCGATGTAGGCGGAGAGCATTGCCGTAATATCTCCGTCATAGTACCGGGCGAGAAAGGAACGGCTTTCCTGTCCGATGTATTCCTTTTCTGCGACCAGCGGGGTGTAGACGAATACCCGGCTTTGCTTTTCATAGGAAAGAACGCCCTTGGTCACAAGCCGCTTGATCAGGGTCTGGATCGTCTTCGGACTCCAGGCGGTAGTCTGGGTCAGCATCTCGGTGATCTGATTGGTATTGATCGGCGCGTGCTTCCATACGATCTTCATCACTTCATATTCTGCTTCTGAAATCTGTGGTAGTTTTTTCACTGCTGTGTGCTCCTTAATTCTTACGACTGTAATAAATATATTAACAGTATAAGGGGAAACCGGGGAGATGTCAATTTTTTGTGGAAAGCCTCTTGACAGAAAAGCGAATGGGTATAATGATGGATAACAAACGGCGAATGCATCAGGAGAGGTGTACGGTTTTGGGAAGCGGACAGGAGAGCAGGGAAATGAGGGAACACATTTTAATAGCAGAGGATGAGGAAGAGATTGCCGATCTGCTTGAGGTTTATCTGGAAAATGACGGTTATATCGTGCATAAGTTCACGAATGGTACGGATGCACTCAAATGTATGGAAGAAATGGAGCCGGATCTGGCGATTCTGGACATTATGCTGCCTGATATCAACGGCTTCCACATATGCCGTAAGATCAGGGAAAAGCATTATTATCCTGTGATCATGCTGACGGCCAGAAACGGGGACGGCGATAAGATCATGGGATTGACCATAGGAGCGGACGACTATATTACAAAGCCCTTCAACCCGCTGGAAGTTGTTGCCAGAGTGAAAACACAATTAAGGCGTTACAGGAATTATAATATGCTTGCTGAAAAAAAGCCGGCCGGGACGGAGGAGTATGATATCAGGGGACTGTGCATCAACAGGCATACCCATAAATGTTTTTTGTATGGAAAAGAATTATCATTGACGCCGACAGAATTTTCGATCCTCTGGTATTTATGCGAGCATCAGGGAACAGTAGTTCCGTCGGAGGAGCTGTTTGAGGCAGTGTGGGGTGAGAAATATCTGCATAACAATAATACGGTGATGGCGCATATAGGCCGTTTACGGGAAAAGATGAACGATTCGGCCAAAAAGGCAAAATTTATCGTAAACAGATGGGGAGTCGGGTATATCATTGAATCATAAAAAATCGAGACAAAATAAAGAATTTCAGATATTCCATGCAAAAGTTTTCAGGCGGCTGGCCGTAATGTTCCTGGTGGCAATGCTGCTTGTCTATTTTCTGCGTACCACGGTTTTGCACAGGCGTGTCGGTGATACGATCATAGACATTCTGCAAAATGTTTTCCGGATGGAATACGATGCGGCGTACAGTCTCTATCAGCAGGCATTCCGTAATCGTATGGACATGATCCTGATCATTGCGCTGGTGGCAGCATTCCTTCTTATCTTTCGCATCTATCTAAACTGGTTTACGAAGTATTTTGAGGAAATCGGCAGGGGAATGGACAGCCTGATCGAAGAAGGCGCAGCGGAAATATCTTTATCGCCGGAACTTTTTCCGATGGAGCGCAAGTTGAACACGATAAAGCATATGATCGAGCAGCAAAAGAATGATATGCTTGCCGCGGAGCAGAGAAAAAACGACCTGATCATGTATCTCGCCCATGATCTGAAAACGCCTCTGGCTTCAGTCATAGGCTATCTGAATTTACTGCGTGACGAAGGACAGATAGCGGATACGCTGAGAGAAAAATATCTTTCGATCTCTTTGGATAAGGCGGAACGGCTGGAAGATCTGATCAATGAGTTTTTTGAAATATCAAAGTATAATCTGACGACGATCTCTCTTCAATACAGCACGATCAATCTGAAACGGCTGCTGGAAATGCTGCTGTATGAATTCCGGCCAATGCTGCAGGAGAAAAAACTGCACTGCACGCTGCATGTCGAAGAACAGATCATGATGAAATGCGATGCAGATAAAATCCAGCGCGTCTTTGACAATCTTCTGAAAAATGCGATCCTTTACAGTTTTGAGGATACGGATATTGACATTACAGCCACACAGCAGGACGGGACCGTGTGCATTCAGTTTGACAACCACGGCGATACGATCCCGCAGGAGAAGCTGGAACGGATCTTTGAACAGTTCTACAGACTGGATGTGTCGCGCAGCACACGCAGCGGCGGGGCAGGCCTGGGACTGGCCATCGCAAAACAGATCGTCGAGCTTCATCAAGGGACGATCCAGGCGGAAAGCAGGGACGAGACGATCACTTTTCGTGTCATCCTGCCGGTCTCGTAAGTAAATCGTAAGAAAGTCCGCAGGAAATCAGTTGAATAGTTTGTGTGTAAACGAATAAATCACACTCTTGTTTTGGGTACAATGACAGTGCCGGGGCAAGAGTGTTTTTATTTTTTTGATGAAAAGGAAGGGGTGATTCTTACGGCAAGAAAAAGAGTGACGCAGATATTTCCATTCCTGCTTCCGCTCCGCAAATGGCAGAGAAAAAAATTTTTTTATGCAAAAATGCGGTTGGACGGGCGCAGGTATGCGGGAAAGAAATCGGAAAAGACATTCCCCGCGCTGGTGTTTGAAACTTCAATCCCGATGATAAACACAAACAGTGGATTTGCCATGAAATATCAATTCAACAAGGTACACAATTTAAGACTGGCGGCCGGGACGATCGACGGGATCGTGCTTGAACCGGGGGAAACTTTTTCGTTCTGGCAGCTTGTCCGGCGGGCGGACCGCTGTCAAAAATATAAGGAAGGGCTGTATGTGATCGATGGGCAGACGATCCCCGCTTATGGAGGCGGGTTATGTATGTTGAGCGATCTGCTGTTTTGGATGTTTCTGCATACGCCTTTAACGATCGTCGAACGGCACGGCCATGCCGCGCTGTCTTTTCCGTCGACAACGGAAACATTTCCGCAGGGTGTGGATGCGACGGTCAATGAAGGCTGGCTGGACTTAAAAGTCTGCAATGAAACGGACCATGCTTTTCAGATCACACTCTGGTTTGATGAAAACAGAATCTATGGCCGTATTGGTGCACAAAATGCACTTCACATTGAATATTCGGTGTTCAATTCGTCTGTGTCTTACAGGAGACAGGGAGGAAAGGTTTATCAGACCGCGTCTGTCTGCCGCGTGGAAACAGACCGGAATTCCGGCAGGAGGATCGAGATGGAGTTGTACAGCAATCGTTGTCAGATAGCGTATCGTCTCCCCGATACCATAATGATCGAAGAGGAGGAAGATAAAAGATGAGAAAAAGAATAGCAGTTATTTTCGGCGGTCATTCGTCAGAATATGAGGTGTCTTTACAGTCGGCATTTTCTGTCCTGCAAAATATAAATGAGAATAAATTTGAGGTTTTTCCTGTCGGCATTACAAGGGAGGGAGAATGGTATCACTATATGGGCGGACTGGAACAGATCAGGGACAACAGTTGGGCTGAGAAGAAAGAAAACCTGCATTCGGTGGCGGTTTCCCAGAGCCGTCCGGCGCCGGGGTTTCTGGTGTTTGACGGGGACGGGTGCAGGAGGATACCGGTCGATCTGGTATTGCCGGTTCTGCATGGCAGAAACGGTGAAGACGGCACCTTACAGGGTCTGTTTGAATTGGCGGGGATTCCGGTTGCCGGCTGCGGCACACTCTCGTCGGCGCTCTGCATGGATAAGGACAGGGCGCATAAACTGGTTGGCCTTGCAGGCATAGCAGTTCCGAAAGCGGTAGCTTTCCGGCAGGCTGATCAGGAGGCCGCCTGCAGGAAAGTGAAGGAATCCTTATCCTGTCCGCTTTTTGTAAAACCCCTGCGGGCGGGATCGTCTCTGGGCATCACAAGAATAACGAAAATGCAGGAGCTTTTTTCGGCTGTGGAATTTGCCTTTACCTATGATACGGAAGTTATCGTGGAGGAGGAAGTCGATGGATCGGAAGTGGGATGCGCCATACTCGGCGATGAGGTACTGACTGTGGGGAGAGTCGATGAGGTTGCACTGTCCGGCAGTTTTTTCGACTATACAGAGAAATATACACTGCAGTCTTCCAGAATCTATATGCCTGCCAGAGTGGAGCGGAAAACAGAAGAAAGGATACAGGAAACCGCCGTGGCCATTTACAGAACTTTGGGATGTTCAGGCTTTGCAAGAGTGGATATGTTCTATACATCCTCCGGTGAGATTGTATTTAATGAAGTAAATACAATTCCCGGATTTACTTCTCATAGCCGCTATCCCAATATGATGAAAGGCATCGGGCTGTCTTTTACAGAAGTGTTGGATAAATTGTTGAGTCTGTATTTGTGATGAGTTGATACGGTATGAAAAGAGGGGAAGATTGTAGAGAGGGAGGTCATTATGAGGATCAGAAGAAGGATCATTGATTTTGCAAGAGGAGACGATCTGCATTATTTCTGGCGACTCTACCGGTTGCAGAAAAGAGCGGGGCAGGATGGCATCGTGCATGATATCCTGACATTTTTGTTGAGCAGATGTGCACACCGGCATGGCGGTTATATCGGGCCGGATACGGTCATAAAGAGTGAGTTGTCGCTTCCCCACGGCCTGCATGGGATTTTTATCTCGCGCTATGCCCGGATAGGAGAAGGATGCCGCGTTTATCAAAACGTAACGATTGGAGAAGCGGACAGGAAAGCGCCCGTGATCGGGGACCGCTGCCTGATCGGTGCAGGGGCTGTGCTGATCGGCGATATAAAAATAGGAAATGATGTAAAGATTGGCGCCGGTGCAGTAGTTATTACGGATGTTCCCGATGGCTGTACGGTTGTTTCACAGCCGATGCGCATCCTGACAGATGCAGATAAACAGGCTGAGAAAGTGAGGGAGGCATGGAAACAGCAACAGAACGATCCTGGATTGAGCTGAATATAGAGAATTTGAAGCATAATGTGCGGATACTGAGAGAAGCGATACCGCCGGCCTGCGAATTGATGGCTGTCGTAAAAGCGGATGCATACGGTCATGGAGCCTGCGCAACAGCTGCGGTTCTGAACCAGATGGAGATCACGGCATTTGCAGTTGCCACCGTTGAGGAAGGCATACAGCTCAGAAAGCATGGTATCCGCGGAGAAATCCTTATTCTCGGCTATACAGATGTGAAACGCGTACAGGATCTGCAAAAATATGATCTGACACAGACACTGCTGGACTTTGCGTATGCACAGGCTTTAAACAGCCGGAACGCTGCCGTAAAGACTCATATTAAGATTGATACGGGTATGCACAGGCTCGGAATATCCGGCGAAGAGATTTCGGCGGTCAGAAAGGTTTTTGAGATGAAAAACCTGAAAATATGTGGGATATATACGCATTTGTGCTGTGCGGACAGCAGGCTGCCGGAGGACATTGCATTTACGAGACGGCAGATCGACAGCTTTTATCGGTTGACGGATGCCTTAAAGAACAGCGGGATACAGCTGCCTAAACTGCATATACAAAGCAGCTATGGTTTTCTGAACTATCCCGACCTTGTTTGTGATTACGTAAGAGTGGGGATTGCGTTATATGGCGTTTCAAGCGTCCCGGACAATGAGGCGGTGCTGCAGCCGGCCCTGCGTCCGGTGCTTGCCCTGAAAAGCAGGGTTGTCCTGATCCGCCTTATCGGCAAAGGAGACAGCGTTGGATATGGCAGAACTTTTGTGGCCGGACGTGACAGCCGGATCGCGGTCATACCGGTTGGATATGGAGATGGCTTTCCGGGAAGTCTGTCCGGTAAAAATGTCTCTGTGCTGATCAACCGACAGTCTGTGCCTGTTGTCGGCCGCATCTGTATGGACCAGCTTACCGTAGATATAACAGATGCGGAAAATGTGAAAGTCGGGGATGTCGTGACGCTGATAGGGACAGAGGAGGAGCAGAATGTATCGGCGCCTGTTGTTGCGCAAAGTGCGGGTAGTATCAGCAATGAACTGCTGTGCAGACTGGGCACCAGGCTTCCGATCGTAATGAAATGAAAACCACTGCACAAAAAAGAAGTGCCGGTAATTCGCTAAAGCAAGCGTTTCCGGCACTTCTTATATGGAGATAGCGAGACTCGAACTCGTGACCTATACGTTGCGAACGTATCGCTCTCCCAGCTGAGCTATATCCCCATGCATCTTATATATTATAACATATTTGTCGAAGAATGCAAGAGAAAATAAGAATATAAGAAAATAAGAACAGGTTAAACGGTGTTTATTTATCTTGTTTATTTACCGGTCTTCCCCTATAATGAATTTATACGGCATAAATGGTACGTCTTATATGAGCTGCAAGTAAGAGGTATGGTAGATGAACGGAAAAGTGTATGAATATGAAGCCCTGGTCTGTGAAGCGGACGGGAAGGGCGGCGCTTACGTGAGTTTTCCTTATGATATCAGGGAGGAATTCGGCAGAGGAAGAGTGAAGGTACATGCCACATTTGACGGCGAGCCTTATGACGGCAGCGTGGTCAATATGGGAGTCAGAAATGAGGACGGCAGCATCTGTTATATAATCGGCCTGCGCAAGGATATCCGTCTTAAGATCGGCAAGCAGACGGGGGATAAAGTGCGGGTGACGATCAGAGAGCGGGAGTAGCGGCAGAGGATGCAGAAAGGCAGGGGTTGGAAGTGGAGCCTGAGAAGGTATATCAGATGGATTTTGCGAAGATTTACGGTCTGCTTGTCAATAAGGCCGTAAAGAAGGGCAGGACGCAGGAAGAAGTGGATGAGGTGATCCGGTGGCTGACCGGGTACCGGCAGGAGGAGCTTTTGGCAATGCAGGAAGGGGCGGTCACTTACGGCGATTTTTTCCGAAAGGCGCCGTCTCTGAATGAAAAGAGAAGACTGATCAAAGGGGTAGTCTGCGGTGTGCGGGTAGAAGAGATCAAGGAGCCGCTCATGCAGGAGATCCGTTATCTGGACAAGCTGGTGGATGAGCTGGCCAAAGGGAAAACGATGGATAAAATCCTTCGAAAATAGAAAGAAAACAAGGAGGAAAAGAGAATGTCAGAGTATTTTGGAAAAGAGGTGCAGAAGCTGGGATTCGGCTTGATGCGTCTGCCCAAAAAGGGGGAAGAGATTGACATTGAGCAGGTAAAGCAGATGGTAGATATGTTCCTGGAAGCAGGCTTTACTTATTTTGATACCGCATTTGTATATCAGGGATCGGAGGAGGCTGCAAAGAAAGCGTTGGTTGAGCGGCATCCCCGCGAATCCTATACGCTGGCCACGAAGATCAATGCCATGGCGGCGGGCAGTGAGAAGGCGGCGAAGGAGCAGTTTGCGACCAGTCTGGAGCGGACCGGGGCAGGATATTTTGACTTTTATCTGCTTCACGCACTGATGGAGGACAACTATAAGAAATACGATGAGTACCATCTGTGGGAATTTGCCAGAGAGCAGAAGGAGAAGGGCCTGATCAGGCATCTGGGCTTTTCCTTCCACGGCGGCCCGCAGCTGCTTGACCAGCTGTTAAAAGAGCATCCGGAGGTGGAATTTGTACAGCTGCAGATCAACTATGCGGACTGGGAGAATCCGTCGGTGGCGTCAAGGGCTAACTACGAAGTAGCCAGAAAACACGGAAAACCGGTGGTGATCATGGAGCCTGTAAAAGGCGGCAGTCTGGCGAATCCGTCGGCAGCAGTGAAGCGGCTGTTTGAAGGATGCCATGAGGATATGTCCTGCGCGTCCTGGGCGATCCGCTATGCTGCTTCGCTGGATGGCATCCTCACCGTTCTGTCCGGTATGTCCGATATACGGCAGATGGAGGATAATCTGTCCTATATGAAGGCGTTCCAGCCGCTTGTGGAGGAAGAGCAGCGCATCATCGAACAGGTGCAGAAGATTCTCAGCAGATCGCCGGAGATTGCCTGCACGGCCTGTCATTATTGTACGGAAGGATGCCCGAAACAGATCCCGATTCCGGAAATCTTCACCGCCATGAATAAACATCTCGGCAGCGGAAAGCTGTCGGAGGCTGTTGCCGATTATCAGAAGGCTGTGGAAGGTGCGGGACAGGCATCGGCCTGTATCGACTGTAAGCAATGCGAACGTGCATGTCCGCAGCATCTTGAGATCACGGCGTATCTGAAACAGTGTGCGCAGGCGCTGGAGCAGTAAGTTTTTTATGACATTTTCATATGGTTTGGTGACATTTTGCGCGCAGAAGGAATCGCCTGTGCTATAATGGTCGAAACAGGAAGCGGGACTTTCTGGATCGACAGGACAGGAAGGGGAGAGCAACATGTATATCAATGATCTTGGCATAGGCAGAATTGCGTCGGATCACAGTGTGAAGGCCGGCAGTACGATACGCAGAAAGGATACAAACCGTTACGCCGATTATGCCGCAGTGATGAAGAAGGCGGTGGACCGGCAGGCGACTACGGTAAATTCTGCCTTTACCACAGTAGATGACATCATTATCAGGGAAGCCTTTACGAAGATGGAGTCCGATCCGGAATGGGAGAAGACAGTCATGAATAAGGTGAAGGAGTATTATACCGGGGATCGTGCTGCGGGCAGTACACAGAACAGATACCAGACTTTGACCGGGCAGAATGTCCTGCAGAATTATATGCTGCAGAACCTGATCGGAGGAATGGGTCTTGGAAGTTCGACATCGTCATTTTACGGTAACAGCCTGTTTGGAGACTGGATGCTGTAGGAAGCGGCAGTGCGCCTAAGGCGGAAAACCGCAGTCAGACCATAATATTTCATACCGGACCGCCGGGAGCGGGGAATCTCAAAGAAGCTGTGAGGCTTTGGAGAGGCCCGTTTCCGGCGGTTTTCATAATCCTTTTTTGTTTTTACTTTTGCGGGATACCTTTTTTCAGATACCCTTTTTAGATAATCTTTTTCAGATACCTTTTTGCAGCGGAAAAGTACTTGACAAGAGTGCTGTGATCAGCGATAATGAACATAGTTCATATTGAGGTGGTCGAATGAATACTGTTGTGACATCGAAAGAAGATATTTTACAGGCCAGCCGGGAACTGATCCGGCGGCAGGGATGGTCTGCGGTCAATATCCGTTCCGTTGCGGCGGCATGCGGGGTGTCGGTGGGATCCATTTATAACTATTTCGATTCCAAAGCTGCGCTGGTGAGTGCTGCGGTAGAAAGTGTCTGGTGCGAGATCTTTCATCGTCCGGAAGACGGGGCTGTGTTTCAGGATACACAGGACTGTATTACCTGGATGTATGGACAGATGGAGTATGGCTGTAAGCAGTATCCCGGATTTTTTACCCTTCATTCTCTGGGGTTTATGCAGGAAGATAAATCTGACGGCAGACGGAAGATGCAGCAGACCTGGCAGCATATCCTGAGCGAACTGTGTGCCGTCTTAAAGCGGGATGTCAGAATTCGGGCGGATGCCTTTACGGAGCAGTTTACGGCGGAAAGATTTGCGGATGTTGTATTTTCACTGATGTTGTCCGCTTTGCTGCGGCAGGACTATGATCCGTCCGCGGTGCTGGAGATCGTCCGCAGGACTCTTTACTGAGAGCGGAACGCCGCGGAAGTCTTCCGGGTAAAAGCGTGCAGTCTTCCGGGCAAAAGTATGCAGTTTCGCGGGCAGGAAGAAGGCTGTGCCTGCGGGAGCATTAAAAGTGAAGTGTGCGAAGTGCACTTTTCTTTTCCTGAAAAAATGAACGATGTTCAACAAGGGGAAGTAAAATCATAAAGGAGAATGAATCATGCAAGCAATCGTAGAAACCCTGTTTGATGCTGTCTATCTGGTTTCTGTCATTACCATCGGGATCCTGATGATCCGGGGCAGCAAAGGAGAGCGCCAGTTCAGTCTGTTCGGCTGGATGGCGGTCGTGCTGGGAGCGGGCGACTCGTTCCATCTGGTGCCCCGCGCTCTGGCGCTCTGTACCACCGGTCTGGAGAACTATACCGTTCCTCTGGGTCTTGGAAAGTGGATCACTTCGGTGACGATGACAGTTTTTTATGTGCTGCTCTATTATGTCTGGCGGCAGCGGTATAAGATCAGCGGCCAGGGCGGCCTTACCGCCGCCGTTTACAGTCTTGGTGCCGTACGGATCGTGCTGTGCATGATGCCCCAGAACCAGTGGCTGAGTGCAGAAGCACCGCTCTCATGGGGCATTTACCGCAATATTCCCTTTGCGCTGCTTGGCCTTCTGGTGATCGTGCTGTTTTACCGCAGTGCGAAGGAGCGCGGGGACAGGGCTTTTGGCTGGATGTGGCTGACCATTGTGCTGAGCTTTGGCTTCTACATTCCGGTTGTGCTGTGGGCCAATACCATTCCCATGATCGGGATGTTGATGATCCCCAAGACATGCGCCTATGTGTGGACGGTACTGATCGGATATTCCGCTATGAAACAGGAAGGTAGATAAGAGGAGGATTGACTATGAAACGCTATATGAATACGGCTCTGTTGTACGCTGTTTTTGCGATGGCCGGCGGCGTGTTTTATCGGGAGTTTACCAAATTTAACGGTTTTACCGGCAAGACCACGCTCTCTGTGGTTCACACCCATTATTTCCTGCTGGGTATGGTGTTTTTCCTATTGCTGCTCCTGCTGGAAAAGAACTTTTCCTTCACTGACGCAAAGACCGGGCGGGTATTGGCTGCCTATCATATCGGGCTGAACCTGACCGCGGTGATGTTTGTCGTGCGGGGCCTGACACAGGTACTGGCGCCTGCGCTTTCCCGGGGCATGGATGCGGCGATCTCCGGCATGGCCGGAATCGGCCATATCCTGCTGGGGGTCAGCATGGTGCTTCTGCTGGTGCAGATCAGGCGCAGCGTGGCGGCGTCACAGAGCTGACTGGAAGATAAAAACTCTTCTGCCTTTTCGCCGCGGGCCATACCGTTACGGATGTTTTAAAGTTTCTGCTGGGAATACAGGCTCATATGTGTTAAGGTGTTATTGCAGGGTGTTATTACAATGATCGGAATGTACGGTTCATATCTTCAAAGGCAGCGCAGGCAGGCGCTGTATGACACCGATACAGGAAGAACGGCTGGAAAGGAGAGAAGCAGAATGATTTATGACAAAACAGAAAATGCGCAGCGTTATATGGGGATCAGCAGAAATCTGGACCGGGCGCTGCGTTATATGGCTGAGACAGATCTGGCGCAGATGGAGGACGGCAGGCATGAGATTGAGGGAGACGAGGTTTTTGTGAATATCATGCAGGCGGACATGAAGGCTGATAAGAAAGAATATGAATTTCATGAGGAATATTACGATATCCAGATCGATCTTTCCGGGAGAGAGGATATTCTTTTTGCACAGGAGTTTCAGGAGATCACGAAGCCATACAGCGGAAACGGGGATATCGGTATGGGAATCTGCACCTGTGAGACGGTCTGTCATCTGGAGCCGGGGAAATTCGCTATCTGTATGCCCACGGAACCGCATATGCCGGGCGTGGCGGCAGAGGGCCGCGAAGAGCGGATCCGCAAGGCCGTGATCAAAGTGCGGAAATAGAAAAAGAAGAGCGCAGGAAGCAGCGTGGAAATGGAGAACAATATGAGGGCAGCGGTAGTTGATATTGGAGGAACAAGTATCAAGTCGGGCATCTGGGAAGCGGGGCAGATCGGGGAAGTGAAAGAGACGGACACGAATGCCGGGCTGGGCGGAGAACATGTGATGCAGACGGTTCTGGAGATTCTTGGCCAGTATGGGGACTTTCAGGCGGTCGGTATCAGCACGGCCGGACAGGTGGATGTGGAGAAGGGATCCATTCTCTTTGCCAATGAGAATATTCCCGGTTATACAGGGATGCAGATCAGGGAGCGGATCGAAGAGAAGTTTCACGTGCCGACGGCCGTGCAGAACGATGTCAACAGTGCGGCCATCGGAGAGGCCTACTATGGAGCGGGCAAAGGAGCGCCGGATTTTCTGTGCCTGACCTATGGAACCGGTGTGGGAGGCGCCATAGTCATGAACGGGGAGGTGTATACCGGTTCCGGATACTCGGCCGGAGAATTTGGCGGCATCGTGACGCATCCGGAGCATCGGGATCCCGGGACGGATATTTTCAGCGGCTGTTATGAACGGTATGCATCGACAACGGCTCTTGTACAGCGCGTAAAGGCACGTTTTCCGGAATTACACAATGGGCGGGAGATCTTTGCGCAGCTGGAATCGCCGCAGGTGCGGGAGCTGGTTGATCAGTGGATCGCAGAGATCGTCTACGGTCTGACCACACTGGTACATATCTTTAATCCTTCGCTTGCGGTTCTGGGCGGCGGGATCATGGAACAGGAATATGTGATTCGGAACGTACAGAAGCTGCTGCAGGAACACATCATGCCTTCGTTCAGAAATGTCCGCGTGGTGCAGGCAGGATTGGGAAACAAAGCCGGTATGCTCGGCGCCGTATGGGCCGCCTGCCGGGAATATGAGAAGAAGATCTGATATAATGTCATGATATGACAGGGAGAAGGGGATATTGCAGGTGCGGCCGGCAATATCCCCTTCTTCGGGAAGCAGAATTGAACGAATCGTAGAAGCCGGGTTTCAATATTCATAGTCAAAATAATGAAATCATATACAGTTTTTTGTATGGATATGACAAAAAACTGATCATAATCACTCAAGAAAAAGGTGAATCATACAAAAAATCTGAAAGAACTTTCTGAAAAACATATCGTATTGAAAACAATTTCCTTAATGATATAATGTGAACTATAGCTGTCAAAATGGTGACAAGAAAAGAGGCGATGAGGTAAGTGGTAGAGAGTAGAGTAGAACAATTAAGAGGAAAGCTGATCGTATCCTGTCAGGCACTTCCGCATGAACCGCTGCATTCTTCCTATATTATGGGCAGGATGGCGCTGGCGGCCAAAGAGGGCGGAGCATTCGGAATCCGGGCGAACACCAAAGAGGATATCAAAGAGATCCAGACACAGGTTGATCTGCCGATCATTGGCATTGTGAAACGTGATTATGAAGGAAGCAGGGTTTATATCACGCCTACAATGAAAGAAGTTGACGAGCTGATGGAGGTTGGGCCGGAGATCATTGCGGTGGATGCCACCGGTGCGCTGCGGCCGGGAGAATTGACGCTGGACGCATTTTTTCATCAGATCAAAGAGAAATACCCGGAGCAGCTTTTGATGGCTGACTGCTCTACCATCGAAGAAGCGCTTCATGCGGATGAACTGGGATTTGATTTTATCGGAACAACGATGGTCGGGTATACAGAGCAGAGCCGGAATGACAAGATAGAGAACAATGATTTTGAGATCATCCGGGAGATCGTTGCGAAGGCGAAGCACAGAGTGATCGCGGAAGGGAATATCAATACCCCGCAGAAGGCAAAACGGGTTGTGGAACTGGGAGTGTTCAGTGTCGTTGTCGGTTCGATCATTACCAGACCCCAGCTGATCACGAAAACATTCGCGGAAGCACTGGAGTAAGAGTGAACAAAAGGATTTGATACCGGCGGTGCACAGAAAAGGTGGCAGCGTGCCGGAGAAGGGGGAGAAGTATCAGATATGAGAAGTCTCGATAAATATAAGGGAATCATTCCCGCATTTTATGCCTGCTATGACGGGGAAGGCAATATCAGCCCGGAGAGAGTGCGGGCGCTGACGGAATACTTTATCAGAAAAGGCGTGAAGGGCATCTATGTCAACGGCTCTTCCGGGGAATGTATCTATCAGAGCGTGGAAGACCGTAAGGTCGTATTGGAAAATGTGATGGAGGCAGCGGCCGGTAAGCTGACGGTGATCGCACATGTAGCCTGCAATAACACGAAGGACAGCAGAGAACTGGCGGCCCATGCGCAGAAGCTTGGGGTGGATGCGATTGCCTGTATCCCGCCGATTTATTTCCATCTGCCGGAATACGCGATCGCGGAATACTGGAATGATATCAGCGATGCCGCGCCGGATACCGATTTTATCATCTACAATATTCCGCAGCTGGCAGGGGTTGCTCTGACACAGAGCCTGTTTGCAAAGATGCGTGAGAATCCGAGGGTGATCGGCGTCAAGAATTCGTCCATGCCGGTGCAGGATATCCAGATGTTCAAGCAGGCCGGCGGAGAGGATTACATTATCTTCAACGGACCGGATGAGCAGTTTATCAGCGGCCGTGTGATCGGTGCGGAAGGCGGTATCGGCGGTACATATGGTGTTATGCCGGAACTGTTCCTGAAGATGAATGAACTGGTGGAAGCAGGGGACTTGAAGAAAGCCTGTGAGGTACAGTATCAGGCCAATGAGGTCATCTATAAGATGTGTGCGGCACACGGCAACATGTATGCAGTCATCAAAGAAATCCTGCGGATCAACGAAGGCCTGGACATCGGCGGTGTGCGCAGGCCCCTGACTGATCTGATCAAAGAAGATATGCCGATTGTGGAAGAGGCAGCCAGAATGATCCGTGAGGCAAAGGCCGGGATCTGCTAACAGATCTGCGGGATCAGCTCGGCGAGCTTTTCAGCCAGCAGCCGATGCGCCTCCAGACTTAGATGCATATAGTCATAGGGATACATACCGAGGCCGGGGATCGATGCGGCATCCAGGAAATGGCAGTGCAGCCTGTCGGCGATGTCCTGATAGAGCGGGGAGAGCGCCATGGATTTTTCCATACAGTCTTTTCCCATCTCAGGGCCGATGCTCGTTTCGTAATAGCCTTTCTCAATGGGTGGTGGTGCGATGATCAGAATATTGGGCTGACTTCTCCAGGCGTCCGGTGTATGGATCGCTTTGGTCACGAGCCGCTCCATGCCTTTGGCGATATTGCCGGGCGTAGCGCTGAAACGCTGTTTCACATCGTTGGTGCCGAGCATGATGATCAGAAGATCAAGCGGTTCATGGGTCATCATACAGGGATGAAGAAAGGTGACGCCATTTAAGCCTTCGAAAAGGGGATCGTCGAAAGAGGTGGTCCGTCCGCTCAGGCCTTCCTCACGGACCAGATAACCGGAGCCAAGCAGATCGGCCAGAAGACAGGTCCAGCGTTCTTTTTCGGTAAAGCGTCCCATGTTGGCCGAATTGTAGCCATGGGTGTTGGAATCGCCGTAACAGACGATGGTTTTGGATGCAGAGATCATAAGTGTCCCTCCTTTGGGTTTTTCTATATCATAGCATCAAGTGGGATGAAAGAACAATCATTTGAGCAAAGAGTGGCAGAGGATGAACAGTTACATAAAGTCGATCGTTCCGATCATAGAAGCAAGATATGACAGTTTAACGAATGTTGAAAAGAATATAGCGGATTTTTTTATCAATAACAAAGAGGATATGGATTTCTCGGCGCAGAATGTAGCCAGGACGATATTTGTATCCGAAGCATCACTTTCGAGATTTGCGAAGAAGTGCGGATTCCACGGATACCGGGAATTTATCTATCAGTATGAAAAGACTTTCATGAGAAAAGGCGAGGTGACGGCAGACAGTACCAGGCTGGTGCTGAATACCTATCAGGATCTGCTCAGCAAAACATACAGCCTTATGGATGAGACACAGATCGCAAGGGTGGTGCAGTATCTTTTTCAGGCGGAGAGAGTGGTAGCCTGCGGCATCGGGAGTTCCGGGCTTGCGGCAAGCGAGATGGAAAACCGGTTTATGCGGATCGGTGTGGATATTGATTCACTGCAGGATACGGACAGAATGCGGATGCAGGCAGTCTTTTTGAACAAACGAAGTCTGGTGTGCGGCTTTTCGCTGAGCGGGGAGACGCAGGGGGTGCTCTATCTGCTTAAGGAGGCACATAAGAAGGGCGCCAGGACGGTCATCTTTACGGCCAATGACAAGGACATTTATGCGGATTTCTGCAGTGAGGTAGTGCTGCTGGCATCTTTGCAGCATTTAAATCACGGCAACATGATATCGCCGCAGTTTCCGATTCTCGTGATGATCGATATCATCTATAACTACTATATACGTCATGAGAGTTATGAAAAGGCTGACATGTATGATGACACGCTGCGGGCGCTGGAGTCCAAGAACGGGCAGACCAAGCATATCGTTTGAGTCTGGGTCCGGGAGCGGAAAGGAATGATGCCGATGGGGCAGGATATTTTTGATCCGGAGAATCTCTTTTTCCGGATGATCGCAAAGGGTGTGGATCTGGTAGGGCTGTCGCTTCTGTGGCTGCTGCTTTGTATGCCGCTTGTCACGGCCGGACCGGCAACCGCGGCATTGTATTATACTGTGGTGAAGACTTTTCGGAACAGGAAGGACGGCGCTTTCGGTATGTATGTCCGGGCTTTTCGGGATAATCTGAGAGTCGGGATACCGGTTACCTGTATCTGCATACCGGCAGTCGTATTTTTGGCCTGGGGGTACCATGTGATGGCCGGCAATACGGCCAGTAACGTCGGTGCGGTCATGTATATGACCTATTACGTACTGCTCCTGGTTCCGGCGGGAATTATGTGTTATCTGTTTCCGTTGATGGGCAGATTTACATTTCAGGTGAAGGAACTGATCAGAACAGCCTTCATCCTGACATTTAAGCATCTTCCGTCCACTGTCGTGATGGTGATGCTGCTGGTGGAAATGACGATCTTTACGATCGGGTGGTGGTGGCCGGTTCTGTTCGTGCCGGTGACGGCCATGCTCCTGTTGTCCCTGTTCCTGGAACGTATCTTTTCCAGATATCTGGATCAGGAAGAGAGGGCAGTGCTGGAGGACCGGATTGAGAATCCGGAATAAAATTCAGGTTTTGACAGATGACAGGGTATCTTCCCTGCTGTCTGGAAAAATAAATATTAAGGGAGAAGAAAAGGAGAAAAAAGTATGAAAAAGACGATGAAAAAGTTAGCTGCGCTTGGTCTGTCCCTGACCATGATGCTGCCATTGGCAGCATGTGGCAATAACGCAACCGAGAAGCCGGCGGAGGCACCGGCAGCGGAAGAGACGCCGGCAGAAACACCGGCGGAGACACCTGCTGAGGAGGAAACAGACAGTGCAGAGGCGGAAGCGCCCGCTGAGGACGGCGCAGGTGCAGATCTGAATGCATCCATCACCCTGTGGACATATCCGATCGGTAACTGGGGTGATTCTGCAACGGTTGACAGCCTGATCGCAAGTTTTAATGCGAAATATCCCGGCGTTACCGTGACAGTGGAGTATCTTGATTACACCAACGGTGACGATCAGGTTAATACCGCGATCGAAGGCGGCCAGGCTCCTGACATCGTAATGGAAGGACCGGAGCGTCTGGTAGCTAACTGGGGTGCACGCGGCCTGATGGTAGACCTGTCTGACCTGTTTTCAACAGAGGCAGGCGGCGAGATCTACGATTCCGTAGAGTCGGCTTGTAAGGCAGCAGACGGCGCTTACTATGAGTATCCGCTCTGTATGGTAGCACATTGTATGGCGATCAACCAGACCATGTTTGAAGCAGCAGATGCTATGCAGTATCTGGATCTTGAGACACATACCTGGACGACGGAGAACTTCATGAAGGCAGTGCAGGCAGTCTATGATTCCGGACAGCAGAACGTAGCAGCGATCTATTGTTCAGGACAGGGCGGCGACCAGGGAACAAGAGCGCTGATCAACAACCTGTACAGCAGCACATTCACGAATGCTGAGCACACGGAGTACACAGCCAACACACCGGAAAATATCAAGGCGCTGGAAGAATTATATGCGCAGGCAGGTATCAATTTTGACGCTTCCATCAACGGCGGTGAGGAGATTACATTATTCCGTAACGGCACACTGGCAATGTCCCTGTGCTGGAATGCTGCACAGCAGACCAATACCGACAACGGCGAAGCAGGCAAGACAAACAACGGCGATACGATCATCCCGATGCTGTTCCCTTCCGATGACGGCAAGACAGAGCTTTGCGGCGGTATCTGGGGCTTTGGTATCTTCGATAACGGCGACCAGGCTAAGATTGATGCGGCAAAGACCTTTATCGACTTTATCTGTAACGATCCTGATCAGGTAAATGAGAGCGTTAAGGCTTCTACCTACTTCCCGGTACGTCCGACTCTGACAGGCATTTATGACGGAACAGATACAGCAGACGTTATGAATACATTCTCTACACACTTTATGCCTTCTATGGGTGACTACTATCAGGTAGTTCCGGGCTGGGCAGAAGCACGTACAGAGTGGTGGAACATGCTGCAGCGTATCGGTACAGGCGGAGATGTTGCGACAGAGGTAGAAACCTTTGTAACCAATGCAAATGCGGCTGCTGCAAAATAATCTATAACAGGCAGTTGCGAAAAGGCAGGAAATCCTGAATGTCACGGACAGCAGGCTGAGACCGGAATCTCCGGTTTCGGCGGCTGTCCTGACAGCTTGACAGTTCCGGCAGCTGATAGAGGGCCGGACAGGGGATGGATGAGGAGGCATGTTCCTTATCCTGTATACAATAAGTAAATGAGGGGGTGTGTTCATGGCTAAATCATCCGTTGCAACAGGCAGAAGCAAGGCGCTGGTGAGAAGAGAAACACGTTCGGCGTATCTTTTTCTTCTGCCTAATTTAATCTTTTTTGTAGGATTTGTCGTTATCCCGATGATCCTGTGTGTCTATACGAGTTTTTTTGATTCCACAATGGGGAAAGATGTGGAGGATGTTTTTATCGGACTGAAAAATTACACGGAACTCTGGCAGGATCCGATCTTTCTTCGGGCCTTGAAAAATACTTTCGTGATCGTACTTGTTTCGGTGCCCGCGGTCTGTATCTTTTCTTTGTGGGTGTCGGCATTGATCTACAGGATGAAAGGCGCAGTTCTTTCTACTTTCCGCTGTGTTTTCTATCTGCCGGTCGTTACCGGTTCGGTGGCGGTTACCGTAGTATGGAAATGGATGTTCAATAACTATTACGGTATCTTCAATTATGTTGGAAAAGGTCTGGGGGTTGTCGAGAACAATATCAACTGGCTGGGAGACGAAAGATTTGCGTTGTGGTGTATCATATTGATCCTGTTCACCACTTCCGTAGGACAGCCGATCGTATTGTATGTGTCAGCGCTTGGGAATGTGGATACTTCGCTGGTAGAGGCTTCCGAGGTAGACGGAGCGAATAATATCCAGAAATTCTGGAAGATCAAGTGGCCGCTGATCATGCCGACAACGCTTTATATTCTGGTTATCACCACGATCAACAGTTTCCAGTGCTTTGCCCTGATCCAGCTCTTAACGTCAGGCGGACCGAACCACAGCACAGATACTGTTATGTACTATATCTATTATTCGGCATTTAAGCTGTATCGCTACGGTTACGGAAATGCGATGGGCGTAGTGCTTGCGATCTTTATTGCACTCCTGTCTGCCGTACAGTTTAAGCTGGCCAAAGAAAAGTAGGAGGTGAAAGTATGAATTCAGATTCAGGTTTAAAACATAGAAGTTTATATACGGTCGTATCGATCATCGTTTTAGTGATTCTGGCGATTCTGTTTGCTTTCCCTCTGTATTGGATCATTACAGGCGCATTTAAGACGAATGCCTCTATCAATGCGACGACTCCGGACTGGTTCCCGAAGGAATGGGTGCTGGATAATTTCAGGAAACTTTTCAGTAAACAGTCAGCGCCGTTATGGGAACTGGCAGTTCCTTTCAGCAGTAAATTCACCGCTGACGGCAATCCGCTGATCTTTACGGCTGGCCCTGTAGTGCCGGCGGCGATCCGCTGGCTGGTCAATACCGTGTTTATGGCTGTGATGGCAATGATCCTTACCTGTATCACATCGGCCATGGCCGGATATGCGCTTGCCAAGAAACGTTTCCGGGGCCGGGCAATGCTTTTTACCCTGATCGTTTGTGCGATGGCGCTGCCCAAGCAGGTAATTTTGATTCCGTTACTGCGTGAAATGTCGTCCTTATCCTTGTATAATACGATATGGGCAGTGATCTTCCCGACAGTCGGCTGGCCTTTCGGTGTATTCCTGATGAAGCAGTTCTCAGAAGGGGTTCCGGGTGAAATGTTGGAGGCAGCCAGGATCGACGGTGCAGGAGAAGCGAAGACATTCATCGAGATCGTAGTGCCGATGATCAAGCCGGGTGTCGGTGCGTTGGCGATCTTCACCTTTATCACAAGCTGGAATGATTATTTCATGCAGTTGATCATGTTGAACAGTACGAGCAAACTGACCATTTCACTTGGTATCGCCAAGCTGCAGGCAGAAAACTCTACGGATTTTGGTCTGATCATGGCGGGCGCTTCGCTGGCGGCAATACCGATCATCACCGTATTTATTATCTTCCAGAAATACTTTACGCAGGGTATTGCGATGGGTGCCGTTAAGGGCTGAGTGTGCCTGCCTGGAATGTATGGAAGAACAGAGAGTTATTTTTGTGAATCAGAGCGTTCATTTCTTTAGGAAGATATAAAGGAATGGACGCTTTCTATTTATCTATGAATTTGTATGTGGAAAGAAAGTGGTATGCATTTCCTTGCGGTCCGCCGGTTTTGATAGTATACTGAAAGGGAAACCGGAGCATTATGATTACCGGAAAGGATTAAGAATGGCGAAGAAAATACAGAAGTTGAAGCCCGATACAGTGTTGAAGAATTACTGGAGAAGTAACGAACGGTTTGCGGATTTTATGGAGAAAATCGCTGGGACGGGGCGGCTTCCCTTCATGAGATGCTGGATATTCCGGAAGAAATGAAAAAATATGTAAATGATTATAAGATGCTGCTGGTGGAGGTGGGAAGAAACGATCTGGTTCTGCGCCATACTGATAATGTGGATCTTTTTAACCTGCTGAAGATCATACTGGACCGGAGTCTGCCGGGGCACGAGGCGAAGAAAAAGGCCATACAATACAGCGAAGAGCACAGAACCGGCAGGGCAGTGATCATGACTGTGGCGGGTGCGACGAACAGCAGGCTCGATTATGATGCGTTTGAAAAAGGAGATGGTTCTATGTGTACTTTATTTGAAGAAATTGCAAGGGAAAATGAGATAAAGTTCAGGGAGAAAGGCAGAGAGGAAGGCAGAGCCGCCGAGATCATTGAGTCGGGGTATGAATTTGGACTGTCAGAAGACAATATTCTGGAAAGACTGCAGAAAAAGCTGGATGTGTCTCTGCAGACGGCCAGGGAATATCTGGGGAGATTCGGGAAGCAGCCGGCAGGTTGAGTGTGCCTGCGCTTTGTTCCATGGCAAAGTGTGTCCTGTGATAATAGGTAGACATTGAACGTGACCGTATGGGGGAGCGGGGAGGAGACAAAAGTAGTCCCCCCCTGTCAGGGTATCTTCCCACAGTTTGTTTGTATGGCTTCATATTGCATTCGGGTAGATTAATTCATTTATTGGCGGAAAAGAGAATCTAAAAGCGCCCCGCATCCTTCCATGATGTCCTCGTAAGTTATGTCAAAATTCCCGGTATACCACGGATCGGCAATGGCTCTGGTGCTGCCGGCAAATTCTAATAATTTATAGATCTTATGTTCCGGGTCACCGCCTGCGATGCGGGTCATATTGCGGATATTGGCGTCATCCATGCCGATCAGATAATCGTACCTGTCGTAATCCTGTCTGGTCATCTGTATGGCACGATGCGGAATAACAGGTATTCCTACGGCACGCAGCTTACCTACTGTGCCGTAATGAGGGCCGTTGCCGATTTCTTCACGGCTGGTGGCTGCGGAAGCGATCTGGAATTGATGTTCTAAGTGGCGTTGACGCACAAGATGGGTCATGACGCTCTCGGCCATTGTGCTTCGGCAGATGTTGCCGTGGCAGACAAATAATATTTTTATCATCTTGGATTTATCCTTTCATAAGCCTTTAAACCTTGATATATCGGGCTTCTTGGCACTTTTCTTCAATTTTGTATTTTGCCCGAACTTCTACTGCAATCGTAAATCCTGTAGGTTCATAGCATACATTCATAAATTGTTCTTCATCAAGTACATATGTTGTTGTATTACACTGAGGACCTCCAACTATTACCAATACTTTTTTCTAAATATATTTGAAAATAAGCTGCTAAGTTGTATAATACGGTAGTTTTTCCCACCCAGCCTTTATTATTAAATCTTGATATTGCCTTCATAATTTCCTCCTACTATGTTAATCGACTATTCTTCACCTTCCATCAACTTTTTCAGTTCCTCTTTGCTGGGAAGAACAGTCAGATATTTGCTTGCAAATATCTGACTGTTATCCTCTGGCAAAGTCATTTCTACTACTGCATCATTCTTATTTTTACACAACAGAACACCTATAGTCGGATTTTCATCTTCTAATTTTACCTTACGATCATAATAGTTCACATACATCTGCATTTGTCCTATATCCTGATGCTTTAATCGACCAATCTTTAAGTCAAAGAGTACGAAGCAACGCAGCAGACGATTGAAAAATACCAAATCTACTCTATAATGCTCATCTTCAAAGGTGAATCTGACTTGTCTTCCAACAAAAGTAAACCCTCGTCCTAATTCTAACAGAAATTCCTGTAAATGATCAATTATCTTAGTTTCCAAATCTGTTTCTGAATATTTTGCCAGTTCTGGCAAACCTGTAAACTCCAATACATACGGGTCCTTTAATAAATCTTCTGGTTTCTCAATTATTTGTCCTTCTGCCGATAACCGTTCTATCCCCTCTCTATCCCTGCTCAATGCTAACCGTTCATATAATGCACTGTCATATTGTCTTCCCAGCTCTTTTACGCCCCATCCGTTACGAACTGCTTCAATTTCATAAAAATGCCGTTCATCTACATCAGGAATACGCATAAGTAATACATAATGCGAAAAACTTAAAAAAAATTTCCTTCCTTCTCTTGTTGCTGGCAGGTTTTCAAATTGGGTAGACACTTTCTGCCCAATCTGATCTTGGGAATACACCATATAGAATCTACGCATCAATTTCAGATTTTCTACGGAAAATCCCTTTCCCAAACTCTCTGTCAAACGTTTTGATAATTCTTTAAGAATCGCTTTTCCATATTCAGCACGCTTCTCCCCATTTTGCTCTTCTTCTAAAATTATTCTTCCTACTTCGTAATAGGAATAGACCATAGAAATATTTAGTGCTAATTTTGCTTGTTTTCTGGCATTTTTAAGAACTTCTAATACTCTGTCAAAAAAATCATTCTTCTTGATATTTTCCATAAAAATATTCTCCAAATTGAATTGGGTAGAAGCCGTCTACCCAATTCATATCATAACAAAACATCTTTCAAAGTTCTACAATAATGAAAAACTCATCTCATTTTTATTTTTTCTTGTCATTTCAAGGCTCTTTCAAAAATGGTGTGGTAATGGTGTAGTAAGCGCCTTGTTTTGCCATGAAATCATTGATTTTACGGCCTTTTCAAGGATTCTTCAAAATGTTGCCGTGGCAGACAAATAATATTTTTATCATTTTCCTTAACTCCTTATATGTTCTGTATTTCTTCTCAAATGCTTTCGTGTCATCAAAGTCCACATGGGGTGATTACTTTATCACATACTTAGTACCCTTTCCTCTGCCTTCAATTTTCACAACACCTTTTTTACCCATCTCTTTCAGTAATTGTGTTGTCTTTGATTTACCAAACGGAGCATAGGGAGCAATTTCGCTAATTGATTTCAGCATTGTTTTGCTTAAAATTTTATATATTTTTCTTTCGTCTTCCGTTAAATTCAGGTTTTTCTCAAAAACCGGAAGTACAATCTTAATTGTATTTTCCGACACTTCAAAATCCGGCTGCCTCAATCCTTCTTCATAGAGCTGCTTTATCCGTGTAATCCCTGTACCGAATATTTCGACAAACCCCAGCCTGTAAAATACATTTGCAAGATTTCTATTTCTTAAGACTGAAAGTTTCCCCGATAAATACTCATCTTCCGTTATTCCGGAAGGCAGTCCTCCCGGAGAAATAATTTCTATTCTGTCGTCAAACATCGAAACTTTTATCTGTGACTCCACATCCCACACCCTGTGGATCAGCGCGTTTGCGATTGCTTCTCTAAACGCGGCCTCCGGTATTTTTTCTTTTTTTTCCCTTTCGGTGCCGTGTATTTCCTCATATTGATAATAATCTTTGAATACCTCGGACACTTTTTCGTAGCCTGCTAAAATGGATATATTATCAAATGTTGCTCTCTTATGAATCACACTGATGTTCTCACCGAACCTCATTATATCAATTCCCGGGAAATGATTTTTATCCGCCAAAATGCCAGCCGCATTATTATATCCGGTAGCACTGTTATATAAATTCAGCGTTTTCAAGGTATCCTGATTAAAAGTTTCAATTTGAATACATTCTTTTAATTTTTGACATAGCGTATCAAAAGTCAGCTCTTGATCTTCACACGGCAATTCTTCAAACCTGATATTTTTTCCTTCTAAAATCAGTCTTGACAACTCCAGTGTGTCAGCCTCTATGGTTGCAGTATCATTTCGTTTATATGCTTTCGATTTATATAAATATGGTTTTTGAAGCCCGCTTTTTACAGTCAGTTTTATCGTTCTGTCATTATTCTGCAATTCCAGTGTATAATCAGGCTGCGGAGTAATGCTGTCATTGATTTTATTTTCGATATCCAGACACGCCTGTTTTACATCCGAAAGTCCTTTGATATTACCATTGTCATCAATGCCAAAAAATATTTCTCCACCATCGTAATTTGAAAAGGCACTTACTGTTTTTAAAAATGTATTTGTAATCATTTCTTTGAATTCTGTTGTTCTTGTTTCACGCATATATTGCGCTCCCTTTCCAATTTTATTGCGTATAGTATACACAGAAACACTCAAAAAATCAATCGTATTTTTTTACGATTGATTTTTTGAGTGTTTTGAATTATTAAGTTTTAATTTCCTGTCACATCAAAGCTCTTTCAAAAATGGTGTAGCAGTGGTGTAGTAAGCACCTCGTTGAACCATACAATCATTGATTTTATGGGATTTTTCGGGATTATTTAAGATACTGCCGCAGACAAAAAGTATTTTTATCATGTTACTAAACTTTAACCTGCTTCCGACAAAAGGAGGAGCAGATTTGCCTGATCTGGAAAACGGAGAACAGCGCTGTTACAGAGGGGTATGTAAAATCTGGAATGGAGACAAGAAGGCGGTGCATAGGTTATATAGAACACGGGAGAGCACTTTTTTTAAAGGATTTGCCATAAGACGGATGTAAAGTGGATGTGAGGGTGTACATTTGACAGGGAAGAAACGTATTACGGCAGGCGTTATGGCAGCGCTTTTACTGCTGGTGTTTTTGATAGGGCGTTATGATGGTGTATGGAAACCGCATCGGAAATCGGCATCTCCATATCCAGCTCAGACAGTAGTTATGGCCGGCTCTACTTCTATGGAGAAGTTTGCCAATATGCTGGCGGAGTGTTATCGGGAGGCGCATCCGGGTGTGACGGTGACGGCAGAATTTACAGGCTCCTCAGCGGGGGTGCAGGCAGTGCTGTCGGGGCGGGCCGATGTCGGGCTTTCTTCCAGGCCGTTGACAACGGCAGAGGAGGCATCCGGCGCGGCAGCATACGTTATCGCAATGGATGGTATTGCGGTGATCACGGATAGGGATAACCTGGTGACGGCATTGACAACAAAACAGCTGGCGGATATTTATACCGGGCAGATCAAAGACTGGCAGGAGCTTGGCGGCAGGAAGCAGCCAATCGTGGTGGCAGGCCGGGAGGCGGGGAGCGGCACCAGAAGCGCTTTTGAAGAATTATTGGGAATTGAAGACCGGTGTTATTATGCAAATGAACTGGATTCGGAGGGGGCAATGCTGGCGCGGGTCGCATCCACACCCGGCGCTGTGGGGTATGTCTCTTTCGATGTACTGAATGATACGGTGCACGCATTGTCTTTGGACGGTGTGGAAGCGACGGCAGAGAGGGTGAAGACGGGCAGCTACCCGCTGTGCCGGTCTTTTCTTTTGGTGACGAAAGGAGAGCTTGAAGAACAGAGCCGACAGGTGCGGGAGATCTTTGCGTATCTGCAGACAGAGGAGGGCGGGAAGTTGATGCGTGATGCCGGGTTAATCGTGTCGGATTGTCACAAATGAAACAATAAACAATAAGGAATCCAACTGACAGAGAAGACATAAGGGAAGATGCGAGAGAAGACATAAGTGAAGACATAAGCGAAGACATAAGAGAAGATATGAGAGAAGACATAAGCGAAGATATAAGTGAAGATATAAGTGAAGACATAAGAGAAGGTATAAGTGAAGTCATAAGAGTAAACATAAGAGAAGTTATAGAGGTCAGAAAGAGATAGAGAAAAATAACAAAGCAGGAATCATAAGAATATGGATATTGGATTACAGCAATCAGTTAATAATACATCACGGGTCAGACAATCCCGGTCTCTTACAGAGAAAAGGAACCATACCGGAAGAGTGGAAGCCGTAGCCGAAGCGATTTTTACGCTGTGTGCGTTTTTCGCGGTCTTTGCGGTCGGAGCGATCACGTTGTATATGATCGCTAATGGTGTACCGGCGGTCTATCGGCTGGGCGTCAGGGAGATCTTTTTTTCTTCTGTGTGGAAACCTGCGGCGGCGGATCCTTCCTTCGGTATACTGTATGTGATTTTGGCATCCGTGGCGGGAACGGCACTGGCGGTGCTTCTGGGGGTGCCGGTCGCGCTTTTAACGGCTGTTTTTTTGGCTGAGGCTGCGCCTCGTCCGCTGGCAGCGGTGGTACGGCCGGCGGTAGAGCTGTTGGCCGGGATTCCCTCTGTTGTTTATGGGCTGTTGGGGATGATGGTCTTGAATCCGCTTATGTATCGTTTGGAACGGTGGTTATTTCGTGACTCTCAGACGCATCAGTTTACAGGCGGTGCTAATCTGTTGTCGGCGGTGCTTGTACTGGCGGTGATGATCCTGCCGACGGTCATCAGTGTCAGTGAGACGGCGCTGCGGGCGGTGCCGGATCAGCTGCGGGCGTCTTCCATGGCGCTTGGCGCTTCCCGCATTCAGACGATTTTTCAGGTAGTCCTTCCGGCAGCCAGGCCGGGCATTGTTACGGCGGTGGTGCTTGGTGTGGGCCGGGCAGTGGGAGAGGCCATGGCGGTGAATCTGGTGTCCGGCGGTGCGGTGAATGTGCCGTTACCTTTTTCCTCTGTCAGATTCCTGACAACTGCCATCGTCAGCGAAATGGGATATGCGGAAGGCCTGCACCGGCAGGTGCTTTTTACGATCGGGCTGGTGTTGTTTGGGTTTATCCTGATGGTCAATATCCTCCTGCACAGGCTCCTGCGCGGAGAGGAAGGTTAGATATATAGTTAACGACATTAGAAATTTCGTTTACTATACTTTATAAGACAGGAGTCAGAGAAGAAGCATGAAGGCAGGAAAACGGAGGCCGGACAGATTTATGGAAAAGGAAACCACCGAGCGGAAAGGAGCAGGCTGCCATGTCGAGAAAAATAAAAGACGCCATCGCGTTTATTTTTATCTACCTTGCGGCCTTTTATGCGGTCCTGCTGCTGGCCGGAATAATCCTTTATGTTTTTGCGAAAGGGGTTCCGGTTCTCGGGCTTCCTTTTTTTACGACGGTGACCAGTGTGGTGAAGGGGACTGTCGGCATCGCAGGGAATCTGGTGAATACGGTATATATCGTAGTGTTGACGCTTGTGGTGGCTGTGCCGGCAGGAGTGGGGGCGGCGGTCTGGCTGAACGAGTATGCGGCGCCCGGCAGATGGGTGCGGTTTATTGAGTTTGCGACGGAGACGCTGGCGGGCATTCCCTCCATTGTTTTCGGATTGTTCGGGATGGTGTTTTTCGGCACCACGCTGGGAATGGGCTATTCGATCCTGACCGGGGCGCTGACGCTGGCTTTGATGATACTGCCGTTGATCACGCGCAATACGCAGGAGACGCTGCGGACGGTGCCGGAGAGTTACCGGAGCGGCGCCATCGGCATGGGAGCTACCAAGTGGCATATGATCCGCACGATCCTGCTGCCTTCGGCCATGCCTGGTATCGTGAAGGGTATCCTTTTGGCGGTGGGGCGTATCGTGGGGGAATCGGCGGCGCTGCTTTTTACGGCGGGGAGCGGTTATTTCCTGCCGGACTCCGGAGGCGGATTTATCCATAAGATCATGGAGTCCGGTGGGACGCTCACGATTCAGATGTATTTGAGCATGGCCAGAGCGGAGTATGATGTGGCGTTTGGGATTGCGGCGGTATTGTTGTGCCTTGTATTAATCTTTAATCTTCTATTAAAAATTCTGACTCGCAGGTGGGGAAGGTGACTGCTGTGAAAAATAAATTTTTCACAGGCAAATTTGTGCTTGCGCCCAAATTCGCGCGTTGAGCAAGAATGGGGTGATTTTATGAATAACAGCAAGATAGAGACAACAGATCTGAACCTGTACTACGGGACGCACCATGCACTGAAAGCGGTCACCATGGACATTCGGGCAGGTGCGGTGACGGCGTTGATCGGGCCTTCGGGCTGCGGCAAATCCACTTTTCTGAAAACCCTGAACCGGATGAATGACCTGATACAGGGGGTGAAGATCACGGGCCGGGTCTGTCTGGACGGCGAGGAGATTTATGCGCCCGGCGTGGACGTGACGACGCTGCGAAAGCGGGTGGGCATGGTATTCCAGCAGCCCAATCCTTTTCCGATGAGCATCTATGACAATATTGCCTATGGGCCGAGAGTCCATGGGGAGAAGAACAGAGCCAGACTGGACGGGATCGTGGAGAGAAGCCTGCGACAGGCGGCTGTCTGGGAGGAGGCGAAAGACCGGTTGAAAAGACCGGCGCTGGGGCTTTCCGGCGGGCAGCAGCAGCGGCTGTGCATCGCCCGCGCGCTGGCGGTGGAACCGGAAGTGCTGTTGATGGATGAGCCCACGTCGGCGCTGGATCCGGTCTCGACGCTTAAAATAGAAGAACTGCTTTTGCAGCTGAAAAAAAGATATACCATCGTTATCGTCACCCACAATATGCAGCAGGCCGTACGGGTGTCGGATGATACCGCCTTTTTTCTGGCGGGCGAGGTGGTTGAGCGGGGCTGTACCGGGCATCTTTTTTCCAAAGCGAAGGACAGAAGGACCAGGGACTATATTGCGGGGAGATATGGTTAAAGCGGCGTGGCGGCCTGCCTGTGGCAATCCGGCTTTGGACTGGGCTAAAGTGCCTGTTTTACGTATATTTTACATTTCCTTTACAATTACATGATAGTGGAACGGATAAATTCATGATAACGTCAAACCATAATAGCAATAGTAGGTTTTGGTTGTGATGAGGAGGTTATCATGGATTTTTTTGATGTACTGACGATGATGGGCGGACTGGCTCTGTTTCTGTATGGTATGCATCTGCTGGGGGAGGGGCTGTCCCGGGCCAGCGGCGGCAGGATGGAACAGATCCTGGAGAAAATGACTTACAGCAAATGGCGGGCGGTGCTGTTGGGAGCGGGCGTTACGGCCGTGATCCAGTCTTCCTCCGCGACTACGGTGATGGTGGTTGGGTTTGTCAATTCGGGGATGATGAAGCTGTCCCAGGCCATCGGTATCATTATGGGAGCCAATGTGGGCACGACGATCACGTCATGGATCTTAAGCCTGACGGGCATTGAGAGCGGCAGCTTTGTGATGCAGCTTTTAAAGCCTTCGGCTTTTTCACAGATTTTTGCCCTGGTGGGCGTGATCCTGCTGCTTTTTTCCGGAAAAGAGAAGCATAAAAATGCGGCCACGATCCTGATCGGTTTTGCGGTGTTGATGATCGGGATGGATACTATGTCGGCGGCGGTCAAGCCGCTGGCGGACGTGCCGGAATTTACGAATATCCTGCTTTTATTTTCCAGTCCGATCCCCGGAATGATCGCCGGCATCATCCTGACGGCCGTAATCCAGAGCTCTTCGGCTTCTGTGGGTATCCTGCAGGCGCTGTGCGCTACCGGGGCGGTGTCCTACAGTGTGGCGGTGCCCATTATCATGGGACAGAATATCGGAACCTGTGTGACGGCGCTGCTGTCTTCCGTGGGGACGTCGCGGGGCGCCAGAAGAGCAGCTATCGTGCATCTGTATTTTAACCTGATCGGTACGATCGTGTTTATGGCGCTGTTTTATCTGCTGCACGGGGCGGTTGTTTTTGACTTTATGGAGCGGGCAGCGCAGCCTTATGGGATCGCGGTGGTGCATACGGTGTTCAATGTGTTTGCCACCTGTCTGCTGCTTCCGTTCTCTGATCTGCTGGAGAAGCTGGCCTATCTGACGATCAAAGAGGACAGCGTGGAACATATGGCGGTGCGGTATATCGACGAGGATGTGAAGGCGTTGGACAGCCGTTTTATGAACAATCCGTCTCTGGCCATGGAGCAGTGCAGGAAGGTCATCTGTCATATGGCGGATACGGTGCAGGAGTCATGCAGGGAGGCCATCGGCCTGCTGGAGCGCTATACGAAAGAGGCGGCGGAAGGCGTCAGGCAGCTGGAAAAGGATGTGGACCGTTATGAGGATGTGATCGGTACGTATCTGTTGAAACTGACGGGAAAGGATCTTTCGGAGAAGGACAGCCGTGCGCTGACTTTGTATCTGCACTGTATCGGGGATTTCGAACGGATCTCGGATCACGCGGCGGGCATTGCCATGGCTTATGGTAAGATGAAAGAGAAGGAGCTGACTTTTTCTGCCAAGGCGCAGGAGGAACTGGAGATTTTTTCCCGGGCGGTGCTGCGGATGCTGGCAATTTCCGAAGGCATCTTTCGGGAGGAAAACGCGGACAGTCTGTATGAAGCGCAGGCGCTGCGGGAGGTGATCGGCGAGCTGGGGGCACAGGTGCGCAAACGGCATGTAAAAAGGCTCAGGAAAGGGAAGTGTACGGTTGAACTTGGATTCCTGCTGGCGGATATCGTGACGGCCTATGAGCGGATCGCGGCCCACTGTGCCCAGATTGCAGTGAGCGTGGTGCAGGTGTGGGAGGAGGATTCCATGGAAATGCACGGCTACAGCATAGAGAGCCGGGAAAAGAGACGGGATGAAGAGCAGTTCCGGACGCTGTACGAGGGGCTTAGACAGGAGTATGTGCTGCCGTAGCATGCGTTTAAAATAAAAGAAAGAGCAGCAAACGGAGTATGTACTTTCACAGCAAAAATGTGGTAATCTATAAAGAAGGTTAAAGAACAGAGATATCGGGGTGTTTGGACATGGGATTGATCTATGTGGTGGAGGACGACAGGGATATCAGCGAGATCGAGAGTTTCGCGCTGAAAAACAGCGGCTACGATGTGCAGGTGTATGAGAACGGTGCGGATTTCTACCGGGCGGTGCGGGAGCGGGTGCCGTGCCTGGTGCTGCTGGATATTATGCTGCCCGATGAGAGTGGTCTGGCGGTGACGAAGAAGCTGCGCGAGGATCCGCGGACCAGGCAGGTGCCGATCATCCTTGTCACGGCCAAGACAACGGAGCTTGACAAGGTGCGGGGACTTGATATGGGGGCGGACGATTATATCACGAAGCCCTTTGGCGTGATGGAGCTGATCTCCAGAGTGCGGGCGCTGCTGCGCAGGAGCGGGGAGGAGAAGGGGGAGAAATCCCTGACCATCGGGAAGATCATTCTGGACGGGGAACGACATGCCGTGTATGTGGGCGGTGTGCTCTGCGAACTGACCTATAAGGAATATGAACTGCTGCGGCTTTTGATGCAGCGGGCAGGGATCGTGACGACAAGAGAGGAAATTCTGAACCATGTGTGGGGAAGTGATTTTCAGGGGGAATCCAGAACGCTGGATATGCATATCAAGACACTCAGGCAGAAGCTGGGAGAGGCGGGCGGTATGATCAGGACCGTGCGCAGCGTGGGTTATTTTCTGGAGAATGACGGATCGGTGCAGAAGATCGGTGCAGAAGCGTAAGGCGGGAACGTGGCTTTTTGCGGGCGTTTGTGTCGAAGCGGACTTATGGGGGCGTTCATGAAGAAAAAGATCAACAGGCAGCTTATGTTTTTGTCGTCGATGGCGATCGTGATCACGCTGTTGCTGATGGCGGTGGTGTTTTACCGCCTTTTTCAGGCGCAGGTGATGGAGGATCTTAGGATTTATGCCCAGGCGCTGGCTGACGGCGGGACAATGGCGGCAGATGAAATGCAGGGTGCCATATCGGACATGGCTGCAGATGATATGCCGGATGCCGGATCAGATGCGGCTGCAGTGAAAGATTACGCTTACATTGACCGCTACAGCCATGGCAAGGAAAATGTCCGCGCCACCGTGATCACACCGGAAGGCGCAGTGCTCTACGACAGCAATGCGGATATAGGCGGGATGGACAATCATGCGGGGCGGCCGGAGGTGGCGGAAGCGCTGCGGGAGGGAGAGGGCAGGTCTGTCAGACAGTCTTCCACCATGCAGCGGAGCACCTTTTACTATACGATCCTGCTGCCGGATGGCAATGTGCTTCGGGTGGCCAGAGAATCCCACAGCATCTGGAGTATCCTCTACCGGTCTCTGCCGGCGATTCTGGCGGCGGTCTGTGCGATTCTGGCGCTGTGCGTTTTTCTGTCCCGTTATCTCACGGCCAGTCTGGTGGCGCCGATCGGCAGGCTGGTGGAAGATATGGATCATATCGGGGAAAAAGAGATTTACGAGGAGCTTTTGCCATTTGCAAAGACCATCAGGACACAGCATGATGCCATCGTCCGCAATGCAAATATGCGGCAGGAGTTCAGCGCCAATGTGTCCCATGAGCTGAAGACGCCGCTGACGGCCATCTCCGGCTATGCGGAGCTGATCGAGAACGGGATGGCCGTGGGGCAGGATGCGGTCAGATTTGCCTCGGAGATCCGCAGGAACGCCAACCGGCTTTTGATGCTGATCAATGACACTATACGTCTGTCGGAGCTGGACGTGCAGGACCGGGAGATTCCTTTTGAACAGATCGACCTGTATGAAATTGCAAGAGACTGCGTAGAGATGCTGCAGCTGCGGGCAAAAGAGCGGGAGGTGGATCTGCGGTTGGAAGGCGGCAGCGTTATGGTACAGGGAGACAGGCAGATGCTGGAAGAGCTGCTTTATAATCTGTGTGACAACGCTATCAGCTATAACAACGCCGGTGGTTTTGTCGTGGTCAGCGTAGAGGGCGCGAACGGGAGGCGGACACTGCGGGTGCAGGATACGGGGATCGGTATTCCGAAAGAATGTCAGGAGCGGATCTTTGAGCGGTTCTACAGAGTAGACAAAAGCCGCTCGAAATCTACCGGCGGCACGGGGCTGGGTCTGGCCATCGTAAAGCATATCGTGGCCGTGCACCGCGCCGGGCTGACGCTTGTGAGCGAACCGGGGGAGGGAACAACGATCACGGTCACGTTTTGAGCTGGGTCTTGCAATATCACTCATAATATATTAAAGTATAGTTAACGGCATTAGAAATTTCGTTTACTGTAAAATATAGTATAGCGATTTGAGTGAGAGGAGAATTTGTATGTGGACGAGAGCGGAGTTGAAAGATAACGCAAAGAAATTTTTTAAGTATAACTACTGGAAGATGGTATTGGTCTCACTGGTGCTGGGATTTGCAGGGGGCAGCAGTGGCGGTGGCGGAGCGAGGGTGTCTTTTACCAGAACCTACACGTACAGTCTGGACGATTTGAGCACGCCGGAATTCATGGGCTTTCTGGTTGGTTTTTTCAGTGTATTTATGATCGCCATGGTAATCGGTATGGCTGTGGCCGTATTTCTGCTGTATCCTCTGCATGTGGGAGCACAGCGGTTCTTTGTGGTGAGCCATTATCAGAAGGCGGAGCCGGGTGAGCTGGGGTATGCTTTTTCCAACGGCTATATGAATGTGGTCAAAACGATGTTCTTAAGAGGGCTGTTTACGTTTTTATGGACGCTGCTCTTTATCATTCCCGGTATTATCAAAGGTTACGAATACCGCATGATCCCTTACATACTGGCGGAGAATCCGGGTATTGATTCCAGGGAAGCGTTTGCTGTCAGCAAACAGATGATGGACGGCAACAAGTGGGCGGCATTTGTATTGGATCTGTCTTTCCTGGGATGGCAGATTCTGAGCGTATTCACATGTGGTATTCTGTCGGTTTTCTATGTGAATCCTTATGTGTATATGACCAATGCCGAGCTTTATGTGGCGCTTAAGGAAATTACATTCGGCGGCCGCGGACAGTTTTACCAGAATACGCAGCAGTATCAGGACGGACGGTCAGATCAGAATTTTCAGGATTATCAGAATTACTAAAAACTGAGCTGCTTCTGCATCATCAAAAAAATATAAGAAAATGGATAAGCCACTGTCGTCTTTTGCGGACGGGTGGCTTATTGTGATTATTGCGTGTCAGTATGACAGGGAGAAGAAAAATCGGAACAGGCAGCAGAAAAAGCCTTCCGAAGGTACGGAGGAAAAGAGATGAAGGAACATTTTGTTACAGAAGAGGCAATAACGGCGTTTGTGCAGTATCTGCGGCAGGAGGAGCGGGAGGCGGCCACCATCGAGAAATACAGCCGGCAGGTACGCACCTTCTACCGGTGGCTGCAGGGAAGGGCGGTCACGAAGGAAACTGTTCTGGAATGGAAAGGGGATCTGCAAAAGGAGGGGTATGCACCGGGTACGGTGAACGGTAAGTTGTCGGCCATGAACAGCTTCTTCCGGTTTGTGGGATGGGAGGAGTGCCGTGTGAAATTCCTGCGCATCCAGCGGCAGATGTTCAGGCAGCAGTCGAAGGAGCTGACCAGAGCAGAGTATACGCGTCTGCTGGATGCGGCTCACAGGAACGGCAAGGAGCGGCTGGAGCTTTTGATGGGGACTATCTGTTCCGCCGGTATCCGGGTCGGCGAACTTCCCTTTATCACGGTGGAGGCAGCCAGGGCGGGGCGGGCAGAGGTCGCGCTGAAAGGCAAGATTCGGGTGATCCTGTTGCCGGACAGGTTGTGCCGTAAGCTCCTTAAGTTTGCAAAGAAACAGGGAATCGACGCGGGAGAGATCTTTGTCACGAAAAACGGTAAAGGCCTTTCCAGAAGGCAGATCTGGAGAGAGATGAAAGAACTGTGCCGGGCGGCCGGTGTGGAAAGCTCGAAAGTGTTCCCTCATAATCTCCGGCATTTGTTTGCCACGACTTTTTATAAAATATGCGGGGATATCGTAAAACTGGCCGATGTGCTGGGACACAGCAGTGTGGAGACGACAAGGATCTATCTGCTGACGGCTGGAAGGGAACATGCAAGACAGATGGAACTGACAGGGCTGATCCTGTAGGCGGAATCAGTATTCTGTCTACAGATCAAAGTAATCTTTAATCACTATAGCATAGAATCTTTTACATCAACAATATCATCTTATGTTTTCGGGCATGGAAAAACAGAAACACAGAAAACAGTCTGTGTTTTTTGGTTTACAGCGCCTTCTATTTACATTTTCGATTATAGTTCAAAACAATTTCAGTGAAATCTGACGCAAACATCCATTTCCTGTAGACAGAATACTGACTCTGTCTACTTCAGGATTCAGGAAGGGATGTGCCATATGTCTGGAAGAGAAGATTCGTTTAAACTGCAGAAAGCGCAGCATATCAGCCCGGAAATGATAGAAGCGTTTCTGGAAGAGCAGGCGCAAAGAGGAAGAAAAGACTCTTCGCTTTGTAATTACCGCAGGATATTACAGGAGCTGTACCGGTATCTGCCGGCGGATAAATGTATCAGGGAAGAAACGGGGACGGCGTGGAAAGGCTGTCTGAAAGGGCAGGGGCTGCAGCCGGCCACGGTGAATACACGCATCTCGGTCTGGAACAGCTTCCTTAACTTTCTGGGACATCGGGAATGGCAGATGGAGGATTTTGAGAGAAAAGAGGGAAAGGCCAAGCCCGGGCTCAGCCGTGCAGAATATCTACGTCTGTTGTCTGCGGCGAAACAGGCAGGCAAAGAGAGAACCTATCTGCTGATCAAGCTGTTTGGCGGTGCGGGGCTGCGGATTCAGGAAGTACTGCGGCTTACGGCAGAAGACTTAAGACAGGATAAAGAGACGTCGGGAGCCGTTGATTCTAAGCCGGGTCATGCGAGGCCTCTTCCGGAGGGGCTGAGACAGGAGATGCTTGATTATATCCGGCGGGAAAGGATCAGTCAGGGACCGGTGTTCTGTACCAGAGAGGGAACGCCCATGACCCGTTCTAACGTAAATTATCTGATCGGTCTGGTAAGCCGGGAGGCACAGGTGGAGGAGGAAAAGGTGACGCCGAGCAGTCTGCACAGGATGTACCGGGAAACTTACGGGGAGATTCAGGCGCAGGCGGCTGTTCTGGTCGAAGAGGCTTATCAGAGGCTGCTGGAGGAGGAGCAGCGAGCCGCAGGGTGGATGTAAGCCGGCAATAAAAAGTGCTTTACAAAATACAATAAACCGTGCTATCATGATTTCAAACATATCTGGGAATCTGAGGTTCTGATATCACGTCTGTGGTTTATCATCTATTCTTACACGAATCCCTTATATGGAAAATATAATAAGGGAGGAAGGCAAATGGGAAGAGCAGATGAATATCAGTTTGATTATCTGGATGACAACAACAGATTTGCAGACCAGGTGAACGGCGCCCTGTTTCATGGACGTCAAGTGGTGAAACCTTACGAATTGGAGCCGGCAGACATGCAGATGGTCTATCTTGACAAAGAAGCCGGTAATCGAAAAAATATCAAAACGGTCGTGGATAAGACACGGATGTGGCGCGGGAGACTGATCCATATTCTTGCGGTGGAGAATCAGTCCTTTGTGGATTATCACATGGTTCTGCGAAATATGTTGATAGAGTGCCTGGGTTACCAGAAGCAGTGGAAGCAGAAGAAAAGGTTACACGACAGGCAGAAAGATTTGCTGATTGGATCCGATGCATTTATGTCCGGCATGACAAAAGCTGAGAAGTTTGTGCCGATCATCACGCTGGTGGTATATTGTGGGACAGAACATCCCTGGGATGGAGCCAGGTGCCTGCATGAATTGCTGGAGATGGATGACGATGTAAGAGGACTGGTCACAAATTACAGACTGAATCTGTATGACTGTCATGAGCATGATACCTTTGACGAGTATCATACCGGGTTACGGCAGTTATTTGAAGTGCTCCGGTATGGTAAGGACAAAGACAAACTGAGGGCGGTCATGGAAGCAAATAAAGAGGCATACAGCAGAATGGACAGCGATACGAGAGAACTTCTGGAAGTCGTTGCAAAAGTCAAAATCAAGGAGGACGATCAGATAATGGAAAACGGTGAGAAGAAATATGATCTGTGTAAAGCATTTGTTGATATGAAGTTGGAGGGAAGCCGGGAGCATTTGGCGAAAGCCGTGTGCATAAAGCTCCAGAAAGGGAAAACGGCGAATGTTATAGCCGATGAACTGGAGGAAGAACTTGCGGAGATCGAGAAAGTGATAGAAGCCCAGAAACGGGCAGGGAGTTATGATGCAGAGCAGGTCTGTAAGATGATGACAGAATAGAATAAGGATAAGGAGGTGCCAGATAACAGGAGAGGTTGTCCGGCACCTCTTTTGTGTCGGTATAACTGTTCAACTGTAAAAAATAAATTGAAATGATTTCACTGTATATGGTATACTGTCTTCAAGAAACTGACAAAATTTGAATTTTGTCAAATACATATATCATATATATAGTAAAAATATATAGTGAATGGCATGACGGGGATTTCATGTAACGGGAGAACAAAGCTATCCTGTTACGATTTGGCAGCAGACAGGTCAGCGATGTCCTGGCGGGGGTGCAGGTATGTGGAAAAGGGAAAAGAAGCCGGAGAAGGGGCCTGGCGGAGACTTAGTGGCAGGCCTGAAAGCAAAAGAGAAAGGGTTTGAGGTGTGGTGCAGGAAGATGATTGTTGCTGCGTATAAAGGAATTCGAAGAGGGCATTGGAAAAAGGTTGTGAAACGGGCATTGCTGGTGCTTGTCATTGTGGTGGGGATATTGATGTCGGGACGGTATCTGTTCTCGGATGAGCTGGAGGTGACCTTCCATCATCTGTATTCTCCAAAGATACTGGGGACGGATAATACCAGGCTGGTGGTGTTGTCGGATCTGCATAACAGAGAGTTCGGGCCGGACAACAGGGAGCTGATCCAGCAGATTGCTTCACTGGAACCGGATCTGATCATTATGGCGGGAGACATGGTCAACGCCTATGAGGATGATCTGGACGTGATCCTGCACCTGTGCGACGAGCTGTTGAAGATCGCGCCTGTCTATTACGGGCCGGGCAATCATGAGAATCATCTTTTCTATGAGAAGGACAGTCCGTTGGAAAGTCTACTTGCAGAGAAGGGGGTACATGTGCTGGTGAACCGGGCGGAAGAGGTGACGATCCACAAGACGCCTTTTTTGATCGGCGGGCTGACCACCGCACCGGAGGGCTATGAGGAGTACGGTGCTGAGTTTATCGAGGAGTATGAGAAGAGCAGCGACTTTAAACTGTTGATCGCTCACTATCCGAGCCTTTACTATGATGCGCTTTCGGATACGGAGATCGATCTTGGCATCTGCGGGCATTATCACGGCGGACTGGTGCGGCTGCCGGTTTTGGAGGGGCTTTATCACGGGGACGTCGGATTCCTGCCAAAATACAGCGGCGGTATGTACAGCCTGCCAAACAGTACGATCTTCGTGTCCAGAGGGATGGAGGATCACAGCGGTTTCCCGCGGATCAACAACCGGCCTGAGCTGGCGGTCATTGATGTCAACGGCAGACAGGAAACGAACGGATGAGCTGTTGCGGCGGAAGGTTACGGTTTTTTGATCACGGTAAAGGAGTGAATGCGATATGATTCTTGTGAGTTTGATAGTACCGGCACTGATGCTTTGTCTGGTATTTTTGTACCTGGTTTTGTTCCGGCAGTTCTATATGATCAAATCGAAGCTGCCTGTTTTCGGATTCCGGGGCGCCATGGGCGGGCTGAACGGGAAGCACAGGAAGCTGGCGGTGTGGGGGATCCTGATCTTTGTGCTTGGCTTTGCGGGACAGATGGCGACACAGTTGTATGCGCCGAGTATGCTGATGGTGTTCAACTATGAGGAGGCGGCCAGAGGCCAGAATCCGAATGCCACCCGGTTCAATGAGTCCGTTATCCTCTCGGACCGGATCCTGGAGAAAGTGGTCAGGCGGGGCGGCCTTGCGCTCAGTGCAGACCAGTTGGCAGATTTTTTGACGATCTCTACACCGCTAGATGCGGAGAAGCTGGATGTCACCCAGGAATCGGCTTTGAAAATTTCAACGGAATACTGGATCCACTGTTCGGAGAAGGTGTCTTTGTACGGAACCACGCCGAAGGCGGTGCTGAATTTCCTGGCGGATGTGTACTGGGAGGATTTCACGAACAATTATGCGGAGAACGACAAGGTGCTGGATCTGTCTTTCGACGGGCTGGAGGGCATGGAATATCTGGACGTGAAAGACTACCTGCAGATGCAGGCCTATAAATTGAAAAACTATCTGCCCGGCTACAGCAGTGAGAGCAGCAGCTTCCGGGCGGAGGGAAGCGAGGAGAACTTCCCGTCTCTCAGTCAGAAGATCGACAATTTCATCGAGATCGAGCTGGAGCGCTACGAAGCGTTCATTTTGGAAAAAGGGCTTTCCAGACACCGGAACACGTACCAGTCCCGGATGCAGTATGCGAACCGGCTTTTGGATACGGATCAGAAAAAGGATATGGCGGCCCATGATGTGCGCATAGAAGCGATCGACATGTACAATGCCTTTATGACCCGTTTCGTGCTGATCCCTACTTACGATACGGATCAGGAATTCTATATGTCCAGAACGAAGGTGGGCGTGGACTATTTTGCGGATGAGGCCAAGGAACTTCTGGAATCGGCCACAAAGCTGTTAGAAGAGATCGAGCACAACAGCTATGCCTCGGGTCAGGTAGTCAGGTCGAGGGCCGGCGACGACGTCTATGCCCAGGCGGACGAAAAGATCGGGGAACTGAACGCGGAACTGCAAAATCTGTCGGCGCAGTGCAGACAGCTGTGCGACGCATATGTGAGAGAGAAACGGGACGGTTATATTCAAGTCTCTTTTGCCACGCCTTCGGTGCCCGGCAATATCATCAAAGCCTTTTTGATCACCATCCTTTATCTGGCGGTATGGATCGGACTGATCGTACTGCAGCCTTATTATGCGGAGTGTACAGAGGCGCAGGCTGCCGGGCGAAAAGCGCAGAAGCTGGCCAGAAAGGAGTACCGGAAGAATAAAAAGGAATTCCGGAAACGGGAGAAGGCCGAGAAGAGAGGAGCGAAAAGGAACGGAGAGGAGGGAAACGGGCTATGAAAGAACTGGATGTTTTCCGTTATCTGAAAAAATACCGCACGGCGATCATCAGTGTGTCGATCCTGGCGGGCGTGGCCTTTTTCATGATCGCGCAGCTTTACATACAGCAGTATACGGCGGTCACGGTGATCGAGTATACCGGATCCCGCGCCGAGGAAGGGCTTTCTCCGGACGGAAGCGTTATCGACACCTCGGAGATCTATGCCACCAATCTGGTGAGTCAGGCCATGAAGGGACTGGGCATCGAGTATACGGAGGCCACCACGGACGATATCCGCATGAACATTCAGGTGGAACCCGTGATCACGGAGGAAGATCTTCTGGTGCAGCAGGCTAAGCTGGACAATGGCGAGGAGGACTATGAGATATGGCCGACCCGCTTCGTGGTCTCTTTTAACTGTGGTGTGGGGAGCGGTAAGGAGTATCCGCGCATGGTCTTAAACCAGATCCTGCAGGAGTATGCGGAATATTATGGAAAAAATCATGTGAACACGTCTCTGGCGGCCAATCCGGTCAGCGACATTACGTCCAAGGGCTATGATTATCTGGAAATGGCGGAGGTCATGGACGAGACGCTGGACAATATCATAGAGCATCTGACCGATAAGAATGACTGGGATGCCGATTTCCGTGCCAGCAGGACGGGGTGCAGTTTTCAGGACTTATTGGATGAGTTCGAGTTCATCAGGGATGTGGAGGTGCAGGAACTGCTTTCCGAGATTCTGGAAGGACGGATCACCAAAGACCGTGACGTGCTTTTGAACAAATACCGGAACCGCAACAACAATCTGGAAATCTCCAACAATGCCGCTTCTTTTGAGATCGAGAAGATACGCGGGATCATCACTTCCTATGAAAATGCCATGGGAGAGTTCTCTGCCGGCACGGAGACGGTCTCCGGGGATGGAACAGAGGGTGAAAACAAAAGCAGTCTCCTGCAGAACAATGTACTGCCGGACGTCTATGACGACTGGAACCGGGATGAGGACGGCAACTGGGATCCCGTGGACCGGACGGCAGAGTATGATCTGCTTCTGATGAAATACATAGAAGACCGCACGCTCTACGAGCACAATCTGATCGACAGAGATTATAACAACTATGTGATCGCTGTATTTACCGGCGCGCCTGCGGTCTCTTCGGAGCAGGCACAGCAGGAGATTCAGGAGAAGATCGGGCGGCTGGCGGATAAGATCAATGACCTGCAGTCGGTCTACTATGAGACGAACGACGAGTACAATGAATATCTGGGCGCACATAATATCGTGATGCTTTCCAGTGTGCGGGTGACGGAACGGTTTCCGATCTTTATCTTCGCGGTGCTGATCGTGGTGATATTCGGGGTGCTGGGATGCGCCGGAGCGGCACTTTTCGGCCGGATCGAGGATTTCATCGAGTACTATGCTTTTACGAGCAAGGTAGACGGCCTGCCCAACCGGGCGAAGTGCGATCAGTTTATCACGGTGCGGGAGAGCCGGCCGATTCCGGAGAGCTTTGCCTGTATTGTGTTTAAACTTGCCAATCTGCAGACGGAGAATGCCCGTCTGGGTAGGGAGGCCGGCGACCGGATGATCAAAGACTTCGTGAACATACTGACTTCTGTGTTTGCGCCTTCCGACAAGATGTTTGTAGGCAATAACGGAGCCGGCCAGTATCTGATCTTCGCGGAGAATCTGGAGAAAGAGCAGGTAAATGCGGCCCTGTTCCAGATCGGCGTAGTCTTTGCACAGAAGAGCGAGGAGTGCGGTTATAAGATCGAGCTGCAAAACGGCTTTGCCTGTGCGGGTGAGGAGAAATGCTACTATATCCGTGAGCTTCTCTCCATCGCCATGAAGCGGGTGAGCGCCGTGCGCAAAGAAGAGCAGGAAGCGGCCAGGACTGTGGAAGTCTGATGCGGAATCCGGCCTGTGGCAAAAAGGATGTCATGGGCCGGATTCCTGACGGAAAGCGCTGGTCTGTCTGTTGTCCAGGAAAGAGAGACAGGGTTGTAAAACGGGGAGGAATGAGGTTTGGTTGCGATCATTTATATGATACTGGCAACTGCGATGTTCTTTTTGCAGGATACATATTTTCTGATAGGCGGCGTGCAGTTCAGCTTTAAGAATCCCTGTGTGATGGGGATTCTGTTTCTGGCACTGGTCAACTTTATCGTGACGGTGCGGCCGGGACGCACGATCATTCTCGTGCGCCACACGCTGGTGCAGATCCTGCCCTGTGCGATCCCCTTTTTCTTTTCAGCCCTGATCTGGGTCATGTCCGTTGCGGACAGCATTATGATCGCCAACGGCACGGGTATGATCATACCGCAGATCTCGTCGGTGCTGGTGGCGACGGCTACGCTGTACCTGTTCGGCAGCCGCGGGCTCTGGTACTGTCTGGGCTCCATGTGTCTGGCTAATTTTTGCAGAGTGCTGGTGGTGGTCTGGGAAGGCGGTGTGGGCGCTTTTATGGCGGAGTTTTACACGCTGATCGTGACTTTCAGTGTGGAGACCGGGCCCTTGATGGAGGCGCTGGAGATCAACGATCTGACATTTGCTTTCGGGCCTTTTCTGATCTATCTGCTCCTGAAGCGGAAGGAGGTTTCCCACTGGCCGCTCTGGATGCTGGCGGCGTCTTTGCTGTTTGTGATCGGGTTAAAAAGGACTGCTATTCTGGCTGTGCTCCTTAGTGTTCTTGTGGTGTGGATCGTACAGCTTTTGCCGGAGAAGGCCGCCAGACAGACGGCGTTTGTCATCGGTCTTGGTATGCTGTTTGTCAGTTTTATGTATATCGTGGGAATCCGGTATGGTCTTTTTCAATATCTGGAAGCCCACTTCGGGATTGATACCAAGGGGCGGGTGGCGATGTTCATGAATCTGGAGCCCTACTACGATATCAGCATAACTTATATGGGGAAAGGCACCGGTTTTGAGCGGTATGTGGACTGGGCCTCGGGCGAACGATTTAAGATACCGCAGCGCACCCTCATGCCGATCCATAATGATTTCCTGCGGATGTATCTGAATATCGGTTTCGTCGGTTACTGGATCTGGATCTGGAGCTGGCTGATGGTACGGCTGCGGTACTGGTTTAGACAGGGCGGTAAGAGTGCGGGATGTGTGTTTCTCGGAGTCAGTATCTACTGCTTTACCCTGTTTGCCACGGACAACACGATTTACTATCCGTACACCATGATCGCCTGTGCCCTTGTGCCTATGTCCTGTAATTTGGACACACTGGCGCAGAGAGAGCTGGAGAGACACCGGGCCAGATATGAGGGGAGTGACCGAAAGTGAAAAATAAGGCTAAGAAAATCTGTTTTGCGTCGTCCTCCGGCGGTCATCTGGAGGAGCTTCTGATGCTGCGTCCGTTGATGGAACGCTACGACAGTTTTATTGTCACGGAGAAGACCGCTTATGAGATCGCGGTGCCGGGGATCAGATGTTATTATCTGCAGCAGGTCAACCGCAGGGAGAGAGCCTGTATGCGGCGGCTGATCGTCAATGCGTTCCGCTCTCTTAAAATATTCGTGATCGAGCGGCCGGATGTGGTGATCAGCACCGGTGTTCTGGCGACGATTCCCTTGTGTCTGCTGTGCAGGATATTCGGGAAGAAACTGGTGTATATCGAATCCTTTGCCAATGTCAGGACGCCCAGCCAGACGGGCAGGCTGATGTACCGGTTTGCGCACCGCTTCTATGTCCAGTGGCCGGAGATGCAGGAATATTATCCAAAGGCTATATACCGGGGCGGCGTTTACTAAAAGGAAAAGAAAGGCAGGGGTGTGAAGATGATATTTGTGACGGTGGGATCGCAGAAGTTCTCTTTTGACCGTCTGCTTACAAAGGTGGACCAGATGGCAGGAGAGCATATGCTTACCGAAGAGGTCTATATGCAGACCGGCAACAGTACCTTTGAACCGAAGAACTGCCACTATCAACAGTTCTACGATCGGGATAAATTTGCGGAGATGGTGGAGAAATGCAGCATCCTGATCACGCACGGCGGCGTGGGGATCGTGGTGGATGCGGTGAAGCGGGGCAAGAAGGTGATCGTGGTGCCGCGCAGGGCAGAGCTTGGGGAGCATGTGGACGGACACCAGCAGCAGCTGATGGAGCAGTTTCACGCGCGGAACCTGATCAGCGCCTGCATGAATGTGGACGATCTGCCCTATCTGCTGCGGATGGCAAATACACGAAAATTCGGCGGTTATCAGTCCAATACGGAGCAGTTTGTGGCCTCTGTGGATGAATTTCTGCAGTCGCTGTAACGCAGCGGAAATGGCCGGCAGCAATATCGCCGATGTTTCAGGCGGTGGAAAGTGGTTATGGCGTGATGAAGATACTGGTGATCGGCCCCAGTGAAACGCGGGCCAGAGGCGGGATGTCGGCAGTCATCCGGGAGATCCGGGAGAGTGAGCTGCTGAAAGACGAATTTGAGATTGACACGTTTGCTTCTTACATAGACGGCCCGCTGGCTGTCCGGCTTGTGTACACATTCTGGGGCTGCCTGCGTTTCATGCTGTGCAGCCGCAGGTATGATCTGTTTCATCTCCACACCGCGGAGCGGGGCAGCACCTTCCGCAAGTATTTCTATCTGTGGTGGGCAAAAAGGACAGGCAGGAAGGTGATCGTGCATATTCACGGGGCGGAGTATCTGACTTTTTATGACGGGCTGGGATCTCTGGGTAGACGGGTGGTGGACAGATTTCTGCAGCGGGCGGATCTGGTGCTGGCGCTGTCGGAGAGCTGGAAAAGAGAGCTGGAGGCGCGCTTTTGCATCGACACGTGCAGGACGCTGTATAACGGGGTAGATACAGCAAAGTTCCGGGCGGCGGTGACGGATGTCTCCGCCTGCCGGCATTCTTTCCTGATGCTGGGGAGACTGGGCAGCCGCAAAGGGGTCTACGACCTGATCGATGCGGTGGAGATCGCCTGCCGGAAGAATCCGGAACTGACCGTCTGCATCGCAGGCGACGGCGAAGTGGACAAGGTGCGGGCGCTGGTGGCAGAAAAAGGGCTGGATCGGCATATCAGTGTGCCCGGCTGGATCGGAGAGACGCAGAAGCTTAAATATCTGAAAAAGGCGGCGGTTTTGGTACTGCCTTCCTATTATGAAGGACTGCCCATGGCTGTGCTGGAGGGCATGGCGGCGGGCAAAGCCATCATCAGTACGACGGTGGGTGCGATCCCGGAAGTGATCGGCGAAGAGAACGGGATTCTGCTGGAGCCGGGCGACGTGGAAGGGCTGGCGGAAGCAATGCTTGCGTGCAGCGGGAATGTGGAAGCGCTGCAGAAGATGTCCGCAGAGAACCGGCGGAAGGCGGAAGAGACTTTCGGGGTGCGGCGGATGCATGAGAGGCTGGGAGCGTATTATAAGATGGTGGGGGATGTCTGAGGCATTTTCTCAAGTGATTGCGGTTGAATCAATGAAATGGCTAAGGAGAGAACGGTATGGAGAAAAAGAGTCCGTTGATCAGTGTGATCGTGCCGGTTTATAATGTGGCGCCTTATATAAGGCGGTGTCTTGACTCCATAGCGGCGCAGACCTATCCGGCGCTGGAGATCATTGCGGTGGATGATGCGTCTACGGACGGGAGCGGACAACTCTGCGATACCTGTGCAGAGTCGGAAGCGAGGCTGCAGGTGGTACACTTTGCGGAAAACAGAGGGCCTTCCGCGGCCAGGAATGAAGGGATCCGCAGGGCTGCCGGTGCGTATCTTTGTTTTGTAGACGCGGACGACCGGGTGGAGCCGGAGCTCCTCAGCACACTTTATGCGAGTCTGCGGGAGGCGGAGGCGGATGTCAGTGCCTGCGGGGCTGACGGTATCAGACTGGCGGGAGGCCCGGCGGGCGTCTTTTCCAGAGAGGAAGCGATCGTGTGCATGGCCAGGGAGATTCCCTTTAATTATGTGCCCTGGGCGAAGCTCTATGCGGCGGCTCCTGTGAAGGCCTGCCTGTTCGATGAGCGGATTTATTACAGTGAGGATATTCTGTTTCTGTATGAACTGTTTCAGCGCGTGGGGCGTGTCAGTTATGTACCGGATATTCTCTATCACTATAATAACGACCGGGAAGACAGCCAGGTACACAGCGGCGTGAGCGTCAGGAAACTGACGGCGCTGACGGTCCATGACCATGTCTGCGACCACGCGGGAGAGCGCTTCCCGGAAGCGGCATTGTATTTCCGGCGGCTGTCGCTGGATGTGGATTCCCGCTGGGCCATGCTGACGGTAGAGTCGGACGCGGAGAGACGGCAGATCTTCTCTCTGTTGAAAAGGCTCCAGAGCCATATCAGACGGCATTATGACCGGAAGGCGCTGCAGCTTTTACCGGAGAGAAAAAGCAGGGTGGCAGTGCGCACGCTGCATGCCAGTGTGCCGCTCTTCTGGGGCATGGCGTTTTTTTACAAATATGTTAAACGGTGGTTGAGAAAACAGGAAAGACAGCGCCATCAAAGAAGAAAAAAGTTGTTAAAACAAGGAAAGCAGTGTCGGAACAGGGAGAGCAATGCCAAAACAGGGAAAGCAATGCCAAAACAGGGAAAGCAGTGCCAAAGCAGGGAGAGCAATGCCAAAACCAGCAGGAGAGCCGGGGAACTATGAGACAACATACACCATTGATCAGCATTATCGTGCCGGTCTACAACGTGAAGCCATATCTGGAGAAGTGCCTGGCTTCCATAGCGGCACAGACTTATCCGAATAAAGAAGTCATTCTTGTAGACGACGCCTCTACGGACGGCGGCGGCCGCCTCTGCGACGAGTGGGCGGTCGCTGCAGAGTGGCTTGAGGTGGTCCATCTGCCGCAGAACAGCGGGATATCAGCCGCCAGAAACGAAGGCGTGCGCAGGGCCCGGGGAGAGTTTATCACCTTCATAGATTCCGATGACTATGTGGAACCCCGGCTGCTGCAAAAGCTCTATGATGCGCTGGCAGAAAGCGGAGCGGAAGTGAGTATCTGCGGCACCGACGGGTTAGGGACGGGGCAGGAGCCGGCCCGCGTCTATCAAAGGAAGGAGGCGGTCTGTGCGATGGCCGGACGAAGCCCTTTTCTGTGGACGGCATGGGGAAAGCTCTATCCGGCGGCGCTTGTAAAAAAGTATCCTTTTGACAGCCGCGCCCTGTGCTGCGAAGATCTGCTTTTTTTCTATCAGATTCTGGGAGAAATCAGCTGCATCAGTTACGTGCCGGACAGGCTGTATCACTATGTATACAGGGCGGGCAGTCTGATCAACAACGGCATTGATGAGAGACGGTGTACGGTCCTTGCGGTGCTGGATCATATCTGTGAGGATGCGCGGCACAACTTACCGGAGACGGCGGACGGCTTTGCACAGCTGGCGCTGGATACGGCCGTGCGTCTGGGGATGCAGGCTGTGGAGGCGGGCAGTGCGCAGAAAGATCTTTTCGGTTATCTGCGGCGGTTTCGCCGGCACTGCAGACGACATTTCAGCCTGAATGCCCTGCGGCTCTGTCCTCACGGTAAGGGGGTGACGGCGCAGCTGCTGTTGTATGGAAACACGGCGGCATTCTGGTGCATGGCCGTTGTTTACAGGCAGTTAAAGAAGTGGAAGCGGAGTGGTGATGCGGATGGACAGAACTGAAAATACAGTCAAAAATGTAACCTTTTCCATGCTCAGCGAGTTCATGCTGGCAGTGCTTAAGTTTGTATCCCGTTACGTGTTCGTGCAGATCCTGGGGAAAGAGTATCTGGGGCTGGACGGCCTGTTCACCGATATTCTGGCGGTGCTGTCTCTGGCGGAGCTGGGATTTTCCGTCTCCATCACGTACAGTCTCTACCGCCCGGCGGCCGAGGGGGACCGGGAGCTGATTAAATCGCTGATCCGGCTGTACCGCCGTGTCTATCAGATCGTGGGGGTGACGGTTCTGACGGTGGGAGCCGGTCTTACGCCCTTTCTTGATTTTTTTGTCAAAGAGATGCCCGAGGATATTCCTTACATTCCGCTGATTTATCTGCTGAATGTGCTCAATACCGGCGTGGCTTATTTTTTTACCTATAAATCCACACTGTTGTTTGTATATCAGAAGAAGTATATCGACACCATGATCCGTGCCGGGCTGACGCTGCTTGTCAATGTGGTGCAGATCGTGGTGCTGGTAGTGAGCGGCAATTACCTGTACTATCTCTGTATTCTGGTGGCCGGCACGGTGCTGCAGAATGTGGCCGTGGCGGTGAAGGCGGACAGGCTTTATCCGTATCTGCGGGAAAAGGATGTGCGCCCGCTGCCGGGGGAGATCCTGCAGGATATCCGGCGCAATGTGAGCGCCATGATCTTAAACCGTGTGGGAGCAGCCGCGGTGTTCAGCACGGACAACATTCTGATCTCCAAGTTTGTGGGCATCATCACCACCGGACTGTATTCCAATTATGTGATGATCCGTGGATTCTTAAATCTGATGGTAAGTGCGCTGTTTAACGCGCTTACCCCTGCGCTGGGCAGTCTGGTCGCCACGGAGACGGAAGAGGCGAAAAGAGAGGCATTCAGACGGCTGGATTTCTTCGGGGCGTGGCTGTTTGGCTGGCTGAGTATCTGTCTGTTGTGGCTTTTTGATCCTTTTATCACGCTCTGGCTGGGTGAGGATTATCTGCTGCCCCGGCCGGCGGTGATACTGATCGTCGTTAATTTCTATGTGAACAGTATGCGCATTCCGGTGGCAAAGACCAGAAGCGCCATGGGGCTGTTCTGGGACGAACGTTATAAGTCGATCCTGGAAGCGGTTCTCAATCTGGTGGTTTCCGTGCTTCTGGCGAAGCACTTTGGCATTGTGGGAATTCTTGCCGGAACCCTGATCAGTTCGGTGGCGCTGCCTTTCTGGATCGAACCGCGGGGGTTGTACCGGTATGGGTTCAGGCAGCCCTGCAGAATTTATTTTGTACGGTATTTTCTGTATCTGCTGGTGACGGTGGGAGCCGGAGCGCTGACCGGGCTGCTGTGCCGGCTGACCGGAGAGGGCGTTACGGGATTTCTGGGAAAGGGGTTACTCTGTCTGGTGATTCCCAATGCGGTCTATCTGGCGGCTTACGGGAGGACGGAAGCGTTTCGGACGCTGTGGACGCTGGGAAAGGAGATATTGGACCGGCGCGGGAAATAGTGCAGACAGTGGCTTTTCATAACAGAGCGGTGGCATGAAAGTATAAGAAATGGTGTAAAGAAGATGCGGAAAAGGCGCACTTATACCGCATCTTCTTTTTGCGTAAGCTCTAGGATTGGCTTTCTTTCGTGCCTTGTGCAGCACTGTGTTTAGTCATCTTCCAACATCGACTGGAAAATATCTTTTAGAGCCTGAAGATTTTTGTTATCCGGAGATTCTTCCAGCGCTTTATCGAGCCAACCCAATGCAAGTCGGATAAAACCCTGAAACTGTTTGTTTGTCATACCCATAATATTTACCGTCCTTTCACTGTTTGATAAGATTATTATAGCGAATTTACCGTAAAGTGTAAAGGAAGAAACGGAGATTAAGAAATCGGCAGTATAAGCCGATATACCTATCATGGAAGTGTTTGACTTTCAAGGCATGGAAGGCTGTGCGGCCCGCCGGGCGGCAGACGGTTTTTATGTTTGTGGAAATGGCACAGTCTTGAGATGGGCCGGCCGGATGAAAGGGAGTTTGTCCGAACGGCAGGGTAACAATGGTGAGAGGAATGTCATGAAGGACAAGGAGGTTACGATTCATGCAGATCAGAGCGAACGAGAACGAGAATCAGGTGATTCAGGTCAGCAGCAGCGCCCGGGCGAGAGCGCAGGAGAGAGCCGGCAGGAATGGACAGGAGCAGAAGAGAAACACCATTTTCATGGGAGATCTGAATGTTAAGAAGGATCCGATCACCCAGCGTAAACAATATGCGCAGCAGAAGGCGCTCAAGATGGTGGGCGATGCCTGGGACGGCGACCGGAAGATTGACCAGAACATACAGGATATCCGGGATAAGCTGAGGCAGCTGGAGGATGAGTATGTGGAGAATCTGGGGTATATAGCAGAGGGAGAGGCCCAGAAGGAACAGCTCCGCCAGCAGTACAATGTGGCGCCGGATTCCCAGGAGCAGAAGGATCTGGAACTGCTCCAGAAGAAAGCCGATTACATGCGGCATCCGGATGAGGTAACGCTGACGGAGGAAGAGCGGGCGCGGCTTAAGGCGATAGACGGTCGTCCGCCTGAGACGAAGGAGGAGGTTGAGCTTTTGCAGCGGAAGGCTGATGCGGAGAAATTCGGGCTTTCAGTAGAGTGGACGGAGGAAGAGGAAGCGCTGCTCAAAGAGATGGAGGGCGTGCCTTTGACAGAGTATCAGGAACGCTGCCTGAAGATCGACGGGTATCAGAAGATCTATGAGACCAGGAATGACGTGATCAAAGACCAGATCGCCGGCTATAACGGTTCGATTCGTGCCACCAGATTAGAGCGGTTGAAATTCCACGAGATGGCGGATGCCCAGAAGAAAGCGGAAGCCGTGATGGAGGCAGCCGGCAAGGAGATACTCGGTATGCTCATAGAAGAGGGCAAAGATCACGTGGATGAGGAGCAGGAAGAGAAGAAGGAAGAGGCCGAGGAGAAAGCGGAGGAGAAGGCGGAGCAGGAAGAGAAGATCGAAGAGCGTCAGGAAGATGCGGCGGAGCTGGAGCAGCAAGTCGACGAAGCGCACAGGACGAATGAGGAGCGCGGGGAATTGCGCAGGGACTCCGAAGAGCGTTCCAGAGAGGATGCGGTTCTGCTTGACGATATTTTGGAAAACGGCAGAGGGCAGGGCAGCCTTTCCGACGTGCAGCTGGATGTGAAGAATATGCTGCATAAGATGAAGCTGCTGGAAGAAGACCTGAAGGGAAGCATCGTGGACGAGGAGACCTGATCTGTGACAAAAAAAGCATGTTTCGTGACATGAAAAGGAATAAAAAGGATATCCGTGCCGATATACTAACAGAACAGTGCGGCGGCATAAGCGGCACAAAGAAGCACCCGGCCGGGGAGTGAGGCTGTTTCAGGCGGCGGATTCCGGCAGGGCGGTACACGAGGGGAAACATGAATATTGCGGTTTGCGATGACGAAGTAAGAGGGAGAGAAAGGATTCTAACCTTACTTGAGAAGGAGTTTTCTCAGGCACAGACATGTGAATTTGATTCAGGGATGAAATTGATAGAAAGTGTAAAAGAGGGATACCGGCCGGATATCGTGCTGCTTGACATCGCGATGGAAGGGATGGACGGTATGGAGACGGCGAGGCGTCTTAAGGAACTGGCGGATGCGATCCTGATCTTCGTGACGGGTGTGAAGGAGCAGGTCTTTGATGCCTTTGACGTGGGCGCCTTCCATTATCTGATGAAGCCGGTGGATCAGGACAAGATGCTGGACGTCCTGCGGCGGGCCGTGCAGGAAGTGGAGAAGCGGAACGCCGGGCCGCGTTATCTTCTGGTGAAGGCGGAGGGAAGCCATCGCCGGATACCGGTGGAAGATATTCTCTATGTGGAGAACAGCGGACGCAAGGTGATCCTGCATATGAGATCGGAATCTCTGGAATACTATGAGAGGATGAATCATCTGCAGGAAGTGCTGGGTGACGGATTTTACCGCTGTCACAGGGGCTATCTGGTGGCATTGTCCGCCATCAGCGGTTATGACCATGAGAGCATCACCGTAAGCACGGGAGACCGGATCTATCTGGCGAAGCAGAAATACGGTGAGTTTGTGAAGCTGTACTGCAGGTTTTTGAAGGAGTAGTGAATATGACACTGGATGTGGCCGGACTGGTAGAGCATGTGATGAAAGCATGGCTTCTGCTGTACTTGTGTCAGGACAGTATTGCGTTGAGAGAGAAGTATCATTCCATAGGGAAGATACTTTTTTTCTTACAGACATTTCTTGTCGGATGTTGGATTTCGGAGTCGGTCTGGGTCAACAGAATACTTTATGGCAATGAGGAAGGCATGGTGAGGGACAGCAGCTACAGCATCGTGAAGCTGGCGGTTCTGATGTGCTGCAGCTTTCTGGCGATGGACCTTTTCTACCGGGGCAGGAAGCTGGCGAAGCTGTATCTGCTGCTTGTCTTTTATGCGGTGTATGAGATGTCCAGGATGACGCTGCACAGCGTCTGGTCGGTTACGACTCTGAGCCTGCTGGATCATCTGTATGAGCTGATCATGGTGGAGGTGCTCGATCCGGAGCGGTTTGTGACGATTGCCGTGTACCTGCAGAATTACAGCATGTGGTTCTTTGTGGCAGGATATCTTGCGCTTATGTATGTGATGCTTAAGGCGTACAGGCGGTACCTGACGGCTTCCGGCCCGGTGGACGGCATAGGAAGGCAGGGGCTGTGGTTTTTGATGCTGACACCGGTCATTGCTCTGGCCTTTGATGTGTCCTGGCGGATTTCTTTTTTCAGGCAGAAAGGGGCGGAAGTGGAATTTCTGTATGAAGAGCACGGCAGCATGTATGTGGTGGTGCCGGTGATCGCGCTTTTGTGCCTTTCCTGTATTGTCTTCAGCCGGAAGATCTACAGCGATCTTGTGCAGGTGGAGGAACAGAAGAACGGCCTGTTGTTTTACAGACAGCAGCTGACGGATATGACGGAGCATGTCAGGGAACTGGAACAGCTGTATGACGGGATACGCGGAATGCGTCATGACGTCAACAATTATGTGGCGGATATGGAACAGCTGCTGTGCACCAGTGCAGGGGAAGGGCAGCTGCCGGAACAGGTGAGGCAGGAAGCTGCGGGTTATCTGCGGCATATGCAGCAGGCGGCGGCCAGACTGTCCCTGCAGTTTGCGACGGGGAATCCGGTAACGGATGTTATTTTAAACCGGAAAGGCCAGATCTGTGAACAGGAGCATATTGCGCTGGAGGGAGAACTGCTCTATCCTGCCAGCCTGGGCATTGAGGCTTTTGATCTGGGGATCCTGCTCAACAATGCGCTGGATAATGCCATAGAAGCCTGTCGGAAAATACCGGCAGGCGGGGAGAGGCTGATCCGGTTTCGGGGGTATGCGAAGGGGCGGATGTTCTTCGTTGTGGTGGAGAACAGTTATGACGGGCATATTCTTCCGGCGGGGATGGATCGCCTGCAGACGACCAAAGCGGATGCACAAAGCCACGGACTGGGTATGAGCAATATGCGCAGCTGTGTGGAGAAATATTACGGAACAATGCAGTACGAGGCGGGAAGCGGCAGATTCGTGCTGACGATCATGCTGCAGGGTGCAGAGCGTGCATAGATTCCGGCGCCGTTTATGACGAGAAAACATGCGGTTGGTTACAAACCGCTTAACTTTATCGTAAAATGAACGATATATTTACTGTAAGGGGAATGACATTTCTTTATAAAGTGCAGACAGAAGGGAGACGACATATGAGAATACCAAGAAATTATTCCAGCGCCCTGCTGAGCGGGAGAAGCAGGACTGGCGGCAACTATTCACTGCTGCAGAGTGCTTTGAGCAAGACCGGCAGAGGCAAGAGGCTGAGCCGGAGTGCACAGCTGCTTAGCGGATTGCAGCGGAAGAACAATATTTTTGCCAACGGAACACAGACTTCGGCCGGGGCGCAGAAGTTATATTATAATATGAAATATCATGCAGGACAGGTCTGTGATTATGGCAATAAACTTGCAGATCAGGGGAAAGATTCCCTTTTTGCCAAGGCGAAGGAGAGCGGCAGCAACGCGGAGATCGTGGCAAACATCAAAGGGTTTGTCGGGCAGTATAACAGTATGCTGGAGAATCTGCGGGAGTCGGGGACACGGACGGATACCAATTATCTGAACCAGCTCAACAGCATTTCCGGTCTGAACAGTTCCGAACTGTCGGCCTGCGGTGTGACCAGAAAGTCCGACGGAACGCTTGTCGTGGATGAGAAGAAGCTGGAGGCTGCGGATCTGGAGACGCTGGAGAAGGCGTGGGGCGGTAAGAGCGGTTTCGCAGGCAGGACAGCCCTGTGGGCGGATTCCGTGGAGACGACCGCGGAGCGCAGCATGGAGGCGAAGGCAAGCACGAGCTACAGCAAGCTGTTCAACAATTACGGGAACAGCGGGAATTATTTTAACTTTTTCGGCTGAGAAAGTGGAGGGCTCATAACCTGACGGCAGGTTATGGGCTGTTTCCTGTTTCAGGGGGAAGCATTTTGGTTAAGGCCCGCACGCGCCGTGACGGGCGAAAAGAAGGATGGCTGGCATGGCATTGAATCGTATCAACTGGACACCTAAGGAGCAACTGTTTGATTATCATGTGCTTACATGGAAGACTTCGCATTTACACCCGAAGACGAAGGTCGGCGTGAGCGGCGGTGCGGAGCTGCGTGAGCGGGCAGGCGGAGCGGCAGTATCCGGGTCGGAATCCGCGCAGCCGGATGGCATCGTGCCGGGATATGGCCGGCGCGACAGCAGATACAGAAGCGGCGGCCTGGGGCGCGACGGTAAGGCACAGGACGGGGATAGTGTGTCCGTATCGACGTACCGGTCGGGACGTCAGGGGTCAGGGGATGTGCAGGAGGCGGCCGCTGCCTCGATGCCTTGTGCTGATATTCAGACACAGGAGGCCATGCAGACGGCAACTTTGCAGACGGTACAAGATGCGGCGCAGACGTTCAGCGCAGGCCGGGCGGTGCGGAAGGCCGGCGGCCGGATGAAGGAGATCATCGGCAGACTGCAGGACATGTACAGAAGAAAGCAGGAAAAGGCGACGCGGCTTATGAAAGAAGATCGTGCCGCGCCGCAGCAGAAGGAGCGGCAGGGCACCCGCAGGGTCAGCCGGGAGGAAGTGCTGTCCATGCAGGGGGAGAATCATTATCTGCTGGATTCCTATGACAAAAACGGGCAATACAGTACGCTTGGCAAAGGGAAGTATTAATGTAATTTTTAGATTCCGTTTATTGTTTTTGAGCCTGTTCTGCGTTATAGTAGCAGAGGAAACAACATAACGGAGGATAAAGACAGAATGACAGCAAATCCCTTTTTTCCATTAGATGAAATGAGTACGGAATCGGATCATACCGAGATGATGGTATTTCCGCAGGTGGATCAGTCGATCTATGAGAGGCGGCGCCAGATGGTTGACACCGTGGTAGATTATAAAGAAATGCGTATGCGTTACAGCTGCGCCATCAAGGAAGTGCGCACCAAATTTGACGTGTTGAATTCGGAATTCAATGTGCGTTACCAGCGCAATCCGATCACGTCTATCAGTTCCAGACTTAAGAGCAGCTCAAGCATCATGCGTAAGCTGGACGGCAAGAATCTGAGTTTCACGCTGGAGAATGTTGAGAATAATCTGTTCGATGTGGCCGGCATACGTGTGGTCTGTTCTTATGTGGATGATATCTATATGCTTGCTGAGGCACTGGCCAAGCAGGATGATATCACGGTGCTCAAAGAGAAAGATTATATCAAGCATCCGAAGTCCAACGGATACCGCAGTTACCATATGATCGTCAGCGTACCGGTCTTTTTCTCGGATCGAACCAACAATATGGCGGTGGAAGTGCAGATCCGCACGATAGCGATGGACTTCTGGGCGAGTCTGGAGCACCAGCTTAAGTACAAGCAGGAGGTGCCGAATCAGGTGGAGATCGTGCAGCAGCTGAGCGAGTGCGCGGAACAGATCGCTTCCGTAGACCGGCAGATGTGGCGGCTGCGGGAACAGATAGAGAAGTCCGAGGATATTCCGACCGAGGAAGAGATCCTGCTGGAGAAGCTGAGCAGGATCGACATAGCGATCAATGAGTAGGAGCGAGTGGGGAACAGAAGGAGTCCGTTATTTGACGGGCTTCTTTTTTTACGTAGATATTAATGGTGATGTAAAATTTTTCATATAAAAATAATTATATGAAATAATTTATATAAATATAAAGAAAATGATTGTAGAACGTGGATGTTTTTGTTATAGTATAGTTAACGACATTAGAAATTTCGTTTTCGGCCTTGCAGGAGCTACCGTATATGGCTTCTGCAAGAGCCGGGAACAGAAATTTGTTATGTCGTTTACTATAATTTTAGAGCGTGTGATGCGATACGTTGTCGGGCAGGCAGGCTGACGCACAGGCGTACAGCCGTACAGGAAGTACAGCTGTCTTTGTCCGGCAGGCGGGCGGCAGTTCAGCAGAGGTGAGACAGAGATAGCCGGCCGCAGCAGCAAAAATCAAGAGGGAAAAGGAGAAGGCAGGTATGAGAAGAAAGCAGATCATGTATATGTGTGCCATCGGCGCGGCGGCTGTTATGGGGTTGACGGCTTGTGGCGGTGCGCAGGATGCGGGGCAGACACCGGCGGAGACGGTTACGCGAGCAGACGGACAGACGGAAACAGACGGACAACAGGAAGCAGGAAGCGGAGCAGAGGGAGCTTCCGGGGAAGCGGCAACAGACGAAGAAAACAAAGACACAGATGCCGGCGCACAGGAGGCGCCTGCGGATCTGGATTTTACGGTTGATCTGGAAGGAATTACCACGGCGAAACTGAGTGCCGGGGTCAGCGTGCACGATCCGTCCATTTTTAAGGCGGACGGCAAATATTACATATTCGGTTCCCATATGTCCACGGCGGTATCCGAGGATCTCAGCAGCTGGATGCCTATCGGAACAGGGTATAAAGTGAAGGATCCGATCTATTACGAGCTGATGGGCAACGAAGAAGCCTTTGCCTATGCAGGCAGCAAGAAAAGTCTGATTCCCACAGACGACAGGGGATGGCATGTGTGGGCGCCGGACGTGATCTACAATGAAGCCACGGGACTTTACTATCTGTACTTCTGTACGACTTCCACCTGGAATGCCTCTAATCTCTGCTATGCCACCAGCGAAAATGTGGAAGGGCCTTATGAGTGGAAAGGGGCGCTGATCTATTCCGGCTTTACGGCGGAGACGCTGGACGCTACGGATGTTGTGGACTATGTGGAGCGTGAAGAAGCGAAGGACAGATATATCAAGAAGAGTAACGAGTATAATTTCAACAAGTATCCCAACGCCATAGACCCGACGGTGCTGTACGACCAGGACGGGCGGCTGTGGATGGTGTACGGTTCCTGGTCGGGCGGTATGTATCTGCTGGAGCTGGATGCGCAGACGGGCGAAGTGATTCACCCGGAGGCAGATGAGGAGAAGAGGGTCGATCCTTACTTTGGTAAAAGACTGCTGGGCGGCAACCACAGTTCCATTGAGGCGCCGTATATTCTGTATGATGAAGAGAGCGGCTATTACTATCTGTTTGTATCCTACGGTGGTCTGGCACGGGAGGGCGGTTATCAGATCAGGGTCTTCCGCAGCGAGACGATCGACGGGGATTACGTGGATATGAACGGAGAATTTCCGTTGGATACGGAGAACCCGCAGCATTATCCGTTCGGCCTGAAGCTGTCGGGTAACTACAACCTGCCCAGCCTGGAAGTGGCCTATATGGCTACCGGGCACAATTCGGCTTTTATTGACGAGGACGGAAAGAAGTATATCGTGAACCATACCCGGTTTGACAATAAGACGGAGGAGCATGAACCCCGTGTACACCAGTTTATCGTCAATGAGGAGGGCTGGCCCTGCATGCTGCCTTATGCCACAGCCGGCGAGACTGTAAGCGGCAGCGGATATGAGATGGCCGATATGGCGGGAAGATACTATGTCATCAACCAGGGAACGGCCATTGACGCCGAGATCGCGCAGCCCTTTATCCTGTATCTGCAGGAAGACGGCAGTGTGTATGGCGACGGCATTACGGGCAGCTGGGAGGCTGAGGAAGGGACGTGCTATATGTCGATCACTTACGACGGCACCGCCTACAGCGGCGTGTTCTGCCAGATGAACGATGAGGCAGGGACGCAGGTGATGACGTTCAGCGCGGTGGGCGCCAATGAGAGTGTCTGGGGCGTGAAATATTAAGAAGCGTGAAAGAGATAAAAAAGGTTCTGCAGTTCTGCAGAACCTTTTTTATGAAAAACTTCAGGAGATCTTATAGTTAACGACATTGGAAATTCCGGTTACAATAGCTTAATCCGACGCTGCGGAAGTGTCACGCTGCTGTGAAGGCGCCTCTTCCATGGGCGCGTAGTGGAGACTGACTTTGATATCCTGCCCGTAATTGCCGAAGGTCTTGCCGAAAATGGTGAGGCCGCCCACATGAGCCGCATCATCCTCGACTGCCATGCGGAAACGGATGCTGCTGCGGTAATCGAGCTTCAGGCTGTCTATGGTCACATCGGAGATCTGCAGGCCGTCAATGTAGGTGCCCTTCTTGTTGATGACGAGCAGTTTCAACATGCCGTACTGGTTCCAGTTGGGAAACCACCAGTCAGGGGTAAACAGTCCCCTTGAATCTCCGAAATCGCCGGGAGAGAGCCAGCTGCCCACGCATACATCATTAATATAGAAGGAAATGTCGGAGGGCCATACATTATTGACACCGGGCGCCTCGGAACATAACTCGGCGGAGAGTGTAAGCTGGGTGATCTTCTGATAGCTGGGGATGAAGTTTGGAATGTTATATTCTACAAATCCTTTGGTGAACCAGAGGATATCGGCTGTGTAACGCTCCGGATGATCAAAATATCTGGCATCGTCAACCTCACCGATCAGTGCCTTGTCGGAGGCCAGCCCGCAGGTGGGGCAAACCCTGTAATTGGAATAATGGCCGACTTTTAAGTCAGTGCTGTAAATATTCTGAAAATCCTCCTGCTTCTCCAGATCAATGAGAATCTTGTCCAGATGGACGGAACAAAGCTTCTGGTTGCCGTGTCCTGCCGACTCACTGGAGATCGTGATCAGACCGCAGCTCTCCAGCTTCTTGATGTGGCTTGTCAGGGCGCCGTTGGTGATGTTGAGATTGGATGCCAGTTCGTTCATACTCATATTGTTGTTTTCCAGCAGGATATTGAGTATTTCGATCCTGACATCTGAGCCGAGAGCCTTGAAGATATCAAGGCCCTCGCTTAATGATGTGATGTGCAGCAATGTAAACCCCTCCTCGCAATAAAATTGTGCTACAATTATGCCAAAATAATAATAAAACCGCGATTCTATCTTATATTCAAATTATAGTCGCAAAAGTTATTTTAGTCAATTAATTGTAAAGAAATTTAAAAGAAACAAAAGTAAATTTTGAATTTTAACATGTTATTAACGGTATTCAGAAAAAACATACAAAATTTAAACACAAATAAAATAATTTACAGTATGCCGGATGCAAATGAAATTAAATTATTTTATAATAATATATATAAATCAATAAAAATGTATACAAGAGAAAATACAGTGTAATTCGAGATTGTCCAAAGCGGCGTAATCGAGTATACTGAACCTGTAAATAACGGTATTTTATTGAGTGAGCATATAGTAAACGAATGGAATGGAAATCTGTGCACGAACCGGTGCGAAGTGTGCCGGCCTTTGAGGGACAGGAAAGGAATGGACAGCGATGATGGAAGACAGGAAACAGCTGCCGGAAGCATTCTGTATGAGAATGGAAAGACTGCTGGGGTCGGAGTGGGAAGCATTTCTGGCAAGTTATGATAAAAACAGGTATTACGGACTGCGCATGAATCCGTTGAAATCTTCACGGGAGGCGTTTAGAGAGCAGATGCCTTTTATTCTGGAACCGGTAAGCTGGGCGGAGGAAGGTTTCTATTATCGGGCAGAGGAACAGCCGGGGAAGGATGTGCTGCACGAGGCAGGGGCGTATTATATTCAGGAGCCGTCGGCTATGGCAGTGGTGGAGATTCTGGATCCGCAGCCGGGGGAATGCATATTGGATCTGTGTGCGGCGCCGGGTGGCAAGAGTACACAGATCGCCGGGCGGATGCGGGGAGAAGGACTGCTGGTGGCCAATGAAGTGATACCGGACAGAGCAAAGATTCTGTCCCGGAATGTTGAACGAATGGGGATCGGCAACTGTGTTGTGTGCAGTGAGCCGCCGGAGCGCATGGCAGAGCTTTTTCCGGCTTTTTTTGACCGTATCCTGGTGGATGCGCCCTGTTCCGGAGAAGGGATGTTCCGCAAGGATGAGACGGCGGTGGAACAGTGGAGCGAAGCGCATGTGAGTATGTGTGCGGACAGGCAGTTGATGATCCTGGAGGAAGCGGTCAAAATGCTGAAACCGGGAGGCGTGCTCGTCTATTCTACCTGCACCTTTGCACCGGAGGAGAATGAGGGAACAGTCAGCAGATTTTTACATAAACATGGAGAATTCAGGATAGAAGAGGTACCGCACGATGCGGCTTTTGCGCCGGGGCAGGCGGCATGGGTGGATGAGCCGGCGCCGGGGATTATGCATACCATGCGGTTATGGCCGCATCGGTTAAAAGGCGAAGGCCATTATATAGCGCGGCTTCGCCGGGAAGGAGCGCTGTCGGCACCGATGCCGCAGCGGGTATGTCATATGGGAAAGGCGCAGCCTGCAAAGGCCGGCAGAATAGCGGGTGCAGCACAGAAGGAACCGACTGCTGATCTGCAGGATTTTCTTGTAAAAGAGCTGGGCCTGACGCCGGACTGGCTGAGCGGACAGCGGGGCAGGGTGCAGAAATTCGGAGAACAGATCTATCTTGTGCCGGTACAGATGATCTCCATGCAGGGGATAAAGGTACTGCGTCCGGGACTGCATCTTGCGACGGAGAAGAAGAACCGGCTGGAGCCGGCACATGCACTGGCTCTTGCACTGAAAGGGGCACAGACGGACAAAGTTTTGGAACTGTCACAGGAGGAGGCACAGCGGTATCTGCGCGGTGAGAGCCTGTCCGGCCTTACAGGCGGTGAGCAGAAAGGATGGACGCTGCTGTGCAGGCAGGGATATCCGCTGGGATTTGGAAAAGCCTCCGGCGGTCAGATGAAAAACCACTATCCGAAAGGACTTAGAAGAAGTTATAGCTATAGTTAACGACATCAGAAATTTCGTTTACTATAAGACAAAGACACAGTTATGATACAACTATGATGCAATTTTGATGCAAAAATGATGCAGAAAATGTCGAAAAGAGGAAGGTTTCTCCCTTGTAAAATCATTCTGCCTGGAATATACTAAATAGGGATTTTATCTTTTATTTGGGAGTGCTGTATATGTTATTTTCCAGTGTGGAATTTTTATTCCGGTTTCTGCCGGTTTTTATGTTATTGTATCTGATCGTTCCCGCCAAATACCGCAATTTTGTCTTACTGGCGGGCAGTCTTGTATTTTACGGAGTGGGAGAACCTTATTTTGTTCTGCTGCTTATTTTTTCTGTTGTGGTCAATTATGGGATCAGCAAATATATGTTCTGGGAACCGGCAGCACCGATACAGAACCGGGTACAGCGCCGGGTAAAGAGACGCCGGGCGGCGCTGATCATTTCACTTGTATTTGATTTCAGCCTTCTGTTTCTGTTTAAGTATTGGGATTTTGCGGCGGGCACTGTGAATCAGCTGGCAGGAAGCGAACTGATACCGGTGCTGGCACTGACGCTTCCGCTGGGGATAAGTTTCTATACCTTTCAGATGGTGTCTTATCAGGTGGATTGTTACCGCGGCGTGATAGAGAAGCCACCCGGGTTCGTGCCGTTTGCCGCTTATGTGAGCATGTTTCCGCAGTTGATCGCCGGGCCGATCGTACGCTATGATGAGGTTGCGGACAGGATGTGCGGCAGACGGATGCGTATTCGGAATCTGGAAAACGGCCTGAAACTTTTTACGTTAGGGCTGGGACTTAAGGTTCTGCTGGCCAACCAGATCGGTACGCTCTGGAATACGATCATGACTGCCGGTGCGGGGAACCTGCATCCGGGGGTGGCCTGGCTGGGAGCTGCGGCATATTCCTTTCAGATTTATTTTGATTTCTGGGGATATTCCGTTATGGCAATGGGGCTGGGTAAGATGCTCGGTTTCAGGATTCCGCAGAACTTTGACAGTCCCTATGCGTCCAGATCCATATCGGAATTCTGGCGTCGATGGCATATCACACTGGGAAGATGGTTTCGGGAATATGTATACTTTCCTCTGGGCGGCAGCCGCAAAGGCAGGTTGAGAACCATATGTAATGTTTTTATTGTCTGGGGATTTACCGGTCTGTGGCATGGGGCTGACTGGAATTTCGTTTTGTGGGGGCTGTTATTTTTCCTGCTGCTCACGATCGAGAAGAACAGCTACGGCAAATGGATGGAGCGGACGAAGATACTCGGGAGACTTTACACGCTGGCAGTTATTCCAATAACATGGGTTGTCTTTGCAATTTCCGATATGAAACAGCTGGCGGCGTATCTTGGCAATATGTTCGGTGTACAACAAACGGGTGTTATGGTAGGCGTGACACAACTTCTGCGGTATCTGCAGGAATACGGGGTCCTGCTGGCGGTCTGCATTTTATTCGCCACACCATTTCCAATCAGGTGGTATAATAAATGGAAAGACAGGTGGTTTGCAGTGCTGATGCTGGCGGTGATATTCTGGTTTTCCGTACATGAGATCATGGTTGGAAGTAATAATCCCTTTTTGTATTTCAGATTTTGAATTTTTACTTTTACATATAGTAAACAACATCACAAATTTCTGTTTCCGGCTCTTGCGGGAGCCATATACGGAATCACCTGCAAGGCGGAAAGTGAAATATCTAATGTCGTTAACTATAACATAAGATATGAAGGAAGTTATCAATAAAGGATGATATTGCATGAAAAAACAAAAGCAGCAGGGAAAGAAAAAGAAGCAGCAGAATCAACAGAACCGGCAAAAACGGACGGAGCTGCTGGAGCAGCAAAAGCAGTTGGAGCAGCAGAGCAAGAAAGAGCAACAAGAGCAGCTGGAGCAACAGAAGCGGATAGAACAAGAGAAGCAGTTGGAGCAACAGAACCAGATAGATAAGCAAAAGCAGTTGGAACAGCAGCGCCAGACAGGGCAGCAGAATCAGCTAGAACAACAGATTCGACTGGAACAGGTAAGGAAACAGCGTCAGCTGGAGCAGCAGAAACAGTTAGAGAAGCTGAAACGAAAGAGGCAGCAAAAGGAGCAGAGGCAGAAGAGAGACTGGAAGGCATATATATATAACTGCCCTTATTTAATTGCGATATCTCTTACTTCGATTGCGGTGATGTTTGCTTCTGATGAAATAGGCATCAGTGCTATTGCCAGAGATGCCCAGACCTTTGTCTGTAAGTCATATGCCAAAATGCCCGGAGAACGGGATGCGCTGGCAACTATCTCAAATGGACTCATGCAGGATGATAATAGAAATACAAGTGATATCAATAACATGAGTGATGCAGAAGAGGGTGAGGAAAACAGGAATACAGAAGAGGCGCAGACGGAGAATACTTTGTCAGGAGGCGATGCAGCAGATTCGGAATGCGGGGATCCGGATGCTGCAGCTGAACCGGAAAATGCAGGAAAACGCAAGGAAGAAAGTAACGATTTACAAAGTGAAGACGGACAGCAGGATGAATACGATATTCCGGAAAACGGCGTAGAATCGGAAGTTGTACCGAAGGGTATCACCAATTTTGTATTTTATGAGCCGACGCCGACAGATTCACGTTACTATGAAGATGCAGGAAAAGTTGCATTGACGACAGAGTATCCTTATGCAAAAGAAAACATTAGTTATTTTGATGATGCTGCATTTCTGGGGGATTCAAGGACGCTTGGGATATCGGATTATGCGGGGCTGGATGCCGCGGATTTCTATTGCGACAGCGGTATGACGATCTTTAAGATTCTGGAAGAGGAAGTGACTTATCAGAAGACCGGCAGCAAAGTTCTTATGCCGGAGGTGCTGCAGAATAAGAAATATGGTAAGATTTATATTATGCTGGGAATGAATGAACTTGGATACGGCAACACGGAAATGTATCTGGAGCAGTATCGTCAGGTGTTGATTCAGATCAGGGAATGGCAGCCGGAGGCGATCATCTATATTATGGCCAATCTCCATGTGAGTGAGGAAAAGAATAATATGGAGACGGAGTTCAATAATATGAATATCAACTCCAAGAATGCCGCTTCGGCGGAGCTGGCAAACGGAACGGATGTTTTTTATCTGGATGTCAACCCGGTCTTCACGGATGAAGAGGGCTACCTGAATGCGGAATTAACTTTTGACGGCGTTCATCTTTATGCAAAGCATTATGACGCATGGCGGGAATTTCTGCTGGAACATGCGGTGGAGCCTGTTGCGAAAAAGCAACCGTGAGAAACAGCGGAGGAATCAGCAAGGTGAAACGGTTGGCAGTGCCAGCGCAGGGAGTGTGGTACAGATGGGAGAGATAAGACTAAATAAATATCTGGCGGATTGCGGGATCTGTTCCCGGCGGGATGCGGATAAACTGATCGGGCAGGGGGTTGTATCGGTTGACGGAAAGATCGCCGTAACGGGACTTAAGGTGACAGGGCAGGAGGAAATCCTTGTTCGCGGAAAAAAGGTGACAGGCAGGGACAGGAAGGTCGTTCTGGCATATTATAAGCCGAAAGGTGTGGTATGTACGGAGCGGGATGCTCATGCGGAGAAGATCGTAACGGATGAAATTAAATATCCGGTGAGGGTCACTTATGCGGGCAGACTGGATAAAGACTCGGAAGGGCTGTTGCTGCTGACGAATGACGGTATGCTGATCGAAGCCATGATGCGCGGCGCTAACGGCCATGAGAAAGAGTATATCGTCAAGACGTCAAAGGAATGGACGAAGGACGCGTTGGATTGTCTGCGGCAGGGGGTTTATCTGGAAGAACTGAAAGTGAGGACAAAACCCTGCACGATAGAGCAGACAGGTTCGAAGACAATACGTTTGATATTGACGCAGGGACTTAACAGGCAGATACGGCGCATGTGCAGGACACAGAACTATACGGTGACGTCACTGAAAAGAACACGTGTTATAAATGTCAAGATCGACGGATTGAAGCCTGGAGAATACAGAGAATTGACGCAGGATGAGATGGACGGATTATACAGACACTGTGGATTACATCTGTAATGGAAACTGATGAGTGAGACTGAAAATTTATAAAAACGGCAGGTATTTTATATGAAGGAAACAGATAACAATCGTATGAAGGAACTGGTCGCGGTGTTAAATCATGCGGCCAAAGTTTATTATGCGCAGGACACCGAAGTCATGAGCAATTTTGAATATGACCGTCTGTATGATGAGTTGGTGGAACTGGAAAAAAGAACGGGCGTTACGCTTGCCAACAGTCCTACGGTTAATGTTGGGTTTGAAGCGGTGGAGGAACTGCCGAAAGAGCGGCATGAGCGTCCGATGCTCTCTCTTGCCAAAACAAAGAGCAGGGAAGAACTGCGAGACTGGCTGAATGGGAAAGAGGCTCTGCTTTCCTGGAAGCTGGACGGTTTGACGATCGTGCTGACTTATACCGGTGGGAAACTGCATAAGGCTGTGACAAGAGGTAATGGGGAAGTGGGAGAAGTCATCACCAACAATGCCCGGGTGTTCAGGAATGTGCCGCTGTCGATTCCCTATCAGGGAGAGCTGGTGCTGCGCGGAGAAGCGGTGATCAGCTACAGCGAGTTTGAACGGATCAACAGCGAGATCGAGGATGTGGATGCTAAATATAAGAATCCGAGGAATCTGTGCAGCGGTTCGGTACGGCAGCTGAATAATGAGATCACAGCCCGGCGCAATGTCAATTTCTATGCATTCAGCCTTGTAAAAGAAGAAAGGGAAGAGAGCGGAAGCCTGCGGGCGGAGCAGTTCGCCTTTTTACAGGAACAGGGTTTTGACGTGGTGGAATTCAGGATGGTCGATCCGGATACGATACTGGAAGGGATAGAATATTTTGAAAACAGGGTGCAGACCTATGACGTGCCGTCGGACGGTCTGGTGCTGACATACAATGATATCGCCTACGGGCAGTCGCTCGGAAGGACTGCAAAATTCCCGCGGGATTCCATCGCATTTAAGTGGGCGGATGAACTGCGGGAAACGGTGCTGCAGGAGATGGAGTGGAGTGCCAGCCGTACAGGCCTGATCAATCCGGTGGCGATCTTTGCACCTGTTGAACTGGAAGGCACAACGGTCAGCCGTGCCTCGGTGCACAATATCAGCATAGTCAGAAATCTGAAGCTGGGTCTTGGCGACCGCATCACGGTCTATAAAGCCAATATGATCATTCCGCAGATCGCGGAGAATCTGACACAGAGCGACACGCTGGAGATTCCGGCTGTGTGCCCGGTGTGCGGCCAGCCTACGCAGATCAGGCAGGTCAATGATGTGCAGTCCCTTTACTGTAACAATCCGGGCTGCGATGCGAAAAAGATCAAGGCATTTACGCTCTTTGTGAGCCGGGATGCGCTGAATGTGGACGGTCTGTCGGAATCTACGCTGGAGAAATTTCTGGCCAGAGGATTTCTGCATGAGTTTGCGGATCTTTTTAAACTGGACCGGTATGAGCAGGAGATCACGCAGATGGAAGGTTTCGGGGAGAAATCTTACAGTAATCTCATGGAAAGCATTGAGAAGGCGAGAGATACTACGCTGGCGCGGGTGATTTACGGGCTTGGTATCGAGAATGTAGGAGTGGCCAATGCGAAGATCCTCTGCCGGCATTTCCAAAATTCACTGGAGGCGCTGCGGCAGGCAACAGTGGAGGAATTGAATGAGGTGGACGGCGTCGGCGGTGTTATCGCGGCGGGGATTCATGATTTTTTTCACAGAGAAGAGAAACTGGAACAGCTGGAACGTCTGATGAGAGAACTTCGTCTGGCCGAAGAAACGGTGGAGGAAGGCAGCCAGACGCTGACGGGCATGTCCTTTGTCATCACCGGCAGCCTGGAGCACTATGAGAACCGGAATGCGCTCAAGGCCGAGATCGAGAACCGGGGCGGCAAGGTCACCGGCAGTGTCACCGGGAAGACGGTCTGTCTGATTAATAATGATGCGACGTCACAGTCCTCCAAGAACAAGAAGGCGAAGGAGCTTGGCGTGAGGATCGTGTCGGAGGAGACTTTTATGGAGGAATATCTGCAGGAGAATTAAATGTTTGCAGGCGGTTTATCTCTTTGAAAAATTAGTAGTATTGGCAGAGGCGTATAAAAGTGTCTTTCATATTGCATATTGCGGTGCAACGGGAGGGCACTTTTTTCGTTGGCGGAAAATGGAAGGTGCAAAGAAGAATATAGTAGATAGGATGCTGATTGGCACCAATGTATTACTGGATTATCTTCTGCCACTGACACAGGCTGTGTCATGTCAGGATATTGATGATGTGGAGCAGGATAAGTTGGTGAGTTAATCTCTATGCAGTATGACCAACAGAAGATAACGGGCAGACTTCAGAGATGGACTTTAGATTATCTCTGCTTTTCAGGAAAGAATACCGGTTGTATTTTACAGGGGAAATTTGTATAATATAATCAAAGAAAAGAGGAACTGGAAGATGGAAAACCAGACAGAACTTAATACAATATGGGAATCACTAGGGATATCGAATGATTTCATGTTCAGTAAGATAATGCAGGATGTGGAACTGTGCAAAGAACCTGATGCGGGATCAGGAGAATATGGAAAAAGGTATGGAAAAAGGGAAAATAGAAGGACGTGCAGAAGAAATTATTGAATCTGGTTTTGAATTTGGCCTTTCTGAGAAAGATATTTTGACAAGATTGCAGAATAAGTTGGATATCTCTTTACAGGCCGCACAGCAATATCTTTTAAGATTTGGAAAGCAGATGGTATGATGTATGGCATTGGTTAAGACGATGGCGTAGAAAAATGTTTTTAGATGGCTGTCGGCAGGCAGTGTGATGAAATGTAAGATAAGAGGGCATTCTGGCAAAATGGTTCTTTGTTGATTTTGGGTATCATAAAGCATGAGATAAGCTGGCAGATTATAACAATGCCAGCTTGTTTTTGTAGCAGTGAACCCAGATTGAAATTTGTGCAATCAGGCATGAATGCCACCTTGCATTTCCAGAACTTACATTATGGGATATCGCATTCTTGACCGGGGAGATATCCCGTTTGATCCCATTGCAAAAGGAACTGATTTCAGATATTTCATATTTCTCCAGAAAAGTTCCATAAGGCACAAGATTACGATTCCCACTTTCTCCCACATGGGGGTGCAAAATGGATACTATTTTTGGGGCAGCAAAAGGGCAGCTACGCTTGTAGTCGGCTGCCCTTTCAACGTTGCTGTTCAGACTACTATTGTTTGTCAAAATAAATTATCAGATAATACTGTGAAAAAAGAATTTTTCTTATCTGCCTGTGCTTTCTTGAGCCAATCCTGCTGTTCCTTTTCTGCCATGTATGGAATCATAACCGCAAAGCGGCTAACATCATCTGCCGCATAATATTTTTCAGCATATTGTTTTATCATATCCGGCTGCATGTAATTCAGAAATGCAGAAAAGAAATTAGTTTTTCCGTCCTGTTCTGCTTTGTCTGCGTATACAGAAATCAAGTCATTATCCATATATCCTATTACTGCTGAAAAGAAAGCAACTTTATCAGCGTCATATATTTTTTGATACCACTCTTTTTGTCCTGTCTCGTCTAAGAGTGAAAAGAGTGCTGAAAAGCCGTAAACATCTCCGTCTTGATAAAATTCTTCCCTCAATGCGGACATATCTTCATCGCCTGCATAGACAATCTTTGTAATAACCGGCGTTTCTATTGTCGGATAAGTATTTATATCTTTTAGATACGATAAGAGTTCGGTTGTCGTAGCAATCGCCCCTTTATCAGCGATATAACCCTTTGAAGTATCACTAAAATATACTTTCATTACTGAGCCATCTTTCAGAATCAATTCTGTCTGGTCGGAATATTCGTCGCCATACACATTCCAGCCCATTTCGATAATGTAGGAATTATAGAAATATCCATTCTGCGTATATATAGACTTGTAATTTTCATCTTCACTGACAGATATTTCCGATTCTTCAATTCTCTGTTCGCTCTGTTCCTGTTCCTGCATTTTCTTTTCTTCGGGTTGGCTAGGCGCAGCATATGCGCCAGCTGCTGCAAAGCAAATACAGAGTGAAAAAGTGAAAATGGCGGTAATCACTTTAATTGATTTAGATTTCTTTTTTAATTCCATAATAGCACCTAACCTTTCTTTTAGTTGTTCTGCTCCTTCTGTTAAAGTAACGGATGCCAAAGAACTTTTATACTGATTGTCTGCTCTCACAAATGAAATCAGCATATCTCCATACTCTCGTTTCGTTTTGTCACCCAATATGAGTACAACCGCTTCATCACATGACAATTCACAAGTTCTGTTTACCTCCTTTCCCAGTAAATACACAAATGGGTTAAACCAATGTACACAAGCGGCAATCTCTATCAGCCATTTGTAAAACATATCCCTCCTTTTATAGTGAATTAGTTCATGTGCAAATATATAGGACAGTTCCTTACTCCCCAGTTCTTTAGCTGGTAAAATAATGCTTGGTCGAAAAAAGCCAATCATAATGGGGGAATTTATCAGCGCATTTTGGCATAATTCCACACCTGCTTTGATATTCAGTTTTTCTTCACAATCAGATAGCAGATTCAAGATTTTTATATCTGATACCTCTTTATTTCCCGCTTTGATGTATTGAATAAATCTTTGATATACTGTTACCTTACGGACAAATAAAACCAGTGCCAATGCTGACCAGATAAAAAACAGGCAGACATATTTATTAAACGGCTCACGCAAGGTAGTGGCGTTTATTTCCCGGTTTGTCTGTGCCGGCTCTGATTTGCTGTTGTCTGGGTTGACAGCAACGGGTACATTGTGGCTTGTAGGGATTTCATTCGTTATTACTGCTGTGTCGATTTTTTCAAACAGACTTCCAACAATCGTAGTATTGTGAGTAAAGGGAAGCAGAAACCGCAGCGCAACAACTATCCAGATATAATACTGCCAACGCCTGCTGAATCTGTTTTTATACAGCGGCTTCAATCCCAAAATGAGAAGCAGTAACAGTGCGCCGGAAACAGACAGCGACAATAATATTTTTATAAATTCACTCATTTTCTTTTCTCCAAAATGTTTCAATCTCTTTTAATTCGTCTGCCGAAAGAATATCCTGCCGCAACAAGGTTGATACTAAGTTTTTCACATTCCCGCCGTAGACTTTATCAAGAAAGCTGTGGGTCTGCATGGTCTGGTATTCTGCTTCTGTTACCGTAGCCACATACTCATTCTTCCTGCCGATTTTTTTCACTTTCAGGAAATTTTTTTCGCCCAGACGGGAAAGCAAGGTGAGTACGGTGTTGTTCTTCCATTCGTTTTTATCTTTTTCCAATTCCTCCATGATGAGGGAGTATAAAGCCGCCCCTCGATTCTTCCAAATGATTTTCATTAGTACCAATTCGGATTCAGAAATTTGCTGTGCCATATTGTCCTCCTTTTATATTAACGTTTTGTGGGTATGTATTCATATTAACACTCTGTGGGTGATAATGCAATACCCGAAAAGAAATTTAAGAATTTGGTGTTAGTCAGAAAATGGGGTGACAAGCTCTATAAGTCCGTTTTAAGGGACTGATAAAATGCTACCATAAGGACATCTAAAACAAGGAGATGACCTTTTTATGACAGCAGAAAAACGAGTGAAACTGGCAAACATTATAGCAAAACTTCCGGAAAAAGAAGTCGATTCCTTATATGAAACAGCCTGCAGGCTGTATGAGAGCCATGCTAATGACGAAAAGCCAGGCTGTCCATATTGTCATAGTAAAGCAGTCGTCCGCAATGGCCATAAATGTGGCAAACAGGAATACCGCTGTAAAGACTGTGGAAAAACTTTTGTCTCCACAACAAATACCCTGATGGCTAATTCCCATCAGCCGCGCGCGACTTGGGAAGCGGTCATTGATGACACTCTTTCTGGAGATGCCATTGACTTTACTGCAAAAAGACTCGAATTGACCCATGACCTTACATTCCGCATGCGGCACAAATTCTTGATCGCCCTTGCTGCCCTGCTGGAAGAACAGTGCCCATGTCTGCAGGATGTTTCGGAAATGGATGAGACCTATGTCCTGGAGTCCTATAAGGGAAAGAAACTTCCTGATTCTGTCTGCCGTAAGCCCCGTAAGCATGGCGCAAAAGCAGAAAAGAGAGGGATTTCTAACGAATACATCTGCATTTGTACCGGTGTACAGCGTAAAGGTGGTGCAATAGCGGGGACAGTGAACCGTGCCAAACCCACTTCACAGGAACTGCAGACGGTCTTCAGCGGCCATATTTCTGAAAACACGCTTGTTCTGTGTGACGGGCTGAAAAGCTATAAAGCCCTGGAAGTAACAATGGACTGTATTGTAAAAGATGTCACGAAGGAAACAGGAAGCGGCTTTTATAACCTTAATACAGTAAATTCGTTTCATTCGTTTATAAAAAGGCAGTATGAATTTTACCGCGGGGTTGCCACAAAATATCTGAACAGGTATAATGTGCTGTTTAGTACTGCATATAAATGCACAGCAGAAAGGCTACGGCAGATTGTGTCATCACTCTTAACAGTGAGTGGGATCAGGCGTACTCCTTCCTGCCAGGATATAAAGACAGCAGGATTACTGTTAATTTAGTCAGAAATCATTTATCACCCCATTTTCTGACTAACACCAAGAATTTATAAAAAGATAGGAAGGATAGGTGTGATATTCCGTAGCAGTCGGCATTGTGCCGTAATGTGTATAACTGGCTGCTTAGTATGCGACATTCTTGGAATAAATGTAAACGAATTGTTATCAGGAGAAAGGATTATAATGGAAAATTATCAAAAAAAGGCAGAACAAAATCTGGTGGAATTACAGAAACAAAAAGAGCAGGCAAACAAGATGAAAAGAAAATTGGAAATACTATGGGGAGTGATTATAATTATGCTGTTTCCAGTTCATTTAGCTATAAATTATTTTTATCCTGAAAATCAAGGAACTTATATGGGCCAGGTAATTTTGATAATAGGGGCGCTTTTGTTTGTACCATATTTTTTGAAATATTACAAAGTAGAAATTAAATTGAAATAAGTTACCAGCTGATATATTTGACCTTTTTTGTAAAGAAAAAGCATGGCATACAACAACGGACGGGAGGACAGGAACCGGCGTATCTGGTAAGAAGCCGCAAAAAGCCGCTACAGCAGCCGGCGCATCGTCTCTGCCAGCCCGTCCTGATCGTTGTCGGAGCGGGTGACCATATCCGCGGCTTCTTTTACCGGATCGGGGGCGTTTCGCATGGCGATGCCGCAGCCTGCGGCCTGCAGCATGGAGATATCGTTCTCCGCGTCTCCGGCGGCGTAGGCGTCTGACAGCGGTACGCCTAAATATTCACAGACGAAGCGCAGTGCGTTTCCCTTGCCTGCATCCAGCCGGAATAGCTCCAGATATTTGTCATTGGAGTAGATGGTCTGGATCCTGCCTTCGGCCCAGTCGGAGATGGCCAGCCGGAAAGCTTCCAGCTTATTGTGATCGTGGAGATCGGCGGCAAGCATTTTGTAAGGACCGTCGGTGAGGACGTCTGTCAGCACGGGGGAGACTACCAGTGGTACATGGATCCTGGTGCGGTAAAAGCGTATCTCCTCATCGTCAGCAGGAGAGACTACAGCGTGTTCCTGATAGGTCTGGATATGTAAGTGATGTCTGGCTGCCTGTTCCTGCAGACAGGACACATAGGAGAGAGGCATCCTCTTTTCCATAATGGCACGCCGGCTGTCGCAGTCATAGACCTGTGCGCCGTTATAACAGCTTAACAGAATGCCGGGCCAGGTCAGCCCGGCATTGTCTTTTACTTCCAGAACGCTGTCCGTGGGGCGGCCGGAAGAGAGGATCAGCCTGTTGCCGGCCGCCAGAAATTCGTCCAGAAAAGCTCTGGTGCCGGGAGATACCAGGCTGTTATTGTTCAATAAGGTTCCATCCAGATCCGTAAACAGAAGTTTCATAGGTTACTCCGTTTCTTTAGCTTATCTTTTATCTTTTCCAGAAATTCTTCCGGTACGAAAAGTTTCCCGTAGCCGGTGCCCAGATCCAGTCCGGGCTTGTTGGCGCCGTGAAAGTCGGAGCCGCCGCTGAGCAGCAGGTCGTAGCGGTCGGCCAGCCTGCGCATGTCCCGTTCGTCCTGGTTGGTGTAGCTGCAATAGAGGGCCTCGATGCCCATGAGTCCTGCTTCTTTTAAGGAAGAAACGAGTTTGTCCAGCCGGTCGCTGCCCATATGGTAGAGGGGCGGATGGGCCAGAACGGGAATACCGCCTGCGCCCAGGATCAGGGATATGGCCTGCTGCGGCGTCACCTTTTCCCGCGGGACGAAATATTTCGTGTGGTCGCCCAGATATTGGGCGAAGGCGTCCGGGCGGCTTTTGACGTAGCCGTCCTCCAGCAGATAGGAGGCGTAGTGGGCCCGTGTGATCACCGCGCCGGGATTTCTGGCCTGCAGCTTCTCGAAGGTGATGTCGATACCGGCAGACTGCAGGTTTTGGCACATCCTGACATTGCGGCCTGTGCGGGAATCCACGAACTCCTGCAGTTTCGCCCGGAAGGCCGGGGCGTCATAGGCGATATACAGGCCTACGATGTGGACGTCCTTTTTCTCATATTCCGTGGAAAATTCAATGCCCGGAATGACTTCGACGCTGTCTTCGCCGGCCTGTGTGAGCGCCTTCGCGTGTAAGAGCGCCTCGCTTAGGCCGTCTATGGTGTCATGGTCGGTCAGCGCAACGGCGGCCAGCCCTTTGGCGACGGCATAGTCCACCAGTTCGGTGGGGGTATAACTGCCGTCGGATCTGTTGGAGTGGGTGTGCAAATCTATCGGTCTCATCGTGGTCCTGGTCGCCTTTCCTGTGCCTGTCGGTTCCGCAGTCGATCTCAGTCGTCGTCCTCGTCATTGGCAGTGCTTGTATATACGGTACGTTTTCTTGCCATCTCATCGCTTGCAAGGTACTCATCGTAGGTAGTGATCTTGTCTACGAGGGAGCCGTCCGGCAGAATCTCCATAATGCGGTTGGCCGTGGTCTGTACGACCTGGTGGTCGTGACAGGAGAACAGCTCCACACCCTTGAATTTCTTCATGCCTTCATTGAGGGCGGTGATGGACTCCATGTCCAGATGGTTGGTGGGCTCGTCGAAGATCAGGCAGTTGGAACCGCTGATCATCATTTTGGACAGCAGGCAGCGCACTTTCTCACCACCGGAGAGAACCTTGACCTTCTTCACGCCGTCGTCTCCGGCAAAAAGCATCCGGCCCAGGAAGCCGCGCACGTAGGTCACGTCCTTGACGGGGGAATAGCCCATAAGCCATTCCGTTATCGTGTAGTTGTTGTCGAACTCTTCGGTGTTATCCTTCGGAAAGTAAGCCTGTGAGGTGGTAACGCCCCATTTATAAGTGCCTTCATCGGGTTCCAGTTCCCCTGTCAGGATCCTGAAAAGAGTGGTCTTGGCAAGTTCGTTGCCGCCCACGAATGCGATCTTGTCATCGTGGCCCACGATAAAGGAAATGTTGTCCAGTACCTTCTCGCCGTTTACTGTTTTGCTGATGCCCTCCACGGTGAGGACTTCATTACCGATCTCACGCTCCGGGCGGAAGTCGATATAAGGATACTTACGGCTGGAAGGACGGATGTCGTCCAGCTCGATCTTCTCCAATGCACGCTTTCTGGAAGTCGCCTGCTTGGACTTGGAAGCGTTGGCGGAGAAACGGGAGATGAACTCCTGCAGCTCCTTGATCTGTTCTTCTTTCTTCTTGTTGGCTTCCTTGCGCTGCTTGATGATCAGCTGGCTGGATTCATACCAGAAGTCGTAGTTGCCCGCATAGAGCTGGATCTTGCCATAGTCGATGTCAGCGATATGGGTGCAGACTTTGTTCAGGAAATAACGGTCGTGGGAGACCGCGATCACCGTATTGTCAAAGTTGATCAGGAATTCTTCCAGCCAGGCGATGGCGTCCAGATCCAGATGGTTGGTAGGCTCGTCCAACAGCAGGATATCGGGATTGCCAAAAAGCGCCTTGGCTAACAGTACCTTGACCTTCTCATTACCGTTTAAGTCGGCCATCGTGCTGTAGTGCAGCTCTGTGCCGACACCCAGGCCGTTTAAGAGCATGGCGGCGTTGGATTCCGCATCCCAGCCGTCCATCTCGGCGAATTCCGCTTCCAGCTCGCTGGCGCGGATGCCGTCCTCATCGGAGAAATCTTCCTTGGCATAGATGGCGTCCTTCTCCTTCATAATCTTATAGAGCCGTTCATTGCCCATGATAACGGTATCCATCACGGGCCAGGCGTCATATTTGAAGTGATCCTGCTCTAAGACGGAGAGACGCTGGCCGGGCGTGATGGTCACGTCGCCGCCTGTCGTCTCCAGTGCGCCGGAGAGGATCTTTAAGAAAGTGGACTTGCCGGCGCCGTTGGCGCCGATCAGGCCGTAGCAGTTTCCTTCCGTGAATTTGATATTAACGTCTTCGAAGAGCGCTTTTTTTCCTACGCGTAGTGTTACGTTGTTTGCTTGAATCATGTTAAACCCTCTGTTTTTCTGTGTTTTTTATATGTGTTGCAGTCCATTCTATTATACACAAACAGCTTGAAGTTTCAAGGAGAAAACACGGTTTACTCACTTTTCTTAGAAGAGGTGTTTGCGGAGCGGAAAAGTTTTTCGAAAAAATTGAAGAAAAGTGTTGACATTATTCGCTAAAGGCATTAGAATAATATTTGTTCGCAGGAATGGCGGAATTGGCAGACGCGCACGGTTCAGGTCCGTGTGGTAGCAATACCATGAGAGTTCAAGTCTCTTTTCCTGCACGATTTAAAAAAGATATCGCATCATGCGATATCTTTTTTTAAAGTTCTTTTGCTTTTTCACGATGAGTATGATAGAATATAACCCTGTTTAGACGAACTTTTGACTAAGAGAGTCTTTGGGAGGGATAAGATTGAAAAAGGTAGGAAGAGCGGCGGCTGTGGCGGCCGTCATGGCAGTACTTCTGTCGGCCTGCGGTACTCTGGCGGGCGGACGGGTGGATTCCGGTGAGATCGTGGTGCCGGAGATGTCTTCGGAGGATCTGCTGGTCAGTTCTCTGGAGATGCTTTTGGAGGAAGAAGAAGTGCCGAAAGAGGCGCGGGATCTCACGGAAGCGGAGCAGGAGCTGCATCAGGGCGCTGAGGAGCAGGCGGAAGAACAGGTGGAAGAGGAAGCGGACAAGGATGAACAGGAACGTGTTCCGGCAGAGAATGAAGCGGTGATCTTCTATGGTAATGCCGGTTCTTATGATCTGAACAGAGAGATCGTCCCGATCGGGGAGAAGACAGCGGAGGAGCTGGTGGATGCGCTGGCGCGGCACAATATCATGTCTTTGGACACGAAGGTGCTTTCCTTTGAGGAGAAGGAGGAGGACGGGGAGCAGATACTGCATCTGGATCTCTCCAAAGCGGCTGGCGAGTACCTAAAGACCATGTCCAGGGAGGCGGAATGTATCATCCTTGCCTCGGTAGTGAATACTTTTCTGGAAAACTACGAAGCCGACGGGGTTTTCATCGCAGTGAACGGCAAACCGCTGACAACCAAAAATGCGGAGTATCCATATGCGTTGAAGCGCTGCACACCGGAGGAACTGCTGGAGAAGAGCGGCCTTTCGGGGACGGAGGAGAAGTCCGGACAGGAAGAAGCGCAGATAGAACAGGAAGAGCAGGAGAAAGAGCCGGAAGCACAGGAAGCCGGTGGAAAACCGGAGGTCCAGGAAGAACCGGAAACGCAGGGAGAGTCGGAAGCGCAGGGAAAACAGAAAGCGCAGGAAGAACCGGAAGCGCAGGAAACGCCGGAAGCCAGGGCGGAACAGCCTGCGGAGCGGGCAACTGAGTCAGGGGATGGACCGGAGGCGGATAAGCCGGAGCCTGACACGGAAGCCAGGGCAGGGCAGTAAACAGGAAGACAGAAGAAGAGCAGACAGAAAAGAGGGATATCATGGCGAAGGTCAGCGAGCGGGAACAGCTTATTTTTGATGTGACACAGACAGAGTGGGAGATGTTTCAGCATGTTTATAATACCGGCGGCAGGGCTTCCTGTCAGGACGATCCGGATACTTTTTTCAAGATGCGGATGAGCCAGTGGATGGTGTATTCCGACGCGGTGCTTCACAGCTATCTGGAAGACTGCAAGCGTGCATGTGAGGAAGGCAGGAATCTTCTGTTCGAGAAATACGGCAGGATGATGGAGAGTACTTTTCCGGAGGAATATGAGGCGATCAAGGAGCATCTGCCCGATGTGTCGGAGAAGAAAGAGATCGTGGAGAAGATCGTCCGGATCAATCTGGAGTGGGACAAAGAGATGATGCAGGAGTACCCGAATCTCAGAAACAGAGGCAGGGTGCTGACGACGGCGGAGGACGGCATCATGGCAGGTTCCTCCATGGAAAGCTATCTGCGCGGTGAATTGCTGTCCTTTTCGATGGAAACGCTCGCGCTGATCTGGCAGGAGACGGAAGCGGCCTATGAGAAAGGCGAAAGCCTGTTAAAACAGACCATCGCCAATGAAACGCTTTTCTACGGGTATCAGTCCCTTGAGGAAGCGGAACTAAAACACGCACAGGTTTAAGGTAAGAAAGATATCTTTTTATAGTTAACGACGTTAGAAATTTCGTTTACTCTAACATATCAGAAATGCAGGCGTCTGCGCACTTCGTTGCGCAGGCGTTTTTTTGCCAGTATGGTGATGAGGGCGAAGTCGATGATCACGCATACGGTCAGAACCACAGCCGACCAGGTGATACGGTATGGGCGCTCTAACAGGCGCTTGATCAACAGTTCCAGAGAGACGCAGAAGAACGGTATCTCCACGAACAGGCACAGAGAGCCGGACAGGATCGTGAGCGGAAAGAAACGTGAGAGTAACGGGAAGCATTCCGCGCAGACTGTCAGGATCGCGACGAGGGGCAGGCCCAGCTGCCAGAACCACACGTGGGAGGAGGACAGGAAGCTGATCAGGTAGAGATAGACCGCTACCGACACTCCGTCGGCCAGCAGGGAGATGTAGATCGGCGTCCTGCTGTAAAAGATGGCCGGAAAAGTGAACACGAAGAGACAGATGCAGCACCCGATCACAGCCAGAGACCAGAGCGAGGAGTCAAATACCAGCAGGTTTAACAGCAGGCAGGTTATGCTGGTAGCCGACAGGACTACGGACAGCAGAATGCCCAGATCTTTTCTTTTTACCACTTCCACCTGTCCTTTGTTCGTGGGATAGGGGGAGGGCGGAAGTGCTTTGTTCTGTTCGACGGGATTAATAACAGGTGTATGGCAAAGAGGACATTCCTGTAAGGATTTCTCCAGCTCTACACCGCAGTTTACACAATATGACATATCGTTTCAGCTCCTCTCATATGGATGATTTCAAGTACGAAGTACTAATTTTATGTCCGGTCTTCCAGACTGCGGTTGCTCTCGATCTTCACGTGGATGCCGTCCTGCACCAGCTTCCGGAAGAAGTAACGTTCCACGTCGGCCTCCACGATGCTGCTGGCGAAGTTGATGGTCAGCACGTCTTCGAAACTGATGATGGCGCAGTTGGTGCGGGACGAAAAGGGCTGTCCCATGTAGATATCGAACCGCTCGATAAAGGGTTTCATATCCGGCGGGACATGCAGGGCGCCCATATTGGTCAGGCCGGCGGAGGAATTTTTGTCCTGCACTCTGGTATAGAAGGTACGCACCACCAGATCTTTGATGAAAAGGGGAACCACGCGGATCAGCGGGTTGCGCTGGGTGGCGGCGTTGGTGGTGATATCGCCCCGCAGGAATTTATCGTTGATATAATAACGCATGTAATGGTGAATGTGCTCCACGATTTCTTCAAATTGATACTCACCGAGCCGGGGGTCGATGGAGGGATATACCATGGTGATGAAATTGCGCAGCGTCTTCGAGGGGAAGAAGCGGCGCAGATTAACAGGCATGGCAATCCTCACCGGGCGCAGCCGTATATGGAAATCTGCGTTCTGCTTCTGCAGCAGGGCGTAGAGTAATACCGCATTCAGATATTCCGTGATGCTGGCATGATACCGCTTCGCCACGGCCATGACTTCCTGCACGGACAGTATGCCGTCTATGATATTCAGGGTATAGAAAGGCTCCTTCGTGCCGCGCACCCGGTAGGTCTTTTCCGCAGGACGGGGCGGACAGAACTGCGCGTTGGCATACCGCATGTAGGCGTCCTCCAGCTCTTCCGGATCCGGGGAGGAATCAATGTCGAGCACGAACCCTTCCGGCTTTACGGGATGGCCCAGCAGTCCCAGATAGACGGCGGTCAGTGTCTGCAGAAGGCACATGCCGCCGGTGCCGTCGCCGAGGCTGTGGTGGGCTTCCAGCGAGATGCGCCGGTCGTAGTAGTAGACCCTGATAAGATAACGATTGTTACCCTTAAAGGGCATCGGCATACAGGGGTTCTTGATATCCTCCAGGACGTAGGGGCCGGGTCTGTTATTGGGCTCCAGATACCGCCAGAACAGACCCTTGCGGATCGCCACCTTATAGGTAGGGAACCGGGGCAGCGTCCTGTCCAGTGCTGTCTGCAGAAGAACGGGGTCGATCTTCTCTTTTAACATAACGGACAGACGGTAGACGGAAGAGAAGTCCCGCCGCTGCAGCGTCGGATAGACGATGGCAGAAAGATCCAGCTTGTACCAGACATCCTTCCTGATGCGCGCGGGTATACCGGGTTGTTTTCTGGTTTGGGTTTTTATTCCTGGACGTTCTGCCATAGGTGGTAAGGCCTCCTGCTCTCTTGATGATAAAATGTCTCGTAAAAAGTTTCGTATGGTGCCGCAATATTTCTTTTAAAGTATCATATCATAAATCCGGCATTTTATGTTACTATATTTATATCATGCAGTATGGATGAGTTACCGTTTACGGCCGGTTGGTTCGTAGACTGCAACGTTGAGGATAAGATAAGGAGGACAGCCCTATGGCTATCTCGGAGAAACGAAACGCTAACCTGATGAATCTGATCAAACGGATGCACGGTGTAGTGGAAAATGCGGATATTGAGAAACACAGGCAGTCACAGAATCATTTCGGGGCGCTGCTGGGGAACAGTAAGGATGTGCTGATCGAGGATGTCAGCATCCGGGATCATCCTTCGGCGGGAGAGATCCTGCAGGGAGAATGGGTCTATGTAAACCGGGCGCATATGAAGAAATACGTGATCCTCTACTGTCACGGCGGCGGTTATTCTACGGGCAGCAGGGTCTATGCGAGGACGCTGACAACCAAACTTGCCATGTCCACATCCATGGATGTGCTGAGCTTCGACTACCGGCTGGCGCCGGAACATCCCTATCCGGCGGCCACGGAGGATGCCATGAAGGTGTGGAATTATCTGATGCTTTTAGGGTACGGCGCCAGAGACGTGATCCTGGCCGGAGATTCCGCGGGAGGGAATCTGGCCCTGTCGCTGGCACTGCAGCTCAAGGCGCAGAAGCGCCTTCTGCCAAGGGGCCTTATTCTGATGTCGCCCTGGACGGACTTGACCGCCTCGGGACAGTCCCATGAGACGAAGGCGGCCATCGATCCGGTGCTCAATGCCGGGTATCTGGCGGAGATGACAGGCAACTATGCGGCTAAGGAGAAGCTGAACGATCCGTTCATCTCGCCGCTTTTCGGTGATTATGAGGGCTTTCCGCCGGTCTATATTCAGGTCGGGGAGAATGAAGTGCTGTTGGACGACTCCGTGATGCTCTACCGCAAACTGCTGCACGCGAATGTATCCGTCAGGCTGGACAGATTCCCGGGCATGTGGCATGTCTTCCAGATGTCTCCCTTCAAGACCGCTTATGAGGCGATGGATAAGAACGCCGAATTTATTTACGATATCTGCAGATAAAAATTTCACGAAAAAAAAGGATTTGCACGATAAAGCCAGAATAATAGGAGTAGGAAAGTATCGCAGAGGTATCAGTTTTACGTATTCAGGGATAGTGCAGGCACAGCCGGCAATATCCACGCAGAGGTAAACATGAACATACGGGAAAGTCTGGAACAGTGGGAGAAGCAATATTTAAGTCCATATGCCATGCTCAGCATGAATTCCAGAGGGAGGGTCAAGCCGGAAGAACAATGTGATATCCGGCCGGTTTTTCAGCGGGACAGGGACAGGATCATTCACAGCAAGTCTTTTCGCCGGCTGAAAGACAAGACACAGGTGTTTCTTACGCCGGAGGGTGACCATTACCGGACGCGGCTGACACACACGCTGGAGGTGAGCCAGACGGCCCGGACGATCGCCAAGGCGCTGCAGCTCAATGAAGATCTGGTGGAGGCCATCGCTCTGGGGCACGATCTGGGGCACACGCCCTTTGGCCATGCCGGGGAGCGGGCGCTGGACAGGGCATGTCCTTATGGGTTCCGGCACAACGAACAGAGTGTGCGGACCGTGGATATGCTGGAGAAGGACGGACAGGGCATCAATCTGACCATGGAGGTACGGGATGGCATCAGGAATCATAAGACGGCTTCCATGCCGTCCACGCTGGAAGGGCGCATTGTCCGGTTTGCGGATAAGATCGCCTATATTCATCATGATACGGACGACGCGATCCGGGGCGGCATCCTGAAAGAGGAGGATGTTCCGGAAGAAGTCAGCGCCGTGGCCGGGCGCAGCTGTACGCAGCGGCTGGACTATTTTATACATAATATCGTGACGACCAGCCGTGGCCGGGATGATATCTGTATGTCGAAGGAAGCGGAGGAGGCTATGCGGACGATGCGCGAATTTATGTTCCGCAATGTCTATCGGAATCCCATCGCCAAGAGCCAGGAGAACAAGGCGGAGAATCTGGTGGTCACTTTGTATGAATACTATATGAATCATACGGAGAAGCTGCCGAAGTTCCTGTACAGGCTGATGGAGGAGGGGGAGCCGCTTGAAAAAATCGTCTGCGACTATATCGGTTCCATGACGGACCGCTTTGCCATAGCGCAGTATCAGGAGATCTACATTCCAAAGACCTGGCATGGCTAAGGGGCGGGGAAGCTCCTGAATGTTTGATAACATGTGTTATACATAAGGAAAGGACAATATGTATTATCCGGAAGAACTGATCGAGGAGGTCAGAACGAAAAATGATATCGTTGATGTGATCTCGGGTTATGTCCGCATACAGAAGAAGGGGAGCAATTATTTCGGGCTGTGCCCTTTTCATAATGAAAAATCGCCCTCCTTCTCGGTATCCCAGTCCAAGCAGATCTTCTACTGTTTCGGCTGCGGGGCGGGCGGCAATGTGATCACATTTTTGATGGAATATGAGAACGCTACGTTTCAGGAAGCGGTGAAGATACTGGCAGACAGGGCAGGAATCAATCTGCCGGAGATGGAATATAATGAGGAAGCAAGGCAGAAGGAGAGCAGGCGTGTCAGGCTGCTGGAGATCAATAAGGAGGCGGCGCGCTACTATTATTATATGCTGCGGGATTCCAGAGGGCGGACAGGCTATCAGTATCTGTCGGGAAGAAGTCTGACAGATGAGACGATGAAGAAATTCGGCCTCGGGTTTGCGGACGGCTCCTCCTCTGATCTGACAGCCTATCTGAGGGCCAGGGGCTATCCGGATGAGCTGCTGCAGGAATCCGGGCTGCTGGCTTTTGACGAGAAGCGGGGCGTCCACGATAAGTTCTGGAACAGGGTGATGTTTCCGATCCAGGACGGCAATCATCGTGTGATCGGCTTCGGCGGCCGGGTGATGGGAGATGCGAAGCCCAAGTATCTGAACTCGCCGGAGACCATGATCTTTGACAAGAGCCGCAACCTGTACGGACTGAATTTTGCCCGCACGTCACGGAAAGGCAATATCATCCTCTGTGAGGGCTACATGGATGTGATCGCCATGCATCAGGCGGGATTCACGCAGGCGGTGGCCTCTCTGGGCACTGCCTTTACGACCGGGCAGGCCAGTCTGCTGCGGCGGTATACGGAAGACGTGCTGCTGGCCTACGACAGCGACGGCGCGGGGGTGAACGCGGCTATGCGGGCCATCGGCATTTTGAAGGAATCCGGTCTCCGGGGCCGGGTGATCGACATGAAGCCTTACAAAGATCCTGACGAATTCATGAAGAATCTGGGGGCGGAGGCTTTTGAGGAGCGGATCAGCCAGGCGCAGAACAGCTTTTTTTTCGAACTGAGCATACTGGAACGGGACTATCAAATGGAGGATCCGGAGTCCAGAACGAATTTTCACCGGGAGATCGCGAAGAAGCTGTGCGGCTTCGAGGAAGAGGTGGAGCGGGAGAATTATATCGAAGCTGTGGCGCAGAAATACCACATCGGTTTCGACAATCTGCGCAGGCTGGTGAGCGGTTATGCGGCCAGGACAGGGCTGGTGCAGCCGGCGGTACGGCCAAAGAGCACCGTTGCCCGTAAAAATACGCCGGAGGAGAATGCGAAGAGATCCCAGCGCCTGCTGCTGACGTGGATCACGGAGGAGCCTGCGCTGTATCCGAAGATCAGGCCCTATATCGCGGCGGCAGATTTTACGGAACCTCTCTACAAGGAGGTGGCGGAGAGGCTTTTTACGGATCTGGAGAAGGGGATCTTTCAGCCGGCGGCGATCGTCAGCACCTTCGAGGATGAGCAGGAGCAGCGGGCCGTGGCGGAAATCTTCAACACACAGCTGCAGGAGATCACGACCCCGAAGGAACGGGAGAAGGCGTTCCATGATATCATCTATGCTGTGAAGAAGAACAGTTTTGAATACTATTCCGGCAGGATGGGGAGCGATATGAACGCCTTAAGTCAGGTGATCGCGGGCAAAAAAGCGCTGGAAGAACTTAGCAAAACGCATATTTCCCTGTAATACGGGCAAGCTATTCGCAAAACACAGTTGATTTGGTTTTCACATAGATATAAATTTTTTACTTGAAACATAGGAAGGATGGGCCATATATGGACGAAAATGTACAGGCAAAGTTTGAAGAGCGCCTTAAGGAGCTCCTGGCGGCTGCCAAGAAGAAAAAGAATGTTCTGGAATATCAGGAGATCAACGACTTTTTTCAGGGAATGACGCTGGAGGAGGATCAGTTTGACAAGATCCTGGAGACGCTGGAACAGAATAATGTGGATGTGCTTCGGATCTCCGACGACGATGATGTGGATGACGAGGAGATTATTTTAAGTGAGGAGGACGAAGTTGACGTAGAGAATATCGATCTGTCCGTGCCGGACGGCATCAGCATCGAAGATCCGGTGAGGATGTACCTGAAAGAGATCGGTAAGGTGCCGCTTCTGAATGCGGAGGAAGAGATTGAGCTGGCCAAGAAGATGGAGATGGGCGACCAGGATGCGAAGAAGCGTCTGGCGGAGGCCAATCTGCGTCTTGTTGTCAGTATCGCAAAGCGGTATGTGGGCCGTGGAATGCTCTTTCTGGATCTGATCCAGGAAGGCAATCTGGGTCTGATCAAGGCCGTGGAGAAGTTCGATTACCGTAAGGGCTATAAATTTTCGACCTATGCGACCTGGTGGATCCGTCAGGCCATCACCAGGGCGATCGCGGATCAGGCCAGGACGATCCGTATCCCGGTGCATATGGTGGAGACCATCAACAAGCTGATCCGCGTGAGCAGGCAGCTGCTGCAGGAGCTGGGGCGGGAACCGACCCCGGAGGAGATCGCGGAGCAGATGAACATGCCGGTGGAGCGGGTGCGGGAGATCCTGAAGATCTCACAGGAGCCGGTATCTTTGGAGACGCCTATCGGTGAGGAGGAAGACAGCCATCTGGGCGATTTTATACAGGACGATAATGTGCCGGTACCGGCGGACGCAGCCGCTTTTACTCTGTTAAAGGAACAGCTGATGGAAGTGTTAGGCACGCTGACGGAGAGAGAACAGAAGGTGCTGCGCCTGCGGTTTGGCTTAGACGACGGGCGCGCAAGGACGCTGGAGGAAGTGGGCAAGGAGTTCAATGTGACCAGAGAGCGTATCCGCCAGATCGAGGCTAAGGCGCTGCGTAAGCTGCGGCATCCCAGCAGAAGCCGCAAGTTAAAGGATTATCTGGATTGATGGGACCGGTGATATTATCGGAGAGATTACGGGCAGTGGCTTCCATGGTCACGCCGGGCAGCCGGGTCTGCGACGTGGGGTGCGACCACGGCTTTGTGTCGATTTGGCTGGTCGAGCAGAACGTCAGTCCGCGGGTGCTGGCGATGGATGTCAGAGTCGGGCCGCTGGGGGCCGCCGGCAGGCATGTGGCACAGCGCGGTCTGGAGTCTTTGATCGAGACAAGATTGTCGGATGGTTTACATAATTATGAAATCGGGGAAGCCGACAGCCTGATCTGTGCCGGTATGGGCGGCAGGCTGATGATGCATATTCTGGGTGATGAGAAGACGAAGACGGATTCCTTCACAGAGCTGATCCTGCAGCCCCAGTCGGAGATCAGGCAGTTTCGCACATGGCTGAGAGAGCAGGGGCTGCGGATCACGGATGAGAAGATGGTGGAGGAAGACGGAAAGTTCTATCCGATGATGCGGGCGGTGCCGGAAGCAGGCTGTTTGGGGGTGGAGGATGCCGAAGAAAGCAGGCGTTCAGGTGAGCCCGGATGGCAAAAGCCGGCTGCAGATGCGGAGCGCAGCGGGATACAGGGCATGGAGCGGGTGGAGTTATGTAAACTATACGATCGTTACGGCGGTTTTCTGCTGCAGCGGGGAGACAGTACGCTGCTGGCTTTTCTGCAGAAAGAAGAGAGGGTCTATACAGAGATTCTCGACCGCCTGCAGGGGCAGGGGCTGGACTGTGACAAGAGAAGGATGCGGTATGCGGAAGTGGAGACGCTTCTGGCGGAATGCAGGAGGGCGAAAGCAATCGCCTTACGGGGAGCCGGCTGCGGAAGCTGACAAAACAGGAAAAGAAAGAGGGGGTCTTATGGTTACGATCAAGATTAACGGCAAAGACAGATTCTATGAGGATGGTGTGCAGTATGAGCTGATCGCGGAGCAGTATCAGAATGAGTGTACCAGTCAGATCGCGCTTGTGGAGATCAACGGCAAGATACAGGAGCTGATGAAGCGGGTCAGCCGTGACTGCGAACTGAAATTTATTACCTATGAAAATGATATCGGACATAAGACCTATGTGCGGTCGGCGATCATGCTGATGATGAAGGCCATCAAGGATGTGGCAGGCATGGAGATGGCGGTCAATACGAAGGTGGAATTTACCATCGGCCCGGGTTATTACTGTGCGTTCCGGGGCGGCATGAAGATGGATGCGGCAACCATTGAGAAGGTGAAGGATCGTATGGGAGAGCTGGCGGATATGGATCTGCTGGTGACCAAGAAGTCCTATCCTGCCGAGGAGGCGGTGGCACTGTTCAGGGAGCTTGGCATGAAAGATAAGGTTTCTTTGTTCCGCTACCGCAGAAGCTCCAATATCAACGTGTACTGTATGGGCGATTATTACGATTATTACTATGGCTATATGCTGCCCAGTACAGGCTATATCAGATGCTTTGACCTGTTCCCCTATGAGGACGGGATGATCCTGCTTCTGCCGGAGAAAGAAGATCCGGAGAAGCTGCCGACGTTCGTGCCGAAGAAGAAACTGTTCCAGACGCTGATGATGACGAGTGACTGGAACCGGGAGATGGGGATCGATACGGTGGGCGATTTGAACGACCAGATCTGTCAGGGCAATATCTCTGATATGATCCTTGTGCAGGAGGCGCTGCAGGAGCGCAGGATCGGTGAGATCGCGCGGGATATCGCCAGACGGGAAGGGGTGAAATTCGTTATGATCGCCGGGCCTTCTTCGTCCGGAAAGACATCCTTCTCCCACAGGCTGTCCATACAGCTGCGTACCTACGGGCTGAAACCGCATCCCATCGGGCTTGACAATTACTATCTGAACCACGATAAGACGCCGCTTGACGATGAGGGCAAGCCGGACTACGAGTGCCTGGAGGCGCTTGACGTGGAGCAGTTTAATACGGATATGAGCAGGCTCCTGCAGGGAGAGAGCGTGGAGCTGCCGAGCTTTAATTTCAAGACCGGCAAGCGTGAGTACCGCGGTAAGATCACGACGCTGGGACCGGATGATATTCTGGTCATTGAGGGAATCCACGGGCTTAATGAGAAGATGTCCTATACTCTGCCCGCGGAGAGCAAATTCAAGATTTATATCAGCGCTCTCACCTGTCTGAACGTGGATGAGCATAACCGGATACCGACCACCGATGGGCGTCTGCTGCGCCGTATGGTGCGTGATGCCCGAACAAGAGGGACGACGGCGGATAAGACCATCGCCATGTGGCCTTCTGTGAGACGGGGAGAGGAGAAGTATATATTCCCCTTCCAGGAGGACGCGGACGCCATGTTCAATTCCGCCATGACCTACGAGCTGGCCGTGATCAAGCAGTATGCGGAGCCGCTGCTCTTCAATATCAGGAAGGGTGAGCCGGGGTACCACGAGGCCAAGCGGCTGCTGAAATTCCTGGAATATTTCCTGGGCGTCAGCAGCGAGGAGCTGCCGAAGAATTCTCTGTGCAGGGAGTTTGTGGGTGGTAGTTGTTTTGATGTGTAAGAGAACGGGAAGGAAATTCAAGGCGTTGGCGTGTATCGCCAGGGGGATGAAAGATTTGTGAATTGCTTGAGAGGAAGCATGGAGGGCGGATTGTAACATACAGAGGGATCTATCATGAATATATGCATTGTGGATGACGATAAGTATGTGGTTGAGAAGATTGTAGAGGGGATAGACTGGAAAAAATGGGATATTGAAGGCGTCTATGCGGCTTACAATATCAGACAGGCGAAGGAGATTCTGGGTACGTTGAAGGTGGATATTCTTCTTTCGGATATTGAGATGCCACAGGGAAGCGGATTGGAACTGCTGGAGTGGATACGGGAGAGAAGGCTTCCGGTGGAGTGCATTTATTTAAGCAGTTATGCGTATTTTGCTTATGCACAGAAAGCTTTGGAACTGCATTCGAGGGGATACTTGTTAAAGCCGGTGTCTAACAGGGAGCTGGAAAATGTACTGGGCAATCTGGTGGAGCAGATGCGGGCCGGAAAGGATGAGAGCGGCCGGAACAGGCAGCAGGCAAGAGAGAGGTTCTGGCGCGGGCTCCAGGCGGGCGTAGAAGATGGGGTATCTGAAGTGGAGGAGAGCGGATACTGTTCGGAAGATATCTTTATACTCTGTATGCTGCGTATTTTCAGGGGAATGGAGCATCGGAACGTGCAGAATGATGCGGTTTTTTCTCCAACGCTGATGCATATGACGAAGGAACTTATGCAGGAGAACGGATATGAGGTAGATACCATTTTCAGACACAGCGACGACTGTTTTATGATAGTGTACAGAGATATACCGGAAGGAAAAGAAGCATTTCGGGATGTTGTGAGAAAGCTGCTTTTGAGGATTGTACGGGAGTTGCATGTAACGGCCTGCATTTATGTCGGCAGGCCTTTCGACATACGGACAGGCCGAGAGCGGATGGATACCTTGCTGCAAATGGTGCGGGAGGGAGTGCCCTGTGAGGACGGGATCCTTTTCGAAGAGGAATGGAAAGGACGGGAAGCGGTGTATGTACCACCGGATTTTTCACTGTGGGAACAGAGGATGGTGCGGTTACAGGACATGGATGAGGTGTCGGGACAGATTGGGGATTATGTGACCGCACTTTGGAGGAACGGGCAGGCGAATGTAGAGGTGTTCGGGCGTTTCAAGGCTGATCTGCAGCAGATGATTTTTCATTTTATGATGGAAAATGATATTCTGATGAATCAGATCTTTGAGGCGGGGGAGTTTGAACATTACTGCAATAAAGCGTCATGGACACTGCGGGACATGAAGGAATTTGTCAGCATTCTGTTCAGGAAGCTTAAGGCTGTGATTCGGGTCGAGGATACCGAAGAAAATGTGGTGGAACAGATCATACATTATATAGAGGAGAATCTGGGAGGGGATCTGTCACGAGCGAAGCTTGCTGCCAGAGCATACATATCGGAAGATTATCTGTCGAAGAAATTTGCCCTGCATACCGGCATGAGTATACCGAATTACGTTTCTACCAGGAGGATGGAGAAAGCAAGAGATTATTTCAAGAATACTGCCTGCAGCGTGAGTGAAGTTGCAACGCTGGTAGGTTACACGAATTTTTCTTATTTCAGTAAGACGTTTCGGGATTATACAGGATGTACCCCCAATGAATTCAGAAATCGTTATAACAGGTAGATGTCAAATGAACAAGTTGTATATTGTACGGCTGTAAAATACAGGATAGCAGGCAGATTTAACAAAAATCTGACATACTAACAAAAAAATGATATAACAAAAAAGAGCAGAATGACGAAAATCTGCTCTTTTTTGTTATTTTCTGAGCCGAAAATTTATAGAGTCAAATCTTAAAAAAAGATAAAATCTACTCATCAAGAAAAAGTAACAGGAAACTGTTATGAAAGTGAGGAGGCATGTTGATGAGTAAAAGAAATGCGGTAAGCAAGAAAGGAAACATCTGGCACAGGGTTTACAGTGACCGCGCGTTATATCTGCTGTTGCTGCCATCGTTTATCATTATGTTCATATTTACCTATCTGCCGATGTACGGTGTTGTGATCGCCTTCAAAGATTTCACCCCGGCGAAAGGAATCATGGGGAGTTCATGGGCCGGATTCAAGTACTTCAAACAGTATTTTAATTCGTTTCAGTTCTGGCCGACGATCAAGAACACTTTGATTCTGAGTATTTACAGTATTGTGGTGACATTTCCACTGCCGATCGTGCTTGCGCTGATCTGTAACCAGATGCGGACAGGTAAATTCAAAAAGGTCTTTCAGGTATCTACCTATCTGCCGCATTTTATTTCCACGGTGGTCATGTGCGGTATGATCATTCTGTTTCTTTCACCAAGTTCCGGTGTGATCGCAAAGCTGCTCAGTCTGATTGGGATCCAGATGCCGAATGTGATGGGTTCGGCGGGAGCATTTCCCAGCGTCTATGTATGGACAGAGGTTTGGCAGCATTTAGGATGGGACAGCATTCTGTATATCGCGGCGCTGGCGGCGATCGATCCGTCCCTGTATGAGGCGGCAACGATGGATGGCGCTTCCAAATGGCAGAAAATGTTGAAGATTGATATTCCGTTACTTATGCCTACGGCGACGGTTATGTTTATCCTGAGAATGGGAAGCGTAATGAATGTCGGTTTCGAGAAAGTTTATCTGTTGCAGAATAATTTGAATACGGCATCCAGTGAGATCATATCCACTTATGTGTATAAGATGGGTCTGGTCAGCAGTCAGTACAGCCTTTCGTCTGCAATCGGTCTGTTCAATAACCTGATCAATCTGATACTTCTGGTGACGGTGAATTACATATCAAAGAAGATGAGTGATACATCATTAGTATAGGAGGGCAGTCATGAGCAAAGCTATTACAAAAAATAAAATTCAGAAATCCAGGCAGGATAAAATATTTGATTTTATCATTTATGGGGTTGCTGTGCTTCTTATTGTAATAACGGTGTATCCGATGTACTTTATCGTGATCGCTTCCATCAGCAATCCGACGGATGTATCCAGCGGCAATATTCTCTTCTGGCCGAAGGGGATTAATATGCGCGGATACGAGCAGTTGTTGAATTATCAGCAGTTGTGGACGGGCTATAAGAATACGATCATTTATACAGTGCTTGGAACCTGTGCGAACCTGGTGGTGAATATTTCAGCATCTTATGCGCTCTCCAGAAAAAATCTGGTGGGAAAGAAGCTGATCACCTTTTTCTACCTGATTCCCATGTTCTTTGGCGGCGGCCTGATACCGACCTACCTGATAGTCAGGAACTTCCACCTGCTTGATACGAGATGGGTTATGATCCTTCCTTTTTCGGTCATCACTTATTATATCATTGTGGGAAGAACTTTCTTTTCCAACAATATTCCCGATGATCTGTGGGAGGCTGCGCAGATTGATGGCTGCGGCAATTTGAACTTTTTCTTTAAGATCGTTCTGCCACTTTCCAAGGCGGTGATCGCGGTGATTGCCCTGTGGTCTGCGGTAGGACACTGGAACTCTTACTTTAATGCGTTGATTTATTTGAGGGATGAGATGCTGCAGCCTTTGCAGATTGTGCTTCGTAATATCCTGATCAATAACCAGACGGCGAGCATGATGATGACCGGAACGGCGGCCACCGAGGCAAGGCAGGCTGCGGAACTGATCAAGTATGGAGCGATCGTGGTTTCTTCGGCGCCGATTATGTGTATGTATCCTTTCGTACAGAAGTACTTTAATCAGGGAGTTATGATCGGAGCAGTCAAAGGGTGAGCAGTAGAAAAGATAGACGGAATTATAGATGGTTACAAAATAAAACATTAATTTATAGAATGAAGGAGGATTAACAGTATGAGAAAGAAAGTAGCAGGCAGACTGCTCAGTGTGTTGATGGTGGCTGCAATGACAGCCGGAACGCTTACCGGCTGCGGCGGATCTGAGGGATCAGCGGGAGACGGTGCGGATGGCGCTCAGGCGGATGCATCAGGAGCTTCCGGAGAGACGGCAGACGGTGTGGAGGAGTTCACGATCGCTACAGTGAGATGGACGGATGCCTGGCCCAATGAATTCATGAATGAAGGTATTATGAAGGAATTGGAGGAGAAGCACAATATTAAGATCAACTGGCAGGTATATTATAACAGTGACTGGACAGAGCAGAAATCGCTGCTTCTGGCTTCCGGGGATCTGCCGGATGCATTCTTTGGCTCAATCTGTCTGACAGAGACGGATGTGGCACAGAATAAGGATTATTTCGTGGAATTGACAGAAGGTATCGAGAAGAATATGCCAAATCTGACGGCTATTTTTGAGAAGGAGCCGGCACTCAAGGCAGCGGCACAGAACCGCGACGGTGAGATCTACAGTCTGGTTAAGAAACTGCCTTTGCGCCCGAAGGTTGCCAATTCCATGTATATTAACAAGGAGTGGCTGGATAATCTTGGTCTTTCCATGCCCACTACTTATGAAGAGCTGGCGGATGTGCTGAAAGCGTTTAAGGAGCAGGATGCAGACGGCGATGGTGATCCGAATAATGAGATTCCTTATACGAATGCAGGTTCTTTGTCGGGAGATCTCAGCAATCTTCTGGCACCTTTCGGAACGATTGTCAGCAGAACCGGTAACTTTATGCAGATTGATGCATCCGGTAATCCGGCATTCGTACCGATCACGGACCACTATAAAGAAGCAGTGAAATGGGCGCATGAACTGTATGCGGCGGGATGCCTGGATCAGGAATACTTTACGCAGGACAGTTCCATGGCTTCGGCGAAGAGAATGGCGGAAGGCGGTTCCCAGACAGGTCTTGTGTTTGCATGGACGGCTGACGCCGAGATGGGCGAGAATGCAGGCCAGTTTGAATTGTGTGAGGCAGTTGCCGGTCCTGATGGAAACCGGTATGTAGAATCTGATCCCACCTATCTTGACATTGCCAACAGAGAGCTGATCATTACCACACAGTGTAAGAATCCTGACAAGCTTTTACAGTGGGCGGATGATTTTTACACAGATCTGGTATCCCTGCAGACTTACTATGGTTCGATACCGGATCAGGTAGCAGATAAGGGCGACGGAACTTATGAAGTTCTGCTTCCGGCAGATGGAACGACACTGGATACCTCTGCATGGTCTTATTCCATGAGAGATTTTGGACCGAAGTATATGACGGAAGAGTTCCAGGAGAAAGTGATCCTGCCTGACAGCCAGGGAGATGGCGTGAAGCTGGCACAGGATGAGACCAATGCCAAATATGCTTCCGATATTGCATTCCCTGTTGTAAGTTATACGACAGAGCAGCTTACCACATTGGCAAGTCTTACGACAGATATCAATGACTATGCGTCCGCACAGTATGCACACTGGGTAGTAGACGGCGGCATTGAGGAAGAGTGGGATGCTTATCTGGCACAGTTGGATCAGATGGGACTGCAGGATGTACTGGCGATCCACAATGATGCTTATGCTGCGTATAAGGCGATTGTACAGTAATTGCCGGTATGCAGTTGATTGATAAGACCGGTGTCTGCATGTAAGAGCGGATGCCGGTCTTACAGTTTCAGACAGAAATACAGTGCAGTGTGACAGGAAAGACGGGATCATCTGTAAGTCAGGTATTTGCGCTCTGATGATGACAAGATACCGGAACAGGGGTATTATGATAAGTAAAGATGTGTCTGTCAGGGGAGCATATCAATTATAGAGGGCAGGGAACGTGCCCGGAAAAGAGGAAAGCATATGAAAGAGTATTATCAAATCAAAACAGTTCCCGTATGCAGGGCGGAGAATGTTATCGTGGGGGAAAAGTACCGGATCAGCGTACTGACGGCGGGACTTGTCAGGCTGGAGTATGCGGAACATGGAGTGTTTGAAGACCGGCCGACGCAGATCGTGTGGAACAGAGATCTGGGGGCATGCGAATTCCAGGTGATCGACGAGGTGGGAAATCTGGAGATTATCACAGAAAGGATCCATCTGCGCTATGACAAAGGGGAGTTTCGTACCAATGGTCTATCGATCGATGTGAAAGGTGGTCTTTTTCCGTTTGGCGGCACGTGGCGTTACGGAGATCAGACGAAGGTGATCAATATCGGTGATCTGAAAGGAACAGCCAGGACACTGGACAATGCGGACGGTGAGATTCCGTTGGAGAAGGGGCTTGTGTCGCAGCTGGGGCATGCGGTGATGGATGACAGCAAGTCTCTTGTGATCCGGGAAGATGGCTGGGTGGAAGCCAGGAAACATCCGGTAATTGATCTGTACTTCTGGGGGTATGGAACGGATTATCTGACCTGTATTCAGGATTTCTACAGACTGTGCGGGACTACGCCGATGGTGCCACGGTATGCGCTGGGGAACTGGTGGAGCCGCTATCATAAATATACGGAAGAGACGTATCGAGAGTTGATGGAACGTTTCCAGGCGGAGGATGTGCCGTTGTCTGTGGCGGTTATTGATATGGACTGGCATTTGGTGGATGTTGATAAGAAATACGGAACCGGCTGGACTGGTTATACATGGAATAAGGAGTTTTTCCCGGATCCGAAGCGATTTCTGGGATGGCTTCATGAACAGGGAATGCATGTGACGCTGAACGTTCATCCGGCGGACGGTGTGAGGGCCTATGAGGAGATGTATGAACCGATGGCAAAGGCTTTGGGGGTCGATAGTAAAAAGGAGCTGCCAGTCGAGTTTGATGTGTCGGATGAGAAGTTCATGGAGGCATATTTTACTTATCTGCATCACACGAGAGAAGAGGAAGGCGTCGATTTCTGGTGGATTGACTGGCAGCAGGGTGTCGCTTCGAAGGTGGAAGGACTGGATCCGCTCTGGATGCTGAACCACTATCATTATTTAGATAACGGACGTGATGGAAAGCGTCCCATGACTTTTTCCAGATATGCAGGACCAGGAAGTCACCGTTATCCGGTGGGTTTTTCAGGAGATACGATTGTCAGTTGGAAATCCCTTGCTTTCCAGCCTTACTTCACGGCGTCGGCTTCCAATATCGGTTATGGCATGTGGAGTCATGACATCGGCGGGCACATGATGGGGATCCGCGATGATGAGATGTGCGGAAGATGGGTACAATTTGGTGTCTTCTCGCCAATCATGCGTCTGCATTCGTCGAACAGTATGTTCAATTCCAAGGAACCCTGGAGATATCGGCCGGAGATCTGTGCCATGATGGAGGAATTCTTAAGACTGCGCCACAGAATGCTGCCTTATCTGTATACGATGAACTACAGGCAGTACGCTGAACGGATTCCCATGATCCTGCCTATGTATTATCCTTATCCGAAATCCAGAGAAGCCTATCAGGTATCGAATCAATATATGTTCGGTAGTCAGATGATGGTGGCAGCCATTACCACACCCTGTCTCAGAGGGCTGAATATGGCAAAGACGACTGCCTGGTTCCCGGAAGGAAGATGGTACGATATATTTACTGGACTGTGCTATGAGGGCGGCAGGAGGATGAATGTGTATCGGGATATCAATTCGATGCCTGTATTTGCCAAAGCCGGCGCTGTTGTACCGTTCCAGGAGGAGTATGGTATCAATGCAGGAGAGAATCCGCAGAAGCTGCATCTGTATGTGTATGTTGGGGAAGACGGCAGTTTTATTTTGTATGAAGATGACAATACCACCAATAGGTATCAGGACGAAAAATGCGTGAAAACGCAGTACAGCTGGCAGGAAGATGCAGGATGCCTGTGCATTCACGGTGCGGAAGGCGAACTGTCTCTGGTACCGGAGAGGCGGGATTATATTCTTACCTTCTGTGGTGTCACGCAGGCGCAGATTTCCTGTAATCTGCAGGGAAAAGAGATGGACGGCGGCAGAGTTGTTTCGGCGGGCCAAGATGCCATGGGTCGGCTGGAAGTTGTATTGGAACATGTGCCTGTTACGGAGACAGTTACGGTATCATTGCAGGAGAGAATCGGTGCGGATAATGCTGTTACGGAGCGATGCTTCCGGATTCTTGACAGGGCGGAGATCGAGATGATGGTGAAAGAAAGTGCATTTCATGTAGTGGAAACGCAGAAGGATGCAGCACGGATTTTGGGTGGACTGTTGGCATTGGATCTGGATAACGACCTGTACGGAGCATTGGCAGAGATCGTTACGGCTTGAGTCAGATCGGCAGTGGGGTGTGAGAATGGAAGGCAGGACGAAAAGAGAGCGCAGGCTTAAGAAGAGCAGGTCGATCGTACATATTACGCTGGAAGCCATGATCCCGGTATGTGTTTTGTTTTTGCTGCTCCTGCTCTTTATGTTTCAGAGTGTGAAGGAAGCACAGAAGATGGCATATCGTTATCTGCAGGATATGGCTGCAGCGAATGCGAAGAAGGTGAAGGAAGATATCAGCATGATCAATTCGGAGATGGTCTACCTGATCAAGCAGGATAAGAATATTGCCGATCTGCCGGAGGATATCACACCCCGGACAACACGGTATTATGAGTTGTTAGATGATGTTATTTCTCTCAATAAAACATTGAAACTTCGGTATGGTGGGCATTACTTCTTCTATGAATATGTGGAGGCGGCGGACCTGCTCATATTGGATAACCATGCATATTTCCCGGTGAGCCAGAAAAACGGTGAGGCGAAGGGCCTCGAGAAAATGATTCGGGGCTATCTGTCGGGAGAGATAGATCGTTCTGAATGGAATTATTTTAAGGCGGATGAGGAAACTTTTCTGTTTTGTTTCTATGAAACGAAGGGGAAGTCGGTAGGTTGTATTGTGAATCTGGAAGACCTGTTGACGGATTTTAATATCAGTAACCTGGGATATGAGAGCATTCCTTTCTTTATTGCGGGGGACGGAGAGATCCTGATGCGCAGACAGGAAGAGGAAGAGAATGTGGTGCAGGCGATGGAGGAGAGTCTGTTCTTCAAGTCCAGAGTACATACCTATGAGCTGGGTAGAATCGGACAGTTGAAGCTGCTGATCGATTCTTCCGAGGGAATTCTGGACAGGATTGTTTTACTGCAGGTTGTGAGCACGGTACTGGCGGTTTCCATTGTACTGGTAGTTACGGTAGTCGCTTTTGTTTATTACAGACGGATTCTGGCGCCCATGAAGCAGTTTGTCAGGAGATTAAGTAATCCGGAAGAGGAGAAATGGCTTCATGATATGGATAGCCATCAGTTGCTGGAGTTGGAAATGGCCAGTAAGGAATTCAGGGAAATGATGCGCCAGATTCAGTCTTTAAAGATTGCAATCTATGAAAAGGAGCTGTTGCAGAGCAAGACGGAACTGGAATATGTACAGGAACAGATCAGGCCGCATTTCTACCTGAATTGTATTAGTGTGATTCATGGTATGGCGGAAAAATACCACGCAGAGGATATCATCATGATTGCGGAGAAATTGTCTGACTATTTCCGCTATGTGGTCAATGATTCTTATGTGCTTCGAAAGATCGGGCAGGAAGTCGCGCATATCAGGGATTACATAGATATTCAGAAACTGCGGTATGAAGATTTCTTTCGATTCGAAGTAATGATGGATGAAGGGATAGAAGAATGTATGATTCCGCCGTTGGTTCTGCAGGTATTTGTGGAGAATGCCATCAACCATGGTGTGAACTTTGAGAAACAGGTGGAGATTACGCTCTATATTGCGCTGGAACAATACGGAGGAGAAGATTGCCTGTATATCTGCATATCGGACACAGGAGAAGGATTCTCAGAGGAGGCACTGGATAAGATTCGAAATGGAGGGAATATTGTATATAACGGCAGGAAGCATGTTGGTATACAGAATACTCTGAAACGGCTGCAGATTATATATGGTGAGAAAGCGCAGGTCAGTTTCTTTAATATGACAGAGCATTGTGGAGCCGTGGTGGAGCTGCGAGTTCCGTTACTGCTGCAGGAAGGCTGACAGATTACATTTGCGGCGCGTCTCGTGGGTGCCCTGCTGGCGATGGAGCTTGATCAGGATCTGTACGGGGCGCTGGTGGAAGTGATTACGGCCCGGACCGGGGAAAGGTGATAACAGCGTTTTTATGGTATAGTTGATTTTATGTGGGGAGTCCTGATCGCAGGATTCCCCGTTGCTGTTGGAGGGTTACGATTGAAAAAAGCCGGAGAATCATTTATACTTGTGGTGATGATGGGGAAATGACTGGTGAAGGAAAAGGAAGGCTGCCGGTGGTCAACAGCCGGCCGGGGAAAGGCGGGGTGGTATAATGACTCGTTACTTTAATACTGAAGGTATCTGCAGGCCGGATGAACATTATATGGTGCGTTTGGATGCCAGATTGAAGATGATCAAAGAGCGCTATGTGGACAGAGGAAAATATTTTGTGATCAACAGGGGAAGACAGTATGGTAAGACGACTACGTTGATGGCACTGGCGGAGTATCTGCAGGATGAGTACATTGTTTTTTCGCTGGACTTCCAGATGATGAGCACGGCCAGTTTCACGGATGAAGGGATCTTTGCGGAGAAGTTTATCGGGTTGCTGCATAAGTTTTATGTGCGGAAGAAAGAGATAATGGCGGGTATTGATGCAGAAGCCTTCCAGGAACTTTTCTCAATGAAAGAGAAAGGCAACATCTCCATGGATCAGATGTTTGAAGGTATCAGCAGGGTATGCGAGATGTCCAAAAGGCCGGTGGTGCTGATCATAGACGAGGTGGACAGTGCCTCGAACAATAAGGTGTTTATTGACTTTCTTGCCATGCTCAGAGGATATTATCTTAACCGACGGATGAGCCCGATCTTTCAGTCGGTGATCCTTGCCGGCGTGTATGATATCAAGAATCTGAAATTGAAGATTCGGCCGGATGAGAGTCATCAGTATAACAGTCCGTGGAATATTGCCGCCGCTTTTAATATTCCCATGAGTTTTTCGTCAGATCAGATCGGGGGAATGCTGGACGAGTACGAGATGGATCATCATACCGGTATGGATGTGCGGACAGTTGCGGACACACTGTATCAGTATACTTCCGGTTATCCGTATCTGGTATCTGCCCTCTGTAAGATTATGGACGAAGAGCTGCCTTTTCAGGAAAAGTTTGCGGATGGCAGAGATGTCTGGACGGTACAGGGGGTTGAGAAGGCAGTTAAGTGCATACTGCAGACCAGGACGACGCTGTTTGACAGCATGATCAAGCACATCAGCGAATATCCGGATCTGAAACAGATGCTGCATATGATTTTGTTTCAGGGGGAAGAGATATCGTATAATGGTGATAATCATACAATAGAACTGGGATGTATGTTTGGGTATATTGTAGACGGCGGTGTGTATGTACAGGTAGCAAACAGAATTTTTGAAACACGGTTATATAATCTTTTTCTGTCTGAGGAAGAAGTTGCAAGTGCTATGAGTACGATGGCAAAGCAGGGTTTCAACTTTAATAAGAAGAAAGAAATCGGAGTGAAGACGATAGCCATCGGCGATAAGGAGCTGGTGGAAGCAGTCGTCTGAGGTATATGAAAAGGGCAAAGAGCATGAAATGGGGCAGAGTATGTGAAACGGTCAGAGTTGCGTACTTTGTCCTTTTTTGTGCAGCAGGAAATATATACACTTACCTGGCTGTGGTGCAGATCCTGCAGCCGGGTCAGCATTTTGGGAATGGTTGGGACGTTTCCTTATGTTCCTCCGTCTAATCAGTAGAGAAAGAGGAAAGCAAGAGGAGGGAGGCCGTCAATGGACAAGTTGATAAAGCGCGCACTGCGCAGGGATGCGGATGCTTTTACGGAACTGATGCAGGCGCAGATGCAGAGCATGTATAAGACCGCGAGGGCGATGCTTCGGGATGATGAAGACGCTGCGGATGCCATATCCGAGACGATCCTCATGTGCTGGGAAAAGATGGAACAGTTGAAGAGACCGGAGTTTTTCAAGACGTGGATGATCCGGATCCTGATCAATGAATGCCACGATATCCTGAGACAGAGGAAACGGATGTATCCGGTGGAGGAAATAGAAGAAATGCCGGAGTCAGATGATGCATACACAAATGTGGAGTGGCAGGAGACCATGCGGGGACTGGATGAGAAATACAGGCTGGTTTTGATCCTGTATTATGTAAATGGATTATCGACGACACAGATCGGTTCGCTCCTGCATATTCCGGTCAGTACGGTCAGGACGAGACTGGCAAGAGGAAGAGACCAGATGGCACAGCTTTACGGTGTGAAGCGGAATGGAGGAAAATAATGAGAGAAAAGGATATCATCGAAAATTTGCAGAGAGAGATCATAATTCCGGACATCGTGCAGGCGAAAGCCGATCAGGTATTCCGGAAGATCCAGAAAGAAAACAGGAAGGAACTTACGATACGGGCGGGGAAGAGAAAAGGGAAACTGGTTTGGGCCGCGGTCGCTGCGGCAGTGCTGGCTCTTGGTACGACGGTGTGTGCGGCGGTCTATAAGTATGGCGGCAGAGGACTGGTGGCAGAATTCAGTATGACGCCGGAAGAAAAGCAGATTCTGGAAGAAAAGGAGTATATGACGCCCATCGTGGATGAAGCGGGCATGTATGCCGGCGTCACCTGTCAGGATATTACGATAACACCGATGCAGATGATCGTCGATCAGCGGTTTGCATGGCTTTCCTTTCAGGTGAAGGGGTTTGTTCCGGAAGAAGGGAAAGAACCCGGTGTCTATATGCGGAGGATAACGGTGGATGGCGACGAGTATGCGGCGATACAGTCATACGGCGGGTTTTACGATGGCCTGCGGTATACCGGCGATGGATTTGTACGTGATGACGGAGAGCAGGCGTATGACGCAGAGGGCAGACTGATCCCCGAATACGTGGATGAGGAAGGATGCCTGGAGTATATTATAGAGATTGTCGGTACGGATTATGAGAAAGGACTGATCGGTTCGTCCCTGCATGTCGAGCTGGAAGGTCTTGGAACGATGGATAAGGCGGAATATATTCCGGATGTGGAGGGCGTATGGGCGTTTGATCTGGAACTGAAAGGATCGGACGCGGTCAGGAAGACAACACTGTCCGCAACGCTGGGAGACAGTGGCGCCACATTGGAATATGCGGAAATATCGCCCATCTCGGTTTACGTGATCGGAGAGTTTCCGCTGCAGGAGGAGACGGAGGCGGAGAATGGAAAAGGAGAGACGATGCTTCACGAAACGTTTGTACATGCACCGGATTTCGCAGGATTGAAGATGAAAGACGGCAGTCTCCTGACCTGTATTATCAATGGCGGAACGGTGGGATATCCTGATTCGGAGCAGGAGGTATACCGGTGGGCTTACAGCATCACGCCGGCAGTCGATCCGGAGGAAGTTGAGGCGCTGTTGTTCCAAAAGTCGACTCCGGAATTAAATGACCGGGGAACCTTTGAATATAAGGAAGAAGACCTGTATGTTGTGCCGTTGGAATAACGATGCGGTGTCTGGATCGGGGCGGCCGCGTGTGCTCCCCGGTGATTGCAAACATCTATATGCGCTATGTATTGGTATGGTGATTCAGGGAACGCGTAGAGCCGAAACTGAAAGGATACGGTGGACTTCCCTGATCGCAGGGCTCCCTGTTGCTGGTGGAGGGTTACGATTGAAAAAAGCCGGAGAATCATTTATACTTGTGGTGATGATGGGGAAATGACTGGTGAAGGAAAAAGAAGGCTGCCGGTGGTCAACAGCCGGCCGGGGAAAGGCGGGGTGGTATAATGTGGAAGCATTCTATGAGCAGGAACACAGGTTATTGGATCTGGTATCCGGGAGATTTTGAACTGTATCATGCCATGCAGCAGAATTTCAGCCGTGTAGAGAGGGGGTATGGCTGGCCGGCATTTTGGAAGAGTGAAGGATTCCGGAACCGGGTGGCATTTCGGCGGGTATATGACCTGGAGGAGGAAACATCTTTTTGTGTATATTCCCCGGCAGTTGGGCATGTGCTGGTGGAGGACAGGAAGTATCCTTTCGGGCAGCCGATTCATTGCGGCCCGGGAAAGGTCAGGATTTCGGTTCATGCAGGCTGTATCGAGACATTTCCAAGCATCTATGTTAAGGGAGATATAATTTACTCAGACAATACGTGGATGGCGGAAGATTATACAAACCCTCCTATAATAGCGGGGTTTAATGAACGGTATGCGGAAGAAAGCCAGAAACCGTCTGTCTGGGAATACAGAGAGGAGGTTTATCTGCCGGTCAGCGTGGAAGTCTGTGAAGATGGAGTGTTGTTCGGGTTTGAGACGGAACTGACAGCAGTTCTGGAGATTCATGATAGCAGGGAGGACAGGCGGCTGCGGGTTTACTGTGGAGAATCGAGGGAGGAAGCGCTGGACAGAGAGCATTGCTACTACAGTTGGACGCCGGATGAACGGACAGGACGATGTCCGAGATGTGCGGTGCGGTATGCGTTTGTGGCGCAGGAGCTTTCGGCTTTCGATGAGGAGAAGACAACACCGGGACTTTGTTACGAGAATGGGGAACTATCATGTGTGGGCGCGGGCCATTTAAAGGAAGAGATTAAGGTAAGGGCTATTTATCAATATACAGATATTCCGGTGCGGGCGCGTTTTTCCTGCAGTGATGTACTGATTGACAGGATCTGGTCGGTGGCGGAGCATACGTTCCGGCTTTGCAGTGGAATCTTTTTTATCGACGGTATCAAGAGGGACAAATGGATCTGGGGCGGTGATGCCTATCAGAGTCTGTTTGTGAACCAGTATCTGATGGCGGATGCGGATATTGATCGCCGGACGTTACTTGCATTGCGGGGCAACGACCCTATGACGACACACATCAATACGATTCTGGATTACTCTTTATACTGGATCCTCAGTATTAAGGTGCACCATGAGGCTTATGGGGATCTGGCCTTTGTGGAACAGGTCTATCCGAAAATGGTTACGCTGATAGAGTTTTGTGAGGAACAGTTGGATGAGCATGGCTTTATCATAGGGCGTTCCGGTGACTGGATCTTCATAGACTGGGCGGATCTGGACAAGGAAGGAGCGCTGTGCGCGGAGCAGATGTTATTTGCCGAGTGTTACAGGACGATGGCGCTGCTTGGCGGACGGATTGGAAAAGATGCGCTTTTATGTGGAAATTATTTGCAGAAATATGAAACCATGAAGGAGAACATTAATGCGTTTTACTGGAATGCCGGAAAGGGCGCTTATATCGATTCCTTTGCTTCAGGAAGAGAACATGTGACGAGACATGCCAATATTTTTGCCATCCTGTTTGATATCGCGGATGGAAGACAGAAAGTACAGATTGTACAGAATGTGCTCCACAATGATGCGGTACCGCAGATCACTACACCCTACTTCAAGTTCTATGAAATGGATGCCCTGTGTAAGATGGGATATCTGGAGGAAGTGCTGGAGCGGATCAGGGAATATTGGGGAGGTATGCTTGAGCGCGGGGCCGTGACCTTCTGGGAAGAGTATGATCCGTCCGTACTGCAGGAAGAGCAGTATGATATGTATGGCGATAAGTTCGGCAAGAGCCTGTGTCATGCGTGGTCGGCCAGTCCCATCTACCTGCTTGCCAGGTATTATGTGGGGCTTAGGATAATGGATCCGGTGAACGGGAAATATGAGCTTTGTCCGCATCTGGAATATTTCGACAGTCTGGAGTGTGTGATGCCGGCAGGAGACAAGCAGATTTGGATTTCCTGGAACGGGAAGGAACTCAGGTTTGGGGAAAAGAAATAGAAGATATAAAAAATATTCCAATATGGAATAGTGCCTTGAAAAATATATTTTATTATCATATAATAATAATATACAGTAAATCGTATATGATATACCGTGTTCCTGGAACGCTATGACCAACGACAGATATATTTAAAGACTCAAACTTCCCACACCGATTGGTCTGCTGAACCTTGAAAAATCAATACTTTAGTCCATAAAAAAGGCACAAACCTGCACTTGATGGTATAATTGAATTGCGAATAACAATC
>ERZ808054.96-NODE-96-length-111748-cov-11.114927_pt1 | contig 111748 bp, 99 predicted proteins | sample MGYA00380201_ERZ808054 | MGnify/ENA primary metagenome ERZ808054 (study PRJEB31490, sample SAMN06133419) | mouse gut metagenome | isolation source: Z5_2 | host: mice | place: China: Chengdu | collected 2015-05 ... | reverse complement strand
TTTATATTCTCTCTGCAGTTCTCCTAATTTACCCTTATCTCCGTTATACTCTTTAAAACGCCTCTCATGAGAAAAGATATAAAATGGAATCAGGAACAGCAGTCCCTTCTCAAAAATCTCATCTATGCTATATTGCTGCGATTTCATAACGGGGATAGGATAACCAACCGTACCACCGGGTGTGATGATCTCTATCTCCATCCGGTCCGGTGTCGCATCATCGCATCGCAGGAACAATACCGCAGAGTTCGGCAATGTCACTGTAAGGACATCTTTTTTTATCTCTCCCTCATCTAATGCGATCTGGGTATCTTATGCCGAAAAAAGAATTATCCCGAACTTTATCTAGCATTAATTGGAGTATACTATATTTTCCTGTGGAGCACAAAGAAATTTCGGCATAACATTCTTTCTTTTATAATTGAAATAACCCTGCTTGGGGCAGCAATTATAAAGGAGGATGACAAAATGTCACAGACAATTGTTCAGAAAATCGAACATGTAACACAGGAAGCGTACCAATGTATAGAAGGCTTTGGCCTTGCTTCCACAACACTGCAAGATTACTGGTATTATGGGGTCGTCCCTATTCGGCAGTATTTCTCACAGCATGGCTGTGAAAAGTATTCCGACGAAAAAATGCAAGAATGTCTTGCCTGCTATGCGGAAAGCTATGAATTTGGAGGCGTTCATGTCCGCAGGTACAGAAAGGTCAGGAAAGTGGCAAGGATTATTACCGACCTGCAGATTAAAGGGAAAACGGCATGGAAATACTGCGAGCCAAAGAACATGTCTGTCCTGCCCGAAAAGCTGCAGGAGTATCTTGACGGATATCTTGATCTCCGCATCCGATCCGGCAGTAAAGAAGCCACTGTTCGCAGGCTCCGGACAGCGCTAAGGCATTTCTTGCTTTATGCAACATCACTTGGATATAGCGAACTTCTGTCTTTCACAGAAAAAGATGCGTTGGATTATATCCCCGTTTTATCTAAAAGCTATCAGCGTATTGGAGACTGCCTGTCCTTGCTCAGGCCGTTTGGGAAATATCTGTTTTCACAAGGATTCATCGCCATCCGACTGGACAGCATTTTTCTTGTGAAAGATCCTGTAAGGCGCAAATGCATCGAAGGCTTTTCTGAAAGTGAGTGTACGCAGATTGTACAGGGCATTGACAGGGGAGAACCCTGCGGCAAGCGCGATTACGCCATTCTTATGCTGGCCATGCATACAGGATTGAGGGGCGTGGACGTGCTTGGATTAAGATTCCAGGATGTTGACTGGAAAAGGCTGGAAATCCGTCTTGTGCAAAGCAAGACTGAAAAACCGCTTGTGCTGCCCATACCGGTAAGCGTCCTGAACGCACTTGCAGACTATATCCTGACATCCCGTCCGGAAACTGTCGGGGAAGATTCTATTTTTTTGAGAAGCCGGCGGCCGTACCAGCCGATGAAGACATGGTCCGCATGGTCCCTTGTCAAAAGAAACGCCGCACATGTAAATATCTTATGGACAGCTGCAGACCATAAAGGCTTCCACAGTTTCCGCCGTTCCATTGCCAGCCGGATGCTGGAAAACAGCATACCACTGGATACAATAAAGGAAATCCTTGGCCATTCAGGGGCAGACTCCCTGAAGCCTTATATAGCAGCCAGTCGTGAAGGGCTGGATTCCTGTGCTGTTGACATTTCCTCAATTCCTTTGGGAAGGGAGGAACTGCAATGAAAAAATATCCGTTTTCCAGTAAGTTAAAAGAAGATCTGGAGCTGCTGTTGGAACAAAAACATTCCCTCGGATATCCTTATGTAGTAAGCAGCCAAATATTGTTGGAATTCGACCGTTTCTGCCTGGAGCATTTCCCTGATGCGGAAACAATAACGCCTGATATTGCCATGGCATGGGCAGTGATAAAACCAACGGAAAAGCCGGAAAGCTTCCGAAACCGAATGGCACCTATAAGAGAGCTTGCACGTTATATGAACAGAAGAGGGAAGGAAGCCTGCGTCATCCCGAATGGGATTGTCCCCAGGGAAAGCCAGCGCCATGTTCCGCATATCTTTACCCCAGAGGAACTGGAGAAATTTTTCCATGCAGCCGACACCCGGCCGGTGATGCCCGGCTTCATGTTGCGCCATTTGCAGATACCGGTTATTTTCAGGATTATGTATGCCTGCGGACTGCGCCCTAATGAAGCGCGCCTGATACGGACGGCAGACCTTTCACCGGACTGTGGCGCACTGTTCATTCCCGAATCAAAAGGACATAAAGACCGCTTGGTAAGTCTTCCTGCCGGGCTGGCAGGAATCTGCTGCAGGTACAGGGAACATCTGGAAAGGACATTTCCAGGCAGTGAATATTTTTTCCCATGCCAGAAATACGGTGGCAGGCATTATGGTGCAGGATGGCTTATTGATGTTTTCAGGCAGTGCTGGGAAGATGCAGGCATAGATGCCGCAAATGGATGTCCTCCGAGACCTTATGATTTCCGCCATACTTTTGCAACCCACAGACTTTACCAGTGGATGGCAGACGGAAAGGACTTATCCGTGTGCATTCCTTATCTGAGCGCCTATATGGGGCATGCAGATTTTTCGGCCACGGCTTATTATATACATCTGATCCCAGAGTTTTTCTTCGCAATGTCAGGGATGGACAGGAACAGGTTTGGCTGTTTGATACCGGAGGTGGCGCATGAAGATTAAAGATGAATTTCTTATCAGGGCCATGCGGGATTTCTTCCAAATATACCTGCCAAAACAAAAATGCTACAGCAAAAATACGGTAGATTCTTATAGATATGCCATCAACCTGTTTATTGATTACATGCAGGAGAAACAATCCGTTACGCTTTTAAGCATGGGAACAGATGATATTAACCGGGATACGGTCAGTGGATTTTTGGAATGGCTCTCAGACAGCCGAAAGAATTCTCCAGGCACCTGTAATCAGCGGCTTATGGCATTAAAGTCCTTTGCCGGATATCTCGGACTGCGCGACTTTTCCATGACATCGGTTTATGCGGAAACATGCTTTGTCCCGGTCAGGAAAGAGCCTGCTAAAACGGTAAGCTTTTTGAGCGAATCCGCATTAAAGGAATTTCTGAAACAGCCTGATGTGGGAAAACCAACAGGATTGCGGAATCAGTTCCTCATGATTCTGATGTATGATACAGCCGCACGCTGTCAGGAAGTGCTGGATATCCGGATTGGGGATTTCTGCCTGAATGTAGTTTCACCGTATGTGTATTTAAAGGGAAAAGGGGACAAAACCCGTGCAGTTCCGCTGATGGATGTAACAGTCAGGCATCTGCGTCAGTACCTCAACAGATTCCATGAAAGCGAACCGATGCATCTGGAAGATTATCTGTTTTACACTGTGACCCATAATCAACGACATCAGATGTCGCCAGACACGGTTGCGGCGTTTATGAAAAAATACGGCGAATCCGCAAAGGCCACCTGCCCTGAAATGCCGGAAAGGATCCATCCCCACCTGATGCGCCATACACGGGCGATGCATTTATACCGGAATGGCATGCCGTTGGCACTGCTTAGCGACTTTCTCGGACATTCATCCCTTGAAACAACGCGGGTATATGCATATGCCGATACGGAAATGAAGCGGAATGCAATAGCAAAATCCACTCCCCAAATTTCTGATGAAGATGAAATACCAGCATGGGATTTTTCTGATGAAGAAACCCTGCGAAAACTTGCAGGGTTAAAATAGCATTCAGTTATCCCGAATTATATAAAATATATGCCGTATGGAATTAGACGTATATGGAAAAGTTCGGGATAACTCTTTTTTCAGCATAAGATGCGCAGATTGCGTTAGATGAAGGTGAAATCGTCAATGAAACATTGACAGTGACATTTCCAAATACAGCGGTCCTATATCTAAGGAATTATAAAAAGACACCTGATAAAATGCGATATGTGATAAAAACTCCGGGTGGCACTGTGGAGTATGATGTACCGATTATGAAGGTGCAGGAATATACTCTGGAAGATATTTTTTCAAAAGGCCTGTTGCTGTTAATTCCGTTTTATATTTTTTCACATGAAAAGAACTTTAAGGTGTATAATAGTGATGAACAGAGATTGGCAGAGTTGAAAGCAGAGTACCGAAGTATCTTGGAGAGACTTGATAAACTGGAGCAGGAAGGGATTATTGGGGCGTTTGACAAACGTACCATTATAGAACTTTCCGGTGATGTGATCAGAGAAATTGCGCAGAAGTATGAGAATGTGCAGAAAGGTGTAGGTGATATTATGGGTGGAGCATTGATTGAAACAGAAGCAAGGACAATTTTGAATAGAGGAAAAGATGAAGGCAGGAACGAAAATAAGAAGGAAACAGCACTTAGGATGTTGCAGGATGGAGAGTTACCGATTGATAAGATTGCAAAATATTCTGGGCTTGATATTGCAGAGGTAGAGCTGCTTGCAGAGTTTCAGACAGTGTAAAAAGTGTAGATATTATCATTAAGATTAAAACCGGGGAAATGGCAAGGTGGGCTGTTTCCCTAATTTATTTGGGAATATAATATTTAGTAATATTGCACTTAACAAGGAAGAATGGGGAATGTCTTTTTTATAGGTGATGACGGAAGGAGGAATTTGTAGTAAAATATATCTTAACACATGTACATATTTAATCAAAATACAGAATGATATACAGAAGAAGGAGATATGCTGGTATGAAGGAGAATTCGTTTACGATAAATCCGGAGGTAAATAGTGCTCAAGAATTTATAGAAATATCCCAAGATTTTTCTAATTCATTGGATCTGGTAAGAGAAGCTATTAGCAATGCGTTTGATGCACAGGCAAAAAACGTTGTTATTGATTTTAGCGTTGTTTTAGAATGTGGAGAGAGAACTTTAAAGATTGAGATAGCTGATGATGGAAAAGGAATGGATAAGGAAGGGCTGAAATCTTTTTTTGATTTGGGGAACTCGTTAAATCGGTATGATGCTGATGCAATTGGTGAAAAAGGGCACGGAACAAAAGTATATTTTAACAGCAGAAAAATAGATGTAATCACTATAAAAAATGAAATAAGATATCATGCAGTTATGAAAGAACCCAAACGGGAATTATTTAATCAGCATATACCACAGGTAGATGTTGAGGTTGAGCAAGTGGAAGGTGAAAGATCAGGAACATAAATTTGCATATATGGATATAATAATGATCGCAGAGATAAATTTACTCACGAGCAATTAAAAGATTATATCCTTTGGTTTACGAAAATGGGATCAGTTGAAGCTGCATTTGGTATTGAGAAAAACAAGGATGTAAAATTAAAGTTTAAGGGTGTGGATCAAGATGATTTTGAGGAATTGAGCTATGGACATGTTTTTCCTAATGAAAGTAAAAAGGTTGCCGAATTATTTGATGAACATATGGTAGATGCGCCTAAATGGTATTGCAAGAAGATTGTAAAAACAGGGAGCTTGAAGAATCTTCCTGAAATAAAATATCAGGCGGTTTTTTATGTTGAGGGAACGAAAGTAAAATATGAATATAATCCTATGATTCGGCGTAGTGGATATACTGCGCCCGAAGGGTCATACACAATACAAGACAGGTATGGAATTTGGGTTTGTAAAGATTTTATGCCGATAAAGCGTGTAAATGAGTGGATTACTTCAAAAGGAACAGAATATACAAAATTACATGCATTTATAAATTGCCAAGGACTACGATTGACTGCTAATAGAGGTTCTTTTGAAAATACACCATCAGAGATACAACAAGATTTACGAGAAGCTGTAAGAGAAATATATGACGGCATTATTCAAAGTGATGATTGGGGAGAACTAGAATGGCTGGAATCAGAAGCAGGGGCTTATAATACCGTTGAAAAGGAAAAAAGAGATTTTAAACGTAGAATGGATAAAGTAAACCGTGCAAAAGTGGCTCAGTTTAATGGAATTAATTTAGTGGAGCCGCAACAAGAAAATGGAGTGTTTTCAATTTTTATGCAATTAAGCAGCTACGATGAATCACTTTTCCCTTTTACTATTATTGATTATGATACACATACAGGAATAGATGTCATTGTCAAAGGGCAGGATAATATGCCCGTAAAAACCTCCAAAATGTATTATGTAGAATTTAAGAATTATTATATCCAAAAATTTTAATCATTCCTTTGAAAATATACATAGTATAGTTTGTTGGGACATCAATTTGAATGAATTACGTAGCAATGAAGAGGTTAAAGATATTGCAAATCAGAGAAGAACCTTAAAAGTTATTCCCCCTGAAAACGGAAATGACTATACACGTTATTATTTAGATTCGTTAAGGAGTGAGCGTAAGATAGAAGTGTTTGTTTTAAAATACTATTTGAAAGAAAAATTGAATATAGAGTTTGCTCCAAGAACGGAGATAGCTATTGTTTAAATAAAAGAATAACGAACGGATTTAGAGAGGATTGGTTTGGGCAGACAACGTCAAGCATTAAAAATGCACGTGAGACATGAAATAACAGCAGAGCATATGGTGGATAAATGAATATAGAAGCATATAATCTGGATTCTCTTCGAAGATTGGTTCGGAGCCTTCAGGATGAAAACAGAAAATTGAAAGCGCAATTGGACAAGGCAAACATTGCTTATGAGCCGGAGCATGTATTCGAAGAGAAAATTGAGACTGCCGAGGAATATGATCCGGATCAGGGTGGACGTATTCTATCTAAATATATTACGGGAGATATGGTAAATAAATATTTCGCAATGTTTTGGGGAAGAACGGATGTTTATGCCAAGAGAGGAACCAAAGGCGGGTATTTTCCGCAGTGCAATCATAGATGGAACAATCGGATATGCCCGAAACAGCGTGGTGAAAAAATCAACTGTGAAGCCTGTGAGTACACGGAATGGACAAAACTCGAACCGAAAAAAATTATGGAGCATCTTCTCGGATATAAGGAAGATGGCGCAGATGTATTAGGCATATATCCACTGCTTGCAGATGGCACATGCCGGTTTCTTGTATTTGATTTTGATAATCATGAAAAAGGCGCCGAAAGTGCAGATTTTGCCAATACGGATGATGAATGGCATGACGAAGTTGATGCATTAAGGCTTATCTGTGAACGCAATGGGATATCGCCGTTGGTAGAAAGGTCAAGATCCGGCAGAGGAGCGCATGTATGGATTTTTTTCAGGAAACCAATAGCGGCATCCTTGGCAAGGAATTTCGGCTTTCTTTTGCTTGATAAAGGCTCGTCTTCCATCAATCTGAAATCGTTTCACTATTATGACCGAATGTATCCGTCCCAGGATGTTGCAAGCAGCATAGGAAATTTGATTGCACTGCCATTACAGGGACAGGCACTGAAAAATGGAAACAGCGCTTTCGTAGATAAAAACTGGAATGCTTATCCGGATCAGTGGGATATTTTATTGAACCATACGAAAAAGCTTTCGGTAGAAGATATAGAAAAATATATGGCAAAATGGCAGACAGAACTTGCCGAAAAGGCTGGTGTGCCGGTTTCTCTGAATGACCGGAGTCGTCCAAAGCCTTGGAAGAAAAAAGATGGTTTTGTAAAATCAGACGTTGTTGGGAAGATGCATATTATTCTTGGAGACGGTATTTATGTAGATACGTTAAATTTAATGCCGCGGTTACAAAATCAGGTCAGAAGTATGGCCGCCTTTGACAATCCTGTGTTTTACAAGAACAAAAGGCTTGGATATTCCAATTATTATAATTTCAGCGCTGTGTATATGGGAAAGGATACGGAAGGCTACATTTGCATTCCCAGGGGCCTGTATGATAATCTGATTGCATCCTGTAAAGAAGCTGGCATTGAATATGAGGTGACAGACCATAGAGAAAAGGGAAGACCGATTAGAGTTTCTTTTAAGGGAGATTTGAAGACACAGCAGGATTTGGCGGCACAGCGCTTACTTGCATTTGACTGTGGCGTTCTCAGTGCGGCCACTGCATTCGGAAAAACAGTAGTATGCAGTTATCTTATTGCCCAGAGGAAAGTAAATACGCTTATTCTGCTTCACAGCAAAGATTTGCTGGAGCAGTGGGTGGAGGAATTAAATAAATTTTTGGACATAGACGAGGAGCCGCCGATTTATAAAACGAAGGGCGGCAGGGAAAAGCGCAGGAACAGTGCTGTCGGTATTTTACATGGCAGTAAGAATACCCTGACAGGTCTAATTGATGTGGCTATGGTGGGATCCATTTACAGTAAAGGGAAATTCAATGAGCTCATCAATTCCTATGGAATGGTTCTGATGGATGAGTGCCATCATTGCGGTTCCAATACGTCTGTTGAAGTCATGAAGAAGGTGAATGCCCGGTATGTTTATGGGGTATCGGCAACCCCGAAAAGAGGGGATGAATTGGAGAAGATTATTTATATGCTCATTGGGCCGGTCAGACACAGCTACACTGCAAAAGAACGGGCGGCGCAGCAGGGGATTGGACATTATGTATATCCACGGTATACAAGGGTGGTTGATACGGAAGAGAGCAAAGGTGACATCAATGGAGCATATTCTTTAATCAACTCCAATGCTGCAAGGAATGATATGATTCTTGATGATACGAGAAAATGCGTAAAAGAAGGAAGAACGCCTGTCATTCTGACAAAATATAAGGAGCAGGCAAAATATCTGTATGATCATTTACAGAAAGACGCAGATTATGTATTTCTCTTATATGGTGATAACAGTGATAAAGAAAATTTGGATGTGAGAAGAAGGTTAAAAGAGGTGCCAGGTAACAAAAGTCTGATTTTGGTAGCAACGGGGCAGAAGATTGGAGAGGGGTTTGATTATCCGAGGCTGGATACATTGATGTTGGCAGCGCCGGTATCTTTTTCAGGCAGGCTTGAGCAGTACATTGGAAGGTTAAATCGTGACTATACAGGAAAAGAAGAGGTTATTGTGTATGACTATATAGATTCCCATATCCGTATTTTAGACAATATGTATGCAAAGAGACTGCGTACTTATAAGCGAACAGGGTTTCAGGTGATAACAAACAATATTCTTACGAAACAGTCAGTCAATTCCATCTATGATTCCGGGAATTATATGGATATATTTGAGAGGGATATTGTGGAGGCAGGGAAGAAAATCATCGTATCCAGTCCAGAACTTACACAGGATAAGGTGGCGCGGTTTATCTATCTTGTAAAACCAAGGCAGGAAGCCGGGGTATCGGTAACAGTTATTACAACAGAGCCGCAGAATATATCTTATGGCAGCCCGGAGTTCTATCAGGGGTTGATGAAAGAAATGCGGGAAAACGGCATTTATGTCATTGTAAGGGATGAAGTGGCGGAACACTTTGCTGTTATAGACGATGAACTTGTATGGCATGGCGGAATGAATTTACTTGGAAGGGAAGATGCATGGGATAATCTGATGCGGATCAGATCTTTTCAGGTTGCAGAGGAACTGCTGGAAATCGCATTGGTAAAAGGGAAAAAAGAATGATTTGTCTAAAAATACTTGACACTAATTTACCATCAATTTTACTCAAACTTAGCACTAATGTACCATACGCCCCACGAAGTTATGCGGGTTTCAGCGATTTTCACTCAAAAAAAGTGAAAAAAGTTCGTGACAATTACTTGACATCAACGGGGTATGGGGCGCTGTGTGTCGAAGATAGTCTGCCGGGGTAGAATGGAGTTGGTTTTTAGGGAATAAGCACTTTGTTTTGTGCGGTATGGTGTCGAATAAAGTGCTTATTGTACGTTGCTTTGATGTTGCGTTGACAGTTGGCAAATCTAAAAGTGAATAATTGTTCTTTAAAACCAATAGATTTATTGCAATAAAGATTGTTTTTGTGGGGCAATTATGTTAATTTTTGTGCTTTTAGTTGCCTTTCGGCTTCTTTTACAGTACAATATAACAATACTTACTAAGGGGTTTGAGAGTTAAGGAGTTTAAAATGGGACAATTAAAAGAATTTATAATTTATGGTTTATGGGAAGAAAGAAATTACCAATTAAAATTTGAAGATGAAAAATTAGTGATAGTTGGAGAAAATGGTAGTGGGAAGACCACTGTGTTGAGAATTTTCTATGATACTCTTTCCGGAAAATGGGCGAGGTTGCTAAGAGAAAATTTTAATAAAATAAAAATAAAGATTGATGAGGATGAGAGGGTTCTCGCAAAAGAAGATTTGGGCGAAGCAAGTTTATACGAAGCATCGGCGAAGCTGATTGAAGAATTGCCATTTTCTTTGAGACATCAAATTGAATTGTGGGATCGGATTGATTTTAATATAGATGGACTGCTTGAAATGGTTCGAGAAATGGAATCAGCAGATGAGTACCGAGAGTTAATTGATCATTTAGAGAGCAAGGTAGCGGATATACCGCAAAAAGTTCGAGACATTAGTAGATGGCTCAAAAATAATTTGCCATATAAAATAATATATTATCCAACGTATAGACGTGTTGAAGGTAAATCTGATACAGGCATTAAAGTACGTGGTTATGGAACGAGGAGAAGGATAAGATATCAAGAAACAGAAAATTTAAATCTGGAGATAGCTTATAGTGGCATGAAGGATGTTGACGAAATTATTAAAATGAACTTAAGAGAAATTGAACAAAAATATAATCTGACATCAGCAAAGCTAAATATGAGTTGTTTTAAAGGAATTTTGACGCAAGATTATGTGCAGACGGTTGTGATAGCTGATGCACAAACAGATCCGGAATATATTGAAATGGTCTTTAATAGTTTTACAGGAATTACGTTGCTTGAAGAGGAGGCGTATCAGGTAAAAGATAAATTGTTGGAAATATTAGCTAAAGATACAGCTTATAATGAATATGATAAAATTGTACTTTATTATTATAATACATTGGCGCAACGCTTTAATGAATTGAAAAAGACAGAAGAAAAGATTGAAAGGTTTTTTTATGCATGTAATCAATATCTTAATTATAAACAGTTTGAATACAATCCTAAAAATTTTTCTTATTCAATAAAAGTGGAAAGTCATAACGGAGAAAAAAGAGTGATGTCAATAGAACAGTTATCTTCTGGAGAAAAACAGATAGTTGCATTATTCTGCTACTTATATTTATTGGATAATACACCGCAAATGATTATTATAGATGAACCGGAATTATCACTTTCTGTGGATTGGCAGGAAAAGATTCTTGAAGATGTTTTAAAGGGACCTATGTGCAAATCGTTAGTGGTTGCAACGCAATCGCCATTCGTTTATGATAATTCGTTACGTGCGTATGCTCATACTATTGAGGAATTTCTTGTATTGGAGTAAAAAAGATGAACATATTAGAAAGGCACCAAAGAGCAGCAAAAAAAGCCAATATTTATTATCATAGGTTTTTGACCAAGTATAAGAAAAATGAAAAGAGGATATACGTTTTTTGCGAAGGTAACGAAGACTTTGGCTATTACGTACAGGCTATTAGTAAAGCATATCCGGATTTAATGCTTGGGAAAATTTTTGTTGAAGGAAAAGATAATGTTTTAGCATTACATCATTTTATTAATTGGAACATTTTTAATAAAAATCAATTGCTATTTTTTGTGGATCGGGATATGTCATATTGGCTGGATGGAATAACTTATTATGATGAGAATATTTATATTACCGATCAATATTCATTTGAGAATGATGCGGTTACTGAGGATTTTTTCATTAGTTGCCTTGAAGATTTATATGGATTTGCGAGTGCTGGTGAAGAAGAAATGAATGCCATCAGGCAGCTTTATGCAGAAAAATGGGAAGCGTTTGTAAAAAACTCCAATTATATTATGGCAGCTGTTGCAATCAGTTTGAAATCGACAGGACAACATCTGGCAAAAAACATTGAAAAAAATAAAATTATAAAGATTGAGTCAGATACTGTTTGGACAGAGAAAGTTGCTGAAAAAGATTTTTCAGACTACGTTGATGAAAAATTGGAAATTCATGAATCTTCTCGGACCGAAATAGATTTATTAATGAAACGGTTTGAGGCTGAAAAAGAATTTTATTCCATTAGAGGAAAATGGGCTATAACTTTTTTTGTGAAATTATTAGAGTATGTAATGAATAACAGTAGAAGATATGTTTCATCATTGTATACTGGAAGTATTAAAGAACCTAAACGGTTATGTGAAATAACACCAGATAAGGCAATGGTTATTCTTGCACCACGTATGAAAGTTGCGAAGACATTACAAGAATTTTGTAATGTACATATTTTGCAGTATTTAGAAAACTGCAGTTGATAAATGATATGAAATAAGGAAAGTTAAATAATGGGAAAAGGTGTAATTCTATTTAGCGGCGTGCATGGGGTTGGCAAAGGATATTTTATAAAAGAGAATATAAAGGATAATGATGATATCATATGTATAAGTGCAAGTGAATTGATTCGACAATATCAAAATTCTGAAGATGCTGGATACAAGAAAGTAAAGGATGTAGAAGGAAATCAAGAAATATTGCTAAATGCACTAAGATGTATGGAAATGTCTGCAGATAAGAGTATCTTATTAGATGGGCATTTATGCATTATTAATTCAAACAATGAAGTAGAGACGATTTCAGAATCATTTATTTTAAAAGCACAGATAAAAGGTGTTATTTTATTGCAGGAGGAAGTTCCAATTATAGAGCAAAGACAGAAGGGAAGAGATGGGATATGTCTTTTCACCGAAATGATAAAAGAAATACAGTGCAAAGAAAAGTTATATGCGGAATTGCTATTCAAAAAGTATAAAATACCGTTTGAGATTATATCAAGCGAATGTAGATATGATCAATTCTTGAAAATAATTAGTACGATGAAGGAGGGAGTGTAATGAATGCAAATATTTGTCATAAAACTTTTGCAGATATTGACATTAATGATGCTTTTTTTCAGTCATTAAAAGAAGATTATCCAGAATTTGTTTCATGGTTTATTAGAAAAAGTGCTCAGGACGCTTTTGTTCAGTATGATGAATATGGGAATATTTCGGGTTTTTTATATTTAAAACTAGAAGAAAAAGTTGTAGAAGATGTCAGACCTGTGATTAGAGCAGAGAAAATTTTAAAGGTTGGTACTTTTAAAATAAATGCTCATGGAACAAAAATGGGAGAACAGTTTGTTAAAATAATTATGGATTATGCAACTAATGAAGATGTAGATGTTTGCTATACAACCATTTTTCCTAAGCATCAAACCCTGATTACACTTGTAAAGAGTTTTGGTTTTGAGGAATATGGAGAGAAGGGAGAACCTTTAAATCCAGAAAAAGTATTCGTAAAAAGCATGAGAAAAATTGAGGGGGATATTAATCATAACTATCCTTTAATGAAAGTTAGCGGTGTAAATAAGTATTTATTAAGTATTTATCCTAAATATCATTCAGTTATGTTTCCTGATTCAATTTTAACTACAGAGAATAAGAATATTATTACAGATATTTCGTATACAAATTCAATTTATAAAATTTATGTTTGTACAATGGGAGTTGATATACTGAAACATGGTGATATTATAATATTATATCGCACAGCTGAATATGGACGGAGTGCCGAATATTCTGCTGTGGCTACATCAATATGTGTGGTGGATAATGTAAAAGGACAGGGTGAATTTAAGTCTTTTGATGAATTTTATGATTATGCAAGTAGATATAGTGTTTTCAATAGGGAGGATTTACGTTATTGGTATAATAGAGGGGGATGTAAAGCTGTAAAAATGACGTATAACATAGCGATGAAAAAGAGGATAGTACGCCATGATTTGATAGAAAAGGTAGGATTGAGTAGGAATGAATATTGGGGGTTCTTACAAGTAAACGATCAACAGTTTGCAAAAATTGTACAGTTAGGTGAAATTAATTCTAATATTTTGATATGAACATATGTTCTGAAAATACTTGAAATTTTATATGAAGTGTATTAAAATAATAAAAAAATATAGGGATGTGATAGCATGTGTGTTATTTTATTGTCGATTAATCCTCAACATGTGGAGCGAATAATGAATGGTGATAAGATTTATGAATTCCGAAAGACTCAGTGTAAAAAAAGAGTCGATAAGATAGTAATATATTCTACTAGTCCGGTAATGAAAGTAGTTGGAGAAGCCGACGTTGCAGATGTTCTTGTAGATGATCCTCAAACTATTTGGAAAATAACTGAAAAGAAATCAGGGATTGAAAAAGACTTTTTTGATATGTATTTTGCAGGTAAAAATCAAGCCATTGCTTATAAACTAAAGCATATCATACAATATGATGTTCCAAAGGATTTATGTGAATATGGAATTAAAACAGCGCCGCAATCTTTTTGCTATATGAATGCTTCTGTTTAATTTTTATAATATTTGGAATATGCTTATATGTTGACAGATATACATAGTTAGAAAAGGTTAATAAAAAATGCTGTAGAGTGGTTGAGAAACATTGCTTTGCAGCATTTCTCATTTATTGGAAGAGGAAGCCATAGAAAAGCTCACAAGACTGGAGGACGAATATCAAAAAACAGAAGAAGATATGATGACGTATAATAAGTTTCGCAAATTAATTTCATAAAAATAGACATGGTCTATAGCCGTTTGGTAGAATTAAGTCACCACAACAAAATTTGCCAAAGGAGGTATGGAACCATGTCTGATAACATTATACAACTAAACGAGGACTTAATAAAGCATGATCTGAAAGACCTTGTCCGCTCCAGTGTGGAAGAGACCCTGAATGCCCTGCTCGATCAGGAGCTGGTGAACTTGTCAATGCCGGGAAATATGAGTGTTCCGGGGAGCGTCAGGGCTACCATTCCGGCCATTACAAAAGGAATTTTCAGACCACGGCAGGGGAAGTGGAGCTTAATGTTCCCAAGTTAAAAGGTGTTCCGTTTGAAACTGCCATCATCGAACGCTACAGCTGTAGGGAATCCTTCGTGAAAGAAGCCCTGATCGAGATGTATCTTGCCGGAGCCTCCGTACGCCGTGTAGAAGATATCACGGAAGCTCTCTGGGGGGCCAAAGTGTTACCCGGCACGATAAGCAACCTCAACAAAAAGGGCCTATGAGCATATCGAACAATGGCGTACCCGTCCGCTTCCCGTCAGATATCCGTATGTCTATGTACGGAAGATTATGCGTCGGACAGGGACATGGTGAAATTATGGAGGCTGTTTCGGGCATTGCAACTTGACAATAATTTATCTCCAATTTTACCCCGACTTAGCAATAATTTACCATACGCCCCACGAAGTTATGCGGGTTTCAGCGATTTTCACTCAAAAAAGTGAAAAAAGTTTGTGACATTAACTTGACATACGCGGGTTACGGGTCGATTTGTGTTGAAAATAGTCTGCCTATGTAAATGAGAGTATATTTTTAGGGGAATAAGCACTTTGTTTTGTGCGGTATGGTGTCGAATAAAGTGCTTATTGTATGTTGTTTGGATTTTATATAAATATTTGGTAGGGCTAAAACGAATCACAATTTATAAATAGCATGGATTTTTTAGAGTGGAAATAGAACTTATGTTCGAAATTGATTGAAAAAGTAAAGATGGTATGCTATACTTCTACATGAGTAATAAGATTTTAATCAGTGCCATATGGGAGGAGAAGGATGGGAAAAATAAAGTAATTGTGGTGCAAAACATTAACGTTACTGTTTCAGAGGAAAATTTTGATGATTATATCTGTATTACTGATATTGCAAAAGCTAAAGTTGGCGAGTCCCGAGGAGCAGATGTTGTAAAAAACTGGATGCGAAACAGAGCAACTTTGGAATTTTTAGGTACATGGGAGCAAATCTACAATCCTGCTTTTAAAGTGGTCGAATTCGACCACTTTAAAAGCGAAGCAGGTTTACATACATTTGTATTAAGTGTTTCGGAATGGATTGAAAAGACAGAAGCAATAGGATTATTTGTGAAACGTGGAAAATATGGAGGAACGTATGCGCATAAAGATATTGCATTTGAATTTGCTTCGGCGATCAGCCCTGTTTTTAAACTATATTTGATCAAAGAATTTCAAAGACTCAAAGAAGTGGAGAATGATGCAAAGAAAATTGAGTGGGATGCAAAAAGATTTCTGTCTAAAAACAATTATCTGATTCAAACAGATGCGGTTAAAAATTACTTGATTCCGTCAGAAAATTATAAAGAAAATTTAGAGTGGCTGGCATATGCAGAAGAAGCGGATATTTTGAATGTTGCATTATTCGGATTTACTGCAAAAGCATGGAGGGATGAAAATCCTGAATTGGCAAAAAAGAATAATGTAAGAGATTTTGCTTCAATAAATGAACTTACAGTTTTGTCTAATTTGGAAACACATAATGCACAAATGATTCGTGAGGGTAGAAGTAAGGCAGAAAGATTTCAAATTTTAAAAGAGATTGCAGAATATCAGTTGAATGTTCTTAAAGCGGCAGAACAGATAAAATTGATTGAGGAAAAGTAGATATACAAGTATGATGTTTAAATAGTGTTTAACTTGGAGAGGGTTATATGAAATATTCAGCAAAAACAAAACCAGGGATGGGAGATCCATATTGGTATGAGTGGTCTGTTGGACAACAATATATTATTGATATGCTTAATCCCGATAATAATATAAAATGTGTGGAATTACAAGCTAATGTTAAATTGGGATTGGATGACGTGGTGGTAACCTATGAAGGTGGAGAAAAGCTATTTGTTCAAGTAAAACATACACGATCAAACAAGACATTAACATTTGGCGACCTTGTTTCGATTGATAATACTTCTGAAGATGGCAGTCATAGATATTCATTATTGGGTGAACTTGCACAATCATGGATTGCTGAAAAAAATAATTATCAAAAAACAAGGGTATGTTTGTCTACAAATAGAAAACCGGGAATAAAAGTTTCTTCTGCGGGAAAAGAAAAGGAAATTAAACGGCCGGCATTAACGCTATTTCTGGAAGAGTTAAAATCTAAAATAATATATGTAGAGACATTCGATGAATTGGAGTTTCCTGAATATGAAGTGGCATGGAATGAATGGAAAGAGCAGCTAAACTATATTGAAAAAGCAGAAGATAAATTGCTATTTTTGAAATGTTTAGAAATAGAAACAAATCAAATAGGACTGGAAGAAATTAAAGAGGATTTGCTACAAAGATTGCAGGCGGTATTTCATACAAAAAGAAATATAGCAGAATTATTGTTGGCAAAACTGGATCATGCATTAAGAGGATGGACAACCTCTGGTAGAAATAGTTCATGTGTTACGATAGAAGATGTATATATGGAACTTGCGTTGGATGAGGATACGATTTCTTACAATCATGATCTTATTGCAGCAGAACCATTTTTCACAAGTAGAGATACTTTAGTAGACGATTTAGAAATAGAGTTGAAGAATGGCAATAGCCGAGTGGTTTTTTTGTCTGGAATTCCAGGAACGGGAAAGACAAATATTGTAAGTAAAATCAGTGGTAAAAGAAATAGTATCGTAAATATTCGTTATTATGCATATGAGCCGATAGACCCAATGAAAGAATATCTTCCAATGGATGTGTCTAAACGGGTTGAAAAAGAAACTTTTTGGAATGAATTGTTTTGTCAACTTAGAAGATTATTAAAAGGACAATTGAAAAAGTATGAAGTTCCAGTTATTAATGGATTTATGGCACTGGAGGAAATGAGAGAGCATTTTTTTAAAATAGCATCCAAATATGCGGCAGATAATAATAGTATATTTGTTATAGCTATCGATGGTATTGATCATGCTGCAAGAGCAGGATACACATCAGAAACCTTTTTGGCATCACTTCCGAATCCGGAATATGTTCCGAGCAATGTTAAAATTCTTTTAGCCGGACAGCCTAAAGAAGCCTATAAAAACTATCCTTTATGGTTGTATGAAAAATCGGACAACCTAAAGGAAATATTTGTGCCGCCATTACAAATAGATGACATTTTGGAATTGGTAAAAAGTAAGTTTCCAGAAAAAACTTTAATTTATCAACAACAATTAACAGGACTTATTGATAAGTATGCCCAGGGAAATACACTTGCAGCAATTTTTGCTGTACACGAAGCTATTCAACACCCAGATCCAGTAGAATTAGAAAAACAGCTGCAAAATAGAAAACTTGGAGGAAATATTCAAGAGTATTATAAAACTATATGGGACGATGCAAAAAGAAATATGAAAGTCCCATTTGTGGATTATAAAATGGCAGGAGTATTTGCATTTTTTAATGAACCGATTAATGCAGTAAAATTATCTGAGATATTTCCACATGAACACATATCTGTATCAGGGTGGAATAATGTGTTAAAGGCTTTAAGTCCTTTACTGATAGCAAACGATGATAACTATACCATTCTACATAACGATATTAGAGTATATTTATCTGGTATTATAGGCCGGGATATGGACAATGTTCAGGAAGTCTATTCTGGACTTTGCGATTATTATCTGAATTTGAAAGAAAAGAGCCGTGCCTATTATAGTGATATTATCCGCTATTTGAAACTGGCTGGACGAGAAAATGAATTTACAAAGGTCTATTCTGCGGATTATATTATTTCAGCTTATGTTCATGGAGTTGAGATAAATGAGTTACGGGAGATATCACAAGATATTCTGGAGTATATAATATCCGGTCAACCAATAAACTGGGAGTATATGAGATGTCTGGCTTTTGGTTATATAACGATTGATCAAATTGAAAAAAGCAGTTATGAAATTGAGGATACAAATTTTAGAAAAAGTTTGGCACCACTAAATATTCATCCCTATGAGTGTTATGTGCAATCTGAGTCTTTGTGGAATATCGATATACTAGAGACAGTTATAGCGTTGACAAGAAGATTATACGTTCACGGAGAGTCAAGTCGTGCTACAGCTTTATTTAAAAACTGGTTTTCTAAAATGAATATTCTTCAGATATATGCATATCTAGAACCTCAAAATAAAGACAAAAACTTCCTATCTCCTGATCTTCAAAGTATAGCAAGTAATTTAGCGGAGTGTATATGTCATTCGGGAGAGGTATCGATTTTGCAGGGAACGAGAAATTTGTTTGATATTGATGAACATTTTTCGCGTCATTTTGTTAAGGCTTTGATAGAGAATTTTTTTGTGTTCCTGTCAGGACAACAACTTCAAAATGCGGTAAGCTCATTGGAGGTTGTGTTCATAGAACCTCTTATTGTGGGAGTAAAACGATTATTAGATAAAAATCGATATGATGATATAAAAAGAGTGGAAAATATTCTTCACGATAGGCTGTTTAAAGGTGATATGGGTATATTACTGTCTATATTTATGCAGATTGTATCGTCTCGCAAACGATGGACGCCAGAATACAAGGAAAAAATTTGGGGTCAAATAAAAGATATAGAATTACCGGATCATCAATATGAAAATTTGATGACTTATTATAGTATATATGCTCTTGTTGCGGCATATTTGCAACCTACGTCACGGACATCGATTGTATCTGCAATAACTGAGCGATATATGGAAAAGCATCAGCATAATAATCGCTCCTATTTTGGAATGTATTTTAATAACATTTGCCTTATTGGTAAATGGTTATGTGCAAAACATACAGGGACAGAATTGTTGGAAAATGCAGCTGATTTGAAGCAACTTATGACAGCATTGTTTATTAAGAAATGGAAACCGAATGACAGAGATTTTGAGACGATTGGTTTACGCCCATATATAATGAAAGCTTATATTATATTGTCAAGGTGTGAATCACACATTTTTAGAAAGATTGTAGATAATATATGTGAGACAGTGTTTTCAACGAACCCTGTTAATCAATTACTGGAAGCAGGTATTTTTTATTATCAGAATGACAAAGAGAGAATAACAGATTGGTTTAATGAATGGTTGTCCGATGATGGATTGGTTTGGAACGAGAGTATAGGTGATAGAAATAGAATTATTCAAGATTTTTGTGTTGTTAAAGAAAAGTATGATACCTGTAATTCGATTGATATGTCCAATGCATTAAAAAAGGCAAGTTGGTCGGTTATTGGATACGCATCGCATAAAGAGTACTCCGCAGATTATTTGTTGAGGTGGTACAATAAACTTATTGAATATGATGATAAATATATTTACGAATATGCAAGAACTGTGAAAGATATATCAGATAAAATGGAACTTGTAGGAGATAATCGTCTTGAATACATCCTAAATTGTAAAATATTTGCAGATCTGTTCAGCGGAGGATATTCTAATATTAAAGAATTATTACAGGATAATCACTATTTGGCACAGGGACTTGAGCAACCCACCTATTTTGTAGATGGTTTAATTGGTTTTCTGAAAAAGGCACAATTAAAAGAATCAGAATTGCTTTCTATGTGGGCAATTGGTATGGGACTTCTTGATTGGAGAAGTGAAGACAATCATGCGGTGATTCATTCCCTTCAGAGAGCAATAGAATTATGTGCAGAAAGAACTGCAAATAATTCTGTGTTTGATACAATCAGGGAATATGGTGCGGCATATATTGATTTGGTTTCCGACCCGATTAAGTATATTATTCCAGATAGATGGTGTGACGCTAAAAAGACAGAGCCAATAAATGCTATATCCATTGAAGAGGTTAAGCAATATCTTGCGAATGATGATAGTGTAAATCAGTCAGAGTTAAAGAATAATATCGAGATATTAATACGCAGGAATGAAATGCCTAAAGAAGTACTAAATGAATTGTTAATACATGAGTTTGAAAAAGAAACTTCAAGTATACAACACAACAGTTTTTTAGAGTATTTGGTCAGCAAATCAGAGGCAGAGATTTCGGATCAGATAATTTGTGAATATTTAAGAAATGTATTAGGAAGGGATCATTATTATCTGGAATTAGATTTGCCGGAACTTGTTTGTTGGAAAATACATCATCAGGGAGAAGCCTATTGCAAGGCTGGATTAGAGGAAGTTATTAAAATGCAGAGAAGCTGGATGACAGCTGTAGGACATTTTAAGGAACCGGAGATACAGCAAGAATATGACTATTGCCAGTTAATTCATTGGAATAAGGTAGATAATGTAGAATCACTATTTTATCAAATATTAAAAATACTTATTCTGTCAGAAGATGCAGATGCTGCTTATATAGCGCTAACAGGCTTATTTGCGTTGCTTCGATCGGATGCCAAGTATCTTAAAAATGTTGAAGACGATTGGGAAGAGTATCATTATAGAGCAAAAGAATGGTTGATGATGTTGTATGAACTGTTATGGCATTTGGATTATGGAAGTCGAAATTCACTATATGAGATTATAAAACGGCACTGTAAAGATGATGATTTTAATGTGGCGTTGTATGCAAATATTATGTTAGAGACATTGTGGTCGGATCAATTTGATGGATATTTTATAGAAAAAAAGGATTTTTTTAATGAAATTTCTGTACAAGGATTTAAGAAATTGATAAAGACAAAAAGAAACACCCCTTGGATTAATGGCTATGATTGTGTTTTGGAAATGAAAGAGAGACTTGAAAAATGTTTTGGCACAGATTTAGAGGATTTGGAAGAAAGAACAGCAGATTATGTAAGTGATTTATCAGAACTTTCGGAATTAATAAAGCTTAACAGGTCTTTTTCCAGTTGCAGAGTTGTTCTTGATAAGGTAAATAAAGCTTTCTTTCGTGTGCTTTATAAAGATTGGGAATCTGGCAGATGGGATGGAGTAGAAAATGAATTGGCACGGATTGTCTTGTCATCGTCAGAACCATATACTTTATTAATCACGCCCCGCCATTGGGCTGAAAATAATGGAGTATTAATTGATCAAATGGATGGGTTCCAGAAATTGGGAGAGGATGTTCAAAATTCAAAAATTAAGGAATTGCTAGAAGTGGGAATATCAGATGACCATATGGTTATTGCAGGAACCGTTGTTGACTATACCTATAAACAGGAGATGATGGTTTTTATGCTGACATACTTGAATATTCCTGGGATGAAGCCCGAATATGCTGCTTATACATATGAAAGGAATTCAAGGGTAATTTTACAAATGCGAGAAGATTTTTTTGAAGAAAAACATTTTAATATTTCTATACATTATAATGGAATAGAAAGTTTTAAACATAGCAATATTATGTGTGGTTTAAGTAAAACGGCACTCTTGGCTTTTGGATGGCATATTGAAGTGGGAGTGAATGGGATGAAATTGTTCGATGAACGCGGAGAACAGATAGGATGGTTTGAGCATTATTGTGGAAGTAGAAGTGATATGGGAAATCGATATCAAAGGAACCAGCCATATATGCAAAGGTGGATTGTTCAGAAAGAGAAACTTGATAAATCAATGCGAGAAGCTGGGATACCACATTCTGTGGAAAGAGTAGTAGATTTTTGTATACAGGATTATGAGTAAAAAATAATCAGGTAGTTATTAACAGTAAAATTTGAAAGAAGAGAAAGAAGGTTGCAATATACAAGGTATCTGTGGCAGACTTTTTTACTTGACACTAATTCACCGTCAATTTTGCTCCAACTTAGCATTAGCGAACCATACGCCCCACGAAGTTATGCGGGTTTCAGCGATTTTCGCGTGGGAAAAGTGAAAAAAGTTTGTGACATTAACTTGACATACGCGGGGTATGGGCGTTTGGATATTGCGGGGACCTTTGAAGTGCTGGCGGGGATTTAAGCAATGGGTTTGGGCAAAAGTGGGATTTGAATCATGAAAAAGACAGCTTCTGGAAATGGGAGCTGTTTTTTGTTTCACATTTTTTCACATGTAATGAGACATAGGGTGTATAATAAAATAGACAGATTCAAGGAAAGGAGACCATGTATGCAGTATCTTGCAGTCCTGTTAGGGATTTTTGGTTTAGAACTCAAAATAAAAAATAAAGTTGAAGAAACAAAGAAGGAAGGGCAGACAGAAGAAAGGTGCGGCGGTTTTCTTTTGATTAGAAAGCACCATAACAAGGGCGCATTTTTGAATACGGGTCAGCACAGACCAAAGCTGATTACTGCGGTGTCCCTCCTGCTGACGGCAGTTCTTTCTGTCTTTTATATAGTGACGCTTGGAACGGCAGGGAAAGGTCTTTTGAAGTGGGGGCTCACGCTGCTGCTTGGCGGCGCCTACAGCAACACTTACGATCGGCTGGCGCGCAAATATGTGGTGGATTATGTAAGCTTTGATCTTCCTTTTGGGTTGAAAAAGATTATCTTTAATATAGGGGATTTTTGCATTATGATAGGCGCTTTAGTCACTGCAATTGGGTATAGCAAATAGAATTTGGCGAAAAAATCCTTTTTATAGACTTGACAAAGCCGCGAAAGTGTATTATTGTATCAATAGAATAATACAAAGTGAAAGGAGGATGCATATGGCATGGAATTTAGATTCTGACCGTCCGATTTACACCCAGATTTTGGAAGAGATACAGCTGCGGGTCGTTACCGGGCAGTATAAGCCGGGTACGAAGATACCCAGTGTAAGAGAACTGGCAGCGCAGGCAGGGGTCAATCCTAATACGATGCAGAAAGCATTGGCAGAACTTGAGAGGGAGGGTTTGGTGATGGCGCAGAGGACAAGCGGACGAGTCGTGACGGAGGATATGGAGATGATCAAAGAAACCCGGAATAAGATTGCACTTGAACAGATAAATGATTTTGTGAGTAAGATGTTGAAACTTGGTTTTCAAAAGGAGGAAATCATTACACTGATCAGGCAGGCACAGGGAGGAGAAGCATGAACGAATTAGTACAGATCAATAACCTTACCAAGGTTTATGAACAGAAAAAAATGGCGTTGGATCATATGAATCTCACCATACCAAGAGGAAAGATCATCGGACTTCTGGGACCGAATGGGAGCGGCAAGACTACCTTGATCAAGCTGATCAGCGGACTGCTGGTGGCAACGGAAGGGGAAGTGCGCGTGAACGGGTACAGACCGGGACCGGAGACGAAAGCGGTGGTGTCCTACCTGCCGGAGAGGACTTATTTTCAGGGAAGCATGCAGGTAAAAGAGCTGATTGCTTACTTTGCAGACTTTTATCAGGATTTCCGCCCGGAGCGTGCAAAGCAGATGCTTGAAAATCTTAATATTGATGAAAATGCCCGTCTGAAGACACTTTCCAAGGGAACAAAAGAAAAGGTGCAGCTGATTATGGTTATGAGCAGAGATGCCCAGCTTTATATTCTGGATGAACCCATTGCTGGGGTGGATCCTGCGGCGAGAGATTATATTTTAAAGACGATCATAAGCAACTACAATGAAAATGCTACAGTCCTCATTTCTACACATTTGATATCTGATATCGAAAAGGTGCTGGATGAGGTTATATTTATCCGCGGCGGCAGGGTCGTGCTGCAGGATACGGTAGAGAATATCAGAGAGCGCAGAGGAAAATCTGTGGATTCTTATTTCAGGGAGGTGTTTGCATGTTAGGAAAATTGTTGAAGCATGAGTGGAGGGCTGTCTGGAAGGTTCCCACGCTTTTAATTGGAGTACTGATGCTCATTGCGGTAGTGGCAGGCGGCACATTTGCACTGCCTATATGGGACAGCGAATGGATCGGTCTTCCGCTTTCAGGAGTCATGATGATCATGATGTTTTATTTTGCCATGATTGCGACGGGGGTTGGAATTATGATTTATTTTGCGGTGAGGTATTATAAGAATATGTATACAGACGAAGGATATCTGACCCATACGCTGCCAGTCACAGCCCGTTTGCTGCTTCTTAATAAAGTGATTACCATGACCGCGTGGAATCTGATTGCTGGTGCTGCGGTGATTGTGAGTATCTGTGTTTTTGGTGGTGTTACGCTCCTGGCGCTGATACCAAAGGACGGTTATTATGCAAGAGAGCTTGTGGAAGCATTTGTCCAGCTCCCCTCAGCTTTAAAGGAACTTTGGTATATGCCGGAACTGAGAGGAATCAATGGATTTTTTGCCAGCATTATATTTTTGGTGTTTACAAGCTCGTTCAGCGGAACGATGATGATCATTGGCTCTATCAATCTGGGGCAGATGGTGCGCAGGCACAGGATTCTGGGAGCGGTCGGAGCATATTTTGGAATTAATTGTGCGGTGCAGTTTTTTTCCACTATCATTATCATGCCTTTCATGATGATGAACATCAACAATGCCTTTGATGATATGTATGTGGAAACTTCACCGTTTCCTATTATGACACCTATGTATGTGATGATAGGAGTGATATCTTTGGGCATAGCCATTGGCTTGTACTTTATGAGTGAATATTTGGTCCGCAGGCGGTTGGAATTAGAGTAAAAATATGTCTCGTATGTGGAAGCCGGCGGTGTCAGCGAAAACAGGCGGCAGTTGTAAAAGGCGTATGGATGCGTAAAGGAGAAGACAAAATGATAAGTGAGCTTGAGATAAAACGGGAAATGTGCGAGATCGGAAAAAGAGTCTATGAAAGAGGCATGGTGGCTGCCAATGACGGTAATTTTTCTGTAAAACTGAACGAAAACGAATTTCTCTGTACGCCCACTGGTGTGAGCAAAGGGTTCATGGTTCCGGAGTCCATCTGCCGGATTGATGCAGACGGCAGGCTGCTTGAAGCAAATGGCAGCTTCAGACCTTCGTCTGAGATGAAAATGCACCTTAGAGTCTACAAGGAACGACCCGATGTGCAGGCGGTGGTCCATGCCCATCCTCCTTATGCAACGACTTTTGCGGCGGCGGGGATCCCTCTGGACAAACCGGTCCTTTCGGAAGCGGTTTTGACGCTTGGGAAGGTGCCGGTGGCAAGGTATGGAACCCCTTCCAGCGGGGAAGTGCCCGATGCAGTTGCCGAATATCTGCCTTACTATGATTCAATGCTGCTGGCGAATCACGGGGCGCTGACCTATGGAAATTCGCTGATGAACGCATATTATAAGATGGAGTCGGTGGAGTTTTACGCGAGGATCCTTTATCAGGTACAGATGCTTGGCGGGGCGAAGCTCCTTACTTCTGAGCAGGTGGAGGATATTTACGAAATTAGAAGGAAGTCGGGGATGGCGGGGAGACATCCGGCGCTGTTTCCGGAAAAATAAAAGTTGGGGATTCATCCTATGAGGGAGGCACGGCTATCTTGCGTTTCTGCTGTGCCGTCCTTGCAGGATGAATTGATACTAAAAAGTTGTTAAAAATTGTAGGATATAATTGAAAAAACGTTAATTTTGTGATAAAGTACTTTTAAAGCATCAGATTTCTATAGCGATGAGTGCGAAGGAGCATAATCGTGTCTAAAATGTCTATTTCACTATTATTTTCGCAGGAATTTCTGGATTTTATGGAGTATATCACCGAATCAACAGACGCAGTTGCGGAGAGGACGTCGAGCCGCCGGATAAAGCTGATTCATAATAATGTCAGAAAAATCAAGGCTTCAGAAAAAATGGGAGTGAAGTATATGCAGTTGTGGGAAGAAAAAGAACTTATCAGAGCGGAGGGAAAAGCAGAAGGGAAAAAAGAGGGAGTTAGAGAAGGCAAGGCAGAAATGCTTGTGAGAAATGTTGAGGCAGTTATGGAAAACTTTGGCATAGACCAGCAGAAAGCCTGCGAAGGGCTTGGGATAACGGTGGTAGAGTATCAAAGTGCGAAGAGAAGCAAAGGTAATTAGCAAAATATGGCATTAAGAGGCTTGAATCTGGCATCAAGAGGAACAAATAATAAGCGGTAGATATGATAAAATAAATCCAACAAGTCAATTTTTGACTGATTACACATAGGAGGTAAAAAGTATGTTGACATTAGCTGGATTGAAAACGACCGCAAGATTATTTGGTGCAGGCAGGATGGTGGATTTTCCTGTACAAACGGATGCAATTGGGGAAAGGACCCCGGAAGAGATTTTGGCGCAGTATCGTGAGAATATTGCGAAAGTTGATGCATATGCAGCGGCAGTGCGGAACCTGAATATTACAATCTATTCCCAGGATACGCCGGAATGGTATACAGATGAGTTTAAGCAGCAGTATGTAGAATGCAAGAATTTTTCCCAGACATGGCTTAACGATATTATGGGGCGGCTGGGCTCAGTGCCGAAATCAATTATAGATTATGACAGCTCCTATCAGATGTATGCCAAAAGAATAAAGAAAAACTGCAAATTGCTGTTGGAAGAATTTGATGGAAGTCTGCAGAATGCGTTGATACAGAATTTACAGGATTTGAAGGAAGACGTTGGCGATACCAAAACGGTGGTGTCGGATCTTATAAATTCAATTGATGATTACATCGCACATCTGCAAAGCGACGAGGCGTTTTTTTCGGACATATACCAAAAGGCATGTGAGACCAAGAAAGTGGACGAAGCCAAGTTAGAAGAGTTCCGTAAACGGAAAAAGGAACTGGAAGACGAAATTGAAAGAATCGAAAAGGTGATTTTGGGAACTGGCATTGCCGGCGGAGTGGCATTGGCAGCGGCGCCCATAGGATTCTTCTGCGGACCAATCGGCATCGTCGTAGGGATTGTCGTGACTTTAGCGGCGTTAGCCCTTCTTCTTACAGCGATTATAGAAAGCGCTGTCTGCACCCAGAAAAGAACAGAACTTTCCATATGTGCAAACCAAATGGATGACATGACGAAAACGGTGCAGAGCCTTGCAACATTCTGCGATGGGTTAAATACAGTGATTTCGGCAGTGACCACGGCAAAAAGTTCTGCGCAGCAGATACTGGATTGCTGGCAGGAACTGGAGGACGAGATGGGACAGCTGATCACGGAGTTGGGAGAGGGCGAAGAAAATGCAAAAGAAAAGTGCTATCAGAAGATTCTCGATGACATGGACGCCACCGATGCACAGTGGAATGAAATCGTGGAAAAAGCAAAGCTTTATGTGCAGATTAATGTGGAAGTGAAGAAAGAGGTGATTGACATCTCTAAATCTGCTTAAAGATTAGATATACAAGAAGAGTGAAATATGTGATTTTTGATATCCTATGTCTGCTGATGCGGCAGACATAGGATGTTTTTGAAATTTAGGAGTTTTACATTGGTCAGAGGTAAGAGTTTACATCTAAAGAATTAAAAAAAGTTGCCGATAAATATATCGTGAGTGTAGGTTTGCGATTATGCAGGCACAGCACATATAGACAATCATATAAAAGAATTGTATGACAAGGAAGGTCAGGTAATTATCATGGAGGATGAACGCAGGAGGAAAGATTGATTTTTTAAATGGGATTAGGTCAATTTTGACTCTTGTTTTTTTATGCTCATATGCTTGCGAAGATTGTTTGAAACAGAGAAAAATACTTATGGCAGAAGTTCAGTAGGAGTAATAATGAAAAAACGCGTAGCAGATATTATAAGAGATATATTGATAGGTGAAGGCATTAGAGATTGTTTTACACTGACTGGTGGTGGAGCAATGCATTTGAATGACGCTTTTGGAAACTCAGAAGACATGCATTGCACTTACTTTTTGCATGAACAGGGGGCAGCTATTGCTGCGGAGGCTTATGCAAGAGTAAATAATTGCCTGCCAGTCGTATGTGTTACAACTGGACCGGGGGGGACGAATGCACTGACTGGCGTGTTGTGTGCATGGCAGGATAGTATCCCTATGTTAGTGATATCGGGGCAGGTAAAGACAAGCGCAATGGTAGAGAGCACTGGACTGGCATTGAGGCAGTTCGGTGAACAGGAGTGCAGAATTGTTGAAACAGTCAGTGCGATGACGAAATTTGCAGTGACAGTGAAGGAAGCAGAAAAAATAAAATTTTACTTAAAGAAAGCAATTCATTTGGCAAAGTCTGGGAGAAGGGGACCTTGCTGGATAGATGTGCCGCTGGATGTACAGGGAAAATATATTGAAGAGGAGACCTTAGAAGATTATATTCCAGAGAAAGAAGAATGGAAGTTTGACCAAAGCAAAGTTCTTACAATAATAAGGAATGCCAAGCGCCCAGTTATACTTGCAGGATCAGCACTAAGAACAGCGGAAGCATTGGAGGTATTCCATTTGCTTTGCAATAAGTGGAAAATTCCCGTGGTGGTTGCTAAAAGTCTGGCAGACATTATGACTGAAAACGATAGCAATTATTATGGAAACTTTGGTGTCAACGGTGGGAGAGCAGGAAATTTCATTATCGAAAATGCTGACTGTCTTTTGGTTCTAGGATGCAGATTGTCATTTGGTCAGATTGGATTTAATTATGAACTTTTTTCTCCCAATTCAACAAAAATCGTAGTAGATGTTGATGGAGAAGAATTAAAAAAGAAAACAGTTAAAATAGATTGTGCTGTTAATGCGGATGTTAAGTTTTTCTTAGAATGGCTTGTTGAAAAAGAATTGTCGTTTGATTTGGACGTTTGTTGGCTGCGGTACTGCAGGGAATTGAGAGATAGGTTTCCGATATACCAAGCAAAATTTGGCGATTCGAAAGGAATCAACGCATACTATTTTGCCTCTGTGTTAAAAAAGTATATGAATGAAGATGCGATTTGCATTATGGGTAATAGTTGTTCTTCCGTTGCAATAAAGCAATGCGGCATTGAGAAGAAAACGCAAAGAATGTGGGGGAATATTAACTGTGGAACGATGGGCTATGATATTCCGGCTTCTATCGGAGCGGCAATCGCTTCAGGTAAACAGGTTATTTGCTGTGCTGGTGATGGCAGTTTTCAGATGAATATGCAGGAATTGCAGACAATAGTTAATTATGGTCTTCCAATAAAGATGTTTGTTTTTAACAATGGGGGATACCGCTCTATTATTCTTTCTCAATCAAAAACGTTTGGCAGACTGGCAGGATGTACAAGGGAAACAGGACTTGTCCTTCCAGATATACATAAAATAGCATTTGCCTATGGAATCCCTTATTTTTCCTGTGGAGAAAGCGGTAAATTAGGAGAAACTGTGGAGAACGTTTTAGAGCAAGACGGATGTGCAATCTGCGAGATATATGAGGATGCAGATCAGACGATTGAACCAAAGCTTGGTAATATTGTGCAGGAGGACGGTTCTATTGTTTCACCTCCTATATCTGATCTAGCCCCCCTGCTTGATAGAGAATTATATCGAAAATATTCAGATTTTAAAGTATATACGGAGTTGATTGATGAGTAGTGGGAAAGTGATTATAACGGGCGCGACCAGTTTTATAGGAAGAGCGTTGATTGAGAAGATTCTAAAGATGCAGCAATATGAGATTATTGCAGTGGTTGCATCTGATTCACTGCGTAAAGAGAATATTCCCAAGTCGGAGCGTATAAAGATAATAGAATCTGATTTAAAAGATATAGGCATGATAGAAAGAGATGTCGCGGATTCGGTGGCAGCGATTTATCATATTGGCTGGAGCAGCAGATTCAGTAACCCCCGGTATAACATAGAAGGACAGATGCAAAATGTGGATTATCTGAAAAAGGTTATCCATCTGGGAAAAAGGCTTGGATGCAGGAGGATTCTGGGAATTGGTTCCCAGGCGGAATGTGGGCGTGTGTCAGAGCCGATATCGGAATTGACTCCTGATCATCCAGAGACTGCTTATGCAGCTGCCAAATGCCGTGCCTATGAAATGGGAATGGAACTATGCGGACGATACGGAATAGATTTTTATTGGTCACGGCTTCTTAGCGCATATGGTCCCGGAGATAAGATGCATACGATGATTATGTCTTGTCTTGATGCAGCGGTACATAAGAAGAAAGTTGAATTTACCAAATGCGGGCAAATCTGGGATTATATATATGTGGATGATGTGGCAGAAGCGTTGATTAGAATTACTGATGTGGGTGCTCCGGGTGTCAAATATACGATTGCATCAGGTCATGGAAGGAAACTTGCAGATTATATTACTGATATTGCTAAAATTACGGAGGCTCCTTTTCTTCTTGAAGGAATCGGGAAGAAAGAATATGCAGATGGACAAGTCATGTATTTGGTGGGAGATATAAACCGATTGAACTTAGATACGGGGTTTCGGCCGATGGTTTCTTTTTCAGAGGGAATTCGGGCAACGCTTGAAGCTGGTTTTATATCAAAATGAAATGAGAGGAAATGGAATATGACAGCAAAGAAGTACGAAAGTTTTCAGCGATTATGTGGTCAATTTAGTAAGGAAACATTGAGGCAGGAATTGAGAAAAGAATATCAACCATATATAGATTATAGTCAAAATATATATATCTGGGGGACGGGTTTACTTGGCAGATTCGCGTGCAAGCAGCTGCAGCAGCTAAAATTGTGTGCGGGGGGGGGTAAAAGCTTTTATTGACAATGATAGAGTTATGACAGGAACATGGATTAATGATGTACCCGTTATTAGTCCTGATATGGTGGAAACTGATGATGTAATTATTATTTGTGCTAAATCTTTTATAGATATAGAGAGACAGATTAAAAGGGAATTACCCAATCCGAATCTGTCCTACCGCATTTTACCGTTGCTGGATGATAGATTTAAAGAGTGGGATACGGTATTGTTAGATAGCTTAAATAAATTAGACATTTACAGAGAAGAGTACAAAAAGATGTTTGAAAAATGTGCAGATAAAATTTCAAGAGAGATATTGGACTGCATATTAAATTATCGTTTTACAATGAAATCTATGTGGCTGCAAAAAGCGTATGACATAACTAACGAGAGTGGAAACGGCAGAGAATATTTCGATTTTGAGGTTATAAAATTAAGCAAAGATGAAGTGTTTGTTGATTGTGGAGGATATATAGGGGATACAGTTTTGGAATTTGTGAAAACGTCAGATAATATATATAAAAAGATTTATTATTTTGAGCCTAATATGAAAATCTATAACAAGGCGGAAGAAAACCTAAAAAATGTGCATGATGTTCTCCTTATGCAGTCGGGTGTCGGGGAAAAAGCAGGAGTTTTAAGTTTTGCTGGTGAGGGTGATTCCGGACATATAGATCATGAGGGAATGGAAACGATTAATATTGTTACGTTGGATGAGGTTGTAGCGGATCAACCCACTTTTATTAAAATGGACATAGAAGGAGCAGAATTATCAGCACTACAAGGTGCGTCAAAGCTGATACAGAAACATAGACCCAAATTGGCAATCTGTGTCTATCATAAACCTGAGGATTTATTTGAAATTTTAGAATTCATTGATTCTTTTGGGATTAACTATAAATACTATTTTAGACACTATACAAAGGGAGTTTCCGGAACAATTTTATATTGCATTCCACAGAGTGAATAGGTAGGGTATGAAAATACATGATTTTTTTCAGAACAAGAAAATGAATTATATCATTGCCGAAATTTCTCAGAACCATGATGGCAGTCTGGGACAGGCGCATGCTTTTATTGACGCGGTAGCAGAAACAGGGGCGGACGCAATTAAGTTCCAGACGCATATTGCAGAGGAGGAGAGTACGCCTGACGAGCCTTTTCGGGTCAGTTTCAGCTACTGTGATAAGACCAGATATGATTATTGGAAGCGCATGGAATTTACGCCTGAACAGTGGCAGGGGTTGTATGATCATGCGGTGGAAAAAGGGCTGGATTTTCTGAGTTCTCCCTTTTCGGCGGCTGCTTTGGAGATGCTGGATAAGGTTGGTGTGCCGGCATGGAAATTTGGCTCTGGGGAGGTTTTTAATGGTTTGCTGTTAAAGCGGGCGATAGGTACGGGAAAGCCGATTATACTTTCTACAGGTCTGAGTACACTGGAAGAAATTGACAAGCAGGTTAAAATGGTCTGTGAGGCGGGTAATCCTTTGCTTCTGATGGAGTGTACGACAGCATACCCGTCAAAAGCAGAAGAAATACCAATAAAGATGATTACCCATTATCAAAAGCGTTATCATTGTCCGATTGGGATTTCAGATCATTCCGCTACGATTTATCCTTCTTTGGCGGCTGTCGCGCTTGGTGCAAGAGCGGTTGAAGTTCATGTAACGATGAGCAGGGAAATGTTTGGACCAGATGTAAAAGCTTCTGTGACAATAGAAGAGTTGAAACAAATTGTGGACGGTGCCGAATTTATCGGGAAAATGCTGGAAGTTCAGGAAGATAAAAGCCAGTTGCCGGATAACAAAAGGGAGTTAAGAACGATATTTTCAAAAAGTATCTACGCAAAGCACGATTTGAAATCAGGCGAAACCTTAAACGATGATTCTGTGGGAATAAAAAAACCATTTTGTATAGATGGCATAGCTGTTGAAGACTTTGATAAAGTAATGGGGAAGAGGATATTAATGGATATTGCCAAGGATACTGTGATTAAATGGGAGAATATTGAGAAATGAGAAAGATATGTGTTGTAGTTGCAAGCAGAGCCAATTACGGACGTGTAAAGCCGGTGCTGACGGCTATCAAAAACCATGAGGATTTGGAACTGCAGTTAGTGGTAGGAGCTTCTATGATGTTGGAGCGATATGGAAAAGCAGTTGAAGTAGTTGAAAAGGATGGTTTCGTTCCGGATAAGAAAATTTATTATATGCTTGAAGGAGAGAGCTTGAGCACGCAGGCAAAATCTACAGGGATAGGGATTATAGAATTGTCCACGACTTTTGAGGAATTAAAACCTGATGTAGTTATTACAGTAGCGGATAGATTTGAGACAATGGCAACTGCTATAGCAGCCAGTTATCTGAATATACCGTTGGCTCACATTCAGGGCGGAGAAATTACGGGTAATATTGATGAAACCGTGCGGCATGCGATTACTAAGCTGGCACATTACCATTTTCCAGCAACTGAGAAAAGCAAGGAACGATTGATAAAAATGGGAGAAGAAGAGTGGCGAGTCTTAAATACAGGCTGTCCCTCTATAGATACGCTAATGCAGCAGAGTCTGGAACTTAAAAACTGTGAAGGTTTTATAAATCAAGGAGTCGGCTTTCGTATGGATCTTACAAAACCGTATATTTTGGTAGTACAGCATCCGGTCACATCAGAAGTAGATGATGGATATGAGCAGATAACGGAGACCCTTAATGCATTAAAGAATTTTGAGGAACAGAAACTGGTGCTATGGCCTAACATCGATGCCGGCAGTGATAAAGTTTCTAAAGGAATCAGGGTATTCCGTGAACGTAATCGCACGCTGCCTTATAGATATTACAAAAATTTTCCGCCTGAGATTTATAATTGCCTGTTAGAAAATGCATCCTGTCTGGTGGGAAATTCCAGCTCATTTATCAGAGAGGCATCGTTCTTAGGAACTCCGGCAGTTATTGTAGGTGACCGTCAGGAAGGCAGGGAACACGGAGTTAATGTGATACAGGTAGACAATACCGGTGAAGAAATACGTAAGGCGGTTGAAAAGCAAATTGCACATGGAAGATATCCGTCTGAGACAATTTTTGGTAATGGAACTGCAGGGAAACAGATTGCAGATTATTTAGCAAAAGTTAAATTGGATATAAACAAGAGAATGACATATTGAGGTAATGGAAAATATGGATTATGCAATTAAGCATTGGGAAGAGAATACTGATTTTGAAGAATTGAAGAAGCGGATAGGTGAAAAAAAGATTGTCGTTTGGGGAGCATATATTGGCGGAAAGCATGTGAGAAGGATTTTGGCGGAAAAAGGTTTTTCGGTCAAGTCTTATGTTGACGGGCATAAAAGTGCTTGTGAATATGATGATTTACCAATAATAAGACCAAATGAAAAAAATGAAGAAGATGCTTATATTTTTATCGCTGTAATTGGTGTGAGAAAAGAGATCATGCGCTACCTGAATGAGTGGAATATGAAGGAGGGGAATGATTATACATACATATCTAAAATGATTCCCAGTGTAGTGGTTACAGAGTGTACGGGGGGATATGCGGATCATAATGGGAATCGATTGGAGTGTAAGGATGATCAGATTCGATGTAGAATAGAATTCAAAGGATTCAATAGCAGCATTAGAATTGGAAGAGATTTTGCTGCATTAAAAGGGGCTAAAATAACAGTGGAAAGTGGGTGCGAGGTAGTTATAGGCGATAGCATGCGATTGTGTGAGAATGTCGTTGTGGAGGTTTTGACAGATGGAAAGCTTAAAATAGGAAATAATTGCTTATGCTATAAAGATTCCAGAATAAGTTGTAAAGGAAAAGAAATAAGTTTGGGCAATTATGTAACCATGGGTGATAGATTTTTTTGTTCAAATAGCAAGTCTTCCGTCATAAGCATTGGCAATGACTGTATGTTTTCTCATGATGTGAGTGTTTTAGCTGGTGGACATAGTATTTTTGATATAGAAACGAAAGAGAATGTTTCCATGAAACGGCAAAGGTGTGTCAAAATAGGAAATCATGTATGGCTGGGTAAAAATGCAGTGATTTTGCATAATGCTGAAATCGGTAATGGCTGTATAGTGGGAGCTTCCAGTGTGGCGAAAATAAAGACGGGTGACAATTGCATCATTGCAGGAAATCCGGCTAAAGTTATTAAAACAAACCACACATGGGATCGGAGAAGCGATATTGAGTTTGAGGATATTTAGTATTGGCTAGGTGTTTTGAATATGATTTTGCTAAGGAGAGCAGGGAATGCCTTATTGTTTTGACAGAAAAAGCCGGATTATAATTTTGGGGAAAAATATTCGCGCAGAGGATCTTGAGGGTAATTTGGTAAAAAATGGATTTTGCAATTTGTGTATATGTGGCGGTGAATTAAACACAGTTATCCAAGATGAAAAGACGGATCAAGACGCGATATGGTTCCTTGCATTCCAGAATGCCAGAAGACATAAAGAGTTTGCCGTTAAATTACATGAACTAGGGATAAACAAAATTATCTTTTTGCCGACAGATGAAGCAGTCAATTGGAAAGAAGCAATTCGCATAAGGCAGATATACAATTATCTGCTGTATGGAGAAGCAGAAGAGGGACTGCAGGTGCCGTTTTATGATGAAATAGTGAAGCGGTCGATTGATACGGCGAACGCAGTTATAAGTGAAGCGTGTGGAATGACCACCTTTTATGCCCGAATGGAAGCAATATTTGTTAATAACCTTTACAAAAAATGCAGCAAAAGCGGGCATGCAATCAGTTTGCCGCTTGTAGGACATTATAGAAGTATGTTTGAAAAAATGGCAGGGCAGGATGCGGAGGAGTCAGATTACCAGGAGTACTGCGAAGAGCAGAGATTTACAAAGGAAAATTACGAAGAAAAAACATTTGACAGATATCAGCTATATTGTCTATTTAAAAAAAATATAAACAGGGGGGAGTTTTTTTCTGCTTCTGCGTCAATTGTCGCAGGGAATAAAAATGGTGTGTTTCATATCAAAGAGGGACTACATAGAGTAGTGTTTTTGATGATGCAGGGGTGGTCCTATATTCCGGTGATGATTTCGACAAAAGAATTTCAGACAATATATCCTGAAGAAAAAATAGCAAAGGCACGGGAGTTTTTTGAGAAAAATCAAATCGATAAAACTGTCACGCCGATTGCACACCCTGCGTTTTATAATTTTCCTGCAGAAAAGGAAATGTTGGAGCCTTCTGTGCTGACTGCAATTAAAAAATTATGGGGCATTGGAGGATTCTGTGGGAAAAAGATTTTAGACATGAGTGATTACAATTCTTATTTTGCCAGAAATATTGGAAGGGTATTATGGGATTGTGATGATGCAGTGATTGAAAGCCGTGAAACGGATGAAGTGAAGTTCCGACTGGCGGTTTTATATAATGATTTACTAAATATTCAAAATGTTAAAGTCGAGTATCAGTCTTCATTAAAACTATGCTCAAATTATGATATTGTTTTTCTGTTAGGGAAAATAAAATTCGATAGCGAAAACATTAATTTTCTGGTATCTCTCGATTTGTATGTGCAGGATGCAGTGGTTTTTGAGTGCGACATGGAAGATAGTGAGGAGCAGATTGGTTTATTTACAGCAAATACAGGTTTTAATGAATGTATTTATCTCCATCGGTATTTTAACGGAGCAACAATGAGAGAAGTTTTAGTTTTTAGACGAAAAAAGGAGAAATCAAAATGACAGATGCATTAAGAAAAGAATGGGATTCTATTATTAGGCAGTCTCATATATATATATACGGTGCGGCAAAGACAGCATCAAGGCTTTATGATATCATTATACAATTGGGGTATCAAGAAAATATGAAGGGATTTCTGGTAACAAATGCGGAAGATAATGTGCATGAATTATGTGGATTGCCGGTTAGCGATGTAAATTACTTTAATGATAAATCAGTTTGTGTACTGGTTCCACATAAGGGGGTATATAAAAAGCAGATATGCAGTTTGCTGGAGTCGTTGTCCTTTGAAAATATTTGTCCTGTAGGACAGCTGATAGAAAAGACCAGACAAGAAAAGCAAGAGCGTATCAAATTGGATCATGAAGAGGTGGGGGGGGAAAGTTATAACCTAAAATCGGAAGAAGAGAAAGAGAAAGATGCAGGTATGCGGGAAGTGATTCTGGCTGTCTTGAAAGATGGACAACCGGATTTTGGAGGTCTGGAGCCTTATCAGAGTCTGGAAGTGATTGGGCTTAAAGGAAAACGACCTACCGCATATAGAATAAATGAATATGGATTGGGTCAGATATTAAGGAAGCAGGATGATGTTTTGGATATTGGATGCAATTCTGGCTTTTTAGATATTTCAATAGCAGGAATGGTGCATTCTGTAACAGGCATTGAGTATGATGACAGCCTGGTCAAGGTGGCTGATTTGGCAGCAGATTATTTGAACGTGTCAAATTGCGAGTTTTTAGTTGGTGATTTTAATGATTGGTATAAGGACAAAGGGATGGGCTTAAAATATAATATTATTTTCTCGTTTGCTATCCATCATTGGCTGAATCTTCCTTCTAAAGAATATGTGGCGGTGATTGACCAGATGCTTAAAGAGGATGGATATGTTTGTTTTGAATCACATATTTATGGCGAAGATGCTGGATTTGACGAGTGCTATGAAGAATTTTTGAGACGGGGGTATCGCGTTGCGTGTGAAAAGATAATTAATGATGATGGTTTGCAGAATAGGCAATATGTATTATTTCATAAATAAAGTACAATATCCTGTATTGGCAGCAAATTGAAGAAATTTATAAAGCCCTGATGGGGGAAAGGCATAATAATGAAAAGTAAAAAAGTTAATCTTTTAAGGAGTAAAAATTTTGTAATACTAACTGGGGGGGGGCAGGATAAAAAATTAAAGGAAGATTTTCTCTCTTTTTTTAATATAAAAAGTTATAAGGCGTATGATATAGGGGGAGGCAATGTGCCAGCTCTGAAGAAGAAGCATGCGCCTGTGGTCTTATGCACATACGACAAAGAAAAGTGTGGTCAAACGCTGAAACGTGCAGGAATTAGATATAAAAAGGATTATGTATTAGCGGAAGATTTGTTTGAAAGCATTGATTTGGATATTATGCGCGACTGTAGAAAATTGTATGCTTATGTTGGAGAGATGAATTTTAGGGACAGGATAGACTTCTGTTATCAATTATTTATCATCATGCATCATATCGGGAGAGAGGATATAGAGGATCATGATACAGTAAGGAAGATTGAGAAAACCATTTGTTACGTGCTAATGTTTTTCATTGAAAATTTATTTAGGAAAAAAGTTGTTTTTGTCAAAAATTTGAATAATGTGAGCATTACTAAAAAAGATTTTATATGTGTGAACAGCAGTAAAGAAGAAAATGATAAGATGCTATATCAAGAGGGAATTGCCAAGGGACGGAAAGTATATACCATACAAATGTTAGAAAGGTATTGTTTTGCATCCAGGCTGCTGCGTAAAACTTATTTTGATAAACGCCAAAATGGGTGTAAGTGCACTTTGCCATACGAAATGTTTTATATTAATCCAGACGGAAATGTTTGGCTTTGCCCTTGTTTTGGTGAGTTAACCGTAAGTGACTTGATAGGAAATTCGGCAGAGGAAGCATGGAATTCCACGATTGCCAAAATAATGAGGCTGTCTGTGGAAAATAATACATATACGTTTTGCGATAGGCGTTGTAAAGATTTTTGGAAAAACCCGGACGGTGTGGAGCTGCTGGAAAGAAAATCAATTAAACTTCCTGCCCAGCCATCTAAATTAATGGTTGCGTTTGATAGAGCATGCAATTTGAGATGCAGATCATGCCGCGTTAAGCCATATGTGAAAAATTGCTATGAAAAAGAGCAAACTATACTTCATTATGCAGACGTGATCAACAAGAGCGGCTGGTTAGACAATTGTGATAAATTGACTATTGGCGGCGATGGAGAAACATTTTTGTCCAAGGGATATAAGAAAGTGCTCTTTGAAGATGCCAGTAAGATAAGAAAAAAAGTTAATATTATGACCAACGGGACGTTGTTTACACCCGGAATCTGGGAGCAGCTGGAGGGCAAGTATGAGCATATTTCAATGTCTATCTCTGTTGATGCCGTAACTGAAGCAACTTATAAGAAATTAAGGGGTGGAAGCTTTAAACAGTTGATGAAGAATATGGAATTCTTATCTGAATTGCGCAAGGAAGGTAAAGTGGATTTTGTTCAAGTCAATATGATTGTCCAAGAGGGTAATTATAAGGAGATGAAGGATTTTGTCCTATGGGCGAAGAAATTGGGATTTGACAGGGCGTACCTTTCTCCTATCTGGAACTGGGGAACATATTTAGATTCAGAGTTTAAGCGTATAAGTATTTTTGCAGACAGGGGAGAGCGTAAAATGAAGGCAAAGGTAAAAGAATGCTTGAAGGATGAGGTGTTTTCAGATCCCATTGTATTAAAACGATGGAGTCGGGGATAGACGTAATGCGTGAGCGAAGGGTATCAAAGGTGGAAATGATGACAGATATTAAAGGGTTTATCCTGAATGAGCTGGGGTACAGGTCAAGACGTGAGGCATTTAGAAAATGTTCTTATGGAGACAAAAATGAGCATAAGAAATTCAGAGTGCTGTGCAACAAAGATAAAAGTGCGAGCAGGCAAGGATTATTAAGTACAGTTTCTTTCTTACTGCCTAATATGATTGAAGCAAGGCGGTACGGATACATTCCGGTGGTAGATCTTTGTAGAAATGGTCGTTGTCAGCCTTTGCTGCAGGAACCATATTTGGCGAAAAAAGAAAATGCGTGGGAATATTATTTTACGCAACCGAATAGAGAAATTTCTTTGGATGAAGTGAGAGAAAGCAAATGTGTTGAGGAACAGATAAAATTTTGTTTTAATGAAAATTATTATATGGGGGATGAATGCTTTCGGTCAGATATTAAAATCAGATTATTAGGGAAAGCGATACGCCAGAATATTCATCTTCAGCCGAAGATAAGGAATAGGATTGTACGTGAAAAAGGTATGCTGTTTCCACAAGCAGGTAAAATATTGGGGGTGGGGATTCGAGCAGGATACCGAGCTGGAATTGTAAGAAATATGTCCCTTTTCGATAAGCACCCAATTGTGGGATCGTGTTCAGACTATATTAGGAATATCGAGAAAAGACTGTCGGAGTGGAAATATGATTCGTTTTTTCTTGCAATAGATGATAGAAAATATCTTGAAGAGATAAGGAGGTATTTTGGGGAAAAGTGCATCTATCTGGAGAGACCGAGGGCTCATTATTTCCAGGATGCAATGTTGGATATTCCATGTATAGACCGTGATGAGATACGAACAGAAATAGATAGTGCTTCTTTAAGAAAGAGAAATGAGGATTATTTAGTTGAGTTATATCTTCTTTCCCAATGTGATGGACTATATGTATCTAGAGGAACAGGGCATAATTTTGCTTATTTGCTTAATCATGGAAGATATGCGCAAGCGGAGTTTATGGATTTGGGAGAATTTGAATATGCAAAATAATGGGGGTAAGCAGCATTTATTATCAAAAGTCATTGAATGGATGCTATGGAAGAAAAGATGATTTGCAGCGAGGTGTATAGAAGAAGCGTGGGTAATATATTTGAAGACAACAGAATCAATTTGCACTATAGAAGTCACGTCAGAGTGAAAAATAAGATTTATTTTTCGGAAGCGTTTTTCAATGGATTGTTTGAAATGGATCTGGAGGATTTTTCTGTAAAATTTATTTGTCATTTTTCAGGAGAGGATAAGTTTCAAATAGTTTTACATGGAGAAAATGCAGTCCTTTATAAGAACATTATTTATTTTTTTCCACTATGTACCAACCGGATTCACTATTATAATTTGGTTGACGGTGAAGAACAAAGCATGATTGTACCGACACCTAGCGGTGAGGTGTTTGATGTGACCGGCGTTGTACAAAAAGAGAGCAAGATCTGGTTGTTTTCCGGTACGTCTAAAGGTGTATTTGTTCTAGATATGGAGAACCGAAATATCAAAAGAGCAAGAACACTCAGTGAACGGTTATCAAAGTATAAGAATTTGGTTGGATTTGTTGGGATTCCGGAAGAAGGAAAAGCGTTCACTTATTGTCCGACTGATTCAACATTACTGGAAATTAGCTTGGAGAAAGAGCAGATTAAAGAACATAAGGTGCAGATCGGCAGCATAAAGGTCTGTTCAATCAATTATAACAGGGAAATGTTTTATTTTATAGATGCGGTTTCAGGTGACTTGTATGAATGGTCATGGGATGCTGGACAATTGCGGAAATATTCAGTTTGTGGTTTGGAAAGACTTATGTCAGAAGGAGCTTCATTTTCCAGCTGCTGTTTTGTGGATGATGATATATACATGATTCCGCGTATGAGCAGGTATGTGATGAGAGTCAACAAAGAAAATGGAACAATAGAACGGGCATTTGATTACCCAGAGGATTTTCAATTTTTGGACAGTTGGAGGAAAGATTATATACCAGGAGTTATGCTGCTTTGCGAGAAGATAGACCATGAACTTTGGTTTCATCCATACGGAAGTAATCAGCTACTTATTTATGATACAATTTCTAAGCAGGTTTCAATGAAGAAAATAACGATAGAGGCAGACAATATTTTTTCATGTGAAGCGTTAACTGTAGAAAATGTGTGGATGTCATTAGCGCATTTTTGTCATAATATAGAAAAGGAGGATCAGAGCAATATAGTGGAAGATGAAGCATGTGGCAGAAAAATATATTTGGCAATAAATGAGTAGAAGGGTAGTACGGCTGGAGGCAGACGAGGGATGGAGGAAAAAGTTTTCATCTAAAGGATTTAAAAATATATGCCGATAAATATAATATGATTGGAAACATGTGTACAATGCAGACGCAGCACGTGCAAATCTAATTGTATAAAAGAATAGAATGACAGGGAAGGTCAGGTAATTATCATGGAGGATAAACGCAAGAGGAAAGATTGATTATTTTGAGAAGTAATAAGTCAATTTTGACTCTTGTTTTTTTGGTTTATCATTTTTATTGTCACAGAGAATTGGGGGAGCACATGAATACAGCATTGATATTGGCAGGCGGACGTGATGTCAGATTTAAAATGGATATTCCAAAGCAGTTTGTCAATGTGAATAACAGACCAATAATTGTGTATACATTGGAAATTTTTCAGAACCATCCTGATATTGATGAAATCATTGTCACGTGTCTGGAAGGCTGGCAGGAAATGGTACGTGTATATGGTAAGCAGTTTAATATTACAAAGCTAAAAGAAATTTTTCCAGGTGGTAAAGATGCGCAGGAATCTACATACCGCGGACTTGAAATATTAAAAGACCGGATGGAACAGGGCGATATTGTTATCGTGCATGATGCTATCAGGCCCATGGTGTCTGAGGAAATTATTACTAAAAGCATTAAGATGTGTCTAAAAAAAGGTATGGGTGTGGCGGCTACTTACATTATGGATACAATTATGCATTCCGGAAATGGAAAAGAAGGATTTCAGAGTATTAACCGTTATGAAATTATGAAAGTTCAGACCCCGCAGGCATTTGATTTTCAAGTGATATGGAATCTGCATCAGAAAGCAATTGAGATGAACAGCTTAGGTGCATGGGACAATAGCTCTATGATTACGAACATAGGCGAAAAGGTATATTTTTCTGAAGGCTCTGATTTGAATCTTAAGATCAATACCACAGAGGATGTAGAAATGTTTCGTGCCTTATATCGAATGAAGCATCCTGAGGAAAATACAGAAAGCAGATAACCTACCATATGTAAGGAGCAAAAGAATGAATATAGCGCTGATATTGGCAGGCGGCTGTGGCAGCAGGACAGAGCAGGATATCCCGAAACAGTTCATGAATGTTTATGATAAACCTTTAATTATTTACACACTTGAAAACTTTGAACGGCATCCTGAGATTGACGGAATTGCGGTGGTCTGCATTGATGGATGGCATGAAGTGCTTCGGGCTTATGCCAGCCAATATGGAATTTCAAAACTCAATTGGATATTGGATGGAGGAGAAGATGGACAAGCGTCTACGCATAAGGGGATTCAGGCATTAAAAGGGATTTGCGAAGAGGATGATATTATTCTGGTGCATGATGCGATACGCCCGTTTTTGCCAGAAGAGATTATAACAGATGCCATAGTGAAGTGCAGACGCAAGGGATCAGGATTAAGTGCGGTGAGATGTCAGGAGACGATTGTAAGGACCGATGATGGGAAGTCTGGAAGCGAAGGAATTTCCAGACAGGAGATTATGCGTGTACAGACCCCACAGGCATATAAGTACGGCAAAGCAGCATGGGCATATGAGGAGGCGGACAAAAGAGGAATTCGCGGAGAGGTTTATATCAACACTCTGATGCTGCATCTTGGAGAGACTGTATACTTTTCTAAGGGAACGGAAAAAAATGTAAAGATAACGACGATAGATGATTTGGAAATGTTCAAGGCGCTCCTAAAAATGGAGAGGGAAGACTGGATAAAATAGAAATTGAGGATATAAAAATGAGAAGGCTTCAGAAAAAACAGGCTGAGGATTTCATTGGACTGCTTAAGCAGGCTCATGAAGCAGTCAGAGAAGCAGTTAAAGAAAATGAAAAAAATACTGCAATGGATTTACTGGGGCAGTGTCAGGAAGGCGCCATCAAACTTGGAGAGTTGATTGAGGACACAGAAGGAGAGCAAGTTAAGACGATTTCTCTACTTGAGCGTTATTGTGAACTTGTTTATCAGATTTATCAAACGGTGGAACAAGGTCATAAGCTTTATGCGGAGCAGATCTTTGCAGAGCTGCAGGAGGCGTTGATTTTTGTGGAAAACAGTGTGCGTGATGACATTAAGGTACGTACAGAAGCAGTGTTTCTCCCATACAAGGCATCTATGTGGGATTCACTGGAGAGTGTGTGGAAGGCAGCGGAGGAGGATCCTGATTGTGATGCATATGTGATTCCAATTCCATACTTTGATAAAAACCCTGATGGAAGTTTTAAAGAGGTTCATTATGAGGGAAGCGAATATCCAGATTATGTTAAAATGACGGACTATGACAGCTATGACTTTGAGAAACGCAGACCGGACATGATTTATATTCATAATCCCTATGATGAATGTAATTATGTTACAAGCGTTCATCCTTTTTTTTATTCTTCTAATTTAAAGAATTTTACAGAAAAACTTGTTTATATTCCATATTTTGTTTTAGACGAAGTGGAACCGGAAAATCAGGAGACGCTGGAAAAGATGGAGCATTTTTGCGTTGTACCGGGGGTACTTAATGCAGATAAAGTGATCGTGCAATCTGAGGCTATGCGTCAGGCTTATATTAATATATTGACCAGGGAAGTTGGGGAGAGCAGCAGAAAAATTTGGGAAAAGAAGATTTTAGGTATTGGGTCGCCTAAGATTGATAAGGTATTGTGTACAAAGAAGGAAGATTTGGAAATATCCGAAGAATGGCTTAAAGTTATTAAAAAGTCGGATGGCAGTTGGAAAAAAATAATCTTTTATAATACAAGCGTGACTGCATTGCTGCAGCATGATGAAAAAATGTTAGAGAAGATGAAGGAAGTGTTTCGATTTTTTGAAGGTAATCAAGAAGAAATAGCGCTTTTATGGCGTCCGCATCCGCTTATTAAAGCGACCATTGAAAGTATGCGTCCAGAACTTTGGCTGTCATATCAGAAGATTGTGGAACAGTATAAAAAGGAAGGATGGGGCATTTATGATGATACGGCAGATGTAGATAGGGCTATGATTATATCTGATGCATATTATGGCGATTATAGCAGTTTAGTGCCCTTATATCAGAAACTTAAAAAAAATGTGCTTCTGCAGAATATAGATATTTTGAACGGATAGAAAGGAAAATTATATGGAAAAGATTCAGATGATCAAGAAAAAGAATAAGCTTCTCGCTATAATAATAAGAAATGATTATACCTGTGAAGGGGTAGATTTCATTACCCCTAATGAATATTCACAGCAGGTTGCTTATATGCATCATCCAACAGGTAAGGTGATTGATGCGCATGTGCATAATTTAGTGCATAGAAATGTAGTCATGACGCAGGAAGTACTTATAATCAAAAAAGGTAAATTGCGGGTTGATTTTTATGATGATTATGAAGACTATTTGGAAAGTATTGTTTTAGGGTCAGGAGATATTATTTTATTGGTTTCTGGCGGTCACGGCTTTACGGTTTTAGAAGAAGTGGAAATGCTTGAAGTGAAGCAGGGACCGTACTCAGGAGACGCTGATAAAAAGAGATTTGTAGGTGTAGAAGATGGCGAAGTGATTTATAAAGAATAATTTGAAGTGTAAATATTTAATTAATCTATATATTAAAGGGGATTTCATATGAGTTTTATACCAGTTAATGAACCGCTGCTAAATGGAAATGAAAAGAAATATTTATGTGAATGTATTGATAGCGGATGGATTTCATCAGAAGGTCCGTTTGTCAAAGAATTTGAGCAGAAAATGAGTGCATCTGTTGGAAGAAAACACGGAATTGCAGTATCAAATGGTACTGCTGCGCTGGAGGTCGCGGTCCAGGCACTTGGAATCGGGGAAGGCGATGAAGTTATTATGCCCACATTCACGATTATTTCCTGCGCAATGGCTGTCACGAAGCTTGGAGCTGTTCCCGTGCTGGTTGATAGTGATTTATATACTTGGAATATGAAAGTTGATGAAATAGAAGCCAAAATAACAGATAAAACAAAGGCGATTATGATGGTTCATCTATATGGTCTGCCTGTTGAGATTGATGCAATATTAGCGTTGGCAAAGAAATATCATTTAAAGGTGATTGAAGACGCAGCCGAGATGCATGGACAGACTTATAAGGAAAAGCCTTGTGGAAGTTTTGGAGATATCAGCACATTCAGCTTTTATCCCAATAAGCATATTACCACAGGGGAAGGCGGCATGGTAGTCACAGATGATGAAGAGTTGGCTGAAAGATGCCGCATGCTTAGAAATCTATGTTTCAGAAAAGATGTCAGGTATATTCATGATGAAATCAGCGATAATTATAGATTTACGAATTTGCAGGCAGCGGTGGGGCTTGCGCAGTTAGAACGGCTGGATGAATTTGTTGAGCGCAAAAGAGCAATGGGCAGATATTACACAGAAAGATTATGGGATATAGACGGGTTGATATTGCCTGTTGAGAAAACAGATTATGCAGATAATATCTATTGGGTATACGGGATGATTTTAGACAGAAAGATTCAGACTGATAATAAAGCAGTACAAAAGCTTTTGGCAGAAGAAGGCATCGGATCACGGACTTTTTTCTGGTGCATGCATGAACAGCCGGTATACCAGAAGAAAGATTTGTTTTTAGGCGAAGAATATCCTGATGCAGAATATTTGGCAAGGAAAGGGTTTTATATTCCAAGTGGTCTTGCTTTGACGAAGGAGCAGATGGACAAAGTAATATCGACTCTAAAGCGGGTAATGGCTCAAATAAATTGAGGGAGGATAGAGAGTTGTGAAAACCTTGTAAAACCAGAGAAAATTAAGAATATAACAATGTGTACGGAATGGAAGAAATGAAATTAGTTAATTTAAAAACGAGTTGTGTAGATATCATAAAGAATATATATAATTTATAGGGGATTAATGATGGAAGTATTTGGAGATTATGCGTATTATTATAATTCATTTTACCAGGATAAGAATTATAGAGAGGAAGCATTACAGATAGATTGCCTTTTGAAGAAATATGGGAAAAATGTTTTTACAATAATAAATTATGGCTGTGGAACGGGAAGACATGATGTTGAGCTGGCTAAATTAGGGTATCATTGCGCAGGAATAGATTTCAGCGCTCTTATGGTTGAGCTGGCAAGAGAAAATGCAAAACAGGAAAAGCTGGACATAGAGTTTTCGGTGTCAGATATCCGGAATTATGAGCCGAAGCAACAATATGATGCAGTTATATCATTGTTTCATGTGATGAGTTACCAGAATACGAATGAGGATATTTTTGCCGCTTTTCGGAGCGCGAGGAAAGCGTTAAGTAATGGTGGATTATTTCTTTTTGATGTGTGGTATGGACCGGGGGTGCTGAGTGATAAACCAAGCGTAAGGGTCAAGGAGATTGAGGATGACAGAAACAGACTTGTCAGAATTGCAAGACCGGTAATGCATGAGAGAGAAAATATAGTAGATGTAAATTATGAGGTGCAGGTTATTAACAAGGAAACAAGCAAGGTTCAGATGATAAATGAAACTCATAATATGAGATATTTTTTTAGACCGGAATTACAAATGCTATTAGAAGAGGCAGGGTTTGAACTGCTGGATAATTTGGATTGTAACACACTTGGAAAAACAAGTTTTGACTCATGGACAAGTTATTTTGTAGCAAAGGCGCAATAAAAGCAGCGATGGAGGAGCATTATGGAAAAAGTATTACTGCTATGCCTTCAATTGGGATGTCCAATTGAGTTTTCTCCGGCAAGATATCAGCTTATACAAGAATTACGAAAACAAAACTATGAGATATATGTTTTTTATCCAGGAACGATAGTGAATAAAGAAATCAGAGGGCAAATACAATATCTTACAAACACATTGAATTTGTCTAAAAAAGATATAAGAAAGAAAATAATGGATATAGCACCAAGGCATGTTATAGCATTTACATATGAGGATGCTGTTATGCTTTATAATCTTCCTGTTGTGTTGAAAAAAACATCATTTATTTACTTTAATTTAGAAATATATACACCATACATGGAGCGATATATACAGCCAAAAGGTTTCCTTTTTCATACAAGGTGTCGAGCCTCATATATAATCAATAAGGTCAAAGAGGTTATTTACGCAAAGCAGTGTAAATTGTTTGTCATTCAAGATGCTTTACGTAAAAGAGTGGCAGCAAAATTTTATTTAAGCCATTCCAATACATTATTGATTCCCAATTCGTATATATATTGTGATGAAGAAAAATGGGGAACGGACCGATATGGAATGATTTATTCAGGAGGAGTGAATAAAAATATACTTCAGTCATTAGCCGAAAATATGGATGCACTGCCAGATTTGCCGATTACATTTTCAGGGGTGACTGATGAATGGTTTAGGACACAATATAAGAAGATATGTAAAAAGCACCCAAGTATAGAGGTACATGAACAAAAGCTATCACCTGAAGCGTTTACAGAGTATCTAAAGCAATTTGCGGTTGGCTTAATTTGGTACAGTCCAACCAGGGATGAAAATATAAATAATATTGGTATGTCTTCGGGTAAGTTTTTTAAGCATCTCAGTCTTGGACAACCGGTTATCGTGCCCGAATGTCCTGGTTTGAGCAGGCTGGTTGAAAAGTTTAATCTGGGAATTGTTATTCGTGATACTTCTGAATTAAAAGAGGCATACGAGAAAATTATGGATCATTATTCCTATTATCAAAAAAATATTAAATACGTATATAAAAATAAATTTGACTATGCAAAGGTGATTCGACCTTTTTTAAGCTGCTTGAAGGAAATCTAAGGAATAATTTGGTGATTATTATATTTGCATGTTGCTATTTAGGCGATTGTTTTGCCTCTAAATAAATTATAAAGGAGAAAATTATATGAAAAAAGGTATTATATCTGTATTATCAGCATTAACAGGCGCGGTGATAGGAGCTGGAGTGACAGAAAAAGTGAAAAGAGAATCAATCAATAAGGCTAATCATTATGGAGTCAAACACTTAGAGATGTTTTTATTGATGAATCAATGGGTAAGGATCAAGCAAAAAGGAGGAAATTTAGCTTCCTATTTTGAGAAAGCTGGCTGCAAAAAAATTGCAATTTATGGCATGGGGTATGTAGGAGAAACTTTGATAGAAGAATTAAAAGGGACAGATATAGAAGTGGCATATGGTATTGATCAGAAGGCGGATTCTATTTTTTTAGATATAAACGTTGTTTCGCTAGATTGTTATTTGGATAATGTTGATGCGATTGTAGTGACAGCGATTCACTTTTTTGATGAAATCGAGGAAAAGTTATCTGAAAAGGTGGATTGCCCGATTCTGTCATTAGAAGATATTTTGTATGAAATGTAGGCAAACAGATATGAAAGCGATTGTATGGGGAGCAGGCAGGATTGCCAAGGATTCTATGGATTTTCGGAGAGGCGTAGTTTATGCTGATAAAGCATAGTGAATTGAGGAATGACAGTATGAAAAAAGTAGTGATGTTCGGCGCGGGAAATATTGGAAGGGGCTATTTTTATAATCCCAATAGGAAATACAAGATTGTTGCAGTGCTGGACAATAATAAAGATCTGGTGGGAAAAACGTTTGAAAATGAGATTCCCATTATCAGCCTGAATGAATATTTAGAAACATATAGGGCTTATGATATTGTAATAGCAGTATTTGAGCCGCAGAAGATTGAAAAGCAGCTTAAGGAGGCAGGCATTTATAACTATTGCATTGCGCCGGAAATCTATATTTTAGAGGATGTTCCAACAGACTCTGATATCAGCCATGGAAATTGGCCTTCCTATTTGGAAAAAATGTTCAATAAAGAAGGTATTGATATATTAGAGGTGGGCGCAAGAAATGTTACGGGAGATGTTTTCCGTAATCGTTTTTCAAGGGCAAACTATACTGGATTTGACTATTATCCCGGTGAGAATGTTGATGTTGTGGGAGATGCACATGAACTAAGCAGCTATTTCAATAAGAAATTCGATTTGATTTTCTGCAGTGCTGTTTTTGAACATCTGGCAATGCCCTGGAAAGCTTCTCTGGAAATGGTGAAGTTGTTGAAAACGAACGGGTATGTTTTTATTGAAACACATTATTCGTATTCCAGCCACGAAAGACCTTGGCATTTTTTTCAATTTAGTGAGAATGCTCTGGATGCGCTGTTCCCGGAAAAGTTCGGGATGCAGTGTATAAAAAAAGGCTGTTCCAATTTGATTGTGGGCAGGTTTTCAGAGTATGCTTCGGAGTATCTTGTAGGGCAAAGAGTCAGAGGACTTTATTGTCATTCCGAATATCTGGGGCAAAAAGTAAAAGAAGTGGATGAACTTTCATGGGATAATCTTCGTCTGGAAGATGTAGTGAAATCAACAGAATATCCCAAACCGCAACAAGAATGATTTTGATGTAAAGATAGTCATTATGGGACAAATAGAGGATATATAGGAAACATGAAGAGATTATGTATCTATCTTACTTACGATAAGCAAGGCATAGTGGATTCTTACATAGAGTACATGCTTAGAGAGTTGAAGACAATATCCGATAGGCTGATTGTGGTATGCAATCAGCCCCAAATTGTATCAGGAGAGCATTTCCTTAAATGTGCCGATTACATATATTACAGGGAGAATATCGGGTTTGATGCCGGAGGCTTTAAAGATGCGCTGTGTGAGTATTTTGGATGGAATCAAGTATGGGAGTATGATGAACTCGTATTGGTGAATGATTCTTTTTTTGGACCATTCAGACCAATGAGGGAAATATTTGACGAAATGAACCAAAGAGAAGCAGATTTTTGGGGATTGACGATGCATAAGGAATATACTAATCTTGAAGGCACACGGTTTACCCCGGAGCATGTGCAGTCATTTTTTTTAGTATTCCGCAACAAGCTCTTGCATTCTGACCTGTTTAAAGGATTTTGGGAGTCGATGCCCTATTATCAGTCTTTTTCGGAAGCAATCGAAAAATATGAGAAAAGGCTCACAAAGTTTTTTCACAATGCAGGATACACCTATGCTTGTCATGCAGATACAAGAGCGAATGATACGGATAATATCATAAACAATTTTAACCAGTTCATCATGATTCCCAATGAGCTGGTTCAAAAGCGCAATTTTCCATTTCTGAAGAAGCAGCAGATTGCTTACCATACGCTGGATCAGCAGACGCAGGAAAATATTCCCCTTGTCTTAGATGATATAAAGAACCATACAGATTATGATGTCAACATGATTTATGAGAATATCATTCGTCTGATGAATGTTTCTGATTTGCAGCGGAGGCTGTGTCTGCATTATATCGTGAAAGATGAGCCGGAAAAGAGCAGGGCGCAGAACTTAAGAATTGCCGTTGCAGTGGTGATAGAATATAGCAGTTCTTTTGAGTATGTGATGGAATATATAGAAAAACTGTCCGGAAAATATAACATTTTGATTTTATCAAAGTTGGAAGCATTGCTTACCGATTACAGAAAAAAAGGACTAAAATGTATAGCATACATAGAGGATAATAGAAACAGGATTGCTGATAAACTGATATCCTTTGATTTCGTTTGTGTATTGCATGATGCGGATATGTCGTCAGACAGGCAGCCAAGTTATGTGGGAAAGTCTAAGTTTTATAACGTGTGGGAAAACTTAGCTGGCAGCACAAATTATGTAATGAATGTAATTGATCTATTTGAGGAAAATGAAAAACTGGGTCTATTGACAATACCAGGCGCTAATTTTGGAGATTGCTTTGGAAATTTTGGCACAGGATGGAATGGCAGGTTTGAAGATGTATCCAGAGTTATAGAAAAAAAGCAGATTCCGTGTAATCTGGACTATTTGAAGCCGCCTTTTGAAATTATGAAAAATTATTGGATCAGAGGTGGATTGTTTGCAGAAATAAGAGATTGGGAATCAGATTTTTTAGAACTGCTTCCTTGGATGTGGTGTTATATTGCCCAGAGTCAGGGTTATCTCTCAGGCATTGTGGAGAGCGGAAGATATGCAGGGATGAATGAAATAAATAAGCAGTACTATTTGGATGCTATTTGCACACAAATCAGGGAACAATTTGGAGACTTCCGGAATTTTGTGGAATTGCAGGAAGTGCTTTCCAAAAGGGCAGTGGTGGACTATTGTGAGAAATATGAGAAGATTTACGTATATGGAACAGGAGAATTTGCCAGAAAATTCAGTCCTGTAATGTCCAATATAGAGGCATATGTTGTGTCTGATAATCAGAATAAATTTGAGACCTTTCAAGGCAGGAAGGTGCTTTATCTTTCGGAAATCAGCAGCACGAAAGGCGTTGGACTTGTAATCTGCCTGGATAAAACAAATCAGGCGCAGGTGGTGCCAAAGCTGTTGGAACGCGGCTTCAAGGACTACTTCTGTGTTTAAGGTGTGGTGAGATGTGTATGAACAGTGAATTGTTAAATAAGTGCAGGAATGCAGAGACAATATTTATTTACGGCGCCGGTGCGGTTGCCGACATTTTCTATATTTTTTTGAAGCAGAATCAGATACAGGATAAGGTGAAATCCTTTGTGGTCACAAAATCTGATGCAAATTTGCCTGACAAATTTGGGATTCATACGGTTACGCTTTCAGAAGTGGCGGATGAACTAAAAAATGCACTGGTAATTGTAGCCGTACAGTCTTTTACTCAGGGAGAGATTGAAAGTGTGCTGCAGGAAAACGAAGTATCTGGCTATGATTGTGTTGATACAGAAGAATTGTTGAACGGATTTTATGATGAACTGTACCACGCGCCAATTGAGGAAAATAAAATCCTTTTTCAGAATCAATCCGGTGAAGGTTACGGAGGCAATCCCAAATATATTGCAGAAAAACTGATAGAGTATGATACAGACCAAAAACTGGATCTGGTATGGTCGGTGTTCCGGCACAGAGAGGGGATTCCCAAACGGGTCAGGCAGGTTCTTTATGGAAGTGAGGAATACTATAAAGAGTTAGCGACAGCAAAGGTCTGGGTGGACAATAGCCGGAAACCATTTTCGGCGAGAAAGCGCAAGGGCCAGTTTTACATTCAGGCATGGCATGGCGCAGCGCCCATTAAACGGGTAGAGAAAGATGCAGAGGATGTACTTCCGGCATACTACATAGAAGGCGCCAGAAATGATTCAAAAATGGCAGATGTGTTTCTTTCAGGAAGTGAATTTTATTCCCGGCTTTACCGAAAATCCTTTTGGTATGACGGAGTGATTTTAAAATTTGGACTTCCCAGGCATGATGTATTCTGGAACATGGCAGCAGTCCGCAGGAAAATATGCGATTTTTATAAAATAGAAGAAAATTACGGAATTGTATTATATGCGCCCACTTTCCGCGACTATCATGACATAGAATGTTATGATTTGGATATCGATCGGGTTGCCGAGGCACTGGAAAAGAAATTCCATAGACCTTTCCGCATGATGGTCAGCAGACATCCTGTGAATTATCAGGAATATACTTTTAAAAAGGATGCAGATTACATTGATGTGGGAGATTATGACGATTTTCAGGAGCTTCTTGCGGCGGCAGATATCTTGATTACAGATTATTCCGGGTGCATGTATGATTTCTCATATACCCAAAGACCTGTTTTTCTGTATCAAAAGGATTATGGCGAATATCTCAGGGACAGAAATTTTTATATACCCATGGAAAAACTGCCATATATAAAGGCATATTCCAATGATGAGATGGAACAAGCGATAGAAGGTTTTGACGGGGAAAGATATGCATCTGAATTGAAAACATTTATGGGTACTATGGGGAATTACGATGCAGGCAATGCATCTGAAAGAGTGGTGCAATATTTGAAGGAAAATGTCATTTCTTTTTAGATAGAAGGGATTAGGTTGAGGAATGAAATATAAGGCAAGATATATGCACTGGCAAATTGCATACCGGACATCACCCGAAGAACCGTTTAAGATGGTCCCCAACCCGGAATTTGCATGGGCGGCGGATCCATTCCTGATTAAGTATGAGGAAAAGATTTATCTGTTTGCAGAACTGTTTTTGTACAAGTCGGAGCGTAATGGTGTGATTGGATATTGTGAATTTATGGGTGATCATTTTTCGGAATGGAAGGTGACGATGGACGAACATTGGCATCTTTCTTATCCTAATGTGTTTGTCCGCAATGGAAAATTATACATGTGCCCGGAATCTTATCAGAAGAAGGAAGTGGGAATCTACGAATTACAAAAGTTCCCCAACCAGTGGAAGCAGGCTGAAACATTGTTTGCCAACGTGCAGTATGTGGACACCACTTTTTTACAGTATGAAGATGGAGAATACATTTTTACATTCAGACCAACCTTCAAAGGTGATGAAGGAATGCTGCTTTTGTATAAGCGAGAGGAAGACGGAAAGCTGTCAGACCCGGTGGAGGTGACGGACGATGTCAGCTGTGCCAGACCCGGAGGCAATATCATTGAGGAGAATGGAAAATTATATCGTGTCTCCCAGGACAGCACACATTTTTATGGGGATGGCATTGTGTTCAGTCAGATAGACGCGCTCTGGCCCGCCTATCAGGAGCATGTGGTAAAACGAATGACGCCTGAAAATCAGCAGGTGGAAACAAGGGAAAAGGTGCTGGGGATGCATACTTATAACAAATGTGGGGAGTTGGAAGTGATTGATGTGCGGTACTATAAGCCGTCTTTCGGGGAATATCTGGCAGCGAAACGGACGCACAAGGTGTTTTTAAATAAGTATTGATGGTCTAAGAGGAGAAGGAAAGATGGCGGAAAAGGAAAAAGTGATACTTTTTGGCAGAGGAATGGTTTATCAGCGTAAGAAAAAAAGGATCTTTGAGCAATATGAGGTAGTACTTTTTTTTGACAGCGCAGTAGACGCATCTGGACAGCCAGTGCTGGATGAAGAATCGAATGTATGGGTGGTGAATCCATTTTTGGCTTTAAATTATCCAGAGTATCCGATTATTCTGCTGTCTTATGCGCCGGGGCAGATGAGCAGACAGTTGCTTGGTATTGGGATAGAAAGAGAGCGCATCAGGTTCGGCGCTGCTATGGAACCTTTCAATACATTTGAAAAAATGCTTTTTGGAGACGGCATAGGAACTCTTTGTCTGGAGGGGCGGGATGTAATTTACCAGAATGACAGATATGGTTTGAGATTAGAAACGAATCCGACCGATTTAGAAGCAATTATAGAAAAACTCCGTGATACGCCGTTGTATCAGCCGAGCAAGGATATGCTGGATGCATTGCCTTTGCACCCGATTGACGATACATATGGGATGAACCGGGGCACGCCGGTGGACCGGTATTATATTGAGAAGTTTTTGGAAGCGAACCAGTCTCTGATTAAGGGAAGGGTGATGGAAATCGGGGACAGAGAATATACGGTCCGCTATGGAAAGGAAAGGGTACAAGAGTCTGTCATCCTCCATGTTATGAAAAGCAATCCTTCCGATAATATGATATGCGGCAACTTTGCCACAGGAGAGGGAATAGAGGAGGAGAGCATAGACTGCCTGATCTGCACCCAGACACTGCCCTTTATATATGACCTTCAGGCGGCGGCAGAAAATATGATCCGGGTCTTGAAAAAAGGTGGGACTGCTTTGATTACCGTAGGCGGAATCTCACAGATTATCAGTTATGAAAAAACCTATTTTGGACACTATTGGAGTTTTACAGATATGTCATTGAGGAAGCTTTTTGAGGGGGTGGCGGATGTGGAGAGTGTTCAGATTGGCACCTATGGAAATGTAAAAGCAGCTTCTGCGTTTTTGTATGGCATAAGTCATGAGGAAATGAAACCGGAAGATTTGGAATATCATGATGAAAATTATCAATTGATTATTACAGCAGTGGTTACCAAAAAATAAGGGGATACCAAAGGAGCCTATATTGATATGAAGAAAATATTGCATATGACACCGCCGGAGGTAAGCAATGGCGTGTACAGATATATTTTTAATCATATGCCTTTTATAGACCAAAGTAAGTATGAATTTTCTTTTTTAACCAAGTCAGCAGATGAATTGAAAAGTTCAAAGGAATATGAACGGTACCATTTCCCGATCTACCGCCTGCAAAATGTACAACGTAACGGGCGGGAGGAATTTGAAAAAGAGATCAGAGGGATTCTGTCCCATGGATTTGATGCTATACATCTGCACACAAGTTCATGGAGAGGGTTTTTGATAGAAGAGATCGCTATGGATATGGGGATTCCAAAGGTCATCGTACATTCACACAGCTCGGGCATTGATTTTTGCAATGAAGAAGAACGCGAGCGAATCTGGAAGGACCATACCTATTATAAAGAGCATTTTACCATGCAATATGCGACAGATGTGTGCGCCTGCTCCCGGCTTGCGGCGGACTGGCTGTTCAATTCTCGGATACCGAGAAAAATTATCCGTACGATGCCTAATGCAGTGGATGTGAAAAAGTTTCACCTGAATAGGGAAGTCCGAGAGCAAATGCGAAGGGAACTGGGCATAGAGGGACGCGTTGTGGTCGGAAATGTGGGAAGATACAGTTTCACGAAAAACCAGGAATTTTTGGTACGGGCGTTCACGAAAGCATATAAAAGGAATCAACAGCTGTTTCTGATCATGATTGGAGAAGGAGAACGGGCGGAGGATATTAGGAGACTGGTGGAGCAGCTGGGTATGAGAGAGCATATCAGGTGCCTGGGATGGAGCGAGCGGATTTCCGAATATCTGCAGGCGATGGATGGATTTTGTCTTCCATCTAAATTTGAAGGGCTTCCCATATCAGTAGTGGAAGCACAGGCGGCAGGGCTTAAATGTCTGGTCTCAGATACCGTAACAAGAGAAACAGATTTGACCGGGCTGATAACCTTTCTTCCGTTAGAGGAAGAAATTTGGACAGAGAGTATTGCCGGTTTAAAAGCAGACGGGGACAGGCAGTGGATGGATGAGGCTTTCGATAAAGCGGCTTATAGCATGGAAGCGTCATGCCAAAGGCTTACCTCATTATATGATTCATAATCTGGAATGGAATAAATGATAGAAAGAAGGGGTACAAATGGCAGTCTGGAGAGGAAAGGAATATGCGTATTTAGTCGGATATGGTGCGGCAGGCGGATACTATGAAAAGACCAAAAGGCAGCTTGCCCCAATCATGAACCTGGATTATCTTTGTGACAGAAAGTGGGAAAACAGCGATCAAAAAGAGTATGATGGGATTCCGGTGGTACATTTAAAAGATTTAAAAAATCTTCAGGGCGCATTGGCGATCATCTTTGCGTCGGGTCATTGGATGTATGAAGCGATCAAAAGTGATTTGGATGCGCTGGGGGTAGAATCGGTTCATGTTAACGAGGTGATCGGATGCAACAAGATTCTGGATGGAAAGACGCTAAAGGAACAATTCCCTGCCGGGTGTTATGAGGATGTACATGGGAATAAAATTTATTTTGATCAGACTCTTTCAGATAAAATAACAATCCTTTTAGGGGGCGGCAATAACATACTGAGAGTGGGGAAAAATGTGACAGCAGCCCATCTGCTGATTGTGTTTGGTAATAACGGATCCTGTAATATTGGAGATGATACGGAAATCATCGGCGCTGAATTTTATATAGCGTATGGCGGTATACAAATAGGAAAGGATTGTCTGTTTTCGACCCAGGTGGTACTTAGGACCCATGATGGGCACCATATATTTGATGTAAATACACATCAGCGTGTGAATTATCCCAAAGATATAGAAATTGGGGATCATGTCTGGATTGGCTTTAGGGTCATACTGCTGGGAGGCGCAAAAATCGGAACGGGTTCGTTGGTAGGCGCCGGTGCAATTACGTCAGGGCAGTTTGGAGAGCACACCGTTATTGCAGGCATGCCGGCAAGAGCGATCAGGGAAAATGTATGCTGGAGCAGGGACGATACAGAGTATTTTAATTGGTCTAGTTTGGATGAATGTATATCCAGAGGGGTGTAGAATTGTGGATCAGATATGTGTGGCTGTTTATGGCGCCCAGATGGTGGCAGTGAGCGTCTATTATGCAATAAAAACATTATATAAAGATTGCAGGGTAATTTGTTTCATTGTTAATAATCTCACAGGGAATCCGTCATCAATTGATGGACTCCCTGTTGTGCCATTGGATAAATTTCAGGAGACCGACATTAAAATACTGATTGCCACACCGGAAAATCATCATGAAGCGATAGTGGAAGCATTGAGGAAAAAAGGCCTGAAAGACTATGTGTGCTTGGATTCCCGCACAGAAGCGATGCTGATGGAGAGGTATTACAAAAAAACGGGCAGATTTCCTATTTTACATGATTATCCGGAGGGACAGCAAAAAGCGAATCTTGCCGTGTATATGACGAGATTCCATAAAGACAAGCCTTTAAAATCCAGTTATCGGGCGCAGAGCTGGATCTATCCGATTCAGGCTGGGGCGGCTCTTGCCGAGACCAGTATTGCGGATGTGCGCGACGACCAAGGGGATAATATTTCGGTAAAAAATGCCAACTACAGCGAACTGTCTGCTCTATACTGGGCAGGGAAGCATGGGACAGCAGACTATCTTGGGTTATTTCATTACCGGAGAATTTTGGATGTACAGGATGAGGATTTATTCCGCTTGCTGAAAAATGACGTGGATGTCATATTGCCTTACCCTACCCTTCATTATCCGAATATAGGAGAACATCATAAACGTTATTTGAAAGAAGAAGACTGGAATGCTATGTTGCATGCTTTAGAGGAACTGGCGCCTTTATATGCAAAAGCTTATGAAGGGATTTTTTCGGGACAATTTTTTTATAACTATAATATGCTCATTGCAAAAAGAGAGGTCTTCCGGGCATTCTGCGATTGGATGTTCCCGATTCTTGCACGCACGGAAGAACTGAGCAAACCGAAAGGATGGGAGCGTGCGGACCGTTATATAGGATATCTTGGAGAAAATTTGACAACCCTTTATTTTATGTACCATCAGAGGGATTTTAAGATTGCACACACGGGGAGATGGATGCTTGTGTAGGGGGCAAAGAGGCAGAAAGGAAATAGATTTGAAGGATATGGATTTGAAAAGCAATGATTTATATGAGCGTGAATTAGAAAATTTGAAAAATCAAGATATACTGTGGGAAAAATTGGCGGGCAGGACGGTCATGATTTCTGGTGCCACGGGAATGATCGGAAAGTGCCTGATTGACTTGATCATGTTACGGAACCAAGATTCGGAAGCGCCCATAAAGGTAATTGCGCTCAGCAGGAGCATAGAAAAGGCGGAGGAACGTTTTGGTGCTTACAAAAACCGCGGAGATTTACGCTACATTTCTTGTGATGTTAACAAGGAAATACCGGAGTGCGGCGAGGTAGATTATATCATACATGCCGCCAGCAATACGCATCCCCTTCAATATGCGCTGGATGCCATAGGAACAATTGCATCCAACGTGATCGGAACTAAAAATCTGCTGGACTATGCTGTCTGGCATGGCGTGCAGCACTTCTGTTTCCTGTCTTCGGTAGAGATCTACGGTGAAAACAGAGGGGATACTGACAAGTTTGATGAAAAATACTTAGGATACATTGACTGTAATACCCTGCGGGCAGGATACCCGGAGAGTAAGCGTTTGGGCGAGACCCTGTGCAATGCGTACCATCAGACCCATGGTCTTACATTTTCGATTCCCAGACTCAGCAGGGTATATGGTCCCACTATGCTCTCTGGTGATACAAAGGCAATCTCACAGTTTATTAAAAAAGCGGCAGCAGGGGAAGATATCATTTTAAAGAGCGAAGGGCATCAGAAATTTTCCTACACATTTGTGACAGATGCAGTATCAGGTATTTTATATACAATGCGTTTTGGGCAGCCAGGGGAGGCATATAATATAGCGGATGAAGAATCAGATATTACACTAAAAGATTTAGCATCGTGCCTTGCCTCCCTGGCGGATGTACAGGTGATTTTTCAGCTCCCTGATGAAAAAGAACGCAAAGGATATTCCACTGCTACAAAGGCGATGCTGGATGCCGGCAAACTGAATGCAGTTGGATGGAAATCCAGGGTGCATATGACGGAGGGACTTGCATACACAGTTAGAAACATCGAAAAATAAAGAAAAGTTTTTTATTTGGTTCCAAAAATCCGATCCCCCGCATCCCCCAGTCCCGGGCAGATATAGGCATGCTCATTCAGGCACCTGTCCAGATGTCCCACATAGATCTGAATATCAGGATGTGACTCTCTCAGCCTCTTAAGCCCTTCCGGTGCCGCAATAATACACATAAATTTAATATGCTTCCCACCGTGCTGTTTGATAAAATCCACCGCTTCCGATCCAGAGCCGCCCGTGGCAAGCATGGGGTCTACTACTACGATGGTGCGCTGGTCGATGGGTTCAGGCAGTTTACAGTAATACTCATGAGGCTCATGGGTCTCCGGGTCGCGGTACAGACCGATATGTCCGACCTTGGCGGAAGGAACAAGGGCAAGGATGCCGTTCACCATTCCCAGACCGGCACGGAGGATGGGCACGATTGCCATCTTTTTGCCAGAAATCATGGGTGTCATACAGGTTTCGATGGGCGTTTTGATCTCCACATCCTCCACGGGAAGATCGCGGAGCGCTTCATAGCCCATCAGCGTTGCAATTTCTTCAATTAATTTACGAAATTCGTTGGTGCCGGTATTCTCGTCACGCAGACGGGAAATCTTGTGCTGAATCAGAGGATGATTCAAAATAAAAACGTTATCCATGTTTATTGATTGTTCCATAATTAGTACCCTGCCTTTCTTCATCAGATTGTCTGCCAAAGGAGTGGACGCATGCGCACACGTTATCATATCTACATAAAATTTTAGTGCAATTTAAGATTTAAGTCAACGGTCAAAAAAATTCCCCTCTGCCCTAAAGTCTTTCCAAAATAATCCGATACAAATAGTGTAACAAGTGATTACATGGGAAATGCTTATAGGAAATCCATGGAAGGAGGAATCCAGATGCGTATAGAAGCATATACACAGGTCCAGAGCCTATACAATACAAAGAAAACAGCCAAGACCCAGCCGCTTAACAAGGCAGGCGCTTCTGATCAGCTTCAGATATCCGGCATCGGCAAGGACTTACAGAGTGTGAAGCTGGCACTGGCAGGCAGCAGTGATATCAGGGAAGATGTGACAGCTCCGATTAAAGCAAAGATAGATGCAGGCACTTACGAGGTAGATATGGGAAGCTTTGCTGATAAGCTGATGCAGAAATACGAGGAAATGAGGTAGTCTAAGTGGCAAGTTTAATGGAAAACCTGATTGAAATCTTAGACCTGGAGAGCCAGGAATATGAGAACTTGCTTGGACTATCCATGAAAAAGACGCCGGTCATTGTATCCGGCGCATTAGAAGAATTAGCCAAAATCACGGATGAAGAACAAAACGTTGTCAATAGGATTAACCGTCTGGAACTAAAAAGACAGGAAGTTTTTTCCGATATCGCCAACGTAATTAACAAGGATGTTGACACGCTCATGCTTAAAGATCTGGTCGAAATGTTAAAGCCAAGACCGGAAGAGCAGCAGAAACTGGCTAGAGTACACGATAAGTTGAGTACCGCCGTCCATGAGGTGAAACGAGTAAACGGACAGAATAGGATTCTGATACAGAACGCGTTAGAGATGGTGGAATTCGATATGAACATGCTGCAGTCCATGAAGGCAGCCCCTGAAACCGCAAACTATAATAAGGGAGCCTATAATACAGGAGACCATATGGGAGCAGGCGGGGGCGGCTTTGATGCAAAGCAGTAATCCTTGAAAAATTATGAGGTGATGATATGTCTTTATTTGGAAGTTTATATGTTGGTGTAAGTGGGTTACAGATGGGACAGAATGCGCTTAATACAACGGCGCACAATATGTCTAATATGGATACGATTGGGTATACCAGGCAGCAGGTGCAGCAGGGAACCCGTATCTATAATACCATTTCTACTTCAGGATCTGCAGTTTCTTATCAGCAGGTCGGTCTCGGAGTCAATTATTCTCAGGTAAAACAAATTAGAGATTATTTCCTTGATAGAACATACCGCAGGGAGTCTGGAAGAAGTGCATTTTATGATGTGTCTTTGTCGGCAGTTGAGGAAGTTGAAAATCTTTTGCAGGAACTGGAAGGAGAAGCCTTTGCCGATTCCATAGAGAATCTATGGGGGTCCGTACAGGACTTGGCAAGAGATCCAGGCAATGCCGTGAATCAAGGCGTTTTTGTACAACGGTGCCATGAATTTTTGACTCGCGGTCAGGCGGTATATCAAGGGCTGTCTGAATATCAGGATAAATTGAATTATAAAATCAGCGAGCAGGTCAAGACGATCAATGCGTACGGCAAGAGAATTGCCGAACTGAATATGGAAATCATGAAAATCGAAGGCGGAAAGATTGAGAAGGCCAACGATTTGAAGGACGAGAGAAATCAGCTGATCGATGAATTATCTGCGATGGGAAATATAGACTGCCGGACGGATGTGGATGGAAATGTGCTGATTAAATTTGAGGGAAAAGATTTCGTTAAGATGGATTCTGCTAATGAAATCTGCCTGTATACAGACGAAGCGACCGGTTTTTATACACCTTACTGGAAGCAGCTGGCAGAAACTAAAATCGTAAATGGAGTTGAAACGGTAGATATCGAGGGTGCTGAACTCTTCAATATGAGACAGACGATTTCTACCGATACCAATACGGATATCGGGGCGCTGAAGTCCATGATGTTCGCAAGAGGAGACAGGCGTGCGACCTTTAAGGATTTAGAGGATGCAGAGGCTTATGACAGAGACATTTCCCAGTCTATCATCATGAACGTGCAGGCTGAGTTTGACAGATTGATGCACGATGTGGCAACGGGAATCAACAAGATACTGAAGGAAGCCGCCGAAGCAGCAACAGCAAAGAATCCGGATTCTACCTACATGAGGGATGAAAATGGCAATCCATTTACCATATTCAATACGCAGACAGGGGAGACGGACGAGGATGCCTTTACCGTAGAGAATATGATTATCAATGGGGAAGTGAAACAGGCGCCTTCACTGCTGGGCTTTAAAAAGGACGACGGCCAGATTGACCAGGAAACGGCAGATGCGCTCAAAGATCTTTTTATGGAAGAGACGCATACGCTGAATCCGAATGTAAAGACCACAACGAATTATATTAATTTTTATAATAACTTAGTTTCCCAAGTGGCAACCACGGGTGATGTCTTATACGGCATCAGTGAAAATCAACAGATTACTGTGGATAATACAGCTGCCGCAAGAGAGCAGGTTCTGGGGGTTTCCTCAGATGAAGAAATGAGCAATATGATTATGTTCCAGAATGCCTATAACGCAGCCAGCCGTTACATCAATGTAATCAGCGAACTGATGGAACACGTTATCAATACATTAGGAAGCTGAGAAAGGAAGTGAAGTAGATGCCATCACAATTTTTTGGATTATATATAGCAGGTTCGGGGCTTCGTGCCTCCAACGCGGCTTTGAATACAACAGCAAATAATATCTCCAATTCACAGACCATAGGATATAGCCGGCAGCAGGTGACCCAGCAGGCGAATCTTGCATTAAGGACCTTTACCACCTATGGATGTGCAGGAGCCGGTGTGGACACCATTGCCATCGAGCGTGTCAGAGATACTTTTTATGACATGCGATACTGGGATAATCAGAGTAAATACGGTGAATTTTCGGTAAAACAGTATTATATGAAAACACTGGAAGATTATCTGGATGATGACAGTACCAGTGGATTTAAGAGTATATTTAATCAATTCAGCGCAGCGCTGCAGTCTGTCACAACAAATTCCAGCAGTGAGGCTTCCAAGAAGCAGTTCATAGCATCAGCCAAAGCGCTTACAGACTATTTTAATAATATGTATGGAAATCTGCAGGAACTGCAGAAGGATATCAATCTGGAAATCAAGCAGAGTGTGGATCAGATTAATTCTATTTCACAGAAAATCGCGACCTTAAATAAGCAGATTAATGTGGTTGAACTTTCTGGTGCATCGGCTAATGAGCTGCGTGACCAGAGAGACCTTCTGATTGATGAATTGTCAGAATATGTGGATGTTGAGGTTGAGGAAATGCCTATCGTGGATGTATATCATCCAGAGAGAGAAACCGGGGGGCATCGGTATCTGGTGCGTATTGCAGGAGGACAGCCGCTGGTAGATGGAAATTCCTATAATACATTGTCTTATGTTGCGCGGACCGAAGGTGAAAAACTGAATCAGAGCGATGCCGATGGCATGTACCGCATTATGTGGGCAAACGGAAATGAATTCAACCTGCAAAATGCCGCTATGGGCGGAAAGCTGAAAGGACTTGCGCAGCTTCGGGATGGTAATAATGGCGCTAACTTTAAGGGTGTGGTTGATTCTGTGGATACAGCCAATCATAAAGTATCGATTAAAGTGGATTCACAGTATTTGAAAGATATGAAGGGATGTACCTTATCTTCTACAGGCGGTGAAATCAACATTGGCAATACACTTTATTATTATACTGGCTGGGAGTTTGACGGAGTAGATACTTATACCTTTACATTAGACGACAACAGACTTCCTCAGATTGATGCTGGCAAGGTTGGAAAAGACGTCAAAGTTTCATCAGAAGTGAAATATCAGGGGATTCCATACTATATGGAGCAGATGAACGAATGGATTCGCGGTTTTGCAGAAGCTGTAAATAACATTTTTACACAAGGTGTAGACGCAAACGGCAATCAGGGGTGCATTTTCTTTACAGGATTTGACGGAACAGGAAAAGAATATACAGAAGATGATTTCGTGGCGGCAGGAACGCCAGGCGTGGCAGGGGCAAATGGCTATTATGAATTGACGGCAGGGAACTTTGCAATTAATTCAGCGCTCCTTGCGGATGCGAATCTTCTGGGAACCAGAAGCAGTGCGGATGTAGGCGTAGAGGAATGCGGGCAGATTAAAGAGTTGATTTCCATGCTGACCAGCAAAGATAAATTCAGCTTCAGGAATGGAACCGCAGGACAGATGCTGGAGATGCTTCTATCTGATATGGCATTAAATGCAAGCAATGCGAACACTTTCTACAATACTTATAACGGGCTTAGGAATAGCATTGACAATCAGAGAAGTTCAATTTCTGGTGTGGATGAAGATGAGGAAGCAGTGAGTCTTGTAAAATTCCAGAACTCCTACACTTTAGCATCTAAGATGATACAGACACTGACGGAAGTTTATGACCAGCTGATTTTGCGTACCGGCGTTTAAGGAGGACAACAGGCATGAGAATGACCAATAAAATTATGCAGAATAATTCCCTGTATAATATCAATAATAATAAAATACTACAAAATAAACTGAGCACCATGATGTCAACCGAAAAGAAGATTACCAGACCTTCTGATGATCCCATTATTGCAATCCGTGCATTGCGTCTTAGAACCAGCGTTACAGAACTGACTCAGTTTTACGAAAAAAATGCGCCGGATGCAGATAGCTGGCTGGATGTTACCGGTAAGTCTCTGATTACTATAACAGAAGTTTTCAATGATATGATTACGCAGGCGAATAAGGGCGCCAATAAGGACTTAGGACCTGAAGATTTGGAAATCATTTTAGAACAGCTTGAGTCGCTTAAGAATGAATATTATTCCACTGGAAATGTGGATTATGCCGGCAGATACATTTTTACAGGATACAGAACAGACACTACCATGTCCTTTACCAAAGAGGTAGAGGAACAGCCGGATGGATACCCCAGCTATCAGATTACAGAACAAAATACAATCAAAGATTTTGACACCGTTAATGTTACGGATATAGGCGATCTGGAAGGGCTTAATAAAAGTAATTATCAGGATGCAAATTACGGCAATGTTGTAGAACAAGACATACACAATGCCGACGTTCACAGGCTGCGTCTTTCTTATGACAATTTAGTCGGTCAGAAGGACTTAACATCTGATTTGGTGATTGATGTGGCTGGGACGCAAAAGCAGGTAAAGACGGTTCCCTTGTCTGAAGATCCTTATCTGAAGGTCATGAATGGTGCGGAGGATATTGTGTTTATCCCTGAAACCGGAGAGGTTCTTTTCAGCGATAAAGCTTATGAACAGCTTGAGAATGAGATAAGGGCAGCAGGGGGAACAGATACAGAAATTAAGTTTACTTACACCAAAAACCAGTGGAAGGACGGAGACCTTCGCCCTGAGCATTATTTTGCATGTACGTCGACTACTTTAAATGATGACAATACAGAAAAGAAAATTAATTACAATCAGGAATATCTGCTCAACCAGGGAAAACGTCAGACGATTGAATATGACGTGGGCTACAATCAGAAGATACAGGTCAACACCACTGCTGATGAGGTGTTCAGCCACAATATGGACAGGGATATTGATGACTTAAAGCTTGCGCTTGCGGATTTAAAGGCGATGGATGCCACTGTCAAAGATATGGATGCGGTTCTTGACAATCTGGAGGAAGGTACGCCGGAGTACAAGGATGTTAAGAAAAAATATGATGCAGCAAATAAAGCCTACAGCTACCTGCGTGAAAAAGTTCACAAATTGTTTGAGGGAACGATTACTAAGGTACAGGGGTATTTGGATGATACCAACGTTGCGATTACGGACAATGGAACCAGGAGCCAGCGTCTTTCCCTGATTAGCAATCGTCTTATGGATCAGAGGACAACTTTTAGGACGCTGCAGTCAGAAAACGAAGATGCAGATATTGCGGAAGTGGCTGTTCAGCTCACCAGCACTGAGCTTACCTATAATGCGGCTCTGATGGCGACCGGAAAGATTATGCAGACTTCCCTGATGAACTACATTTAATATAGGCGTGGTATTACGCGGATAGGAGCGGATTATGAAAATTAGTACAAAAGCATTTGGGGAAATTGAAATAGCAGATGATAAGGTTATTCATTTTCCAGCAGGAATCATCGGTTTTCCGGAGCTTGTAGATTTTGCGCTTATACATGATGAAGATAAAGGAATCGGTGCGATTCACTGGCTGCAGTCAGTGCAGGAACCTGCGTTTGCGATGCCTGTCATGGATCCGCTTTTGGTGAGGGAGGATTACAATCCGGAGGTGGATGATGAATTGCTCAAACCACTTGGTAAGTTGGATCCTGCAGAAACGTTGGTGATGGTTACAGTGACTGTGCCCAGTGACCTTACAAAGATGAGTGTCAATTTGAGGGGACCAATCATCATTAATGCGATAGAAAAGAAGGCATGTCAGGTAATCATAGAAGGGGAAGGGTATCAAGTCAAATTCCCTATTTATGATATTTTAAATGCAAGGAAAGCGGGTGAATAAATGTTAGCTTTATCCAGAAAGAAAAACGAAGCCCTTATCATTAACAACAATATAGAGATTACAGTGCTTGAAATCAAGGGGGAGCAGGTAAAGCTGGGCATCAGCGCACCGAAGGAGGTTCCAATCTATCGGAAAGAAGTTTATGTACAGATTCAGGAGGCAAATGAAGAGGCGGTCAGCATGGACGGACTGGAGGCTTTAAAGAATCTGCTCGGATAAGAGAAAATAGTAGAGAGAGTACCTGTTTTAAACAAATGCAGGTACTCTTTTTTTGTAAAAAATCAGGATTTAACTATAAATTTTTTCAATCATTTTCCGATATATACTTAAGAAGACAGGAAAGCTCTATAGTTTTGCAAATTTATATCACACGGAGGTGATTACAATGGCAGTAGAACCATTAAGCAGTGCTATGACATATCAGGCACAGAACACTCAGCAGGCAAAGCCTGTGGCGAAACAAACGGTAGAGAACATGGATGTTGCTACACAGGAACTTAACAATGTTTATGATGCGACGACTGTAAAGGTTGCAGAAGCTGGACGGAAAGAAGGGCAGCAGAACAGCCAGAGTAATTCCGAAAATAGCGCTACAAGAGAACAACAGCAGGCTACCACGGAACAAATCAAGAAAGCAGTTGAAAATCTGAACAAGAATATGTCTCATTCTGAGGCTGTTTTTGGAATCCATGAAGCTACCAACCGCGTTATGATCAAGATCGTTGACAAGGAATCTAAGGAAGTCATCAAGGAACTTCCGCCGGAAAAGACCCTTGACATGATCGCAAAGGCGTGGGAACTTGCCGGGCTGCTTGTGGATGAAAGAAGATAGGGGGTATCGATATGGCGATGCGTGTAACCGGAATGATGTCCGGAATGGATACAGAAAGTATCATTCAACAGCTTGTGGCTGCAAGACAGACCAAAGTTGATGCTTTAAAAAAGAAACAGACCCAGCATGGTTGGAAACAGGAAGCTTGGAAAGATTTGAATGCAAAGATTTATAAGTTGTACAATGGATCGCTGAATAATCTTCAGTATGCATCTTCCTTTGTAAAAAAGACGACTACTGTCTCCAATAGTAATCTGGTCAGTGTAATTACAAAGGATACAGCGATGGACAGTGTCCAGAATCTTAAGATCAATCGGATTGCCAAGGCTGGTTATCTTACTGGCGGCGTAATTAAGGGAGCCGACGGGAAAAAATTAAGCGGCAGCAGTAAAGTTGCCGAAAGTCTTGGAATAGATGCAGGCAGTACCTTTGAGGTAAGCACAAACGGTAAAAAAACAGAGATTACGATTGATGAAAATACCACCATTAATTCTTTGGTAAATCAGCTGAAAGCAGCAGGCGTCAGCGCTAATTTTGATGCTGGTCAGCAGCGTTTTTATATTGGTGCAAATGCACTTGGAGAGGATTCGGACTTTACAATTATCGGTTCCAATTCTGAAGGCACGAATGCTTTAGATAAGCTGGGCATTTTGGTTTATGATGATAAAGCAAAAGAAGCATATAAAGCGTATGCAACAATGTCGGCTGCCGACATAGCAAGTTTGAAACAATCCAGAGTTGATGCGCGCGCAGCAGCGCTGGTTGCTGAGAGGGAAAGTCTTACCAAGGATAAAGATGAACTGGCTAAAAAGATGAAGGAATGCGCAGAAGAATATAGCCAGGCGTATGGTCAGGGTGGTACTTACGATCTTGAAGATGAAGGCAAAAGAACGGCACGCAAGACAGACCTTAAGAATCAGATTTCGGAATTAGAAGCAAAAACTGAATTGTCAGCAGAGGAACAGGCGACCTTAGATAAATGCAAGGCGGAGATGTCCTATATCGATGGGTACGAAGGTCTGCAGAAAGATGTCCAGGAAAAGGATACGAGGCTTTCTGAAATCGCAAAGTATGTAGATAACGACGGAAAGGCAACGTCTTCTCTGGAAGCTGAAATTGGCGCGCAGGTAGATGCGAAGATTGCTGAGGCAGCAAGGATTTATAATGATTACAGCAATTTAGAAGGCAAAGGCAGCGCAAGCGATAAGCAGGTAGGTCAAAATGCTGAAATAGAATTGAATGGTGTAAAGTATTATGCAGACAGTAACACGTTTGAAATAAACGGGCTTACCATCACCTGCAACGGAACAACAGCAGAAAACGAAATGATTACGCTGAGCACCAAGAATGATACTAGCGGTATCTACGACATGATTAAGAGCTTCATCAAGGAGTATAGTGCGCTCATTAATGAGATGGATAAATTGTACAATGCAGAAACCGCGAAAGGCTACGAGCCGCTTACGGATGACGAAAAAGCGGCAATGTCGGAAGCTGAAGTAGAAAAGTGGGAAGCAAAGATTAAAGACAGTCTGTTGAGAAGAGACGGCACTTTAAATTCAGTATCCAGCGCAATGAAGGAAATCATGATGTCAGGCTTTGAAGTAAACGGGAAGAAGATGTACCTGTATGATTTCGGTATTGAAACTATGGGTTATTTCAATGCGGCTGATAATGAAAAGAATGCATATCACATTTATGGTGATGAAGACGATGAAGCATTTAAGAATGAAACAAACAAGCTGATGGCAATGATTAACTCAGATCCTGATGCGGTTGTCGGTTTCTTTACCGAGCTGTCCAAGAAATTGTACGGCAAGATGTTTGACATGATGAAGGGTACAGAGTTCAGTAGTGTCTATAAGGTATATGACGACAAGAAGATGAAGGAAGAGTATGATGATTATACCGTTAAAATTGCTGAGGCAGAAAAGAAACTGCAGGATTATGAAGACAAATGGTATAAGAAATTTGCTGCTATGGAAACAGCGATGGCTAAAATGCAGTCTAATGCCAGCGCGGTAACAGCTTTATTAGGAGGCTCATGACATGCCCTTACCCAATGCTTATGCACAGTATAACAACAGTAAAGTTTTAACGGCATCCCCAGCAGAATTGACGTTGATGCTGTATGAAGGAGCAATCAAATTCTGTAATATTGCAATTACTGCAATTGAAGAGAAGGATATTCCCAAGGCACATAATAACATTGTCAAAGTGCAAAAAATTATTGATCATTTAAGAGCAACATTGGATATGAAATATCCTGTTGCCAAAGAATTTGACAATATCTATGAATATCTCATACATCGGCTGATAAGTGCCAATGTGAAAAAAGATGTTGAAATTTTAAATGAGATTCTGGAGCATCTGCGGTCTGTGCGTGATACTTGGAAAGAAGTCATGCGCATCAGCAGAGAAAAGGGGACCGTATGATTGAAAATTGTCTGAGTATACTGGAGGATAGTCTGAAAAAGAAGATAGAAGTGCTTAAGCGTATCTATGCGGCAAATGAAATTCAGACGACGATTTTGAAAAAAGATCCGGTCGATTTGGAGGCATTTGACAAAATAGTAGATGAAAAGGATCTGTATATAGAGGAACTTACCAGCTTAGATGACGGATTTGAGACCTTGTATGAGAAAGTCAGACAGGAGCTGAATGGAAACAGATCAAAGTATGCAGAGCAGATTAAGCGTATGCAGGGGCTTATCACGGATATCACAGACAGAAGCGTTGCGGTTCAGGCGCAGGAAGCGCGCAATAAAGCATTGGTAGAAAATTGCTTTAAAATGGAACGCCAGAATTTGGGGCAGTCCAGAAAAAATTCCAAGGCGGCTTACGGGTATTATCAGAACATGAGCAATAAGAATGTTCCTCAGTCGCATTTCATGGACAAAAAAAAATAAAAAAATTTAAATTTAGGTGTAAAGTATTGGAGAAACCCTCCGATATAATATACAAGTAAAGCAAAACAATTGCTTACAAACATATGGCAGTCCCGCTTTTGGATGCGTACGAATCCGAAAGCAAGGCTGCACAACAAATTAGTAAACGTACGCAGGGAAGCGGCGTTAAATTCAAGGAGGAATATATTATGGTAGTACAACACAATCTTACAGCAATGAACTCTAACAGAATGTTAGGAATCACAACTAGCACACAGGCTAAGTCAACAGAGAAGTTATCATCTGGTTACAAGATTAACCGTGCAGCTGATGATGCAGCAGGCTTATCCATCAGTGAAAAGATGAGAAGACAGATCAGAGGTCTTACACAGGCTGTTTCCAATGCACAGGATGGTATTTCAGCAGTACAGACAGCTGAAGGTGCACTCGGTGAAGTGCATGACATGTTACAGCGTATGAATGAACTTGCTATCAAGGCTGGTAATGAAACATTACAGTCTGTAGATAGAAAGTACATCCAGCAGGAACTTGATCAGCTGAAATCTGAAATTGACAGAGTTCAGACAACAACTACATTCAATGAGCAGAAACTGTTGAATGGTGATTTCTCTGCTGGTAAAGCTCTTCAGGTTGGTTCTGAAGTTGATGCTGACAACAGAATCAAAGTTACAATCTTGAAGATGGATTGGGATACAATTTCAAATTCTGCTACTAAGATGCCTGGTTCAACTACTGGTAATGGAAAAGGCGATAAGACATTACAGGTATTTAAAGAAGGCGAAGATGCTACTAAGGTAGAAGCAAACATCAAAGCTACTGTTTCCAGTATCAAGACAGCTATCCAGAATGTATCTGAGCAGAGATCCAGACTTGGTGCTACACAGAACAGACTTGAGCACACAGTAAACAACCTGAACAACGTTGTAGAGAATACTACATCTGCTGAATCTGCTATCCGTGATACAGATATGGCTACTGAAATGGTTAAGTACTCCAACAACCAGATTCTTGCTCAGGCAGGTCAGGCTATGTTGGCTCAGGCTAACCAGGCTAACCAGGGTGTATTATCCTTACTTGGCTAATCAGTGAGAGTATAAACATTGCAGTAAACTACCAAAAGGGAATGGATAAAATCCATTCCCTTTTTAACACGAAAACTATTTAGAAATATTATGTAAGCCCTGACAATCTTTTTAATGCAGGTTCAAAATCGCCACATCTTTTATAAAATTCGGAAGCAGCGGTCATATTTCCCATTTGTTCATTGATTAATCCCATGTAATACCAGCTTAAAAAGGTATTCGTTCCTTCAGCATATGGGTTATCCATAGAGGTAGCCTTTATAAATTCTGACATTGCCTTTATGGGTTGTCCTGACATATAATAGATTCTTCCCATCAAAAATACAAAATCCGGGTTTTTGGCAAATACTTCATAAATCTGTTCAAACTGAAGCGCTTCTTCAATCTTTCCTAGGTGAAGAAGACAATTGCCGTATGCCTGGATTGTAAGCCTAAGGTATTCCAGATCTGGATTTAAATCATAAGTGAGAACTTTGGAATAGTATTTGGCGGCGGATCCATAATCATCTAGGCAGTAATATTCTTGTCCAATTTGAAAGTATAGATAAGGGTCATCGGGGTGTTTTTCAAGTTCTTTTTCCAGCAATGTCATATTTCGGATCCGTTTTGCTTCCAGTTCTTCTGCAGTACCCACATAACCAGAGTGAAGGACTGTGAGTGGAATTTCAAAGGCATAAGGTGTCTGGGACGTAGAAGGAGTTAGCTGTTCGTGAATGGGCGCTTCGTAATGATAATAGCGGCGGTTAAAAAATCGTTCCACCATATCGATGTAGATTCTTTGCTGATTGTCGTTAGGAGTAAGATTTTTCCTTTTTAGTCGTCCGACATAAGCAGGATACTCTCTGGCAAGACACATAAATTCCTCTGGATTGCTTTCTTCTGCCCATTCATCACAGTCCAATACGAGAATCCAGTCATAGGATGCTTTGGAAATGGAAAAGTTGCGTGCAGCGCTGAAGTCGTTGATCCATTTGAAATCAAATACTTTGGCGCCATATTTTTGGGCTACATCCTTTGTACGGTCAGTTGAACCAGTATCCACCACAATAATTTCGCAGTTAAAATGCTGAATGCTTGCAAGACAGCGTTCAATATTTGCTTCTTCATTTTTGGCAATCATGCAAATTGAAAATGGTTTCATGTGTTTTCTTCTCCTTATAAATAAGATTCCATCTCTTTAATTCGGTGCACAAAGCTATGCTCCCGGGCAATTTTGTCGTGAGCAGAAGCAGCCATCTGTATGCGTTCCTGCTCATTCTGAAGGTAATAATGGAGCTTATCAAGCAGGTCTTTTTGGCTGTCATAAAAGGCAAAATCATCTCCCGGAATAAATAAATCAAAAAAGTCTGTCTGATAGTTGCTTAATAAAAAGCCTCCCGCACCCATAATATCAAAGGCGCGCAGCGGGATACCGCTTTTAATGCTTCTAAGGGACATGTTAAGATTAATCTTAGAATTTTTATAAACATAGGGCGCCACCTCATAGGGGTCCATAGGATCATGTAAAATAGCATTGGGATGTTTAAAGTTTTGATCGGGGGTGTAGATATCAATGGGATATCTGTCTGCAATGGCGTGGAGAAGCTCTGTTCGTTCAATGGAAGTAATCTTGCGGTTTACATAATATTGTGAGTAAATATACTCATTGGATTCCACGCCGTCATCATTTGTCATGGATGGGCAGACAGCCATCATATCCTCCATAATCTCTGGGGTCATCGTTTCCTGTACAAAATTGTAACCATAAACATTTTTCTGAGCAGCCATGACACCATCTAAGTAACCTTTAGCAAATGGGGATAAATTATCAAAATGATGGAAAAATCCACTTTTATAACTTTCGGTATAGAGTGCGCCCACAAAAGAGATATCTGTTTTATTCATATGTGAGGATTTTGAAAAGGCATCAAAGTTATTCATCCCATCCAGCCGTTTTGTATTGGCGGCAAGAGGAAGATAGTGGACGGTCTGAATGCCGTTTTTAATAAATTCATATGCAAGATCTTTATCAAAGATAAAAATGTGATTACAGGGAGAAATTGTGGTATATGAATATAGAGTGATATACGGACTGTCATAAACCCAGCACACGTAAGGGATTCCCTCGGCGCTGCAAACTTTGGAAATCACAGGATAATAGTTAAAAGAAAAAACATAATCAGGTATATGCTTATGGATTTCCTGCGTTAATGAAGCCTCATATGCAGGATCAAAACGAAAGCTTTCAGGGAAAAAAGGGAAGGAGACGACTTCGTGACCAATTTCCCGATAAGCATCTTTTAAGTCATCTATACAAAAACAGTTCCATTCTAAGAAAAGGATTTTCATCTGTGTTTTACCTTTCTATCGTTTTTAGATTCATGTTTGAAGCAGAGAAAGACGCTGTTTTGCCGGTGCATAATTTCCGCACTTTGCATAATATTTCATAGCATTTTCTTTCTTACCGATACATTCATATATTACACCAATATTATAATTAGGCATATAACTGTTGATGCCTGCCGTTTTCCCGTTCTTCATAGAGACAGCCTTTTGAAATTCAGTGATTGCCTGGTCAAAGAGAGCATTGTGCATATAAATGAGCCCCATGAGAAACACAAAATCGGTTTGAAAGGAAAAGAGTTCATATACATTGGCAAGACCCAGAGCAGCATCATATTCTTTGGCTTCCAACAGGCAGTAGCCATAAGATTCAACCATTTCCTGAACATAGGCAAGAGCCGGATCAATGTCAAAGGAAAGTCCGGCGTCAAAGTATTGGCATGCAGCAGGATAATCTTTTAAGATTTGATAACACTTTCCCGTTTGAAATAGCAGATAGGGGTCGTCTGGGGCATCTTTAAGTGCGAGAAGCAAAAGGTCTAGATTTCGGCTTGCCTTTGCTGTAAGGGCGTCCTCTTCCTCATAGCCGTGATGATAAAGGGAAATATCGACTGGACAGTAAACCGGCGCTGATTCAATTATGGGAAAGACTTGTTCATGAATGATGCCGCAATAATGGTTATATTTCCTGTTGAATAAGCGTGCTACCTGTTCCGTCATTGTAGAAGTCTGACCGGATAGTAAATTGCAGGGATTAAGCCGTGTAATGGTGCCGATTTCCTTTCGGTGGGAGTTTATAAAGGAGATTAACGCAGAAATATTTATGTCTTTTAAATACTCATCAAAATCGACTACCAAGATCCAGTCGTGGGAAGCCTTAGAAATAGAAAAATTTCTGGCAGCGCTAAAATCATTTGTCCATTCAAAATGATAAAGCTGATCTGTATATTGGGAAATAAGACTCATCGATTGATCGGCTGAGCCAGTGTCAGCAATTACAAGCTCAAAACCCAGCTTTTTTAAAGGCGCAAGACAATTATGAACATTGGATTCCTCATTTTTGGCAATCATACAGACAGATATAGGAAGCATAAGTTATTCTCCAGTTTTCTTTAAATATAGGTTAATGCCAAGTTAACTGCAGCGTCAACGTGCAGATTCATCAAAGAAAAAATAATCCAATCGGTCGTTTAAGAGCATAGCAAGATAGCCAAATGCACTTCGGTTAATGACCATAATTCGGCACATACTCATAAGCTGCAGATCAATAAAATTCTTACCCTGTGTATTGCCCTCAATATACGTTACACTTTGAGGAAGCGTAAGCCCAAGTACATTGTCATTTTGCCTGCACCAGGGGATATCATCTGAGAACACATAAAAAGCAGCATCTGGGTGATGAAGCAATATTTCTTTTATCTTTTGTAAATAGTAGTCGGCGGATGAAGCCCAGCCAAATTGGGCATAGTCACCACGCCGGATGTGAACAGCGACCGATTTAGAATTCAAAATTTGATTCGCGTAAAAGCGGTTTTGCTCATCTATAATAGGAGGAAAAGAAAGTTCTTTCTTTAATATGGACTGGCAGTTCCTAAACCAGTCAGGATGTTGCCAATAACCATGGTAATAAACAAATTCATTATTTGCTTTTAAGATTTCAGGAATAAAAGTGTTGCCTGGGATGCGGTATATTTGCCCGTCAAAAGGGTTATGTTCATGATAATTTTCAAATTCCGTGATCATAATAATGTCAAAGCCAAGGTTTTTGAAAGACTGGGGAATACTGCCGCCATTTCTTTTTTCTTCAAGCAACTGATTCCAGATATCGGAATCAAAGTATTGACTCAGAAGATTTGGTTTTAAACGAAAAATATGTTCTAACTCGTAACCATTATGTACCTGATTTATAAAGAAAAAAGAATCATCAAGGTACCAGATGTCCTGCTCGGGGAAAGAGAGCTGTGCATACCTGACAAAAATATATTGAAATATCTGATTGGCGAGACCGCCGTTTAGGTACTGGATCTTCATAATTCTACCTTTCTGTTTTTGATGTAAAGCATGTGTTAAAAAATATTATAACATGTAAAAGATTGTATTAAAAGAAATTTAGAGTTTATAAAGGTTCTGTTTTTTGAAAAATATACATGACAAACAAATATCTCCATGCTATACTTTTGTTAAATCTATATTTTGAAAATTCATGATATCGGAGAGGAAGGAAGCATGATAAGCCGGATTTTGATTTACCATTGGGGTGCATTGGGCGATGGTGCCTTGGTGGAATGTATGCGCAGCATAGGAAAGGAGTGCATCCTGTTTTCCGAAAAGATAGAGGATTATCATGCAGATGGCAAATTTGCCAAAGAACTGTTGTCGGTCATCCATGCGCAGGGCGTGGAGGCTGTTTTCAGTTATGATTATTTTCCGTTACTTTCCATGCTTTGTGATATGAACCATATCCCATATGTATCATGGATTTACGATTGCCCAATGAATACCCTGATGTCGGGAACGCTTGGAAATGATTGGAACTACATCTTTTGCTTCGACGCATGGTACACGGAACGGTTGTGTGAACTTGGTGCGAAGCACATTTATCATCTTCCCTTAGCGGTAGAGGAAAATGTTTTCGATACGGTTTTAAAGAAAGAGCGTGAAACGCCGGGGCTTAGCGAAAAATATAAGAGTGATATTTCTTTTGTGGGAAATATGTACAATGGAGAAAAGAATCGTCTGAGAAGAGTGGAATTTACAGAATATACGCGCGGATATGTGGAAGGGCTGATCAAGTCACAGATGCTCATTTATGGTTATAATTTACTTGCTGATTCGCTCCATCCGCAGGTCATAGAAGAAATTGTTGAAAAATGTGAACTAAAGCTGAGCGATCATTATATCAGCCAATCGAAGCAGATGGCAGCCGATGCTGTTGGAATTGAGGTGACTGCAAGGGAAAGAGCGCAGGTAATCAGGACGCTTAGCGACAGGTATTCCCTGACCTTATACAGTAGTCATGCCGCAGAGGAGTCGGTTCGCGGTCAATATTTGTTGGAAAAGGGTTATGTGGATTACGAGAACGAGATGCCGTTCATTTTTCACAACAGTAAAATTAACCTTAATATTACGTCAAGGACAATTCAGTCGGGGATACCGAAGCGGGTACTGGATATTCTTGCCTGTGGCGGATTTTGCCTGACGAATTACCAGCCGGAAATAGCGGAATATTTTGAGGATGGTATTGATCTGGTGATGTATTCAGGGATGGCAGATCTGGTTGCGAAGGCAGATTATTATCTGAACCATGAAGAAGAGAGAATTGCGATTGCTGAACATGGCAACAGGAAGGTCAGAGAGGAATTTGACCTCAAAAAGAGGGTTGCGGGGATGTGGGAAGCGGTAATTGAATCCTGCAAGTGAAAATTTCCCCATCTTTTTATGTTTTTATCAGTACTTCCATATATGGGACCAATAGAAATGTATAATAAGGTATAATAATACCATATTTGGGAGGACAAAAGATGAAAGCACAAGACATGTTAGTGGAACGAATCAACAATTTATGTAAGGAAAAGAGAATGACGTATTATGCTTTGTCATATGCGTCGGCGGTGCCGATTACGACGCTGATCCATATCGTGGACAAATCGACGGTGAATCCGGGAGTGCTTACGATAGGAAAGTTGTGTGACGGATTCGGCATTACGCTGAAGGAATTTTTCGATTCTTCTGAGTTTGAAAGTTTGGAAAATTTTGACATGTGAAAAGTATTTATGTGGTTTATGGTAAATAGTACTTTAGTACATGTTAATACAAAGTTTATATTTTTTTAAGTGACTAGATTTTGAGGGTGTGCTATACTTACCATATGTGAAAATAAGTGGCGATGAATGTCATGGTAAGGAGGGTATGTAATGACAAAAGCAGAAATTTTGAAACAAGAGATACTGAAACAGTATAAGAGTGTAAGGCAGTTTGCTATTGATATGGAAATTCCCTATAGTACGCTGGTGACAGCACTAGATAGAGGGATTGAAGGAATGGCATACGGTACAGTGATTCGTATGTGCGATAGATTGAGTCTGAATCCTGTAGACTTTTCAACTCTTGAAAAAGGCGAAGTGCTTGGCGAAAAGATTCTGGAGAACAGAGTTATGCAATATTATATCCAGCTGAACAAGAAAGGACGTAAGAGGATCCTCGAGATGATGGAAGATTATGTTCAGCTTGAAAAGTATAGAGAAATGTAATCAGCATGAATGAACATTTTGACTATTTAGTTGTGGGAGCCGGGCTTTTTGGCTCGGTATTTTCACATGAAATGAAAAGAAATGGAAAGACCTGTATCGTAATTGATAAACGGGATCATGTTGCAGGAAATATTTATACCAGTGTAAAACGGGGAATTTCTGTCCACGAATATGGCGCACATATTTTTCATACTTCCAATCGCGCGATATGGGATTACATGAACGAATTTGCAGAATTTAATCATTTTGTGAATTCGCCTATGGCAGTTTTTAGGGATGAGATTTACAATCTTCCTTTTAATATGAACACATTCTGCAGACTCTGGAGCGTTAAGACGCCAGAGGAAGCAAAGGCAGTCATACGAGAGCAGATTGCCCAGCTGGCAATAGGTGAACCGCAAAATCTGGAAGAACAGGCGTTGTCGTTAGTTGGACGTGATGTCTACGAAAAGCTCATTAAGGGATATACGGAAAAGCAGTGGGGAAGGGAGTGCAGGGCGCTTCCAGCGTTCATTATCAAGCGTGTACCGCTGCGGTTTACTTACGACAACAACTATTTTACAGACAGATACCAGGGAATCCCGGTAGGCGGTTACACAGCAATTATTGAAAAGATGCTGGATGGAACGCCGGTCTGGTTGAACACAGAATATCGTGATTTTGTCGAAAGACAGAATGAGGCAGCTAGACGCGGAGAGGAGTTTATCTCCTATGACAAGGTATTGTATACCGGCATGATAGATGAGTACTTTGATTTCTGTGCAGGTAATCTGGAGTACCGTTCCTTGCGGTTTGAAAAGGAAGACATGCCGGATATTGAGAACTATCAGGGCAATGCCGTGATTAATTATACAGAAAGAGAAATTCCTTACACCAGAATTATTGAGCACAAGCATTTTGAGTTTGGAAAGGGAGAAGGAACGGTCATTACGAGAGAATATCCTGCCAAGTGGTCAGTGGGCGATGAGCCCTATTATCCAGTTAATGACGAACGAAACAATCAGCTTTTCGCAAAGTATCAGAAGATGGCACAGAAAGAAAAGCATGTGCTGTTCGGAGGAAGGTTAGGACAATATCGTTATTATGATATGGATAAGGTAATTGAAGCTGCACTTGAAATGGCAAAAGAAGAAACACGCGCTGTGAAATGCACTTAAAAAATGGGGTGATTCATTTTAAATGAATCACCCTTTATTGTTACAATAAGCAGACTCGCGAAGCGCGTCAGCGTTTGTTACAATAAGCAGACTCGCGAAGCGCGTCAGCGTTTGTTAGCAATAGCTGTTAAAAAGCATACCGCTGTAATTGCTGGTCATATAGGGGGTAGCAAAATTATGACCAGGATTTTTGTAGGCTACAAGTCTCTTGTCTACATATTCCATAGGATTTAGAGAAACCTGATTGGTTTTTCGCAGGATGGAATTGGTAAAATCTCTGATTGTAGTAAATCGGGACCTGCTCTCATCGTTTAGGATGGAGTCCCTAAAGGTGTCGTCGTTGACTGCAAGCTGACCGCTTTTATCGAAAGAAAAGCCGATCTGTTCAAGGTCCGTCTGATAGTGGCGGGATATGTGCGACATTTCATTCATGAGCTTTTTGCTGCGCGGATGCGAATCAAGGTATTCAGCAGCAGCTTTGACGAAGGAATTGTAGCCATGAACCAAATTATTTACATTTTCAGTAAGAGAATCCAAATCTGTCTTCAGACCAATTTGGGTTGTCTCTCCCTCTACACTGCTGATGCCATTTAAGGTGATATCAAATACCTTGCCGATTGTAAAGTGATTAGCAGAAGCAGTGCGGGGTTCACCGTTCAAAAGGTATTTGGCATTAGAAGGCTGCCTTGACATAAAGTTAAGACCAAGGTAATCCACTGTGCCAGAAAGCTTGCTTGTGGTTTCATCGGAAACTTGGAATATGTAATCCCTGCCGGATTTGAGTCCGCTGGCTGTGGAAACGAGCCTTAGGGAGGAACGCCCCTTGTCGTCTTCAAATACATCGGCGTTTATTCCTATTTCAGCATTGGAGATCAATCGTGCAAGACGTTCCTGCAGATCACGGTTACTCTCTCCGCCGCGGACATTATACTGAAACTCATAGTTTAAGTCATTTATGGAAATATCAAAGGAATAAGCGCCCGGTGCAAGGTCTGCCTTTTCGTCAGCAGAAAGAAAGGTTCCTAAGTTAAGCTGATTGGAGGCCAAGGCAGTAACTTCTATATTAAAGGAAGGCGCAGCTCCGTTTATAGTGCTCCCGCCTATGTAGGATGCAGTAGCAATGTCTGGGTTGCTGGAATAGGCTGATTTTTTACCCAGCATTTCCGTTTCATCCAGTCCTCCTAAGGAGGCAATCGTATTGCGGAGCGCACGTGCATTTTCCTTAAGTCCTACAGCAAAAGCGCGTGATTCGTTACTGGAATCCAGAATATAGAGAGGGGATTCTTTGTTCAGTTTGACTATGGCATGATAGATGTTGCGTAGCTCGCTTTTCTTATGGGTATCATATTGCGTAGTCGTCTTAGGCGCATACGTAGTCAGATAATGATTATAAACTGTATGAAGTGATGTATTGTAAGTCATAAACTGCCCCTCCTTTCTTCCGTGAATTTTAAAACCGTCAAAACCGTTTGACGGGAAAACTTCTATTCTTTATACTAATAGTATATGCAACGCAAATAGGAAGCTTCCTAATATCAGGGCATAAAAACCTACTTTTATAATCTAATTTTATCACGAGAGAGTATGGAAAACAATAGTATTTTAAAAAATGCAGTTGACTGAATAAGCAGGATATGTTATAGTAATCAAACGAGATTAGATTAAGGTCTTTTTTTTATGCACAAAATCCGGTAAAAGATTGGAGGAATTATCATGCGTACAAGAATTACATTAGCATGTACAGAATGCAAGCAGCGTAACTACAACACTACAAAAGATAAGAAGACACATCCGGACAGGATGGAGACCAAGAAGTATTGTAGATTCTGCAAGACTCACACAATGCACAAAGAAACGAAATAGTTTTAAGAGGTCTGAAAGGAGTTAAAGATGGCAGAGTCCGCTAAGAATGGAAAGGCAGATAAAACAGCAAATAAGACGTCTGGTGGGACGGGCTTTTTCAAAGGTGTCAAAGCCGAATTTAAGAAAATTTCATGGCCGGACAAAGATTCACTTTTAAAGCAGTCTGTTGCGGTTGTTTGTATTTCGTTTGTAATGGGAATCGCGATTGCGGTATTGGATTTCTTAATGCAGTACGGCGTAGAATTCCTGACAAGTCTGTAGAGTGAGGGTAATCGTATGGCAGAAGCGAACTGGTATGTAGTACATACCTATTCCGGGTATGAAAATAAAGTAAAAGCCAATATAGAAAAGACAATCGAGAACAGGCATCTGGAAGATGAGATTCTTGAGGTTCGTGTGCCCCTGCAGGACGTGGTGGAATTAAAGAACGGCGCAAGGAAGACGGTCCAGAAGAAAATGTTCCCTGGATATGTTTTGATTAATATGGTCATGAATGACGACACATGGTATGTTGTCAGGAATACTAGAGGCGTGACGGGATTTGTAGGACCCGGAAGCAAGCCGGTTCCATTGACGGAAGCAGAGATGAAGCCTCTTGGAATCAAGACAGAAAATATTTCCGTAGATTTTGCAGAAGGCGATACTATTGCTGTAGTGGCGGGCGTCTGGAAGGATACCGTTGGTGTGGTGCAGAGAATGGATTTCGGCAAACAGACGGCAACGATTAATGTGGAACTGTTCGGCAGGGAGACGCCTGTGGAGATCAGTTTTGCGGAAGTGAGAAAAATGTCATAATAGACAGATATTTATTGCAGCTTTATGCTGCGTAAATATAAAGTAACTTTAAATGGGTCTGCGGTATGAATGCAGACTGTGGGAGCAGAGGAGACTCCGCGCCATACCACGATGCAAAGATATTTGCATTATAATAGGAGGTGCCACAATGGCAAAGAAAGTAGAAGGATACATTAAGTTACAGATCCCTGCTGGTAAAGCTACACCAGCGCCCCCAGTTGGTCCCGCACTTGGACAGCATGGGGTTAACATTGTTGAATTTACCAAACAGTTCAACGCAAGAACAGCAGATAAGGGTGATTTGATCATACCTGTTGTCATCACAGTATATGCAGACAGAAGTTTCAGTTTCGTTACGAAAACTCCCCCTGCTGCAGTACTTCTTAAGAAAGCTTGTAATTTGAAATCTGGTTCCGCAGTGCCTAACAAGACAAAGGTTGCAAGCATTTCCAAAGCAAAACTTCAGGAAATCGCAGAGATGAAGATGCCTGACTTAAATGCCGCAAGCTTAGAAGCTGCTATGAGCATGATTGCCGGTACAGCAAGAAGTATGGGAATTACAGTAGAGGACTAATCAGATATCCAAATAAAATTGTAGAGTGGGAGGCGATTGGGAATACCCACGCCGATTGAACCATAGGAGGAATAATAATGAAACGTGGAAAAAAATATGTAGAGGCTGCGAAACAGATTGACCGTGCAGTGGCATATGAGCCGGCAGAGGCAATCACACTGGTTAAAAAGACCGCAGTTGCAAAATTTGATGAAACAATTGAAGTGCATATCAGAACGGGCTGTGACGGACGTCATGCAGAGCAGCAGGTTCGTGGTGCAGTTGTGCTCCCGAATGGTACAGGTAAGACTGTTAAGGTACTTGTATTTGCAAAGGGCGATAAGGTGAATGAAGCAGAGGCAGCAGGCGCTGATTATGTTGGTGGAGATGAGTTGATTCCGAAGATTCAGAATGATGGATGGCTTGATTTCGACGTTGTTGTTGCCACACCGGATATGATGGGCGTTGTCGGACGTCTCGGTAAGGTTTTAGGTCCTAAAGGTTTGATGCCTAACCCGAAGGCTGGTACAGTTACCATGGATGTGACAAAGGCAATCAACGATATCAAGGCAGGTAAGATCGAGTACAGACTTGACAAATCCAATATCATTCATGTACCGATTGGAAAGGCTTCTTTTGAGGAAGCAAAACTTCAGGAAAACTTTTCTGCACTGATGGAAGCAATCGTTAAGGCAAAACCTTCGGCGCTGAAAGGTCAGTATTTGAGAAGCATTACACTTACTTCAACAATGGGACCTGGCGTAAAGGTCAGTGCTGCAAAATTCTAATCTGAACTGGATATAATAGGGACCGTTCCTTTTGGGGGAACGGTTCTGTTTGCATTATAAGTAAAATATGGTATTCTGTCAGTATGAAAAGAGAATTAAAGAAACAGAACTCAAAAGTTAATAAAAAGCGCTTTCGCCCAAGACAGGGCAGCGGACCAGCGGTAGCTTTCCTGCTAACATTTTGTGCGGTGGTATCAGTTGGAGTTGCTGGCATGTTGATTCTAAAGCTCTTTACATCGGGATGGGGGGATCAAAAGGCCTTTGGCTTCATGGATTTGGGAATATCTTCCGAAAGAATTCCTGAGGAACTGGAAGTGGAAGAGATAATACAACAATCTGATTCCCGGTATGGGGCAGAACTTTCAGACGATGAGTATCGGAAAAAGAATCGTATTTATGCGTGGGAGAGCAATTCAGAAGATACAGTGACCTTTGGTTTTGTGGGTGATTTCCTTCTGGATGATGAATATGCTATCATGGCAAGTTTGTTAAAGCGTGGAGCTGCAATTGAAAATGGAGTGTCTGAGTCTATGCTTACACAGATGCGGGAAGTGGATATTATGGTGGCAAACAATGAGTTTCCTTTTACAGACCGTGGAACACCTACTCCGGATAAGACCTTTACCTTCCGTGCGGATACGGGAACGGTATCGTATCTTCATGATATGGGTGTAGATGTGGCTGTGCTTGCCAATAATCATATCTATGATTTTGGTGAGGTTGGGCTTTTGGACACGTTGGATACGTTGGCGAATGCAGGGATACCGCAGGTGGGAGCAGGCAGAAATCTTGAGGAAGCGTCAGCGCCTCTTTATTTCATCGTAAATGATATGAAGATTGCGGTAGTGGCTGCAACTCAGATAGAAAGGTTGGATAATCCGGATACTAAGGGCGCTACGGAAAGCAGTGCAGGGGTGTTCCGGTGCTGGAATCCTGATAAGCTGTATGAAATTGTTGCTAAGGCAAAAGCGAATAGCGATTTTGTTATCGTTTATATTCATTGGGGAACAGAAAATCAGGCGGAGCCGGACTGGGCACAGCTCGAACAGGCGCCGCGCATTGCCCAGGCGGGGGCAGATTTGATTATAGGAGATCACTCTCACTGCCTGCAGGGCATTACTTACTGTGGGGACACGCCAGTGATTTATAGCTTGGGAAACTTTTGGTTTAATTCAAAGAGTTTAGATACTTGCTTGGTAAAAGTGACAATCGGACAGAATGGACTGGAGGCGTTTCAGTTCGTGCCAGCGATTCAGGCGGACTGCAAGGTGGATCTGGCATATGGGGAAGATAAAGAAAGGATTCTTGCCTATATGCGGGGGTTGTCGCCTGATGTGCGTATCGATGAAGATGGTTTTGTGAGCAAAAATTAAAAGATGCAGTTGACATGGAACACAGTATGTGGTATCTTAAAAAAGGTCGTTTGACCATGCCGAAGACAGTAGGTGCCCGGAATTGATTGATCAAATTAGGGCGTAAGCGTACCGCCTACCGAGGAGAAGAGTTATGTATGACAGATTCTGCCTTTCCGTCTTTGGAAAGGCTTTTTTAACTCCTATCGGCACCAAAATCTAACAGGAGGTAAAGAAAGTGGCAAAAGTTGAATTGAAACAGCCTATTGTTGAAGAGATTTCCGCCAGTATCAAAGATGCACAGTCCGTTGTTCTTGTTGATTATCGTGGACTTACGGTAGAACAGGATACGAACCTTCGTAAACAGCTTCGCGAAGCAGGTGTTACTTACAAGGTTTACAAGAACACAATGATGAACTTCGCATTTAAGGGAACAGACTGTGAAGGACTTACTCCATATCTGGAAGGTCCCAGTGCAATCGCAATCTCTACAACAGATGCAACAGCTCCCGCAAGAATCCTCTGCAAATTTGCAAAGGAAGCGCCCAAGCTGGAAGTTAAGGGCGGCATTGTTGAAGGTGCAACATATGATGCAAGCGGTATTGCAGAAATTGCGAAGGTTCCTTCTAGGGAAGAATTGCTTTCCAAACTGCTTGGAAGTATCCAGTCTCCGATTACCAACTTCGCTCGTGTCATGAACCAGCTGGCAGAAAAAGGCGGAGCAGGAGAATGCGAAGCGCCTGTAGAAGCACCGGTGGCTGAGGCAGCAGCAGAAGAGGCGCCTGCAGCAGAATAGTTTTAGAAACATTTAAATCAGAATCAACAATAATAAAATGGAGGAAATGAAAATGGCAAAGTTATCCACACAGGAATTAATTGACGCTATCAAAGAATTAACAGTATTAGAATTAAACGATCTTGTAAAAGCTTGTGAAGAAGAATTTGGCGTATCTGCAGCAGCAGGCGTTGTAGTTGCAGCAGCAGCTGGCGATGCAGGTGCAGCAGTAGAAGAAAAGACAGAGTTTGACGTAGAACTGACAGAAGTTGGTCCTAACAAGGTTAAGGTTATCAAGGTTGTACGTGAAGCTACAGGTCTTGGTCTGAAGGAAGCTAAGGATCTTGTAGATTCAGCTCCTAAGACATTGAAGGAAGGCGCATCTAAGGAAGAAGCTGATGATATCAAGGCTAAGCTGGAAGCTGAAGGCGCTAAGGTTACATTAAAGTAATCAAAGTACATTCTTTTAATCAAACAGGCGGGTTGTGCATTTTAAAATGCACAACCCGCTTTAAAATTCACTAATTATACAAATTTTTTAATTCTAATATTTTCCAAAACAAAAAAATGTTTCTTGACTCAATTTCTCATTTGTAGTAGAATGGATGGTGCACTATTGTGGTGTGGTATGCATTTTAGCAATGTTGTTGCTTCATCAAATCATAAAGAACGGGGTGAATAGTTAATGGAAAAGAACAGGATACGTCCAATTGCCGCAGGCAAGAGCATGCGTATGAGTTATTCACGACAGAAAGAGGTTCTGGAGATGCCGAACCTGATTGAGGTTCAGAAGGATTCCTACAAGTGGTTTCTGGAAGAAGGACTTAAGGAAGTATTTGATGATATTTCACCGATAGCAGACTACAGCGGTCATTTGAGCCTTGAGTTTGTGGACTTTGAGCTGTGCGAAGACGAGGTAAAATATTCCATCGAAAAATGCAAGGAGCGCGATGCGACATATGCAGCTCCCCTAAAGGTCAGGGTACGTCTCTACAACAAAGAGAAGGAAGAAATCAGCGAACATGAAATTTTTATGGGTGATCTTCCGCTTATGACAGAGACTGGTACATTCGTAATAAACGGCGCAGAACGTGTTATCGTAAGCCAGCTGGTACGTTCTCCGGGTATCTATTATGCAATCAGTCATGATAAGATCGGCAAGAGACTATTTTCCTCAACGGTCATTCCCAATCGAGGCGCGTGGCTTGAATATGAAACGGATTCTAATGATATTTTTTACGTGCGTGTCGACAGGACCAGAAAGGTTCCAATTACTGTTCTTATAAGAGCGCTTGGCGTAGGTACGAACGATGAAATCAGAGAGTTATTCGGAGATGAACCTAAGATTGAAGCCAGCTTTTCCAAAGACGTTTCTACGAATTATCAGGAAGGTCTTTTAGAGTTATACAAAAAAATCCGCCCCGGTGAACCGTTAAGCGTTGAAAGTGCAGAAAGCCTTATCAATGCCATGTTCTTCGACCCCAGAAGATATGATTTGGCGAAAGTAGGCAGATATAAATTCAATAAGAAACTTGCATTCAGAAACAGAATCAGGCATCATGTCCTCTCCGAGGATGTAGTGGATACCCTGACAGGGGAAGTGCTGGCGTCAGCAGGAACCAAGGTGAGCGCTGAACTTGCAGATCAGATTCAGAATGCAGCGATTCCTTATGTATACATCCAGACAGAAGAAAAGAATGTAAAGATTCTTTCTAATATGATGGTGGATCTCACCAGCTTTGTGGAGTGCAACCCCAAAGAACTGGGTATTACGGAGCATGTTTACTATCCCGTATTGGCGCAGATTATTGAGGAGTTTGGCGAGGACTCCGGGGCGCTTGCAGATGCCATTAAGAAGAATGTACATGAATTGATTCCTAAACATGTCACCAAGGAAGACATTCTTGCATCCATCAATTATAATATTCACCTGGAATATGGTATTGGAAACGACGACGATATTGACCATTTGGGCAACAGACGTATTCGTGCAGTAGGTGAGCTTTTGCAGAATCAGTATAGGATAGGTCTTTCCAGATTAGAGAGGGTGGTACGTGAGAGAATGACCACGCATGATGCAGAGGAAATTTCTCCCCAGGTGCTCATCAATATCAAGCCGGTGCAGGCGGCAGTGAAGGAATTTTTTGGTTCATCCCAGTTGTCCCAGTTTATGGATCAGAATAATCCGCTGGGTGAGCTGACTCATAAGAGACGTCTTTCTGCGTTAGGACCTGGCGGTCTTTCCAGAGATCGTGCCGGATTCGAGGTGCGTGACGTTCATTACTCTCATTATGGAAGAATGTGTCCTATTGAGACCCCTGAAGGACCCAACATCGGTCTAATCAACTCGCTCGCATCTTATGCAAGAATCAACGAGTATGGTTTTGTGGAAGCACCCTATCGTAAGATAGATAAAACAGATCCGTCGAATCCCAGGGTAACTGACGAAGTGGTTTATATGACGGCGGATGAAGAAGATAATTATCATGTGGCACAGGCAAATGAAGCGCTGGATGATCAGGGACATTTTGTGAGAAACACTGTTTCCGGTCGTTACAAGGAGGAGACTTCCGAGTATCCCAAGGCAATGTTTGATTATATGGATGTGTCACCTAAGATGGTATTCTCAGTGGCAACAGCGCTGATTCCTTTCCTTGAGAATGATGACGCCAACCGTGCGCTGATGGGATCCAATATGCAGCGTCAGGCAGTGCCGCTTCTTACTACGCAGGCGCCTGTTGTGGGAACTGGTATGGAACCTAAGGCAGCAGTGGACTCCGGTGTATGTGTGGTTGCTAAGAAGGCAGGCACAATAGAGTATGTATCCTCGAAGCTGATCAGGATGAGCTGCGACGACGGCGAAAAGATGGAATTCCGTTTGACAAAATTTTCCCGAAGCAATCAGTCCAACTGCTACAACCAGAAGCCCATCGTACTTAAGGGGGAGCATGTAGAAGCAGGACAGGTGATAGCAGACGGTCCTTCTACTTCTGAAGGCGAATTGGCACTAGGTAAGAACCCGCTAATCGGCTTTATGACATGGGAGGGGTACAATTACGAGGATGCGGTTCTTTTAAGTGAAAGACTGGTGCAGGAGGATGTATATACCTCCGTGCATATTGAAGAATATGAGGCAGAAGCAAGAGATACCAAATTAGGACCGGAAGAGATTACAAGAGACGTTCCTGGGGTTGGTGATGATGCGTTAAAGGATTTGGATGAGCGCGGTATCATCAGAATCGGCGCCGAGGTTCGTGCTGGAGATATCTTGGTAGGCAAGGTCACCCCTAAGGGAGAAACAGAACTGACGGCAGAAGAGAGACTCCTTCGTGCAATCTTTGGTGAAAAAGCAAGAGAAGTAAGGGATACTTCTCTTAAAGTGCCCCACGGCGAATATGGTATTATTGTGGATGCGAAGGTGTTTACAAGGGAAAACGGGGATGAACTTTCCCCCGGCGTAAACCAGGCGGTACGTATTTATATTGCACAGAAGAGAAAAATTTCTGTGGGCGATAAAATGGCAGGTCGTCATGGAAACAAGGGTGTTGTTTCCCGTGTGCTTCCGGTGGAAGATATGCCTTATCTGCCCAACGGAAGGCCCCTTGACATTGTGCTCAATCCTTTGGGCGTTCCTTCCCGTATGAACATTGGACAGGTATTGGAAATCCATTTGTCACTGGCAGCAAAGGCACTCGGCTTTAATGTGGCAACGCCTGTCTTTGACGGCGCAAACGAAGACGATATCATGGATACATTGGATCTTGCCAATGATTATGTAAATTTAAGCTGGGAAGCATTCGAGGCAAAGCACAAGGAAGAACTGCTCCCGGAAGTAATGGATTATCTATATGAAAATCGTAACCACAGAGAGCTCTGGAAGGGCGTTCCGATTTCCAGGGACGGTAAGGTAAGATTGCGTGACGGTAGGACAGGTGAGTACTTTGACAGTCCGGTAACGATTGGTCACATGCACTACTTAAAGCTCCATCATTTGGTTGACGATAAGATCCACGCACGCTCTACAGGTCCCTATTCTTTGGTTACACAGCAGCCTCTGGGCGGTAAGGCACAGTTTGGAGGACAGCGTTTTGGTGAGATGGAAGTGTGGGCGCTGGAAGCATATGGCGCATCTTATACCCTTCAGGAAATTCTAACGGTGAAGTCGGACGATGTGGTTGGTCGTGTGAAGACGTACGAAGCAATCATCAAAGGCGACAATATTCCTGAGCCCGGTATCCCTGAGTCCTTTAAGGTGTTGCTCAAAGAACTGCAGTCTCTTGGTCTTGATGTGCGTGTTCTGCGTGATGACAACACAGAAGTGGAAATTATGGAAACCATTGATTATGGGGATACGGATTATCGTTATGAAATTGAGGGAAGCGATAAGAATTACGATTACGAAAAGGAATCTCTCGGCTCCATGGGATATCAGCAGCAGGAATTTGACGAAGACAGCGGCGAGCTTGTGAGCGCTGATGAAGAGGATGATTTAGATGAGGAATTTGATGAGGAAGAGTTTGAAGAAGTGCTCTCTTCTGAGTCCTATGAGTGATAAAGCAGCCTGAAGCTGTGCCAAGATGTTGAAAGGAGCATGGATATAGCGATGTCAGAAACAAAGCAAGAAGCATATCAGCCGATGACATTTGATGCCATCAGAATTGGTTTAGCATCACCTGAGAAAATCAGAGAATGGTCAAGAGGCGAGGTTTTAAAGCCGGAGACCATTAATTACAGAACCTTGAAGCCGGAAAAAGACGGTCTGTTCTGTGAGAAGATTTTCGGACCTAGCAAGGATTGGGAATGTCACTGCGGTAAGTATAAGAAAATCAGATATAAAGGCGTTGTCTGTGACCGATGTGGAGTGGAAGTTACGAAAGCAAGCGTCCGCAGAGAGCGTATGGGACATATTGAACTTGCTGCTCCGGTATCCCATATCTGGTATTTTAAGGGGATTCCCAGCCGTATGGGTTTGATTTTAGATTTATCGCCCAGAATACTTGAAAAGGTATTGTATTTTGCATCTTATATCGTTCTAGATAAAGGAGATACGGATCTGGAGTATAAGCAGGTCTTATCAGAAAAAGAATATCAGGATGCAAGAGAAAGCTGGGGAAGTAGATTTCGTGTAGGCATGGGCGCTGAGGCAATCAAGGAATTGCTTCAGGCTATCGACCTTGAAACGGAAGCAGAAGAATTAAAGACTGGTCTTAAAGAATCAACCGGTCAAAAGAGAGCAAGGATTATCAAGAGACTGGAAGTGGTAGAAGCTTTCAGGGAGTCTGGAAATGAGCCTTCATGGATGATCATGGATGCGATTCCGGTAATCCCGCCCGATCTTCGTCCTATGGTTCAGCTGGACGGTGGGCGTTTTGCAACTTCCGACTTGAATGATTTGTATAGAAGAATCATTAACCGTAATAACCGTCTTAAAAGGCTTCTTGAGTTGGGGGCGCCTGATATTATCGTTCGCAACGAAAAGAGAATGCTTCAAGAAGCGGTGGACGCACTCATCGATAACGGCAGAAGGGGCAGACCGGTAACGGGACCTGGCAACAGAGCGCTTAAGTCCCTGTCTGACATGCTAAAGGGTAAATCCGGACGTTTCCGTCAGAACTTGCTGGGTAAGCGCGTGGACTATTCTGGACGTTCCGTTATTGTGGTAGGACCGGAACTTAAGATTTACCAATGCGGTCTTCCCAAGGAAATGGCGATTGAGTTATTTAAACCTTTTGTTATGAAGGAACTGGTAGCAAGAGGAATTTCACAGAATATTAAGAACGCAAAGAAGCTGGTAGAACGGCTCGACACCCAGGTGTGGGACGTTCTGGAGGAAGTCATCAGAGAGCATCCGGTTATGTTAAACCGTGCGCCTACTCTGCACAGACTTGGTATCCAGGCATTTGAGCCTATATTGGTAGAAGGTAAGGCTATTAAGCTGCATCCTCTTGTGTGTACCGCTTTTAATGCCGACTTCGATGGTGACCAGATGGCGGTGCATCTTCCCCTTTCAGTGGAAGCACAGGCGGAATGCCGATTCCTGCTTTTGTCACCTAATAACCTGCTTAAGCCTTCAGATGGCGGACCGGTTGCCGTTCCTTCACAGGATATGGTGCTTGGAATCTACTATCTGACACAGGAAAGACCTGGGGCAGTAGGAGAGGGAAGATTTTTCAAGAGCGTGAATGAAGCGATCCTTGCATACGAAAACGGTGCATGTACCCTTCATTCCAGAATCAAAGTCAGAATAACCAAAAAGAATACGGCAGGCGAAAAAGTATCTGGTATTGTAGAATCTACCTTGGGAAGATTCCTTTTCAACGAAATTCTTCCCCAAGACTTAGGTTATGTGGATAGAAGCAACCCCGAAAACTTACTGTTGCCGGAAGTGGATTTTCATGTGGGCAAAAAGCAGTTGAAGCAGATTCTTGAAAAGGTTATCAATACACACGGCGCTTCTGTGACCGCAGAAGTATTGGATTTGATTAAATCTACAGGTTACAAGTATTCAACGAGGGCGGCAATGACCGTTTCTATTTCAGATATGACGGTGCCCGCACAGAAGCAGGAAATGCTGGATGAGGCACAGGCAACGGTGGATAAGATTTCCCAGAACTTTAGGCGTGGTCTAATTACAGAGGAAGAAAGATACCGTGCAGTAGTCGAGACTTGGAATGAAACAGATAAAAAGCTGACGGATGTCCTGCTTGCAGGTCTGGATAAGTATAACAACATCTTTATGATGGCTGACTCCGGCGCCCGTGGTTCCAATCAGCAGATTAAGCAGCTTGCGGGAATGCGTGGGTTGATGGCGGATACAACGGGTAGAACCATCGAACTGCCCATCAAGTCGAACTTCCGTGAAGGTTTGGATGTATTGGAATATTTCATGTCAGCGCATGGAGCGCGTAAAGGTCTGTCTGATACCGCGCTGCGTACTGCTGACTCAGGATATTTGACAAGACGTATGGTTGACGTATCACAGGAATTGATTATCCGTGAAGTTGATTGTATGGAAGGGAAGGAAGAAATCCCAGGTATGTGGGTATCTGCTTTCATGGATGGCAAAGAGACGATTGAAGGCTTAAAAGACAGAATTACAGGAAGATATGCCTGTGAAGATATTATAGATAGAGACGGTAATCTCATCGTAAAGCATAACCATATGATTACGCCGAGCCGTGCGGCAAAGATTTTAAGCGTAGGCGTGGATGAAAAGGGCGAGCCCATCGAGAAGGTGAAAATCCGTACGATTCTAACCTGCCGTTCCCACATTGGTATCTGTGCAAAATGTTACGGCGCCAATATGGCAACGGGTGAAGCCGTTCAGGTAGGTGAAGCAGTCGGAATTATCGCAGCCCAGTCTATTGGTGAGCCGGGTACACAGCTTACCATGCGTACCTTCCATACGGGCGGTGTTGCCGGTGATGATATCACTCAGGGTCTTCCCCGTGTAGAAGAACTGTTTGAGGCAAGAAAGCCCAAAGGACTTGCAATCATTGCCGAGTTCGGCGGTGTGGCATCAATCAAGGATACGAAGAAGAAGCGCGAAATCGTTATTACGAACAATGAAACCGGTGAGTCAAAGGCATATCTGATTCCTTACGGTTCCAGAATTAAGGTGGTAGACGGGGCAGTGCTTGAAGCGGGTGATGAACTGACAGAGGGTAGTGTAAATCCGCATGATCTGTTAAAGATTAAGGGTATCCGTGCTGTTCAGGATTATATGCTTCGTGAGGTTCAGAGGGTATACCGTCTGCAGGGTGTTGATATCAGTGATAAGCATATTGAGGTGATTGTGCGTCAGATGCTGAAAAAGATCAGGATCGAAAACAACGGGGATACAGAATTCCTTCCCGGAACGCTGGTGGATGTGCTTGAATATGAGGATATGAATGAGAAATTGTTCGCAGAAGGCAAAGAGCTTGCAGAGGGTAAGCAGGTCATGCTTGGAATTACCAAGGCAGCGCTTGCAACCAACTCTTTCTTGTCGGCAGCATCCTTCCAGGAGACTACCAAGGTTCTGACAGAAGCAGCCATCAAAGGAAAGAGCGACCCGCTGATTGGTCTGAAAGAGAATGTGATTATCGGTAAGCTGATTCCAGCAGGTACAGGAATGAAACGCTACCGCACTACCAAACTTTCTACTGACAATAATCTTATGGATACAATTGACTTTGCTATGGAAGGTGAGTCAGAGAGTATGTTTGATGAGAGCATTCTTGAGGCTGGTGACGCAGCAGACGAAATTGTGGAAGCAGCAGAAGAGATGGTGCAAGACGAAGCAGTAGAAGAAATGGCAGAAGAAATAATAGAGTAATATACAGCAGCAGTGAGAACTGCATGCTGATTAGTAGGGAAATCTCCGTGCATGCTATATATAGTAGGCACGGAGATTCTTATTACAATAAGCTGGCTCGCGAAGCGCGACAGTGTTTGCTGCAATAAGCTGGCTCGCGAAGCGCGACAGTGTTTGCTGCAATAAGTTTAAAATTTACAAAGAAACATATTGACAAGAAAAATGGGAACATTTATACTGATTTAGTGTGCATATCAATGCCTGCAGATGTAATATTGATGCAGGGTGCACATGGAAATAGATATCCGCTTATAGCGATTCGCTTACAGCGGGCAATTTTACAAACAGGAGGTGAAACAGAATGCCAACATTTAACCAGTTAGTCAGAAAAGGACGTCAGACATCAGTGAAGAAGTCAACGGCTCCTGCTCTTCAGAAAGGATGGAACTCCCTTCACAAGAAAGCAACCGATACTTCTGCTCCTCAGAAGAGAGGTGTTTGTACTGCTGTTAAGACAGCTACTCCTAAGAAGCCTAACTCAGCTCTTAGAAAGATTGCCAGAGTACGTCTTTCTAACGGAATCGAAGTTACAAGCTACATTCCGGGAGAAGGTCACAATCTGCAGGAACACAGCGTTGTTCTGATCAGAGGTGGCAGAGTTAAAGACTTACCAGGTACAAGATACCATATCATCAGAGGTACGCTTGATACTGCAGGAGTTGCTAACAGAAAGCAGGCCCGTTCCAAATATGGCGCTAAGAGACCTAAAGCAGGTAAATAGTTTTTGGAATGGATTGGACCCACAAACGTAAACTAATTTAGTGTTGGAATTCTGTTACGATAGAGTAATAAGATATACCGCACGTACACAAAATGTAAATTAGAACGAAACACTGTGAGTACCGATGATTTAATGTACGCGTACACTGCCTGTGTCCGCGGATCGCAAAGCTGTATAGCAGCTGTGTGATTAGTAAATAATTAAGGAGGGAAGAACCGTGCCACGTAAAGGACATATTCAGAAAAGAGATGTATTGGCAGATCCTTTATACAACAACAAAGTGGTTACCAAGCTTATCAACAACATCATGTTAGACGGTAAGAAGGGTGTCGCTCAGAAGATTGTATATGGCGCATTTGCTACCGTAGAAGAAAAATCAGGCAAGCCGGCTCTCGAGGTCTTTGAAGAGGCTATGAACAATATCATGCCTGTTCTGGAAGTAAAAGCAAGACGTATCGGCGGCGCAACTTATCAGGTGCCGATTGAAGTAAGACCTGACCGTCGTCAGGCATTAGCGCTTCGCTGGCTCACTATGTTTTCTCGTAAGAGAGGCGAAAAGACCATGAAAGACAGACTTGCAAATGAGATTCTCGATGCTGCAAACAACACGGGTGCTGCTGTGAAGAGAAAAGAAGATATGCACAAAATGGCAGAAGCAAACAAGGCATTTTCACATTACCGTTTCTAATCAGATGCAGGAAACGGTGTGAAGCCCTTATGCAATGCCCAGACTAATATAAGGAGGAAAAAACCTTGGCTGGAAGAGAATATCCTTTAGAGAGAACTCGCAATATTGGTATTATGGCGCACATTGATGCCGGTAAGACAACTACAACAGAGCGTATTCTTTATTATACCGGTGTTAACTATAAGATTGGTGACACTCACGAGGGTACTGCAACCATGGACTGGATGGAGCAGGAGCAGGAAAGAGGAATTACCATTACTTCCGCTGCTACCACATGCCACTGGACTCTGCAGGAAAACTGTAAGGCAAAGCCTGATGCATTAGAGCATCGTATCAATATCATTGATACACCCGGACACGTTGATTTTACAGTAGAAGTTGAGCGTTCCCTTCGTGTGCTTGACGGTGCAGTAGGCGTCTTTTGTGCAAAAGGCGGTGTAGAACCCCAGTCTGAAAATGTTTGGCGTCAGGCTGATACCTATAATGTACCGAGAATGGCATTCATCAACAAGATGGATATTCTGGGCGCGAATTTTTACGGAACCGTAGATCAGATTCGCACCAGATTAGGTAAGAATGCAATCTGCCTTCAGCTGCCTATCGGTAAGGAAGACGACTTTAAAGGAATTATTGACTTATTTGAAATGAAAGCCTATATCTATAATGATGATAAGGGAGATGATATTTCTATCGTTGATATCCCTGATGACATGGCGGATGAGGCTGAGTTATATCGTTCTGAGCTTGTTGAAAAAATCTGTGAGCTGGACGATGATTTAATGATGATGTACTTAGAGGGTGAAGAACCTTCTAATGAAGAAATGAAGAAAGCATTAAGGAAGGCTACTTGTGAATGTCAGGCGATTCCTGTATGCTGTGGAACTGCTTACAGAAATAAAGGTGTACAAAAGCTTCTGGATGCAATTATTGAATTTATGCCTTCACCTTTGGATATCCCTGCAATTAAGGGTACCGATTTAGAAGGAAATGAAGTGGAAAGACATTCATCTGACGAGGAACCTTTCTCCGCACTTGCATTTAAGATTATGGCGGATCCCTTTGTCGGTAAGCTGGCTTTCTTCAGAGTTTATTCCGGTACAATGAACTCCGGTTCTTATGTGCTGAATGCAACAAAAGATAAAAAGGAACGTGTAGGACGTATCCTTCAGATGCACGCAAATAAAAGAGCAGAGCTGGATAAGGTTTACTCTGGTGATATTGCAGCAGCAGTTGGATTTAAGTTTACTGCAACAGGCGATACCATCTGTGACGAGCAGCATCCGGTAATCTTAGAGTCCATGGAATTCCCTGAGCCCGTTATCGAGCTTGCAATCGAGCCTAAGACTAAGGCTGGACAGGGCAAGATGGGCGAAGCCCTTGCAAAGCTGGCAGAAGAAGATCCTACTTTCCGTGCTCATACAGATCAGGAAACTGGTCAGACAATCATCGCAGGTATGGGAGAACTCCATTTGGAAATCATCGTAGACAGACTTCTGCGTGAATTTAAGGTAGAGGCAAACGTAGGTGCGCCTCAGGTTGCTTACAAAGAAACCTTTACAAAGACGGTGGAAGTTGATTCTAAGTATGCAAAGCAGTCCGGCGGACGTGGTCAGTACGGACACTGTAAAGTTAGATTTGAGCCTATGGATGCTAACGGAGAAGAACTGTTCAAGTTCGAATCCACAGTCGTGGGTGGTGCGATTCCTAAGGAATACATTCCTGCTGTCGGTGAAGGTATCGAGGAAGCTTCTAAATGTGGTATTCTTGGAGGATTCCCGGTGCTTGGTGTTCACGCAACTGTATATGACGGTTCTTACCATGAAGTTGACTCTTCTGAAATGGCATTCCACATTGCCGGATCTATGGCATTTAAGGATGCAATGCAGAAGGCAGGCACGGTTTTACTTGAGCCCATCATGAAGGTTGAAGTTACAATGCCTGAAGAGTATATGGGGGACGTTATCGGTGATATCAACTCAAGGCGCGGACGTATCGAAGGAATGGATGATATCGGCGGAGGAAAGATGGTAAGAGCATTTGTACCGCTTTCTGAAATGTTCGGTTACTCTACTGACCTTCGTTCCAAGACACAGGGGCGCGGCAACTACTCCATGTTCTTCGAGAAATATGAGCAGGTGCCTAAGAACGTACAGGAAAAAGTCTTGGCAGCTAAGGCGAAGTAAAAGGTATAGAGACTTTATCCTGTGGAAAAAGTCTTGGCAGCTAAGGCGAAGTAAAAGGTATAGAGACTTTATCCTGTAGAAAAAGTCTTGGCAGCAGAGGCAAAATAAGTGAGAGCAATTAATGCTTGAAAATATTGCTAATTTTTAATATAATCAAAGATAGGCGATTATATTTCGAAACAAATTATGTTTATCTCAATTAAAGGAGGACTTTAGAAATGGCTAAAGCTAAATTTGACAGATCCAAAACCCATTGTAATATTGGTACCATTGGTCACGTTGACCATGGTAAAACAACATTAACAGCCGCTATTACAAAGGTACTTGCTGAAAGAGTTGCTGGTAATGAAGCTACTGACTTCGAGAACATCGACAAGGCTCCCGAAGAAAGAGAAAGAGGTATCACAATCTCTACAGCTCACGTTGAGTATTCAACAGACAAGAGACACTATGCACACGTTGACTGTCCTGGACATGCTGACTACGTTAAAAATATGATTACAGGTGCTGCTCAGATGGACGGCGCTATCCTCGTAGTTGCTGCTACTGACGGTGTTATGGCTCAGACAAAGGAACACATCCTTCTGTCCCGTCAGGTAGGTGTACCTTATATCGTTGTATTCATGAACAAGTGTGACATGGTTGATGATCCTGAGCTGCTTGAATTGGTAGAAATGGAAATCACAGAACAGCTTGAAGAATATGAATTTGAAGGATGCCCTATTATCAAGGGTTCCGCTCTCAAAGCGCTGGAAGATCCTAAGAGCGAATGGGGCGACAAGATTATGGAACTCATGAGCACAGTTGATGACTATATTCCTGATCCTGAGAGAGAGACAGATAAGCCTTTCCTTATGCCTGTAGAAGATGTTTTCACAATCACAGGTCGTGGTACAGTTGCTACCGGTAGAGTAGAGCGTGGTACTCTTCACCTCAACGAAGAAGTTGAAATCGTTGGTATCAAGGAAGAAACACGTAAGACTGTTGTAACTGGTATCGAAATGTTCCGTAAGCTGCTTGACGAAGCTCAGGCTGGTGACAACATCGGTGCGCTGCTTCGTGGTGTTCAGAGAACTGAAATCGAAAGAGGACAGGTTCTTTCCAAACCCGGATCAGTTACTTGCCACACAAAGTTTACAGCTCAGGTTTACGTTCTGACAAAAGATGAAGGTGGACGTCATACTCCTTTCTTCAACAACTACAGACCTCAGTTCTATTTCAGAACAACTGACGTAACTGGCGTATGTAACCTTCCTGCAGGTACAGAAATGTGCATGCCTGGTGACAATGTAGAGATGACAATCGAATTGATTCATCCTATCGCTATGGAGCAGGGACTTACGTTTGCTATCCGTGAGGGTGGACGTACAGTAGGTTCTGGTAGGGTTGCTACTATCATCGAGTAATTATAATTTATTTAGTAAAATCAAGGCTTTCGGGATTTCTCCGAAAGCCTTTTTACGTTATGAAATAATTCAAAAATGCTCTTTGGTTCTAATATGGTTCTAAAAAATTTGTTTATCATTAAATTACATTCAAAATATCTTCTAATAGTTCTCTATTGGAATATTAAATGAGTTCATCAGACTGTCTATCCATATGTTGTATTCGTCACTGTCAATTTTTTCACTTTCCAGTTCTTTATTCAATTCATTCCAACGAGATACAAGGGATGCAATCTGTGGACTTTCTATGTTAATAGATGCCACTAAGCGTCGGGTAGCTGTGTTGACAGAAGTGGAACATTCTACAGGAATACCTGCTCTTATCAATTCCATAATTACCTTTAAAATATCTGAATACGTGTTAATGCTCAATTCTTCGTTGGGTTTAATTGTATATCCAAAAAATAATTCTTCTTTAATACCGATAATGGAACAGAATTTTTGTATTACTTCCATAGGCGGTTCGCTATAACCGTTTTCGTAATTAGAATAAGTCGGAACAGATAATTCCAACTTAGCAGCCATTTCTTTTTGGGACATATCAGCTCCCATACGGAAGGACTTCAAACGTTTGTCTACATGTAAATAATGCGCTATTCGCATATTCTCACCTCGCATTGGATTTTTAATTATTATACCACAATTCCAACAATAATAAATAGAAATATTCAAATTTTAATATTTTTACTTGACATATCTAAAAACAAATATTATTATGAAAATACAAGAAATTAAATATTTCTATTAAAATTCAAATTTTAGGAGGATTGGATGAGAACAAATTATTTGATGGGTGCAGAAGATGTTGCAAATGAGTTGGGTGTTTCCAAAGGTCATGCGTATAAGGTAATACGACAGCTTAATGAAGAATTGGAAAAGTCCGGCTTTATTGTGGTAACGGGGAAAATTCCCAGAGCATTTTGGGAAAAGAAGTTTTATGGTTATCAAACAGCATAAAGGAAGGAAAGAAAAATGCCAGCATACAAGGACGAAAAGAGGAATACTTGGCTTAGTCTGTTTTACTATGAGGATTGGCAGGGGAATAAGAAGAAAAAGCAGAAACGTGGGTTTAAAACAAAGAAAGAGGCGTTGGAGTGGGAAAATAATTTCAAATTATCTGCTAATGCCAATATGGATATGGCGTTGGGAGCATTTGTTGAGATTTATTTTCGTGATAAGGAAGGCGAGTTGAAAGAGCGTTCAATCAAGAATAAAAGGTACATGATAGAAGCTCATATTCTTCCATATTTTGAAAATAAGAAAATGAACGAAATCACTCCGTCAGATATTATCCAGTGGCAGAATGCTATGAGGGAAAAAGGGTATGCGCAGACCTATCTTCGCATGGTGCAAAATCAAATTACGGCATTATTCACTCATGCAAGCAGTATTTACAATTTGTCGAATAATCCATGCAAACGAGTGAAAAAGATGGGAAAGCCAGATGCGGATAAACTGGACTTTTGGACAAAAGAGGAATACGACAAATTTATCAGTTCGATTGAGGTTGGGAGCCGCTATTATGTGATTTTTGAAATCCTGTTTTGGACGGGAATTAGGGAAGGAGAACTACTTGCGCTAACGAAATCTGATATAGATTTTCATAACAACCGCATGAGTATTACGAAGACTTATTATCGGACGGAGCGGCGTGATGTAATTACAGCACCCAAAACGGAACAATCTATACGAGTAATCGAACTGCCAGAGTTCTTGACACAGGAAATAAAAGAATATGTAGATAAGTTATATGAATTGCCGGATGATGAGCGCATTTTCCCTATTGTTGCAGAAGCATTACAGCATAAATTGAAGCGGCAAGCGGAAAAAGCAGGGGTGAAAAAGATACGTGTCCATGATATTCGTCACAGCAGCGTAGCGTATCTCATTAATCAGGGCGTACAACCGTTGATTATTAAAGAACGGTTAGGGCATAAGGATATAAAAATCACATTGAACACGTATGGGCATTTGTATCCCAACCAGCAAAGACAGGTGGCGGATATGTTGAACCAACAAAAAATAAGCCCTAACAGCGGCAACTGTCAGGACTTATGATAACTGGAAAACCTCTGTTATCAGTAATCACAATACAAGTATAGCGGAGGTTTCTTCCAACGACAATGATTTTTTGAAAATGGAGGGCATCATGGAAGAAACAAAAAATGGGTTACAGATGATAAAAATGTCGGAGATACAGTCGCAGGAAGTTTCTTGGTTGTGGTATCCGTTTATCCCCTATGGAAAGCTGACAATCATTCAAGGCGATCCGGGCGATGGAAAAACAACGCTTGTGCTGAATATAGCGGCATGGCTATCAAAGGGAGAGGGATTAGACAGTGAGATGAAATTGTCTGAGCCAGTGAATGTAATTTATCAGAGTGCGGAAGATGGTTTGGCAGATACAGTTAAACCAAGATTGGAGCTGGCAGGAGCAGACTGTGAGAGGATATTGGTTATTGATGAAAAGGAAAAATCTTTATCTATGGTTGATGAACGATTGGAAAAGGCGATTGTGCAGACGAAAGCAAGAATGTTAATTTTAGATCCAATACAGGCATATCTTGGTGGCGGTATGGATATGAACAGAGCAAATGAAGCAAGGGATATGACAAAGAAATTGGGAGCATTAGCAGAGAAATATCAGTGTGCAATTGTTCTTATTGGTCACATGAATAAAGCAGCAGGAAATAAGGCTGCGTATCGGGGTATGGGTTCGATTGATTTCTTTGCAGTAGCAAGAAGCGTATTATTGGTTGGCAGGGTTGAAGGAGAACCAAATATTAGAGCGGTAGTGCAAATTAAAAATAACCTTGCTGCACTCGGACACCCGAAAGCATTTGCATTGTCGGAGGACGGTTTTCAATGGCTTGGAGATTATGAGATTACGGCTGATGAAGTCTTAGGCGGCATTGCCCCAAAAGCAAATAAAATGGAACAGGCGAAGCGATTGCTTAGGGAACTGGCTTTGACTTCTGATGCAATTCAGAGCAATGAGATTTTTGATATGGCGGACGAGCAGGGAATTTCAAAGAGGACATTGGAAAATGCAAAAAGGGAGCTTGGCATTCGGGCGAGGAAGATAAACAATTCTTGGTATTGGGAATTGGATAAGGTCAAGCCGTAATAAAAGGAAGAACGCAACAATGCAGACTATAAAGATTTTGCGGAGATGAATATTGCAAGGTTGCAAAATATATAGACTTTGCATTGTTGCGGACTTGATTGAGATGCGCTTTCGCATGGACGAAATGAGTAGACGAAAAGGCGAAGCTATTTGCCAGCGTAAGCGTGGCAATGCCCCCGGCAGGGCGCAAAGGCACTTTTGATAAAGCGGAGCGTGTCGAAAGTGCTTTTGCGTTACTTTCGCAGAAAGTAACAAAGGCTGTGCCTATCGGCACAAAAATAGCAGATAAGAATAGAGAAGATAGGAAGGTGTGAGATCATTGGAGAGGACAATTAGCGGTATAATGGGAAAAGGTTCTGTCAGCCATAATACGAGAGCTTTCAGCGCAAAGAATGTGGATAAGGAACGAAGCGAATATAATGTGGAGTTCTGCCATTTGGATATTAAAAAGGTATATCACGAATTATTTGATGATGCGTTGGAGCGTTACAATGCAAAGCAGAAACGGAGTGACCGAAAAATTGACAATTATTATGAGAAGATAAGACAGAGTAAGCAGGAGAAGTTATTTCACGAGGTTATTCTTCAGATTGGGAATAAAGATGATATGAATGCGAAAAGCGAAGAAGGACAGCTTGCAAAAGATATACTGATAGAATTTATGGAAGATTTTCAGAAAAGAAATCCGAATCTATATGTGTTTTCGGCGCATCTGCATATGGACGAGGAAACGCCACACGTTCATATTGATTTTGTTCCATTTATCCGTAACAGCAAGAGAGGGCTTGATACGAGAGTATCACTGAAAGGCGCACTGGCAGAGCAGGGGTTTAAAGGCGGTACAAGAAGCGCAACAGAGTGGAATCAGTGGATGGAGTCCGAAAAACAGGTGCTTTCAAAGGTTGCGGAAAGATATGGTGTACGGTGGAAACAGTTAGGAACGCATAATAAGCATTTATCCGTGTTGGATTTTGAAAAACAGGAGAGGGCAAAAGAAGTTGAAAAATTAGAAAAGGCAGTATCCAGCAATAAAGCGGAACTATCCCACATTATTTACCAACAAGTCTTGGCTGAAAATGAAATGGAGAAGATAAAGCTGGAAAATGAAGCAGTCAGGCAGGAAACAACGGAACTTTCCGCAACCAATGATTTATTAAGGGAGCAGACGGATGGATTGATAGAGAATAGGGAAAAGCTGATGTCTGATAATAAAGCATTGGAACAGCGGCAGAAAAAGTTACAGCAGGATATTGAGAAAATGGCTGATTCTAAAATGGTGTTGGAACATAACATACACGCCTATGATGAAGATGCAAAATGGCAGTTACCAGAGCCAACTGCTTTAATGAGCGCAAAAACTTATCGGGAAAAGAATGCTATGCCGCTTGTGGAAAGGCTGAAAGAAATTGTAAAAAGCCTTACGATAAAATGTATCAACCTCATGGATCAGATAAAGCAGTTAAAAGCAAAGGTCACAAAACAGGCAGAGGATATTGATTTCTATAAAAGTAAGGTACATCAGCAGTATGTAAAATTAGAACAGTTGCAGGAAAAAGCGGATGATTTTGAGCGTGTGAAGCAGTATGTCGGGGCAGATAAGATTGATACGATTGTAAAAAACGCAAGGGAACTGAAACAAATTGCGCAAAGCAGAAAACAGCAGAATAGAGCGTATGGAATGGGTAGATAAGAAAGGACGGATTGATATGATGGATAACGGAAATTGGGGCGGAAAGTATTCTATGGAGAATATTATAGGCTGTGAATACAACATGGATAACGGATATGTGGAGGTTTATTATTCTGACGGTAATGTTTTGCGGTTAAAGTGTGAGGAAATAGAAACTAATCTGCATATTACGGAACAATCGCTTGCGAAGCTGCATAAGTTGTTGGATGATAAGCCGATTGAATATGTTACGATGGCATTGTCAGGAGAACTGCAAACGTATTGTGACATAGAAGCGGATATGGTAAAAGGTATGTTTGGCACAATTGTTCAGGGTTATTTGAAACAGGGATACAGTAAAGCTATGGCAGAAGCGTTGGCAAGAGAATTTCTTAGATATGAAAGTTGAGGGATAATATGACAGATACAGAGAAAAAAGTAATGGTGCGGTTATGTACGAAGATTTTGACAGAAACAGAACTTTACGAAATGGATATGGAAATAAGGAATTTAGTGGATTGGATATGCGTTTCAGAGCAGATGAAAGAAAATAACAATAAAATCCGTAGTCTGACAGGGGAATACAAACAGATAGAGCCGGAGTGTCGGGAGGGCATCAGAGAAAAGCTAGGACGTATGAAAAAACTGTGTGAGGAGCGTAATAGTTTGTATGAAAAGCAGAATGAGTTGAAAGGGCAGAGGGAGAAATTGGAACGGAGTTTGGCAATATAATAGCAGTTAAAAGAGGATAAGGCGGGTAAGAAAGACCTGCCTTTTCCTTAGTGGCATTTTATGACATGGTGCTAGCACCATGTTTAAGATGACTAATAAGTAGTATTGTTTATTCTGATAAATGTATAATGAAAGTTGGGGAGATTTCAGCAAATGTTTATTTAGAATAATTTTATGGAAAAAATTTGGATAATGTGATAGTATTATTTTGGGTTTTTGTATGATAATTAAGGAATAAGAACTTGCGTTCGATAATGGAATATGCTATTATAGATAAAATAAACGAATAAAGTTAAGGAGTAATTATGAAAAAAATAGATACATCTGTTATAGATATGGATAAGGTAATAAATCAGCTTTTTGAGGGCGATTGTCTTGAATATATGAACGAAATACCAGATGGAAGTGTAGATATGGTTCTTTGTGATTTGCCATATGGAATGACACAAAATGAATGGGATTGCTATATTTCTTTAGACGAGTTATGGAAACAGTATAATCGGATTATTAAACCAAATGGTGCAATTGTATTGACTTCTAATGGAGTATTTACAGCGAAACTTATTTTAAGCCAGCCTAATATTTATAAATATAAGTGGGTTTGGGAAAAATCAAAACCAACTAATTTTCTGAATGCTAAAAAGCAACCGCTTAGAAAACATGAAGATGTTTGTGTGTTTTATAAGAAACAACCGACATATCATCCGCAGATGACACAAGGTGAGCCGTATGATAAAGGAACAAGAAAAAACCAATTGTGTGGAAATTATGGTGATTTTGAACCAGTCCACGTGGCAAGTGAGGGAGAACGTTATCCGACGGATATTATATATGTTAAAACTGCTGAATGTGAGGGGGCTGTGTTGCATCCAACGCAAAAACCAATAGAACTGGGAAGATACATGATACGGACATATACAAATCCGGGGGATGTTGTATTGGATAATACTTTTGGAAGCGGCTCATTTTTAGTTGCTGCATTAATGGAAGGAAGAAATTTTATAGGTATTGAAAAGAATGAAAATGTAGCATTGTTTAAAAGAGAAGAAATTGATTATATAGATGTTGCAAAGAGAAGATTGTTTTTGGCATGGGAGCAGCTAGATAAAAAGACTCGCAAATATATAAAGGAGCAAAATCTTATTTCTGAATTTAAGGAGAGGTAGATGTGTATGGGTACAATTGTTAGACGTAATGAGAGAAGTTGGGCTATTGTTATTATTTCTGAAATAAGAGCAATGCTCAAAGGAATGAATTTAAAGATTAAAAGCGCAGGTGGGGAAAGTACGCTTTCTGTAAATAAGAAAAGTATGTTTCCTGATGTTTTACTATATGAAGATGAAGCACAAAACAGGATTTTGCAGGGGTGGGAACTCAAGATGCCGGATGTCTTAATTACAGATGAAGCATTGATAAAGGACGCAACCAGAAAAGCAATTGCTTTAGATTTAAACAGTTTTGTTATTTGGAATTTTACATATGGAAAATTATATATAAAAAGTGTGAGTGGCGATTTTGAGGAAGCGAAAGTATGGAGTGGGACGAATCATATAAAGAGTCGAGAAGATGTAACCACATACAAAGCAGAATGGTTGCCAATTATAAAAGACATTGTTTTAACAGTAAATGAATTTTTGGTGAATGGTACAATATCGGCATCACCTATTGAAACAATGATATCTGATGGACTTATGACAGAAATAATCCAAAGGAATAAGGATTTGGTTGCTGAAAACCTTATTTTAGAAGTTGGCAGCAATATGACAATGGAGAGTCGATTGAAAGTATGGTGGAATGCATTTCATGAAGAATATGATAAAGATGAGAATGATATGTATTCTGCGTATGCAAAGTCTATTTTGCTTAATTGGACAAACAGAATCATGTTTGCTAATACGATAAAGAAGTACCATAACTGTGCTTATGAGATAGATAGAATTGATAGTACATCTACGCCTTCAGATGGAAATGCAATTATTGATGAAATTGTAGAACAAGGGGATTTTTATAATGTATTTAAAAGATTGGAATACAATGAGATTGTGCCTGAGGACACATGGATAGATATTGTGGATTACAATCAGTTTTTGGTGGAAAATAGGATAGAAAAAATTGATCAGGCGGTTTTACAAGAAATACTGGAAAAAACAGTAAATACAGCAAAAAGAGAAATAAGAGGACAATATGCGACACCATATTGTTTGGCAGATTTACTTTGCCAAATAACGATTCATAATTGGAATGATGAATGTGCAGATTTGTGTGCGGGAACTGGCACGATTGCGAGAGCAATCATTAAGAATAAAACGGAAAGACTGCACAATTCGGAGGCTGCATTTACAACTATGTGGATAGCAGATAAATATGCATATCCATTACAGATTGCCAATATTGCAGTAACGAATATGGAAGCATTGAATATTCCATTAAATATATTTCAGTCAGATGTTTTTGCTGTAAAGAGTGGAGATAAAATAGAAATAAAAAGCCCCATTGATGGTAGTGGAATTGAAAAAGAAATTCCGGACTTTGGAGCTATTGTTTCTAATTTGCCATTTGTTGAGTACAATAAAATAGCTGCTGATGAGATAGAATATATTAGTGAATATAGACAGCGGATAAAAGATAATACAGGTATAGAATTTACATTGGGAAAGACGGATTTATATAATTATCTTCCATTTAAATTGTATGAATTATTAGAAGATGGAGGAAGATTAGGAATCATCTTATCAAATTCGTGGCTTGGAACGGATATTGGTAAGAAGTTTTTTGATGCATTGCAGTACTATTATGATATTCATACAGTGGTAATAAGCAATTGCAGACGTTGGTTTAAGAACGCAGATGTTGTAGCAACTTTGCTGATATTGCAAAAAAAAGAAATTGCAAAACCAAATCTGAGTTCAAAAATAAACTTTTGGATGCTGAATAAAGAGATAGAACAACTAAATAGTCATGAAAAGGAAACAATCGTAAATAGTATTGTGTTAGGAGAAGAAATTGACAGAACAGTGGTTTCTGTAAAAAAATATTCTATTGATATGATTAAAAAAATTACAGATAAGGGTATAACATTGAATGCCTTATTTCACGATGTATCATGGGTTGAAAAGCTGGCAGAATGTTTAATTCCGATTGAAAAACTTCTTACTGTAAAAAGAGGCGAACGTAGAGGATGGAACGATTTGTTTTATCCGTCTGAAAATAGTGGGATTGAGAGTGAATATATTAAACCGGTGCTAAAAAATCCGGCATTATTAAAATCATATACAGCGCAAACGGATATTGTTGCATTCTGCTGTCATAAATCGAAAGATGAATTGCGACAATTAGGACATGTAGGGGCATTAAATTGGATAGAAAAGTTTGAGAATATTAGAAATGGAACAGGCAAATTATTACCAGAAGCATTAAAACGTTCAGGAAGTTTTTGGTATGAAATGGATGATGCAACAAAAGCAGACTTTGTGACTGCACTTAATCCAGATAAACGTTTATTTGTATCAAAGTTTGATGAGAGTACATTCGTAGATCAGCGCTTTACGAGAATGCTAATGAAGAATACAACTATATCGAAAGATTTATTGCATGCATTATTGAATTCTTTATTTGGTATGTTTGCAATTGAAGCGATTGGTTTTGGTCGGGGGTTAGGCGTGTTGGATGCAAGTAGTACAAAACTGAAGAACATGTATATGATAAATCCGCAAATTATATCAGAGACAGATGCTTTGGAGATTGTGGAATTGTTTAACAAAATCAAAAATCGAAATGTTATGGATACAGAAAATGAGTTAAAGGATTCAGACAGGGAAATATTTGATCGTAAGGTATTGAGGGCAATAGGGCATGAGGAGTTATATGATGCAATAAAGGGTTCTTTGTTGTCAATGCAATATACTCGGCATACAGTTAAATAGATTTATGAGGTGGTGCAAAGATGATTTTTTCTATAGATAAACTTTCAAATTTAGGAATATATAGTACTATTCCGCCTAAATGTGCAAGTGATTTCAAAAGATACAATTTAATATATGGTTGGAATGGTTCAGGAAAAAGTACATTATCGAGATTTTTTAGCTTTGTAGGTGGTCATGAAATACCTAAAGAATTTAATGGTTTAAAATTTACCATTACTGTTGATGGGGTACAATATACAGAAAAGCAGATGCCTTTATTGAATGAAAATATTGCTGTTTTTAATGAGGATTTTGTACAAGAAAATATTGATTGGAATGGAACTCTAAAAAGTATTTTGCTTTTGGATGAAAAAAATATAGAAACAACAAAAAACTATAATACATTAAAAAATGAATTATTTGGCAGTGAGGACAATTTAGGACTAATAAAAAAGTTAGAAAATAAGCGAAATGAAGTGAGTAAAGCAGATAATGAATTGCAAAAGATATTAACAGCTATTGGAAAGACAGTCAAGAATAATTATCAATTATTGGATACAAATGATTCATATTATTTGAACTATGATAAAAGAAAAGTTCTTTCCCTTTTAGACGATATTAATTCTCCTTTGTCAGATATAGATTTATTACAGAAAGATGAATTGGAAAAAGCGATACAAAAGGCGAAACCGTTGAAAAAGGATAAGATTTGTGTTGATCTTAAAAAAGTGAGCGTAACAGAGCTTGAAATACTTATCAAAAATACATATGAAATTGTATCAAGAAAAATTTCAGCAAAAGTAATAAATGAATTACGAGATAATCAGGAAATGGCTGATTGGGTTGAAAAAGGAATGATGTTGCATAAGAGAAACAAAAGGACAAGTTGTGCTTTCTGTGGAGGCATAATTAGTGATGAACGTTATAATGATCTTGATGCACATTTTAGCGATGCTTTAAATAGACTTAATTCTGATATTGAAAAAAGTAGTATTGGGTGGGAAAATTTTAAGTTAGATGAGCAGTGCCCATGTTTTAATACAACTTTATATTATGACGAATTAACTGATAGTATTAGGAAATATAGCGAAGAATATGAAAGTTATATGAATATATTTAATAAAGAAATAGATAAATATATTCACCTATTATCGGAGAAAAAGAGCAAACCATTTGACCATATTGATTGTGAAGTGGTACAGGACATAATAGTGAAATGTTGTGAAAACATTAATTGCATTTTTGAAAAATGCAAAGAAATGATTAGCGAACATAATAAAAAAACAGATAATTTTGAAGAATCTACTAAAGCAATTAAAAAGAAAGTGGAAAGACACTATGTCAGAGAACAGGTAAAGGGGTTAGCCTATGACAAAAAACTAAGAAATTTAAATAAGATAAAGAAAGAGTTAGAAAACGAGAAAGTGGAATGTGATAATAAGATTGCAGAGTATAATGAATTAGAAAAAGTTTTGTCAAATGAAACATTAGGCGCAGAGGAGTTTAACAAAAAATTAGAAAAATTTTTAGGATATAATGAAATTGAATTAAGATTTGATACTATTGAAAAAGGATATAAAATATACCGAAATAAAAAAGAAGAGGCAACTAATTTAAGTGAGGGTGAAAAAACAGCAATAGCATTTATTTATTTCATAACCAAACTAAAAGAAAATGGAAAAAAGATAGAGGATAGTACTCTTGTAATAGATGATCCTATATCTAGTTTTGATTCAAATAAATTATTTTCTTCGTATGCATATATGAAATCAGAATGTGAAAATGCAAAACAAATTTTTGTGTTAACACATAATTATAATTTCTTTTCACTTGTATTGGGGTGGTTTAATAAAAAGCATGTAAAAGATATATCAACAGGTAAAAAGATGCCAGCGTATTCTATATATAGAGTGGAAAACCATATGGATCAGGGGAAACGTATGGCGATACTAAATAATGGTGGAGAAAGTTTGAAACAGGCAACAGAGTATGACTATGTATTTTATAGTGTGTACTCAATGAAAGATAAGATATTAACTAAGCAGGAAAGTATTTTTTGTGGAAATGTTTGTAGAAAATTAATTGAATCCTTTTTGAGCTTTAAATTTCCTAAACAACGTGCTGATTTAGCGGCACTTTTATTAGCAGCATTACCAAAAAAGGAGGACGATATAATAAGAGAACGAATATACAAATTTGTTAATATATATTCTCATGAAAAGAAAATAGATGTTTTTGAGGAATTGGATACTGATATTTTAGATACAAATAATCATACAGTCATTAATGATATATTAGACTTAATTAAAGGATTGGATGAAAATCATTATAATGCAATGGTAGAAAAAGTACAAAATGAAATCTTCGAAGTAGAGGAGAAGTAATGAAGCGATTGAAGCAAGGAATCAATAAGTAATTAATGGTTCTATTTTGGTTCTAAAAAATTTGAAAACCTCAAATAACATGGATAATATAAGAGAATATGAATACAAAATCCAATAAAATGTATGAAAAAACATTATAATTATGTTCCCTACGAACCGTGAGGGTGGTAGAACTGTTGGTTCTGGTCGTGTGGCTACGATTATTGAGTAATCCTTAGATTAGAGCCAAATAATATAAATAAGCACCGCAATCCTTTGAGAAATCAAGGGGTTGCGGTTTCTTAATGTCTAAAAATAATGGCGAACAAAAGGAAAAGCCACTTGCAGGAATTTCATTGAAAATGGCTTGTGGCTCTAAAATGGCTCTATTTTTTTTCGCTTTCACTCTGACTTTTCTTAAATTGCCGCTCTAAATGTTCATTTCGGAGTTTCATTCTTGTAGCATTGTCTATATCTTCATACACTTTCTTTGTCACTGGCAAGGTGGAGTAATCAGCAATTTTCTGTTTTTTCCATATATCAAACATATCCTTTGGCGTAAAGTAGGATTCAAAACTTTCCCGGCTCTCATTCAGTGAAGCAAGGAATTGACA
>ERZ808054.95-NODE-95-length-111771-cov-14.438376_pt1 | contig 111771 bp, 105 predicted proteins | sample MGYA00380201_ERZ808054 | MGnify/ENA primary metagenome ERZ808054 (study PRJEB31490, sample SAMN06133419) | mouse gut metagenome | isolation source: Z5_2 | host: mice | place: China: Chengdu | collected 2015-05 ... | reverse complement strand
ATAAGACTGGAGCAAATCTGTTTCTATCATACAGGTTTGCTCCAGTTTTGTATAGGTACGCACTATCTACCGTTTACGTTCTGTCAAGGAGGCTGATTTCCAATAAAAAGAGCTGTTGCGTGAAGCAGCAGCTCTTTTTGCAGTTTAGTTATAGTTATCGATACAGGGCTGGAACATGCTCTTGCTTACGCCGCATAACGGGCAGCACCAGTCGTCCGGAAGATCTGCGAAAGCGGTTCCCGGAGCAATTCCGTGTTCCGGATCACCTTTTTCGGGATCGTAAGTGTATCCACAGGGATTACAAAAGTATTTCTGCATGGTCTTTTCCTCCTTTGTATAATAAATTATTTTTAGCCAAAATATCTCTTTAACAGACCTTCAAATGCCTTACCGTGTCTTGCCTCGTCTCTTGCCATCTCATGAACCGTATCATGGATTGCATCCAGATTAGCAGCCTTTGCGCGTTTTGCAAGATCAAATTTACCTGCAGTAGCGCCGTTTTCAGCCTCTACTCTCATTTCGAGATTCTTTTTGGTAGAATCGGTCACAACTTCGCCGAGTAATTCTGCAAATTTAGCAGCGTGCTCTGCCTCTTCCCAGGCAGCTTTCTCCCAATACAGGCCGATTTCAGGATAACCTTCTCTGTGAGCAACTCTTGCCATTGCAAGATACATACCAACTTCCGTGCATTCGCCGTTAAAGTTTGCTCTTAAATCAGCCATAATATCTTCGCTGGAACCCTGAGCAACGCCTACAACATGTTCAGCAGCCCATTCCATAGCGCCGCTCTGTGCCGTAAATTTCTCAGCCGGTGCGCCGCACTGAGGGCATTTTTCAGGAGCAGCATCTCCTTCGTGAACATAACCACATACCTGACATACAAATTTCATAGCTTTGTCTCCTTTACTTTTATCATTATATTTTAAGATGTTCTGTAAGAAAGCGTTGAGCCGACATCTTAATTACATGGAAAATCCGATATGATCCGGAACTTCTTATTTATTACAGTTTCCGCAGATTCCGTAAAAATATGTCATGTGTCCCTGAATTTCTCCGTTAAAATTTAATCCGGCAATATCCACAATATCATCGATATTGTCCATTTTCAGATCCGTTACCTGTCCGCATTTGGAACAGATGAAGTGATAATGACGGGATGTATCCGCATCAAAGTGGTCAACGCCGTCTCCCACCCGAAGACGGGTAATTTCTCCCATATCCGCTAACAGCGTCAAATTTCTGTATACTGTGCCGAGGCTGATATTGGGATATTCCTGTCTGACATTTGTATAAACGACGTCTGCGGTCGGATGATCGTGTCTCGTCATTAAAAAGTCTTTGATTACCTGTCGCTGCCGACTGTGTTTGATCGCCAATTTCTCCTCCATTTAGATATATATTTTTACCATATCTTAGAAAACAGTAATGATTACTGATTTCAGTATAACAAAGAAAAACAAAAAGTCAATAGAAAATGAAAATTTACAAATTTTTAATAAGATTATATCAGTTGTTTTATTTATATTTGCCGAATTTATGGTATATTAGTATCAAGACAAAAGTTTTCGAAAGAAGGTTGGATTGTTTGAAGTTCAAAACGCGGTTATTGATTATTTCAATATTTATTCTTGTAGTGCCGCTTTTGCTGACTGCGGTTGCTTTTATGGGAATCGGTATTTTTATGGTCAATTCGGAACAGGAGTTCGGCGCTTTTGACAAAAACTATACTTCTTTTGCCTATACGCTGGAAAACTATAATCAGATGACAGCGGATGTTTTAAAGGAAGTACGGGAGCAGCTTGCAGAAGAGCCGTCCAGAATAGAAGATCAGGATTACCTGGAAGAAATAAATGCGGAGCTGGCAAATAAATCTTCTTATATTATAGTACGGAAAAATCAGGAAATCTATTATGCCGGCGACGGCAAGGCGGCGGAACGCATCTTTGAAAAACTGCCGGAATACGGAAGGGATTTTTCCAATTCGGAGACGGGTTATTATTACAACGATATGAGAAAACTGGTAAAGCAGCTTGATTTCGTTTTCCGGGATGGAGCGCAGGGGAGCCTGTTTATTATTACGAGGGTGAGTTCTCTGATTTCCCGGGAAATGCTGATCGATATGGTGCTGGCGTTTGTCCTGATCCTGATTTTTACGAGTATGGTTCTTACACAGTGGATTCAGAAAGGCGTTTTTACGCCGGTCAATCAGCTGAATACGGCAATGCAGCAGATTGCCGAAGGAAATCTGGAGTACAGGCTGTCCAATGACGAGAAAGGAGAAATCGGAGAACTTTACAGGAATTATGAAGATATGCGGCTGCGTCTGAAGGAGTCGCTTGATGAAAAATTTGAACATGAGAAGCAGAACCGGGAGTTGATCAGCAATATTTCCCATGATCTGAAAACGCCGATTACCGCGGTAAAAGGATATGTGGAAGGCATCATGGACGGGGTAGCCGATACGCCTGAGAAAATGGATAAGTATATTAAGACCATCTATAATAAGGCGAACGATATGGACAGACTGATCAATGAGCTGACCATTTATTCCGGTATCGATAATAACCGGATACCGTATAATTTCCACCGCATCAACGTGGCCGAATATTTTGGGGACTGCGTGGAAGAAGTGGGACTTGATCTGGAGTCAAAGAACATCCAGTTAAATTATGAAGATCTGGTATCGCCGGAAACGCAGATCATAGCCGACCCGGAGCAGCTAAAGCGGGTTATCAACAATATTATCAGCAACAGCGTGAAATATCTGGATAAGGAAAACGGTGTGATCGACATCCGGATTCTGGATGAAGTGGATTCCATCCGGGTTGAAATAGAAGATAACGGAAAAGGGATTGCGGCAAAAGACCTTCCTAACATTTTTGAACGTTTCTACCGCACGGACGCTTCCAGAAATTCTTCACAGGGAGGCAGCGGCATCGGCCTTTCCATCGTCAGGAAAATTATCGAAGACCACGGTGGATATATCTGGGCAACGAGTAAAGAATCGGAAGGCACATGTATGCATTTTGTAATTAGAAAATATCAGGAACCCGAACAGGAGGAGGTATAACGGATTATGAGCAGGATTTTGATTATTGAAGACGAAGAAGCGATTGCCGATCTTGAAAAAGATTATCTGGAACTGAGCGACTTCGAAGTGGAAATTGAGAATACGGGAGATGCGGGGCTAAGCAGAGCCATGTCGGAAGATTTCGATCTGGTGATTCTCGATCTGATGCTGCCCGGCATGGACGGTTTTGAGGTATGCAAAAGCATCCGGGAAGAAAAAAATATTCCGATTCTCATGGTATCCGCGAAAAAAGACGATATCGATAAAATCAGAGGGCTTGGGCTCGGTGCCGACGATTATATGACTAAGCCTTTCAGCCCTTCCGAGCTGGTAGCCAGGGTTAAGGCGCATATGTCCCGCTATGACAGGCTGGTGGGAAGCAACCAGAAAGTCAATGATATCATCGAAATCAGGGGCCTGAAAATTGATAAAACGGCAAGACGCGTTTATCTGGACGGCGAAGAGAAAATTTTTACGACGAAAGAATTTGATCTTCTGACATTTCTGGCGGAAAATCCGAACCATGTTTATACGAAGGAAGAACTCTTCCGGGAAATCTGGGATATGGATTCCATCGGAGATATCGCGACCGTTACAGTGCATATCAAGAAGATCAGGGAAAAAATAGAATTTGATACGACAAAGCCGCAGTATATCGAAACGATCTGGGGTGTAGGATATCGGTTTAAGATCTGACAGACGAACGCCGGGGGACGTTTTCGTCCGGCGCAAAGATAAGAGGAAATATGACCAAAGAACAGATTTTATATGAGGACAAGGATATCATTGTCTGCTTTAAACCAGCGGGTATTGCGGTGCAGACCTCGAAAGTGGGACAGCGCGACATGGTCAGCGAGATTACGAACTATTGCGCGCAGGAAAAATGCGGGCGGGATATCTATGTCGGATGCGTACACCGCCTTGATCAGCCGGTGGAAGGTGTTCTCGTTTTTGCCAGAAACCGAAAATCGGCGGGAGCGCTGAGCCGTCAGATTGCGGAGAACCGTATGGAAAAATATTATTATGCGGTGGTATCGGCCCCCGAAACGGCTGAAAAAGCGAAGCCGGAAGCGGGAAAAGAAACGGGCGGGATACATAAAGTGACGCTGACGGATTACCTGTTAAAAGACAATCAAACGAATATGTCGCGCGTCGTGCCGGCCGGTTCAAAGGGTGCGAAAGAAGCCGTGCTGGAATATGAAATTCTGGGACGAAAAGAACTGCTTTGGGAAAACTTTTCCGGGAGACCCTTTGATGGGGAAAATGCGGCGGCTGTCGCACTGATAAGGGTTCATTTGATTACCGGAAGGCATCACCAGATTCGAGTACAGATGAGTCATGCGGGCATGAGCCTTCTTGGCGATTACAAATATGCGGATGAACGATCGAAAAAACTTTCCGGGGCGATGGGGCAGAAAAATATCGCTCTGTGCGCTTACGGATTAAACTTTGCGCATCCGGCAACGGGAAAGAAGCTGTCTTTCCGAATAGAGCCGAAAGGCGGTATTTTCCAGTATTTTGCAGGATAGTTTGCTGATAAATTTCCATAAAACTTCCATACTAATTCCATATAGCGGCCGATTTCGGGCAACGTTAAAAAGCGTGGAATGCTCTGCGAAAGCACAGGGGGTGGAAAGCATGGAAGAAAAAAACAGAGAATGGACAATTTCGATTTTAAGAGAGAATAAACTGATAAAGTTCTGTGTGATTACTTTATTGGTTTATCTTTTTTTTCGCTGTCTGTTCCCCCTGGTGGCTCCGTTTTGCGCGGCGTTTGTATTGATTGCGCTGTTTTATCCGTTGCTTTCACGTATTCAGAAGAAAATTCCGATGAAAAAGAAATTTCTGGCTGTCGGGGTGCTGCTTCTGTGCCTGATTTTTTTAGCCATAATCCTGTGGATACTCGGATACAGCAGCAGTATGCAGATGGAAAAAATTACGGCATTTATAGAAACGGCGTACAGAAGATTACAGATATTTCTGCATGAATGCTGTTATAGTCTGGACGGCAGATTTGGCTGGAAGGGTTATGAGATCGAAAATTTTGTCGTGGAAAGAATGGCAGTCATTATGGAAAATGTCCAGATACAGGTGATTCCGAGGATGCTGTCTTCTTCCTATACTTGTGTCAAAGGTATTCTGGAGGCGGTTGCGTTTCTGTTTGTTACGCTTGTCGCAACGATTTTGCTGGAAAAGGATTACGGGGTTTTTATGCAATGGCTGAAAACATCGGAGGATTTGTCCTTTGTCTTTAAAGCGCTGGAAGGGGTATTAAATTATATTATCACGTTTTTGAAAGCGCAGGGCATTATACTGTTGATTATCAGTGTGTCTGCCAGCGCTGTTTTATGGGCGACGGGAATATACGGCGGTGTTTTCTGGGGAATACTGGCCGGATGCCTGGATGTTCTGCCTTTTATCGGAACCGGAATAGTGCTCGTGCCGATGGCCGTATGGCAGCTGTTAAACGGACATTATCTGCGGATGACAGTCTGTATTCTGCTCTATATCGGCTGTATTGTAGTCCGGGAGTTCCTGGAACCGAAACTGATCGGAAACCGGCTGGGAATTGCACCCGTGCTGATGCTTTTAGCCATTTACGCGGGGATCCGTCTGTTTGGGGTAGGCGGCATTGTCGAAGGGCCGCTGGCTTTGATTGTCATATACGAATTGAATAAGACATAAATAAACAAAAAAAGGCAGCGGCTGTTTTTTATCAGACAGAAAACTGCGCCGTTTTGCAAAGGAAAATTTGACGAAAGGAGGGGGGCGATTTATAATAAATAACAGAAAACACAGAAAGGTATACATAAATACCGTATAGTGGGAAAAACCATGCCCGAAACGCAGGAGAAAGAGAAGGATAACCGCACAAAAGAGTGGAGAAATCAACTTCACAAAATTGCCGCCGAAATCGGAAACAGCATTTTGACGGCTTATTTTCTTGTGATGATGCTGGTATTCCCCTTTTATATGAAAAATGGTTATCAGGAAATCGGGGACGTAAAATATTTCTTTTTCCGCAAGATCAGCCTGATTACGATCTTTCTTATGCTCTGCGTGACGGCGGGCCTTTACTGCCTGCGGGGGAAGAAGCCGTCCGTTACGGCATTTTATAAAAGGCTGTCGGGAACGGATTGGTTTGTGTACGGCTATCTTGTCCTGCTTCTGCTTTCCTATACGGTTTCGCCGTTTCGGGAAGAAGCGCTTCTGGGCGCGGAAGGATGGTATATGGGACTGGTCAGCCAGCTCCTTTTTGTGGGAGTCTATTTTCTCTTTTCCAGATATTTCAGGTGGAATTACAAAATGCTGTATGTCATGCTGCTCGGTTCCGGCATTGTTTTTTTTCTGGGCATATTGAACCGGTACTCGATATATCTGTTTGGGCTTGGCGGCAGTAAGGAAATGGCGATTTTTATTTCCACACTCGGCAATATCAACTGGTTTTGCGGATATTGGTCGATATTCTGTTCGGCAGGCGTCACTTTCTACTGGATCAGTCAAAGCGGATGGCAGCGCGCCGTCGCGGGAATTTATGCGATGACGGGTTTTATGATCGGTGTTCTGCAGGGCAGCAGCAGCGCGTATCTTGCGCTGGCAGGCATTTTCCTTTTTCTGTTTTTCCTGTCATTTCGGGAAAATCGTGCAATGTGTCGATTTCTGGAGCTGTGCATGCTGTTTTTGCTTTCCTGTCAGACGGCCGGAGCGCTGCGCGCTTTGCCGGGGCTTACGATTAATTATGAAAGCGCGCCGGGGCTTATGCTGACGAATACAAATATAACATTGTATTTGGGAATTGCCGTCGGAGCGGTTTATCTGCTTTTTCGCGGTATGGATAAGCAAAAGAGCATCCGGATTGCGCGTTGGAAAAATCTGCGATGGGCGGTCCTGCTTTTGCTGCTGATCTGTGCGGCGGGTTTTGTCGTGCTGCTGACTGCCAATACCCGTAATCCGGACGGCGTATTCGGGCTTGGGGAAGTGCCGTTATTTGTTTTTAACGATACATGGGCCAATTACAGGGGAGCCACCTGGACGGACGGTGTATTGGCTTACCGGAGCATGACGCCGCTGCGTAAGCTGATCGGAATCGGGCCGGACTGTTTTGCGGGATATCTGTATTCGGTACCGGAACTGGCGGACCGCATTTATGCGCAGTTTGGAAATTCCAGGCTGACCAATGCACATAACGAATGGCTTACCATACTTGTTAATCAGGGTATTTTGGGCCTGATTTGCTATGCGGGTATTTGGTGCTCGGCATTTTATAATTTTATGAAAAAGGCGCATATCCGGCCGGCGCTTTATCTGTGCGCCGCTTCGATTCTGGCATATACCGTACATAATATGGTCAGTTTTCAGCAAGTATTGAATGCGCCTTTTGCTTTTATCATGCTCGGAATCGGAGAAGGAATCCGAAGAAACAGTTGACAAACGGTTTTTCTTCTTTTAGAATCAAAGAAATTCCGACGTTTTTTACAAAAAATCAGGGGAGAAAAAAAGGAGTGAGGACATCAAAATGGCAGATAAAAAACTAGTAGAAGCTATTACATCTATGGAAGACGATTTTGCCCAATGGTATACGGATGTAGTGAAGAAAGCGGAGCTAATCGATTACACGAGCGTAAAAGGCTGTATGGTGCTGCGCCCGTCGGGTTATGCGATATGGGAACTGATTCAGCAGCAGCTGGATGCGATGTTTAAGGCAACGGGAGTGCAAAACGTATATTTACCGATGTTCATTCCGGAAAGCCTGTTAAATAAAGAGAAAGACCATGTGGAAGGATTCGCGCCGGAAGTGGCGTGGGTGACGCATGGCGGGCAGCAGCCGCTGCAGGAAAGACTTTGCGTAAGGCCTACTTCCGAAACGCTTTTCTGCGATTATTATAAGAATACGATCCACTCCTACCGTGATCTGCCGCAGCTGTGCAACCAGTGGTGTTCGGTTGTGCGCTGGGAGAAAGAGACAAGACCGTTCCTGCGCAGCCGTGAGTTTTTATGGCAGGAAGGACATACGGCGCATGCAACGGCGGAAGAGGCGGAAGAAAGAACAATTCAGATGTTGAACGTTTATGCGGATTTCTGCGAACAGGTGCTTGCGATTCCTGTTGTGAAAGGACGCAAAACCGATAAGGAAAAATTTGCGGGCGCGGTGGCTACTTATGCGATCGAAGCGCTGATGCACGATGGAAAAGCGTTGCAGTCGGGGACGAGCCATAACTTCGGAGACGGTTTTGCGAAAGCCTTCGGCGTTCAGTTTACGGATAAAGATAATACGTTAAAATATGTACATCAGACTTCATGGGGTATGACGACGCGGCTGATCGGCGCGGTAATTATGGTTCATGGGGATAATTCCGGACTTGTTCTGCCGCCGAAGGTGGCGCCTGTCCAGATCATGATTATTCCGATTCAGCAGAAAAAGGAAGGTGTGCTGGAGAAAGCGTTCGAACTGAAAGAAAAGCTGAGCGGCTTCCGCGTGAAAGTGGACGATGCGGATAAGAGCCCCGGCTGGAAATTCTCCGAACAGGAAATGCGCGGCATTCCGATTCGTGTGGAAATCGGGCCGAAAGATATCGAGGCCGGCAAATGTGTGATCTGCCGTCGGGATACCGGAGAGAAGATCGAAGTATCGTTGGATGAACTGGAAGCAAAGGCGGAAGAAATCCTCGAAAAAATGCAGGTGGAAATGCTGGAGCGTGCCAGAGAACACAGGGAAGCGCACACCTATATTGCGAAAGACATGGAGGAGTTCAGAAAGCTGTTTAACGAAAAGTCCGGCTTTGTAAAAGCCATGTGGTGCGGCAGCCAGGAGTGCGAAGAGAAGATCAAGGAAGAGCTGGCCGTAACGAGCCGCTGCGTTCCATTCGAGCAGGAGCAGATTGCGGATGTATGCGTGTGCTGCGGACAGCCTGCGAAGAAGATGGTTTACTGGGGACGGGCGTATTGATTTTGAGAAGGTTATCTGATTGCGGAAGCGCAGGCTGAGAACAGCCTGCGCCAAAATAGTTAAAGGAGACCCGCACATGGCAAAAAGACGCAGGAAAAAGAAAAAGGGAACCGGAAAAATCATATTTTTGAGCCTGGTGATTGTGGCATGTCTTATCGTTATCGCCGCACTCAGCAAGGGATATATCGCAGATACGGTCAAGGATGCGGTGACGGAAAAAGTTGCCGAACAGGTAACAAAGCAGGTGATCGAGAAAGCGCTTGAAGATGTGGGAGATCCGCAGGCGGCCGAGAAAGCAAAAGAAATCGTTGACAATATGGACGAAGAAGATAAAGAACAGGCGCAGGAAATTATCGGTAAGTACGCAAACGGCCAGACCATATCCGATTGTATGGAGATTGTGGAAGACGGCATCAATTCTGAATCTATTGAAGAGGTACAGCAATATCTGGAGCAGAGCGTCTCGGAAGAAGACCTGGATAAATTGAAGGAACTTTATCAGAAATACGGAGAAGAACTACAACCGTAGTTTTATAAGATCACCGTAAAAATGCTCCCGCCGCCGTCGGCGTCCGCAACCTGAATGTTTCCGCCGTGTGCCTTTACAATTTCATAAGCGATGGAAAGTCCTAACCCGAAGTGATCTTTTGTGCTTCGGGATTTTTCAACCCGGTAAAAGCGGTCGAAAATTTTCTTTTTGTCTTCGTCGGCAATGCCGATGCCGTTGTCTTTGACGGACAGATAAAAATGCTCCTTTTTATGGAAAAGGGACAGTTCTATCCGGCCGTGTTCCGGGGTATAGCTGATTGCATTATGCAGAAGGATGGAAACGACCTGGCTGATGCGTTCCGGGTCGGCGGAACAAAGCGGGAGCGCCTTTTCCGGAAGGATGATGGAAAGCGCAATGGACTTGTCCTGGGCCAGCGGGTCGAAAGCTTCATAGGAGTTCATCAGGAGCGTATCCAGTTCAATCGGCTTCGGCCGGACTGAGAAGCGCTGATTATCGGAGCCGGACAATGTGAGCATATCGTTTACGAGAGCCGACATGCGCAGGCCTTCCTGGCTGATGGTTTTTAAAAAGCCTTCCAGTTTTTCCGAAGGAGCGCTTTTACAGCATTCGGCAGCCGATAAAATAACGGCAAGCGGGGTGCGCAGTTCGTGGGAAGCGGACGCGACAAACTGTACCTGTTTCCGGTGGTTTTCCATAATCGGTTTCAAAAGAAGCCCGGTGAAGAGCCAGGAAAAGACAGTCAACAGGAAAATGGCGGCCAGGTCTATTAAAATGAAATGAAAACGCTGTTCCAAAATCTGCTGTTCCAGAGGCTGAAGGGAAGACAGAACGATAATTTCCAGGGAAGAAGCGTATTTTCCCATACTGATAACGCTTCCGAAATAGCGGCTGCCGGTAGATTCGGAAACGAACTCAAATTCAAAATGGCTGGATAAATAAGAAGAATCCGACTGTTTTTCTGTGTCCGTTATTGTCACAGACTGATAAGCTTTCCGGCATTCTTCCAGGAGAAGACTTCTTGCGGAGCTTTCCCCGGTATCGTTCAGCTGATTATATAGAAAAGGAATGCCGCCGTCCAGCACATAAAAAAGATAATTTCCCTGCGCTTCCATTTTGGACAGCCATTCCATAGAGATGACGGACTGCTGCTCCAGATTGGTGGTAATGGTATTGATATCGTTTTGAAAAGACTGGAACTGATTTCTGTAAAGTCCGGTTTCCGAAACATAGAGATAACAGAGGGACATAATAATCATAATGACAGCCGTGATTCCCGCACAGAGCAGAGTAAGCCGTATGTGTACTTTTCTGAACATGAACTATTTCTCCTGAAGGCTGTATCCGATGCCGCGTATCGTTTTAATCTGCAGGCTGCTTCCGGTGATCTGTAAGCGTCTCCGTAAAAAATGGATGTAATTGTCAAGATTTCCCTCTTCCACATCGCTGTCCGGTCCCCATACTTTCAGCAGAAGCGTCTGACGCGGTAAGGTCTGTCCTTTGGAGCGCAGGAAAGTTTCCAGCAGGGCGGCTTCCCTTTTGGAGAGAGTACAGCTTCCGGAAGGACCCTTCAGGATGCTTTCCTGCGCCTGCCAGGTAACATCTGAAACTGTCAGCGTATCGGAACCTGTCAGAGTATGCGGCCTTCTGGCAACACAGCGGATGCGGGCAAGAAGTTCTTCAAACGCAAAAGGCTTGACCAGATAATCGTCTGCGCCAAGATCGAGGCCGGTTACTTTATCGGATAAAGTGCCGAGCGCCGTAATCAGGATAATGGGCGTTAAAATTCCCTTTTTTCTCAAAGACGTCAAAACGTCCGTTCCTTCCAGATGAGGAAGCATTCTGTCTAACAGGATGATATCGTAAATATTCTGCTCGCCATAGAAAAGCGCTTCTTCCCCGTCCAGACAGGAATCCACTGTAAATCCTTCCGTTTCCAGCTGATAAGTCAGTGTATTGTTCAGCTGTCTGTCATCTTCAGCAAGTAAAATTCTCATTATCATAATCCTCTTTCTCCCCCTCGGCGGACAAAGGCTGTGCTCTCATGCCCACTAAGGGTATCATATCACATTTTATTTTAACAGGCGAATCTTTAATTATTCTCTAAGGAACGGATTCTCTTTATTTCTCTCTATGAAATAATTTCTTATTCTGTTCTCGTTAAAGTCAGATAAAGAGAAGAAATTTCCATCAGATTCCCCGTTATTTTAGAGATTCCTTAGAGATAAACCTGCTATGATGTTTATCGTAAAGAAATAAACTGCCGGGGAAAGGCAGAAAAGGAACGCAGAGGAGTGAAAAGGGGTATGCTTCGGAAAATAAGAGAATTCGGGAAAAGAAACAGAATACCGGCGGTTATATTATCTTTATCCATACTGGCAGTTTCGCTGGCCGGATGCGGACCCGGCTCCGGTCACGAAAAGGAACGGAACGTTTCGGACGACCGGGGAGAAGAGGAACAGTCTCCGGACGCTTTTGCGATGGGACGTTATGTGGAAAAGATTATCGATCTGGAGGACAGAGTCGGTTATGGTAACAATCTATTCCGGATGGCGGACGGGAAACTTGTTATAACGGACTATGCCAATGAATTTTTAAATTCCGCGGATAACGGGGAAACCTGGGAGGCGGATAAAAGCGCAGAAAACTGGAAAAAGGCGCTGGCGGAAAAGGGTTCCATTGAGAACATTGCGGTCGGAAGAGATAATACGATCGCGGTCATCTATGATGCCGGGCAGGATAATTCACAGGAGGAAGAAAATCCGTTTGTCAACAATAATCAACTGATGCTCATAAAACCCGACGGAACGCAGGTGTCGGTTGAAATTTCTCTGACGGAAGAAGACGAGAGTCTGCGGATGGCGTGGATATCGGATCAGGGAAGAATTTTTGTCAGCACATATGGGTCGAATTTATATGAGATACAGGACGACGGCAGCAGTACAGTTTTTCTGACACTGGAATCGGCGCCTATGCTGATAACATTCCAGAATAATCTGATGATAGCGGACGGCTGGGATTATGAAACGCTGCTGATCTATGATATGGAAAAGAAAGAATATATTGAGGATGAAGTCCTGAAAGATTTCCTGAAAGAAAATTATAAGGACAGGTCGAATAACGGCGGCGGTTTTTATGATTTATATTTTTTCATGGGAGAGGAAAATATTCTGTATCTTGCGGGAAAGAACGGGCTGCACCGGCATGTGATCGGCGGAAATGCCATCGAACAGGTGATAGACGGGAAGCTCAGCGTTTTTAACAATCCGTCTTTTGCCCTGCGCGGAATGACGGCGCTTGATAATCGCGAATTTCTGGCATTATTCAGCGGAGGAGCGGTGGTAAAGTTTACATACAACCCGGATATTCCGACGGTTCCGGCTAAAAAACTGAAAGTATACAGCCTGAAAGAGAATAACACAGTCTTACAGGCGGTTACGCTGTATCAGATGGCCTGTCCGGAAGCGTATGTCGAATATGAAGTCGGCATGAAGGAAGGAAGTTCCGTCACAAGAGAGGATGCTCTGAAAAGTCTGAATACAAAAATGATGGCGGATGACGGGCCGGATGTCCTGATATTGGACAGTCTCCCGGTGGATTCTTATATGGAAAAAGGGCTGCTTCTCGATTTAAGTCCGGTGCTTGATAATCTGGACGGAGAAGATGCGCTGTTTGACAATCTGGTGGATGCTTTCCGGACGGACGATAAAATTTATATGATGCCCTGCGAAATAGAATTACCGGTAATATACGGGCCGGAAAGTTATACTTCCAAAGCCGCGGATTTATCCGGCCTTGCAGATGCGCTGGAAGAGCTGCGGGAAGCGCAGCCGGGTAAAAATTTGTTCGGGCTCTGTTCGGCACAGACCGTTATGAGGCTGTTTTCCATGGTTTCCGTTCCTTCCTGGAAAACCGAAAGCGGTGAAATAAGCCGGGAAGCGCTGGAAGATTATCTGATGCAGATGAAAAGAATTTATGACGCGCAGATGGACGGATTATCGGAAGAAGCGTTTGTTCGGTATGATGAGCGGAATGATTTAATGATGGAGATATACGGAATTGACCCTGAGACCGATTCCGAAATGAACAGGGAAAATATGGATTATATGGACTATCTGATGGGACAGCGCCGGATATTGTGTTCTCTCATGAGCGGCGAATATGAATATGCCGCACTGTGTTCCATACGGCGTATGGCGGAGTATGAAGATCATGAAATCGCACTGATGGGCGGCAATATTTTTTATCCCAGAACGCTGACGGGTATCAGCGCCGTTTCTGAAAATAAAGAGCTGGCGGAAGATTTCCTGCGGGTGCTTCTTGGAAAGGAAAACCAGTTGTCTTTATTCAGAGGATTTGCGGTCAACAGAGCGGCTTTTGACAGCATCAGGAAAGAAGAGACTGCAGATGATGAAGAATACAGCAGTCTCGCGATGATGGATGAAGACGGACGGATTTTTACATTGACGGTTTATTGGCCGGGAGAAGAGCAGATCAGGAAACTGCAGAGTCTTATGGAAACGGTATCGGTTCCGTATCTGGAAGATGCCGTATTGGAAGAGGCGGTATATGAAGCGGGAAGTAACTATTTGCGGGGAGAGCAGAGCCTGGAAGAAACTTTGGACAGCATAGAGAAGAAGGCGTCCTTGTATATGAAAGAATAGGAGTGTGATAATAAATGAACGGAAATAAAAAAGGTAAAAAGGCGGCAGCGGTGATTATTATGTTTGCTTTGCTTCTGACATTTCTTGGCGGATGCGGAAAGAATCCGGCAGCGGATAATACGCCGGTTTCGGAAACGGGCGGTACGGACAGCGCCGAAGAGGAAAACGGTAAGAACGCGGATAATGACGGCGCCGGTCAGACAGAAGATAATGATCAGAATGCGGAAGGGCAGCCTGCGGACAGTCAGGCAATGGGACGTTATGTGGAACAGGTTACGGATTTGTCAGACCGCCTTTCCGGATGGCAGAACAGGCTGTTCCGGCTTGCGGACGGCACCCTGATTATCAGCAATGGCAACAAGCCGTTTCTTGTTTCCAAAGATAACGGCGTAACCTGGGAAGAAGAGAAAAAGCCCTGGCTGAGCAGGCTGGAAGAAAAAGACAGTTATGTTGTCAAAATAGAGATTGGGGCGGATTCCACGACGGCGCTCGTTCTGGGTGAGATGGATGAGAATGGGGAATACGGTCAGCGTGCGCTGGTGATCAAAGCGGACGGTACGGAAGTTTCGGTCGAGCCTCCTTCGACGGATCTGTATCCGAGCAGTATCGGCGTATCGGAAGACGGAAGGGTTTTCGTAGGCATGGGGGGCAGCGATGACCTGTATGAGGTAAAAGAGGACGGAAGCTGCGAGCTTTACCTGACGGTACCGAACGGAAGGCCGGCTTTTATGCAGTTCCACGGAAACCTGCTCATCATGGACAGTCATTCCTATGAGACGCTTCTTTTTTATGATATCGAGAAAGAAGAATATGTAAAGGGTGATCAGACGCTTAATGATTTTGTTAAGGATTATTATAACGGCGGGAATCAGTTCAATAACGACGACGGATTTGATATGTATTTCTTTGCGGGAGAAGAGAATGTTCTTTACCTGGCGGGAGAAAAAGGGCTTCACAGACATGTACTCGGCGGCAGCGCGATGGAACAGATCATTGACGGAAGCCTCTGTATGTTCGGCAATCCGTCCGAAGTACTGCAGGGAATGGCGATGGTAGAAAATAATGAATTTCTTGCCCTGTTTGCAGGCGCCAAACTGGTACGCTTTGTATATGATGCGGAAATTCCCACCGTACCGGATAAACTGATTAAGGTATACAGCCTGAAGGAGAATAAGACGATACAACAGGCGGTTTCTCTGTATCAGACGGCGAATCCGGACGTTATGGTACAGTACGAGGTGGGCATGGCGGAAGGCAGTTCCATAACAAGGGAAGATGCTTTAAAGAGCGTGAATACAAAGATTATGGCGGGAGAAGGGCCGGATGTCCTGATATTGGATGATATGCCGCTCGATTCTTATATCGAAAAGGGGCTGCTTTCAGACATGGGCGCATTGATAGACGGAATGAGCGGCGAGGAAGCGCTGTTCGGAAATCTTGTAGATGCAATGAAAACAGAGGATAAGATCTATGCGATGCCCTGTGAAATCCATATTCCGACGATTGCCGGAGAAGAGAAATACATATCGCAGATGACGGATTTGAAAGGCATTGCCGATGGAATGGAAGCATTGCGGAGGGACAATCCGGGGAAGGCTGTTATGAGAATCTGCTCGACCAAGGGAATTATGCGGTTCTTTTCCATGTCCTGTGTTCCGGCATGGATTACGGAAAGCGGGGAAGTCAACAGGGAAGCAATCGAAGAATTTCTGGTGCAGACAAAACGGATTTATGACGCCCAGATAGAAGGGCTTCCGCAGAAAAATATTGATGAATACAGCCGTGCCAGCGAAAGTTATATGGAGGCGTTTGGAGAGCCGATGGACGATTCCCGTTATCTGCGGACCGGGGCAGGGGCACTGTTATATACGGCACAGTATATAAGCATATTTTACGGAGCACTGGACGGACAAAGGGCCTTTGCGGAGATGACTTCCATTAATAAGGTAAGCGGCTATGAAAATGATGTGTGGTCTGTCATGAACGGACAGAGCAGTAACGTTTTCTGCGCCAATACATTGCTCGGAATCAGCGCTTCATCAAAACATCCCGAAATGGCGGAGGATTTCATAAGACTCTGTCTCGGAAAGGAAAATCAGGCGGCGATCTGGACCGGTTTCCCGGTAAACCAGGCAGCCTTTGAACAGGTATTTGTACCGGATGAAGGTCTGGTGGACGAAACCGGAGCTTTTAGCTGGGAAAGCATGGGAACGCCGGAAGGTGAAAAAACAAGTTTTATATCCTACTGGCCGGACGAGAAACAGAAGGAGGATATCAGGAAATGTATCGAATCCGCAGACACACCCTATATTGAAGACAGAATGCTTGAGAATGCCGTTTACGAGGAAGGCGGCGGCTATCTGCAAGGGCTAAGAAGCCTTGAAGATGCGCTTAATGCAATTGAGAAGCGAATCGCTCTTTACATGGCAGAATAAAAAAACATAGTACGAAGAGAATCGTTTTCCGGCGGTTCTTTTCGTGGTTTAAAAAACTGATTATTACGGGAGTATAAAAAGATGATATCGAGAAGAAAAAATAACGGAAAGACTGTATTTTTACTATTGTTGGCGTTGTTCGCCGCGTCCCTTTCAGGATGCGGCGCAGGAAATGGTATGGCGGCAGCCGATGACGGAAATGGCTTCGGCGGACAAAGCGGAGGGCTGTCTTTAGAGGCGATGGGGCGTTATGTGGAAGAAACGGCGGATTTATCGGAGGAAATTTCCGGTCAGGGGAACGAGCTATATCAGTTGGCAGATGGAAATCTGCTGATTTCAGATATAAACGGAGAATTTCTGAAAACAGGGGATAACGGCAAAATCTGGAAGACGGATACAAGAAGCTGGAGGACGGAAATGCTGGAAGAAGGCGTTTATATCAGCAGCATGGCGGTCGGTCCCGATAATACGGTCGCGCTGATTTGTCAGACGGACGGGGATATTTCAGAAGATGGAACGGAAGAGGAAGAAGAGAACATATCCGAAAATCCTTTTGATTATGAACTCAATCTTCAGGTTTTAATCATCAAACCGGACAATACGAAAATTTCGGCGGACGTATCGGTTATGGATGCAGGAGACGAACTGTATAAGATTTATATAGCGGATAACGGCAGGATTTTCGTCAGCACGATAGGAAGCTCCAGCCTATACGAAGTGAAGGAAGACGGGAGCAGCGAACTGTTTCTCGCGCTGGACGACGGAAGACCGGAACTGTTACGGTTTCAGGGAGATCTTATGCTGATAGACGGGAATCGTTTTGAAGGGCCCGTGCTTTATGATATGGCGGAAGAAAAGTTTATAGAAGATGAAGTACTGACGGCATTTGTCAGCACAAATTACGGAGACAGGAATGACGGATATGATTTTGATAACACCTATAAATTATACTATTTTTTCGGCGGGGATGAGGTTCTTTACCTGGCCGGGGAAAAAGGGCTGTACCGGCATGTAATCGGCGGAAGCGTGATGGAGCAGATCATTGACGGAAGTCTTTGCAGTTTCGGAAATCCTTCCTACAGGCTTCAGAGTATGCTTGCTCTTGAAAATAATGAATTTCTGGCACTGTTTGAAGGCGGCAGACAGGTTCGTTTTGTTTATGATGCCGACATTCCGACGAAGCCCGACGAGAAAATAACGGTATACGGGCTGACTGACAACGAAACGATCAGACAGGCGATCAGCATGTATCAGGCCAGAAATCCGGAGGTTTATATTGAGTTTGAAATCGGGATGGATGGCAGCAGTTCCGTTACGAAGGAAGATGCTGTCAAAGCACTGAATACAAAGATCATGGCCGGTGAGGGGCCGGATGTGATACTGCTCGACAACATGCCGCTTGATGCTTATCTGGAAAAAGGTCTTTTGCTCGATCTGGGACCGGTTCTGGAAGAAATCAGCCGGAGCGAAGGGCTGTTTGACAACATCGTGGAGGCGATGAAAAAAGACGGGCAAATCTATGCAATGCCTTGCGAAATGCGGATTCCGGTTATGATGGCGGACAAAAAATATCTTTCGGAAGTTCAGGACATTGAAGGCATTGCGGATATGGTAGAAGTACTGCGGGCGGAAAATCCGGGAAAAGATCTGCTGGGATTCTGTTCGGAAAAGGCTATTATGCGTGTATTTTCCATGGCCTGTGCGCCCGCCTGGATAACGGAAACCGGAGAACTGAATAAAGATGCGGTTTCGCAGTTTTTAAGACAGACAAAGCGGATATATGACGCGCAGATGGACGGGATTTCCGAAAATGTGATAAAGCGTTATCATGAAATGAATGAATACTATGAGATATATGCCGGGGAGTCATATGACGATTTGGATGATGTCAGAACGGGAACCGATACGATGAGTTATCTCGGCGGTGTGACAGAAATGGTGAACGGGGTATTTTCCGTATTTGACAATATGAACGGTTACAATATGATGACCTCGGTACAGAAAGTGGAAGGTTTCGAAAACGCCGGATGGATGGCGATGCCGGGACAGGGCGGCAATGTGTTCTGGGCGGTATCGATGCTCGGTATCAGTACGGCGTCAAAGAATCAGGAGCGGGCGGCAGATTTTGTCAGGTCATGTTTCGGGAAGGAAAACCAGACCGGCCTTTGTTATGGACTGCCTGTTAATACGGCTGCTTTTGAAGAATACATGTTGCCGGCAAGTAAAAAGGGTATTGAAGAAGACGGGTTTTGCGGCGGCTATATGATGAGCAATACCGACGGCCTTCAGGTATACCTGGAAGTTTACTGGCCGGATGAGGAGCAGCGTGCCGCTTTCAGAAACTGCATAGAAAAGGCCGATACGGCGTATTTGGAAAATGATTTCATCGAATATGCCGTTTATGAGGAAGGAATTGCCTATATACAGGGTGATAAGAGCCTCGAAGAGGCAATGGAAGCCATAGGGAAAAAAATTTCTATCTATATGGCGGAATAAAGAACGGTCATCGGAGGGATAAGATTGAAATTTTCAAGGAAAAAGAATAAACTGCAGAAGGCTTTTTTTCTGTTTATGGCGCCAAGCTTTATCGGTGTATTACTGTTTGTGCTGCTTCCGTTTCTGGATGTGTTCAGACGTTCTTTTGCGACGGCGGTAACGGGGCAGTTTAACGGAATACAGAATTATAAGACGATATTTACAAATCAGGCTTTTCAGCTTGCGGTAAAAAATACATTTCGTTTTACATTTGTCTGTATACCGATTCTGGTTGTTGTCGGTCTGATGATCGCAATGCCGCTCAGCAAACTGAAAAGCGCGGGACTTATCAAGTCGCTTTATCTGTTTCCGCTCGCCATGCCGACGGCTACGATTGTAATCGTCTGGAAGCTGTTTTTTTACAAGCAGGGTTTTCTGAATCTGTTTCTGACCAAAATCGGAGAATGGAGCGGGCTCTGGGGAGAAATACATAAAGATTATCTGGGAAGCAGCGCAGCTTTCTGGGTGCTTGTATTCAGCTATGTGTGGAAAAATACGGGTTATACGATCGTATTGTGGCTGGCCGGGATTCTTGGTATTTCCGGAGAAATGCTGGAAGCGGCCAAAGTGGATGGGGCTTCCGATCTGCAGATTTTTTTCAGGGTGGTGCTTCCGAACCTGAAAGGGAGTCTGTATACGATCGTGATACTTTCATTCCTTAATTCTTTTAAAATATACCGGGAAGCTTATCTGGTGGCCGGTTCTTATCCGGAGCAGAGTATTTACCTGCTGCAGCATCTGTTTAATAACTGGTTTGTTAATCTGGATTTTGACAAAATGGCTGCTGCCGCCGTCTGTGTCGGCGGATTTCTGTTTGCCGTTATTATGATATTGCAGAGGCTGTGGGATAAGAGCGAATAGAAAGCGAATATGCTGCCCGATATGGTACAGGACGAAGAAAGGCTGTGGTCAGAGGATGAAAACGGAGTTAAAGAAAAGAATAAAAGATATAAAACAGGAGCTTATGACTGTTCTGCTCATACTGCCGGCGGTGTTTGTATGTCTGCCGGTGCTGCTTCTGATTACGGGATCCGTGATGGGAAACGGGGAGTTGAAACAATGTCTGTCTCCGATTTTTGCGGAAGAACTGGAATTTGTTACCTGGAAACTGATACCGAATTACCCGACCTTTGAAAATTATGGGAAACTGCTTTTTTTGACGCCGCAGTTTTTCGTATTGTTCTGGAATTCAATTAAAATAGTCGGCTGTATTCTGGCCGGGCAGCTTTTGGTGGGAGTGCCTGCTGCGTGGGCGTTTGCCGTATACAGAGTGAAAGGAAGCCGGGCGCTGTTTGCGTTATATGTGGTGCTGATGCTTCTGCCTTTTCAGGTCATGATGCTGTCAAGTTATCTGGTGCTGAACCGGTTTGGGATGCTCGATACCCATCAGGCGGTAATCCTTCCGGCGGTATTTTCCACGTTTCCGGTTTTTCTGTCCTATGGAGGATTCCGCGGCATACCGATGCAGCTGTTCGAGGCGGCCCGGATAGACGGTGCGGGAGAATTTACGATTTTTCGTAAAATTGGGCTTCCGCTCGGAAAGAGCGGCCTGTTGTCTGCTATGGTGCTCGGCTTCCTGGAATATTGGAACATGATGGAACAGCCGATGGCGTTTCTGGAGGAAAAGGCGCTCTGGCCGCTTTCCCTGTATCTGCCGGAGATAACCTGGGCACAGGCCGGATATGCGTTCGGTGCGTCCATCATTACGCTGATACCGGCGGTGTTCGTGTTTGTCTGGGGACAGGACTATCTGGAACAGGGAATTATTTTTTCGGGGTTAAAAGAATAAAAGGCGTTGTTTAAGAAGGAGTGGGAATATGATGGAAGAAAAAAGAGCGGGAGAAATCAGGAAAAAGAAAATAATGGCGGGATTTTTCATTTTTCTTTCGATGATGTGGCTGTGCACGATTATATCCAAGAGTATTTATGCGTCGAGACTCCCCGTTGTAACCACGGTGGTAACGGAGCAGAAATATGTGGAGCATATTGTGGAAGTGGAAGGCATCGTCGTTGCGGGGGATAAGAATCCGGTTACGGCGCTTTCCGGTCTCAGAATCGATAAGGTGATGGTACAGGCCGGCGACAGGGTGGAAGAAGGGGACGTGCTTTTTACGATCGATATGGAAGATTTGAAGGCGATTATGGAAGAAAAACAGACTCAGATCGCGAAATTACAGCTTCAGATTGATACGATTCTGAAAAATGAAGAGCTGGCGAGACAGAAAAAGGCGCTGGAAGAAGAACGGGCCAGAGCGGATTATGACGCGCAGGCGCGGTATCAGGATACGCTGGTCGGCCGGGCAGCGGAAGAAATCAATCAGGCGGAAACCGACATAGAAGAACAGGGGGGCGGCAACGACGCCTTAGACGATGCCCTGCAGTCGGCGGCTTATGCGGAAGCGGATGCGAAGTGGCAGAGAGAAAATACAATGAAAGATGCCGAAAGAAGGGTGGAAGATATTCTTCTGCCCGAGGAGGAGGATTCTACATTGTCCGCCAGCCGGATAGAGCTGGCCGATATGCAGGCGGATTTGTCGCAGTATCAGGCGGTTCTCGATATAAACGGCCAGATTACGGCAGGGAGCGGCGGCCTGATTACGGATGTTTTTATCAGCGTCGGAGGGCGGATTCCCGATTCGGCAGTCATGCTTATTGCGGATGACGCGGTTCCCTGTCAGTTTAAGGCAATGCTGACAAAAGAGCAGAAGAAATATGTATCGTTAAACGACAAGGCGGATCTGAAACTGGATGGGAGCAGCAAAGAGACGGAAGCAACCGTCGATTATCTGGCCGAAAGCGAAAGTATGCCCGGAAATTATGAGATTTACATGAATCTTCCGGAAGGTAAGGGAACGCCGGGCTTATCCGGCATTATGACGCGCACGGAGACAGGGGAAAAATATCCGAACTGCCTTCCGCCGTCAGCCGTTCACCGGGACAACACCAGAAGTTTTGTCTATGTGGTGAAGGAGCGGGAAGGGATTCTCGGTGCGGAATATTATGTGGAAGAGCTGAATGTGAAGATTCTGGACGAAAACGAAAACTGGATTGCGGTAGAAGGCGCGCTGGACAGGGAAAGTCAGGTGATTGTGTCCGCAACGAAGGAAATAAAGAACGGTGAGATTGTGCGCTACTGAGGCGGTCATCCTTCGTCGATGCCGGATCCCGGAGGGGTTCGGGCTCAATTCCGAAAGGGGCTGTTTCGCAGAGAAACGGCCCGGGACGGGTGCACTGAACAGGTGCTTTGATATTGCTTGACGGATGCCGCGGCAGGATGTAGAATAAATCTGGATTGATATTAGGCAAATGCAGAAAATGACCGCCGCATATTTACATACGGTATGCCGGAAGCGCATCAGCCTGTAGTCCGTAATACGGAAAGAAAGGATGGAACGTAAAGATGAAGAGGCTGCCGGAATCGGAACTGGAAATTATGATGATAATATGGAGGCACGACGGGCCGGTCAACCGGATGGAGATAGAGGAACATCTGCATAAGGACGTGGCGGCGCCGACGATTCTGTCTTTTTTAAACAGGCTGGAGGCCAAGGGATTCGTAGGCGTGGAGAAAATCGGAAAGATCAACTGGTATACGCCTTTGGTGAAGGAAGAAGAATATTTGCAGAAGGAAAGCAAAAATATTTTGCGCAAGATGTACCGTAATTCGCTGAAAAACTTTGTGTCGGCCCTGTATGACGGAAATGGGCTTACGGCACAGGATATGGAAGAACTGCGTGCGTTTCTGGAAGAAAAAAGTGAGAAGAAATAGAACCGGACAGGAGTGACTGCGGCATGAGAGCGAAATGGAGAAAAATAATCTGGGCAATACTGGCGGTACAGCTTTTATCGGCGCATTTTCTTTTTCTGGAAAAAATGCTGCGGGACTTTTGGCAGCTGGATTATCTGATCGGCAGGGCCGTGGATCGTTTCGGGTTTCCGCCTGTACTATATGGCAATTGGAGATCCGCGGCGGTATTTGTATGGCTTCTATCGGCGGCATTCATAATGTCTGTTCATTACCTGAATTACGCAAGGTTTCGAAGAGACTGTATCGGCCGGCTCAGGATGATTTCGGATGAATCCGTTAAGAGGAGTCTGCGGGAAGCAGCACAGGAGACGGGGCTTTATGATATAGAGAAAGAAGGGACAGAAAGGTCATTTCTGTATGGAAGCCGGGAAACCAGAGAACCGTTTGTCATCGGATTCAGGGAGCCGATTTTGATTTTACCCGAAAAGGAATACGGCGGCCGGGTTCTGCATTTCATTTTTTTACATGAATGTTATCATATAAAACACAAAGACACGATCTATAAGCTGTTTATGCTGTTGATACAGAGCCTGCTGTGGTTCCAGCCCCTTATGTATCTGCTGAAGGCGGCAGCATTTCAGGATGTGGAGACGGCCTGTGACGAAGCGGTTGTGGAGGGCCGGGACATTTCGGAGCGAAAGGAGTATGCCGCCGCGCTGCTGCAGTGTCTGGAACAGGAACGAATGGCGGGACAGGTTTATTCCGCCTATTTTTATCATGGAAAGCGGATGATGAAGGCGAGAATTTCCGCGATTATGAACGAAAATAAAAAATGGGATTTTCTGGCGTATGCCGTGATCGCGGTATTGCTTCCGGAAGCCGTTTTTACCGCTTACCGCATCGGAGACAGGGTGTATCAGGGTATGCGGATAAGGCGGGAACAGGCACAGGCGGAAATATACGGCTATGATGAAAACGGAGCGCCGAAAAGTTCCGTTTATGATGGATATGAACTGCCGGAAAGCTTTTCACAGGCAGCGGTCGATGAGATGACAAAACTGGAGCCGCTTCCCGAAGATGCTTATTACAGAGAATTTCAGGGGAAAGATGATTATGAGGAAAAAGAATTTGATGAACTGCCCTATGCAGCCGAAGGCCCCTGGCAGATTCGCTTAAAAGATGCGGACAGATATGGAGAGGCCATTCCGCTGCTGTTGCAGCGGTATCTTTCCTATTATACGGATCAGGAATGGGCGGCTCAGTGGAACCCGGAAGAATACGGGAATGCACAGTTGGACATCGTATCCCGGCGGCTGTTGGCCGGGGATAAACATGAGGCGGTTTTTGCGGTTATATTCCGGTATTATATCGGGTATGAAAAAGAGACACTCATGCAGTTTCCGGAGGAGCTTCGCGGAAAGTCGCAGGCTGCGCGGAAAAACGACGGCTATTATGCATATTTTAACTGGGCGGTAAAAATCCGCATGGTGCAGGACTATGTATTCGAACTGGAAGGAATTGCGGAGACGAAGGATGTGCTGGAGGCGTATATAAGGCAGGCGGAACAACCCGTAAAAGAGATGCTTGGGGACGTTCCGGAAATCGATCTGGCAAATGGAACAGGGGAATCGGAAATAAACGGTTTATTCGAAGGCACATTATCGGAGAACGCTTACCGGGTCGATACGAAAGAAGGGATGCTGCGGGTCAGCGGAGCGGACGGCGTATGGAAGGAGGTGCCGGTTACACTGGAAGAATTATACGGTCGGGGAGACGAAATGGACGGTAAACAGACTTCCTTACAGGCGGGCAGTTATCAGGTGGATGAGAAAAAGATTGTCTTTGCATATGGCGGAAGCAATACGGTTCCTTTTTCCGTTGTCTTCTATGAAGAGGAGAGCCGGAGCTTTAAAAAATCCGTCGTGACATATGATTATTTCGGAGGCCGGAAGATTTATGTGGATTTTCCGGAGAACGGGCAGGAAGGGTTTCTGGTTTTTACGGGAGAACGGGTCGTCTGGCAGGAAACAACAATTTTATTTCATACGACGGACGGCGGTAAATCATGGCAGTATGTGGGGCCGGCCGGACCGGATGCGATGACGGAAGGGCATTCTCTGACAACAGGTGCGGTATTTATCAATAACAGGGTAGGATTTTTAACCATTCGGGATTCGGAGACGCCGGACATCTGGCGGACAGAGGACGGCGGAAAGACATGGGAGAGACAGAACCTTCCGGAAGTGCCGGATTATTACTGCATGGCTTATGCGCCGGAAGAAAGGGACGGCGTTTTATGTCTGTATGTGGGAATGGAGGAATATTCGGAATATGGAGGAAGCAAAGCCAAATACGAATCGCGGGACGAAGGAAAAACATGGGAGTACAGGGGAATTGTCGTCCGCCAATAGCGGTGCGTCGCTTTTCCTGAAAACGGCATATCATATATTCACGAGACCGGCTGATCTGGCTGTTTACGGCGTGACCTGGTATCATTTGTATTCGCTCTGCCAGTTTGGGCGGATTTCCCGAAATATGCCGGTTTTGCTTTGCTGTCTCTTCTGGTGGGTCTGTGCGTTCTGTTATGGGCTCTGGCTGTGGACAGGCTATAACAGGCATAAAATTCCCTCGGTTTTTCGTGCGTTTACGGCGGACGGAAATATGCTGGCGGTCACCGGGGCGGAAAGCGGATGGAATCAGGCGGAAGCGGACGGTACCGGAACCGGCATGCAAACGGTCAGAACCTTTGCGGGGGAACATGTAAAATGGTATATCAGAAGGAAAAAGTATTGTCAGATTTTTCTTCGGGATAAGACGGTAATCGTGCTTGATCTGCGGCAAATTCCGCCGGAAGAGACGGATTTTCTGGATTTGAAACTATCAATGGTTCCTGCTTTCCGGAAAAAAGCATACAGGACGGCGGCAGGTTTTCTGCTGGCGGCGGTGACGCTGTCCGGCAGCTTTCTCGTAGTAAGAAGCGCGATACCATATCAGGGAAAGCTTTCCTGGTATCTGAGAGATTTACAGGATAAGAAAAGTACGGCGCTGCGGCATGATAACATATACGAAACGGGGATAGAAGGGATTCTGGAGGATATCCGCAGGAAGGTAGAACTGCCGGAAACATTATGCCTGGCGACCAGCTTTAATCTGCATTTTGCACCGGACGGGACGATACGGTCATTCGATACGATGCTGTATGGGTATGATAAGGAAGGCAATTATGTGGACAGCTATCTGATCAGCTATCCCGCCGGTGTTTCCCGTGAAATCGCGATATATCTGCATGGAGCAGCCGGGGTGCCTTATGATGCCGATAAGGATCTGGAACCGTTGATCGAAGCGGTTTCCGTGATGCCGCTTGCGGAAACGGCTGCCCGGTGGGAAGGGGAGTCTTCTTTTGGCATTCTATATTACGGAACAAGGGAGTGGTATAGTCAGGAGGGAATTTTATATCTGAACTATGCGGGGGAATACAGGACGCCTTTGAGCGATGAGCGGTATTTTTCCGGTTACAGTGTTTCCGTTTTCTGCCCGGAAAATGAAGCATTGACACCGGTTCGTTATCTTTATGTGGGATATCAGGTGTTTCCGGAAGAGCAGGCGGCGTATACGGCCGATTATTACCCGGAGGAAGAAAAAGAAGAAGAAGCCGGTTATCCGGGAACAGGAAGTACGATGGATGCCGATCAGCAGAAAGTTCATGCCACGGACAACTTCTGGCGGACGTGCAGCGCTTACCCGGCAGAGCAGTATGGAGAAACGGCGGAGACGGAAAATTTGTTTCAGGACAGGAATGGAGAGGATATTTACCGGTACCATTACCGGAACTTCCTCCTGGACGAAACATGGTGCGGCGCGGAAAAAGTAAATCTGTTTCTGCAGGAGAAGGAACAGGAAATCGTGGGAGACTGGCAGAGGAATGGGGAACAGTCTGCGATGTACGCCACGGCGGGAGAAAATTACGAGTATGGCCGCTATCCTCACGATTCCATGGAATTTAGGGCGCTGACTTATCTGGAAGAAGACTATTGCAGTCTCGTATTCTTTGGAGAACATTATTCGGGCGGCGTCAGCGCATTTCCGGCGGTATACGCTTATACGATCGATGTCCGGACGGGGGAAGAGACGGGTTTAGAGCAGATTGCGCCGCAGATAAAAGAGGAAGACTGGATTGCGCTGATTGACCGGGCTTTTGAGAAAGAACAGGGTTTTTATAAATTTTTTGAAGGTTCAACGTATGAAGAGACGGCGGGGGAAAGCTGGCTGCGCTCGGAACGGGAAGGCGGATGGGCTTCCGGCTTTTATCTGACGGAGCAGGGTATTGTTTTTTATTATGACTTTGGACAGATTGCCTGGGACGGTTATGGAGCGATAGAGGTTCTCGTTCCCTGGGAGGACGTGAACGGCTGATATTTTTCGCGGACAAGAGGACTAATGTCCCTTGTCTACGGAGGGTATTGTCCGGAAAGATATCAACGGGCAGTAGAGTCCGGGACTGATTTTCAAAAATCCGGTTATTGCGGGGAAGGATGGGTAATGTTACGCTGACATAAGAAGTGATTTTATTGTGAAAGGAGGTTCCCGGATGCTTGACAATAAGAAGATTGCGGACTTTATCGCGGGAAAAAGAAGAGAAGCGGGCATGACGCAGGCGGAGGTAGCGGAGAAACTACAAGTGTCTTTTCAGGCGGTATCCAAATGGGAGAACGGAACGCTTCCCAATGTGGAAATGCTGGTGGAACTGGCCGGGCTTCTGCATGTATCAGTGGATGAAATCCTGGCCGGACAGGAGAAAAGCGCCGAGAATTTTTCTTACCGGAAAGCCGGTGTGGATGTTTCCTATACGGATGCCATGAAAAAAGAAATGGCGGAATATTTGAAAACAGAGGATGTGCGGGTGTTAAACGGATTCGGTCCTTTTGCGTCGCTGTACGACATCCATTTTCCCGAAACAGCCGATCCGGTGCTTGTGCTGAAAGCCGAAGAACCGGGTTCCAAGCAGAAACTGGCGATGGAGTACGGGTATTGTGAGTCCATCTGCCATGACATGATCAATCATCTTGTGAACGATATTGCGGTGATGGGCGCAAAACCGCTGGCGGTTCTGGATACCATTGTCTGCGGGAATGCGGAAAAAGAGACGATTAAATCGTTTGTACGGGGCATATCCGAAGCGTGTCGGGAAAACGAATGTGCACTGGTCGGCGGGGAAACTTCCGTTCAACCCCAGGTTGTGGAAAAAGGGGTTTATATTCTGACTTCCAGCATCGCAGGCATTATTTCCAAAAAGGCGGTCATTGACGGTTCGGCGATTTGCGAAGGCGATGCGGTACTGGCCGTCGCTTCCAACGGACTGCATACAAACGGCTATTCCCTCGTCAGAATGCTGATGGACAGGATGCCGCAGATGAAACTGGATAAGGTGGCGGGGGAAACGTTTATCGAGCAGATTATGAAGCCCCATACGCCTTACTATAAAGCGATTCAAAAGATCAGCGATAAAGTGAGCGGAATGGCGCATATTACGGGAGGCGGCATCGAGGGAAATCTGTGCAGGATTATTCCGGACGGGATGTGCGCGGAAATCGAGCTGCCGCAGATCAGGGTACTGCCGGTTTTCAGTTATATGAAACGGATGGGGAATATTGAGGATGAGGAGATGCTTTCCACCTTCAACTGCGGCGTCGGGCTCATTATCGTTGTTTCACAGGAGAAAAAGGAGGAAGTCATGCAGAGTGTCGGGGCTTGTCATGACTGTTATGAGATCGGAAAGATTACAGCCGGACAGAAAAAAGTGACATTCCGGGGAAAAATGAAATTCGTATAGGAGAAAAACTTACAGATAAGAAGCGGGTATTATTCGGGAGAGTACTCTCAGTGAATAAGGGGATACACACCCTGTCCACTGAGGGTAAAGTGACGGATAATACCCGCTTTTTTGTTCTATGGGAAATTGCTGTAATTGCAGCGGAAAGGTTGACACATGTATACCATCATGATATATTGGGTATACAACGGTATACCTAATGAACGACGGCGCTTTGCCGGACGGTATACGATATGACGAGTACACAGGAAGCAGGGGAGGGACAATGACAAACGTAAATTTATCGGACGGCGAATGGAAAATCATGAATGTGTTATGGGAGAAGGAGGGGGGGGCCACAATCATGGAGTTGACGGCACAGTTACAGGGTAAAACCGGATGGGATAAGCATATCATTATTACCATGCTGAACCGCATGACAAAAAAAGGCGCTGTTTCTTACCGTATCATGGGACGCGCGAAGCAGTTTTTTCCCGCCGTATCCAGAAATGAAGTTTCCATCCGGGAGACGAGGGGATTCCTCGATAAAGTATACCGGGGAAGCATCGGGATGATGGTCAACGCCATGGTGGAAGATAAAGCGCTGACACGGGAGGAAATAGAGGAACTGTATAAGGTGCTGGAACAGGCAGAAAAAGAAAATGCAAAAGAAAAGGGGCGCTTGTCATGAAGGAAGCAATTATAACGTCTTCTGTGCTGATTCTGTGCATTGTCCTGCTCAGAAAGTTGTGCGGAAGACGAATCAGCGCGAAACTTCAATATACGCTCTGGCTGATTGTGGCAGTCAGACTGGTTATGCCGGGCATTACCATGCTGATTCCCAATCTGCTGCCGGAGAGCCATTACAGCGTTTTAAATGTGACGGCACAGGTGGAAAGAGCGGCACAAAATTATATGAAGCCGCCAGAACAACTCGTACAGGGAAGCCTGCCGTCGGAAGGGCTGCCCTTTCTGACGGAAGAGCGTGCGGACGGAAAAGTTGTTACGTATTTGCTTGAACAAACCATTTGGCCGGAGCTGATGGAGAAAATCTGGCATCTGGGCATGATAGTAAGCGGAGGATGGATGGCGGCCGTCAACATCCGCTTTAAGAAAAAATTATATGAAACCCGTCGCAGAGTGGAGAGAGAAGATTTTGGACTGCCCGTTTACATGGCGAAAGAACTGCCCTCGCCCTGCCTGTATGGTCTGCCGGGCAAAGAGGCCGTTTATCTGCCGGAAAATGTGACGGAAGATGAGGACAAAATCAGGCATATTCTGGCACACGAATACTGCCACTACAAGCAGAAGGACATTTGGTGGTCGGCGCTTCGCTGCACGCTGTTGGCGGTATACTGGTTTCATCCGCTCGTCTGGCTTGCCGCCGTTTTGTCCAAGCGGGATTGTGAACTGGCGTGTGATGAAGCGGCGATCGGCCTGCTTGGGGAAGAAGAGAGGATTGCTTATGGAAAAACCCTTGTTTCGCTGGTGACCAGAAAGACGAAAGCCGTGGATATTGTATGTACGGTAACTACGATGACCGAGGATCCGAAAGATTTGAAGGAAAGAATCCGAAGGATTGCGAAGTCCCCTCATAAGCTGGCATTTATCCTGATTCCGGTATTTACGGCGGTAGCAGCGGTCATCGTACTGACTTTTACACGGGCGGATTCGGTTCCGGAAGGCGCCTATCCGCTGGAAGAAGACTCTCTGACCGTGACGACATCCTGTTTCCAGATTTCATTTCCTGAGACCTTTGCGGGAGCAGCATATTACCGGAGTGAGAATGGAACGGATATTATCGTCTACCATAGGGATTCCGGTTTGGAAATAGGGCGTTTCTGTAAGCTGTATTATGAGACAGCGGCACGGCTTACTTTTGTAGAAGGAAAAGAGGCCGTATTTTTCGGAAACTATGATGCGGACTTACCTCCAAACAGCTATTTGGATACGGGCCGGGAAACGGTCGGGATAACGGATCATTATTATGAATCCGGGAAGGTGAGCGACGAGGACGGCGCAGAGAATGCGGGAGTGCCCGGAACGGACAGTAACGGAGAAATTGTCGATTATTTACCGGAAGCGGAAGAAGCCGATAATACTGCGGCATTGGAGGCTTCCGGCGGGCTGGAAGCGATTCCGGCGCCAGAACTGGTGAGCGGAGATATGATTAATCTGCCTTTTCAGGAAAATGAAGATTACAATGAGCCCATCATGTTGGACGATACGGAATCTCTGAAAGAGGATGAAATTGCGGAAGAAGATGAAATTCATAACTATAATCTGCCGGCCGAAGAGACTGCGGTTTCGGAAGTATATCTGCCGCCTGAAGAGATTTCAGTTTCGGAAGTATATCTGCCGGCCGAACAGTCCTGCTATCTGTATATCCCGGCAGATTATTCGGAGGCGGACCCGAAAGTCAGGAAGGAGCTTTCCTGGATGAACCAATCGCTGACAGAACTTACGGATTCCGTCATCGTGCTGTATATGAGCAGGGAAGCGGTGGAAGAAATTTTAAGTACGCTGGTGGAAAATCGAACGGCCTATGTGGGCGATAATGTCAGCGTATCCAAAATAGCCGGCTGTCTGCCGGCGGCTCCGGGACTCAGTTATCAGTATCTGGAACTGGAAACGACATTGGAACCATACGAAGCAACGCTTCACTATCGGATTCAGGAAGATCACGCGTTCCAGGCTGATTCGGATATACCGTTTCTGGAGGCGGTTCTCATGTTTTCGGCAGTAGAAAATCTGGAGATCTGCAATATACGGATTTATGATGTACGAAAATCGGATGAAGAAACGCATCCGGACCCGGCGGGAACGCAGTATGAAGTTATCAGTTTCAGCAGATCGGAAATGGAAACACTTTTTGGCCCGTTATATTCCTGTTCGGAAACCAAAAAAACGATAACGGCATTATATAACAACGTGCTGGATTATCTGGGAGAAGACGACTTTTTAATTCCAAATTAGTGAATTAAGAAAAAATTAAGATTTTTTTGAAACATTTTTGCCCATTTTACGCTCTAATATAATAGAATATAAAAAATTATGTAATTTTTTAGAGAAACTTTAAAGACAGAGCTGCTATAATAAAATCGGAAAATCAGGCAGAAAGTTATGTACAGAGGTGGGAAATATCGTGCAGGGGAGCGTACAGAAGCGAAAAACGGAAATTGCGTTATGGGAGATGGACCAGCCGAAGAGAAGGCCGCCGAAAAGGAACGGAAGAAGACGGCCGGGTGATGTGGATATCATCGACCTGTACCCGGAGCGGGAAGCATATCCGGACAGGAGAAATCGAAACAGGGAAATGCCCCGGATAGAGCGAAATACGGACGGAGGGCGCAGGAACGGAGCCGTGGCCCGGAGGAATGAAAGAGCGGGAAGAGGTGCCGAACCGGCCAGACGCAGAGAGGTAAGCGTTTATGACCCGGGTCCCCGGACAGCGGAACCGATCGGAATCAGCCGGAGGAGAGCGGAAGAACCGGACAGGCGGAAAAGAGCGGCACGAAGGATTGAAGAGGACTGGGATGTAGATTTAATCGGCCAGGACTGGGAAGAGCCGCGCAGAAGAGTTCAGCCCGGGAAAAGCCGAAAAGCTAAGAAAAGGCGTACATATCTGTATCGGACGACAGCAGTCTGTGTGATCGCGTTATGTCTGCTGATCGCATATATGGCGGTAGATCTGGTATACGATTACACAAGAGAAGATACGAAACACAGGAACATTCCGGTCGTAAACAATATTCCGGTAGAAGAAGAAAAGCGTGGGATCATTGCACCGGCCATTTCCGAGGATTTTCTGGAAATCAATGATTTTTCAAGACCGGGAACAAAACTTCCTCAGGTGAACAGTATTTTTGTGCATTATACGGCGAATCCCGGAACGAGCGCATCCCAAAACAGAAGCTATTTTGCAAATCTTGCCGAGACACAGGAAAGATCAGCCAGCGCGCATTTTATCATTGGGTATGAGGGTGAAATCGTCCAGTGTATGCCATTGGATGAACAGGCTTATGCGGTCATGACAAGAAATGAAGATTCTATTTCGATCGAATGCTGCTATCTGGATGAAGACGGGCAGTTTACACAGGAGACTTACGATTCTCTGGTGCATTTGCTGGCATGGCTGGAGCAGGAATACGATCTGGGAAGTGATGATATTTTGCGGCATTATGACTGCGGCGGAAAAAAATGCCCGGTTTATTATGTAGATCATGAAGAAGCCTGGGATAGGCTGCTTGCTGATGTAGAAACCTATAAGGCTGAACACAAATAGGCGGTTGGACCTGCCTTTGTGTGGAATTAAAAAACCCGTCGGAATGAGTTTACGCAGCATTCCGATGGGTTTTTGTACCATCATATTTTATTTTCCGATATAATCTCTGATGATATGCGGAATCTGTGAGAGCATATTGTCGACATCTTCAAACATACTGCTCTTTGTAGTTCCTAAGAGCCTTGCATTATTGATATGATGAACGACATCCTGATATTGTTTTTTGATTTTGTCAAAATAGCCGCACAATGTCTGAAGAGATCTTTTTGATTCATCGATAACGGTGTTGATTTCCGATTGAACCGATGTGGCTTCTTCCGCTATTTCGGTAATATTATTAAACATTCCATAAGTTTCATCCACTTTGCCGAGACTCTGTTCCAGCGCCTGATGAGAAGTATTGATGCTGGCATTTAACATTTCGGTTCCGTGCTCCACATCGTTGATTCCCGTATTTACTTCTGCGACAAGTTCCTTGATTTCATCGGCCAGCGATTTTACTTCATTGGCTACAACCGCAAATCCTTTTCCACGGTCTCCTGCTTTGGCCGCTTCGATCGATGCGTTCAGCGCAAGAATATTGGTCTGCTCTGCAATCGATACGATTTTATTCATATAGGATCTGATTTTTTTGACGGAAGACTGGAAATCCGAAAAAGTACTGTCCATTGCGCTGAAAGAAGCCTCTACCTGTAAAGAGCTGTTTTTCAATTCTTCCACACCGCTCTGAGCCTGAATAACTGACTGGGAAATATCTTCTTTAACGGTGGCAAACTGGCTGGATACCTGGTTTATATTGGAAAAAGTCTGGTCAAAATCCTGCAATGTCCGCTGAAAACTATCCGCTTCGGAAAGAACCTGGCCAAAGGAACTGCTTACGAGGCTGAGCTCTTTCAAAGCGGTTACTTCATTCTGGACAAGATCCTGCTGGTATGTTTTCAGACTGTCCGTTACGTGAAGTACCGGACTCAGGCTTTTTTCTTTATTGTGAGATTTATTTTTAAACAACATGTTCATCCTCCCTATTCAAACGCAACGCATGTCATGGACTGATTTACGAACCGGTTGTTATAGTGTTCTCCGTATCCGACAAAACCGACATGGTTTCCTAAAGCGCCCATTTCCCGTAAATATTCCTGCATATAGTTGTTTTCGCTGAACATCAGATACCGGAACAGGCAGTTGACGGAAAATACTGCGGAAGGATGGGGAAAATCTTTATGTATTGCCCGGATAGTTTCCTTCACGATTTCTTTATAGTCTCCAAGTTCCAGCATAATGAGAACATCCGAATCGTTTACCTGACGGAAGCAGGCCAGTGCGTTTCCGGTCACTTCTTTAATAGAAATGATGCAGGTATCGTGTCCGTTGATTTTACCGAAAGGATTCTTAAAGGTCTGCGTCTGAATTTCCTGTTCTGTTACATGAAGAATATCCTGATATACCTGTTTGGCAGAGCGGCCGTTCAACTCGCCGAGAAGGTAATTCGCCTTGTCCGTTTTGGATGCAATAAAAGAATAATTGCCCATCTGATGATAAATGTTTTCTTTATATGCTTTTACCCGGCCATTGTTATTTTTGATGATTGCGTAAGCTACCGCATCACGATAGACTTTGCCGTTCGCGGATACTAATCCGGCATCTCCGGTTCCGCCGACAAGAGATATGTTTTCCGGACCTAATACGCTGTATATGGTTGTCAGCACACAGGCGTCATTGCCGGAACAGAAATCGATGCAGACGGTGTCTTTGGAGGAAGCGTTTACGGTTCTTATATCCTGCTGAAGCCGTTCAATATATTTTACCGGCATGGTGGACACTTCTTCCAGTACATTAGCGGCCGTGCTGACACCTTCGGTAAATGCTATGATACCGACACCTTTTTCTACGATTTTGGTATCATAACTCATTCCAATACATCCGATACTTGGGACTTTTGGATATAGTTTTTCTAATTCAGCAACGTGTTTCTCAAACTGATCGGCATTGGATAACAGCATAATTAATTGGGGGTTGTTCAGGCCCTGAACGGCATCCTGTAAGTTACCGCTCTGGCTCATGCCAAAAAACTGTTTCAAGATCTCATTCCTCTTTTCTGTTTAATTTGAAATAATACCACAGAATATTATACTTTAGGTAAACGACAAAAATCAACTGTTATTACAAAAACTGGCATTATACTTTTATTATTTAATAAGGAAAGAAAAAAGCATAAAGCAGTAAAAATGGCGATTGACAATCAGGCATTCATATGATAACATACTAAAGATATTTCATTTGAAAAGCAAATAACATAATTACTATGCGGGTGTAGTTCAATGGTAGAACACCAGCCTTCCAAGCTGGATACGTGGGTTCGATTCCCATCACCCGCTTTTTCTAATGCCCAAAAAGGATGGCTATGTGACCGGAAACACATATGCCATCCCTTTTTGACAATCTGCGTTTTTAGGTATACTCTATAAGTATCTGTGATGTCGGTATGATTCCTTTATGCCGGAACATCCACGAAAAAACATATGGGGGTCATCAATGGTCACGTCTTTGGCACGACAGGCAGTCATCATCAAATCAGGAAACGATACCAGCATTTTAACGGGAAATTATGAGCTGGCGTATGCGCTCGGATTTCTCTCAAATCAGACTGGAATTTCCATACCGGAAGGCGATGTGGAAATCCGGGATTTACAGGAAAAGGTTCTGGAAGAAGTAAAGAACAGAATGCCGGAAGATGAAAAAATGAAACGTCTTTTGCGGATGGTCAGATTGTATAATCCGGATTCGGCATGGGATGCGCAGATGCAGGAATTGCTGCAGACGGGGCTTTCGGAAAAATGCCCGTGGGAGCTGCATCGCGCGTGACGACGCGGCCGGATTATGGTCTGTGCGCCTGACAGGAACGGGGAAGAGAAAGGTATGGATGGGTTATGGAGAAAGCGTATAAGCTGGAATTTGCGGGGGCGCAGAACGGCAGCCTGTATGTGAACTGCTGCGGACTTTCGCAGACGGAGCCGCTTCACAGTTTCGGGCCGGCGTTAAAGCCTCATTATATGATTCATTATATTTTGAGCGGCCGGGGCATTTTTTCGATCGGCGGGAAAGAATATCCGCTGGAAGAAGGCTATGGTTTTCTGATTACGCCGGATGAGCTGGTTTTTTATCAGGCGGATGAAGAGGAGCCGTGGACTTACGTATGGGTCGGCTTCAGCGGCGTACAGGCGGCGGAATATATCGGGAATATGGGTCTGTCGGTGAAACAGCCGGTTTTTAAATCCGAGCGTTCGGACGAACTGTATCAGATTGTCAAGGATATGATGGAACATAATACGTTCGGTATGTCCAATGATCTGCGGCGGAACGGGCAGCTTGGCATCTTTCTTTCCGTGATTGCGGAAAGCGCGGCGGTTACGGAAAAGAATGAGGTTGACAGGGCCAATATATACGTGAAAAAGGCGGTTTCGTTTATTCAGAGCAATTACTGTAATGCAATCAAAGTGACGGATGTAGCGGATTATGTCTGCATTAACAGAAGTTATCTTTATACGCTTTTTCAGAAATCGATCGGCATGTCTCCGCAGCAGTTTCTGACGACCTTTCGGATCACAAAAGCGACGGAACTTCTGCAGCTGACATCGCTCCCGGTTGAGAGCATCGCGTTTTCCTGCGGGTACAGCGATCCGATGGTATTTGCGAAGGCTTTTCGGCAGATGAAAAAAACATCGCCTACGGCATACAGGAAAGAGATGCAGAAGGGCGGGAAACGAAGAAACAAAGAATATCTGAAGCAGGTAGAGGATTTTATCAGTCAGATCAACAGGTTGAATAATTAACATTTTGACAGATAAAAAGAACAAACGGATATTTTATGCCGGGCATATTTTTTATATGATTATTCTGTAAAAACAGTATTTGTAAAGGAGATGGGGTTATGAAAGAAACTGTTTTAAAAAAATTTGAAGAACTTTTTGGCGACATTAAGGATGTCAACGTATACTTTGCGCCGGGGCGTGTCAATATGATTGGGGAACATACGGATTATAACGGCGGACACGTTTTTCCGTGTGCGCTGACGATCGGAACTTATGCGGCGGCAAGGAAAAGGGAAGACGATAAACTGCGTTTCTATTCCATGAATTTCGATAAGCTGGGGGTTATTGAATCTTCCATTCAGGATTTGAAGCCGGATAAAGAAGCGTACTGGACCAATTATCCCAAGGGCGTTATGTGGGCTTTTGAAAAAAGAGGATTTAAGATGCCCTGCGGTCTGGATATCGTATTAAACGGCAACATTCCAAACGGTTCCGGCCTTTCTTCTTCCGCATCGCTGGAAGTCCTGACCGGATATCTGCTGCGGGATTTATTTGGTTTTGAAGTGACAAATGTGGATTTGGCGCTGATCGGGCAGTATTCGGAGAATAACTTTAACGGTATGAACTGCGGTATCATGGATCAGTTCGCTTCCGCAATGGGCAAAAAAGACAACGCGATTTTCCTGGATACGGCGGATTTGTCTTTCGAATATGCGCCGCTCGTTCTGGAAGGCGCGAAAATTATCGTAACAAACAGCAAGGTGAAACATTCGCTTGTGGATTCGGAATACAATGTCAGAAGAAGCGAGTGTGAAAAAGCGCTGGAAGAATTACAGACCGTTATCGGCATTAATGGTCTCGGAGACCTGTCGGAAGAGCAGTTTGAGCAGTATAAAACCGCAATTAAAGATGAAGTAAGGGTACGCAGGGCAAAACATGCGGTATATGAAAACCAGAGAACAATTCGTGCCGTGGAGGCCCTGAAAAAGAATGATCTCGCGCTTTTCGGCCGGCTGATGAACGAATCTCATGTATCTCTCAGAGACGATTATCAGGTGTCCTGCGATGAGATCGACGTGCTGGTGGAAGAAGCATGGAAAGTTCCCGGCGTTATCGGTTCCCGCATTACCGGAGGCGGTTTCGGCGGCTGTACGGTCAGCATCGTAAAGGATGAGGCCGTGGAGGAGTTCCAGGAGAAAGTGGGAGCGGCTTATCGGGAGAGAGTCGGCAAAGAAGCAGATTTCTATGTGGTAGAAATCGGGGACGGCCCGGTAAAACTGTAAAATCTTGCGCTTGATAAGGGGTGTTCCGTTCCGGTAAAAGGTGCGGTCCGTCGGTACGGCCTGCGTCTGGTGCGGATGTAAAAACAGGAAGGGAGAATCGGTCAATGATTCAGAAAAATATCAAAAAATTAGTCCAGTATGGTCTGAACACAGGCCTGATTGAAGAGGCGGATAAAATTTATACGACCAACCGGCTTTTGGAGCTCTTTTGTTTGGATGAACTGGAAGAAAATGACACGGATGTCACAATGGAGCCGGATGAACTGGAAACGGTGCTTTCGGAGATGATGGATTATGCCTATGCACAGGGAATTATGACGGAAGACAGCATCGTATACCGCGATCTGTTCGATACGAAAATTATGAGCATGCTCGTTCCGAGACCGAGCGAAGTGATTGCAAAATTTGCGGAAAAATACGAACAAAGTCCGCAGGCGGCAACGGATTATTTCTATAAGCTGAGCCAGGACACGGACTATATCAGAAGATACCGCATCAAAAAAGACCAGAAATGGATTGCGTCGACAAAGTATGGCGATCTGGATATTACGATCAATCTGTCGAAACCGGAGAAGGATCCGAAGGCGATCGCGGCGGCAAAGAGCGCGAAACAAAGCGGTTATCCCAAGTGCCTTCTCTGTATGGAAAATGAAGGGTATGCGGGCAGAGTCAATCATCCGGCGAGACAGAACCACAGGGTAATTCCCGTAACCATTCACGAAAGCAGATGGGGTTTTCAGTATTCGCCATATGTATATTATAATGAGCATTGTATCGTTTTTAACGCAAAACATATTCCGATGAAAATCGAGCACGACACGTTCTGCAAGCTGTTCGATTTTGTAAAGCAGTTCCCGCATTATTTTGTGGGCTCCAACGCGGATCTGCCGATCGTCGGCGGTTCCATCCTGAGCCACGATCATTTTCAGGGCGGACATTACGAGTTTGCCATGGCGAGAGCGGCAGTGGAGCGGACTTTTGTGATAAAAGGGTTTGAGGATGTGGAGACCGGCATTGTCAACTGGCCCATGTCTGTTATCCGCATCGCGTCGTCTGATACGAACAGGCTGATTGCGCTTGCAGATGTTATCCTGAACGCATGGAGGGGATATACTGACGAAGCGGCGTTTATTTTGGCAGAGACGGACGGGGAACCTCATAATACCATTACGCCGATTGCCAGAAAACGGGGAGATAAGTTTGAACTGGATCTTGTTCTGCGCAATAATATTACGACGCCGGAACATCCGCTCGGCGTTTATCACCCTCATGCGGAGCTGCATCATATTAAAAAGGAAAATATCGGCCTGATTGAGGTTATGGGGCTTGCGGTGCTGCCGGCCAGGCTGAAAGATGAAATGGAGCAGCTTGCGGAAGCAATACTTGCCGGAAAAGATATCCGGGAAGACGAACTGCTGGAGAAACATGCGGACTGGGTGGATGCTTTTCTTCCCGCGTATCCGGAAGTAAACCGGGAGAACATCATGGAGATTCTGCATAAGGAAATCGGCAGCGTCTTTATGCGGGTATTGGAGGATTCCGGCGTTTATAAGAGAACCGCAGAAGGACAGGCAGCATTTGACCGGTTTGTGGAAAGCCTGAACCGGTAATGATGGGATTCTGAAAATACAGATTGAAGCGCAGGTGGAGCAGCCTGCGCTTTTCATTGTAATTGTATAAGAAGTGCCGTCATCGAAGCGGGGCGCGGAAGAAAGCTTTTTAAATGATTGCCGTAAGCTCCGTGGGGGTGGACAGGCAGTATGCCGCATCGCAGTCTTTCAGATGGCTTCCCCAGCCTGCCAGTGCAAAATCCACGCCTGCATTCCGGGCGCATTCCCTGTCATAGCGGCTGTCTCCTACATACAGAATCTGGCTGCGGCTGCTTCCGGACAGCTCCATGTACTTTAAAAGAGGCGCCGCGGTCGGTTTGTGTTCTTCGGTATCATCCGCACAGACGACTGTATCGAAATAATGACGGATGGGAAAACGGTTAAATTCTTTTTCGAACTCGTCCCGGACTCTCGATGTAACAACGCCCAGCCGACAGCCTTTTTGCGACAGGGCGCTCAGAGTTTCTTCCATACCCTGAAAGAGGGCGGTGGTATCATCATACTGCCTCAGATAGTCTATCCACAATGCAAGCGTGCCGGGGATATCCGAAACCGCCAGTCGCTTCAAGGCATCTTCTCCGGTAATGCCAAGCGCGAAAGTCAGTTCTTCGAGAGGCGGTTTTTGGCCGGTGAGCGTTCCGATCGTATCCTGCAAGGAATGCAGAACCGCATATTCCGTATCTACCAAAGTTCCGTCTACATCAAATACAATGTGCGTATAGTGCATAACAGGCCTCCTGCAATGATATTTTTTGTTGCCTTCACGCGGAGAGGGCCGTTTGCCGCGGCGTCCGCGAGAAGATTATTTTATTGTATATTGTAGCATATCTTCCGCATCAGGCAACCCCTCCGTGGATTTTATGGCAGTTCTTTTATGGCAGACTTTTTCCGGCAGACTTTTTTCGACAGATTTCCCTGCTCTTGGCAGGCATCCGGAAATTTTTACATCGGGCAGTTTTTGCCTGCTTCTTGTATTAACAAAGGACATCGGCTAAAATAGAATCAGATTTGTGACCGGCCGGACGGCGGAAGCACGGTAAAGGAGAAGCGGAATATGAAAAAAGCGGTTATTGTCGGTTATGGCAATATGGGAAGCAAATATGCCGGAGAAATTTATAATGGGAACATAAAGGATTTATCCCTTTACGGGATATTGTGCAGAAATCAGGAGGGGCAGCGGAAGATTCGGGAGAATATGCCGGAAGTTGTTATTTTTCCGGATGAAGACAGTATGTTTGCGGCACACGAAAACTTTGATGCGCTGATCATCACGACGCCGCATAAGGAACATGTGCGGGTGGTGCGTAAAGCGCAGCAGTCAGGCCTTCATGTGCTGTGTGAGAAACCGCTCGGCGTAACGATGAAGGAGTGTGAAGATCTGTGTTTTGAAAAGGGAGAACGGGTGAATGCAATGGTCTTTAACTGGCGGGCGCGGGAAATTTACCGTCAGATATATGCGTATATCCGCGACGGAAAAATGGGACGTCTGACGCAGGCAGTATGGGTGGCCAATTTCTGGTACCGCCCGGCCTGTTATCATCGGGCCTCCGGCTGGAGGAGCAGCTGGGGCGGCGAAGGGGGAGGCCTGCTGATCAATCAGTGCCAGCATCTGTTAGACATGTGGAACTGGCTTTTCGGACAGCCCTGCGAAGTTTCGGCGCAGCTCGGTTACGGGCAGTACAGCGATATTAAGGTGGATGACAAGGCCTCTCTCTTTTTCCGGCATGAGAACGGCATGTGGGGCGCTTTTATTTCCTCAAGCGGGGACTCTCCGGGAACAAACCGGCTTGAAATACACGGAGAGCTGGGCAGACTGGTAGTGGAGGATGACCGTTTTCTGACGATTTACAGGAATGAAGATTCGACGACACAGGTATCAAAAACTTCCGAGGAAATGTATGCAAAGATTCCTTATACGGCAGAACGCCGGGAGGTGGCTCAGGCGGAAAGCGAATACACGATAATGCTTCGGAATTTTGCGGATGCAATGGAAGGTAGAGCCAAACCGCTTGCGACGCTTTCGGACGGAAAACGCGCGCTGGAAAACTGCAACGCGGCTTATCTGTCGGACTGGCAGCAGAAAAAGACGACGGTTCCCTGCGACCGGGAAACATACAATATGGAACTGCAAAAGAAAATACAGGAAGAGTCATAGGCTCCGCCTGTATTTCAGACACGCAGAATTGCGCAAAATGGAAGAACATCCATTTGATATGCAGATATTATTCTATCCGGGCTTTATCATTCTTTGGAAACGCCGAGCATACTGGAAAGAAACGAATAGAAATCTCCCTGCTGCTCGTTATTCATTTTCTGATATAAGGATATAAGCCTTTGATATTTTTTGAGATTGTGCATGTTGTCTGCGAGCAGAGAATCCGCATTAGTCCGCTCTTCTGAAAGATAAAGAATGTAGTCGGTAGAGACGTGGAAAAAACGCGACAGATCAATTAGAAGCATGGCGTCTGGAACGCTTGTGCCGGTTTCGATTTTGCTGAGCATTGTCTGATTTGCGCCAAGATACTCGGCAAGAACTTTTTGAGTTAATTTTTTTTCCAATCGTAATTCCTTGATTCTTGTTTTCATTCGTAATATCCTTTCTTCCATTGTATATTGTTTTCCGGGACAGGACATTCCAATTTTTAATTGATATATTCTGCCCGGAATGTTTATTCACTATTGAATATGGGGAAGACAGGGTGAAAGCAAAAATAACACAAAACAAGGTAAAATTAACGCTTGACAATAATCCGTAGGGAATTTTTGCCTGCGGCTCAAAGTTTACAAGCTGAGAGAAGGGCATGGATAGTATGAAAATTCTTTTGATCGCGATCAATGCAAAGTATATTCACTCAAATCCGGCCGTTTACAGCCTGCGTGCCGGTGCGGACGAGGCTTTCCGGCCGTTCATTGAGATTGTGGAATATACGATTAATAACCGCTGTGAAGAAATATTGGCGGATATTTATCGGAGAAAGCCGGACGTCATCGCTTTTTCCTGCTATATCTGGAACCGGAGCATGACTGGAAGCCTTCTTGCGGAACTGCCCAAAATAATGCCGGAAGTTCCGGTTTGGCTGGGCGGGCCGGAAGTTTCCTACGATGCGGAAAAAGTACTTGGACAGTATCGGGCGGTGACCGGCGTAATGATCGGGGAAGGGGAAGAGACATTCCGGGAACTTGTGGAATATTACTGCGGAGGAACACAGGGACGAGAAGGGCTGCAGAAAATCCGGGGAATTGCATACCGGACAGGAAGCGATGGAGAAGGGCAGCCGGAGGATTTGGAAGAGACCGTCGTGGCCGGGGACAGGGCCGCACGGGCGGAGAAAAATGCGCAGGGCAAAATCTGCCTTACGCCGGAGAGAGAACTGACGGATATTTCCGCGCTGCCTTTCCTGTATGAGGATTTAGGGCCGTTTGAGAATAAAATTATATATTATGAGAGCAGCAGAGGATGTCCATACCGGTGCAGTTACTGTCTTTCTTCCATCGATAAAAAAGTGCGCCTGCGCAATATCGATATGGTAAAAAAAGAACTGCAGTTTTTCCTGGACCATAAAGTCAGGCAGGTAAAGTTCGTAGACCGGACGTTCAATTGTAATCACGAACATGCGGTGGAAATCTGGAAATATCTGGCGGAGCATGATAACGGCGTGACGAATTTTCATTTTGAGATCGAAGCGGACAGGATTACGGAAGAAGAACTGCGGATTCTCGCCGGACTGCGGCCGGGATTGGCCCAGATGGAAATTGGCGTGCAGACGGTTAATCCGGAGACGCTGCGGGAAATCAGGCGTAAGGCGGATACGGACAGAATCCGGGAAGTAGTGGAGCGCATTGAGGAAAACCATAATATTCATGTGCATCTCGACCTGATCGCCGGGCTTCCGTATGAAGACTACGACAGTTTTGTGCATTCCTTCAACTGCGTGCACGCGATGCGGCCGCAGCAGCTTCAGCTCGGTTTTCTGAAAGTGCTGAAGGGTTCTTATTTATATGAAAAAGCGGCGCATTACGGCCTCCGTTATACGGATGCGCCGCCTTATGAAGTGCTTTCCACGAAATGGCTGTCGTATGAACAGCTTCTGCAGTTAAAAAAAGTGGAAGCGATGGTAGAGATTTATTATAACAGCGGCCAGTTTACGCATACGCTTCCCGTGATACAGGCGGCATTTCCGGATGCCTTTTCGATGTATCTGGAACTGGCGGAGTTTTATGAAAAAAGGAGCGGCCTTTTTTCTTCTCCCGCGCGAAGCAGCCGATATGAGGCATTGCTTGACTTCGCCTTACAGACGGAGCGGATTGGGAAAAAAGAGGAAAAAATGTCGGAATATGTGGAAATGCTGCGTCAGCTCTTGACTTTTGATCTGTATCTGCGAGAGAATATGAAGAGCAGACCTGATTTTGCCGGAGCGCTTCTGCCGTATAAACAGATGATTCGGGATTTTTACCGGAAAGAAGAGGCATGCAGGCGTTATCTGCCAGGTTATGGCGGATACGACAGCCGGCAGCTTGCGAAAATGACGCATATGGAAGTTTTCGATTATCCGGTCTGGGAGCAGGATACCGGAAAACGAACGGAGTATCTTGCGGCTCCGGCAATGGTTCTGTTTGATTATCATGTGAGGGATGCGCTGACTTATGAAGCGCGGTATGTGGTTATCCCGACGGACGAAGAAAGGACATCAGACCGATGACAAAAAATACGAAAGAGATTCTGGACCTGCTGGATGCCCATTACGGAACGGAATTTATCTGTTATCTCCATCATGAAAACGCATGGCAGCTTTTGATCGCCACGATGCTGAGCGCACAGTGTACGGACGCCAGAGTGAATATCGTGACAAAAGACCTTTTTGTGAAGTACCGGAGTATCGATGATTTTGCCGAAGCGGATCTGGAAGAACTGGAGCAGGATATTCATTCGACCGGATTTTATCACAATAAGGCCAAAAACATCATCGCCTGCTGTAAAGATCTGCGCGATAAATTCGGCGGCGAAGTGCCGAAAAGCATTGAAGAACTGACTTCCCTTGCGGGCGTTGGGCGTAAGACTGCCAATGTTATCCGGGGTAATATTTACCATGAGCCGAGTATTGTTGTGGATACGCATGTAAAGCGTATTTCCAAAAAACTGGGCATTACAGAAGAGGATGATCCTGTTAAAGTAGAAATGGAACTGATGAAGGCGCTGCCGAAAGATCACTGGATTTTATGGAATATTCAGATCATTACACACGGCCGGCAGATCTGTAAGGCACCGACGCCGAAATGTGAAGAATGTTTTCTGCGGGAAAATTGCGCGGATTATAAGAAAAGACAGGGCGGAAAGAAAGGCAAAGAGGAAAAGGAAAAGTAAAATGAAAAGTAAAATGAAACGGAACGGTAAACGGAGCGCATGAAATGACAGATTCGTATGTGGCTTTGGATGTGGAGACGACCGGGCTCGACCCCAAGCGGGATAAAATAATTGAAATCGGAATGGTGAAAGTGCGTTCCGGCAAAATTGCGGCGCAGTTTGAATCTTTTGTCAATCCGGGCAGGCCGCTTACGGAGCGTATCATCGAGCTGACGGGGATTCGGAACGAGCAGCTTTCGGACGCGCGGGACATTGGAGAAATCATGCCGGAAGTACTGCGTTTTATCGGAGACGATATTCTGGTCGGACACAGGATTTTATTCGATTACTCTTTTATCAAAAAGGCGGCGGTCAATCATCGCTATACTTTTGAGAAGACGGGAATCGATACGCTGAAACTCGCCAAAACTTTTCTGCCGGATTTGGAGAGCAGAAGCCTTGCCTTTTTGTGCGGACATTACGGAATTGAGCACAATGCACATCGGGCATTTGCCGATGCCAGAGCGGCTTCCGATCTGTATCAGAAGCTGGCGATGCTTTTTTATCAGGGAAACGAAACGGCGTTTACGCCGAAACGCCTTTTATATCAGGTGAAACGGGAAACGCCGGTAACAATACCCCAAAAAGAGCAGTTATATAAATTATTGGACAGGCATAAACTGAAAGTAGACTATCAGGTGGAAAAGCTTACCCGCAATGAAGCAAGCCGCATTATTGCTCAGCTTCTTGCAGAATACGGACGATAGCTTTTTTCATTGCGGAGTTTAAGGCTTCGGCCGCCGGATAGAGCTCTTTGATTTTTTCGGGAGTGTTTTCTTCCCGGTAGATATCGCAAAGCAGTTTATAAGAACTGCTGACGTCGGTTCCGGTTGAGACGGCAAACTCCAGTACTTCGCGGGCCTGTGCCGCGTAGCCGTTCTTATGCAGACAGGAAGCCCATTGATTCAGGGTTCTGGCAAGAATGGTATAGTTCTGGTCGTACCGGGATAACAGGTCGATATTGGGAGCGCCGTATTTTAATTTCAGGTCCGTATTGGTGATACCGGTGAAGTTGACGATCCGGGCTTCGCTTAATGTGCGGAGTGTTTCCTTGTATTCGGCTGCCTGTTCGTCTTCCGGAAGAAGCTGCAAAAAAAGGCTGTCGAGCGGAACTGCTATATAGGGAAGATCGTCCAGCGATTTTCGCCTTGTGTTATTGGCCCGGTGCTCTTTCTCCCAGAAAGAACGTTCTTTTTCGGCATCCAGGCGGCTGTGTTTGGAAATCTCATAAGTAAGCCATGCAACAAATACGAGGAAACTTGCAAAAAAGGGAAATTTCATATATAATATCCTTTCAGAGAATGGGGGTGGTTACTGTGTTTTCATTTCATAATAAAAAAACAAAGCAGAGAATATCGGCGGTTATTATCGTCATACTGGTACTGGCCATGGTGCTGCCTCTGGTACTGAGTGTGGCGGGATAGCTACGTAGTTTAGTTTAACACATTTTTGTAAGGGAAGCAACGTAGCAGGAAGGGAAAGGTTATGGTTATGCGCAGAAGAAGGGGAATGCTGACAGTCATAACAGCATTGTTTATCGGTTTTTTATCGATTGGAGCAACGGTACATGCGGCGGAAGAGAAAATTGAATCAGGAATTTATGCGGATCAGATTAATATTTCCGGGATGACGGTTTCCGAAGCCAGGAATGCGGTGCAGGAATATGTGGATTCCTGTGGGGAAGTACAGATCGCTCTGCACGCGGTAGACGATCAGGCGATCGTTACGACGGCAGCGGAGGCGGGTTTAAAGTGGGCCAATCCGGAGATCATCGAAGAGGCGGCCGCGCTGGGGAAAGACGGAAATATTGTACAGTGTTACAAAATGCTGAAAGATCTGGAACGCAGCAATAAAGTATACGAAGTAAAATTTGATTTTGACAAGGAAAAAATCCGGGCGCTGATCGAAGAGCAGAGCGCACAGTATAATCAGGAGGCGGTCGATGCGGTACTGACGCGGGCGGATGGCGCTTTCCGGATTACGGAAGGACAGCCCGGTGTGATAGTGGATGTGAATGCCTCTGCAGAAGCGGTCTATCAGTATCTGACTAACGAATGGAGAGGCGAAGAAGGATATGTTGATCTGGCGGTAACGGTTCAGGAGCCGCGGGGAAATGCAGAAGAATTGTCGCAGATAACGGATGTTCTGGGAACTTTTACGACAAGCTATTCCACTTCCAATTCATCCAGAAGTGCGAATGTGGCCAACGGCTGTAAGCTCATTGACGGAAGCCTTCTGTATCCGGGAGATGAATTTTCCTGCTATGAAGCAGTATCTCCTTTTTCTAAGGATAACGGATACTATATGGCGGCATCTTATTTAAACGGGCAGGTAGTGGACAGTCTGGGCGGCGGTATCTGCCAGGTTTCCACAACCCTGTATAATGCCGTTCTGAGAGCGGAACTGGAAGTAACGGAACGATACAATCACTCTATGATCGTTACATATGTGGATCCTTCCGCGGATGCGGCGATCGCGGAATCTTCGGGAAAAGATTTTAAATTTGTAAATAATACGGAACATCCGATTTATATTGAAGGCATTGCGACACCCGACAAACATATTACGTTTACGATATACGGCATGGAGACGAGGGACAGCAACAGAGAAGTGATCTATGAAAGCGTCGTGCTGGAGCGGAATGTGCCGGAAGAAGAGGTTATTTATGCGAATGAATCGCTGCCGCTCGGCTATTGTTCCGTTCAGTCGGCGCATGTCGGCTATAAAGCGCAGTTATGGAAAGTCGTTAAAGTGGACGGCGTGGAAGTCAGCAGAGAACAGGTGAACAGCAGTTCGTATAATAAATCGCCGAGAAATGCAACGGTGGGAACCGCAACGGCGGATCCGGAAGCGCATAATGCGATTATGGCGGCGATCGCGACAAACAGCATCGATCAGGTAAAGGCAGTTGCCGGGGCTTATCAGGCACAGGCCGATGCGGCGGCAGCGCAGGCTGCGGCACAGGCAGCGGCGGCGCAGGCACAGCAGCCGCCCGCAGAACAGACGCCTCCTCCGGAGCAGCCGCCGCAGGAACCGGCGCCTGAGGGCTAAAACAGCGGATGATTCTATGAAAGGCAGCGGGAAGCTGATTATTATGAGAAACGGGAAAATTTCGGAGAGCGTGCTCGTGCGCTCCGTATTGCGAAAAATCAAAACCAAACGGGAAGAAATGGTTTGCGGCGCAGGAATAGGGGTAGACTGCGCCGTTTTTTCGTTTGAAGAAGGCGAAGAGACCGTTTGTTCCACGAATCCCGTCAGCGCGCCCGCGGACATGGTCTGTGCGTACGGCGTGCACCGCGCATTGAATAATGTGGCGGCGGCCGGTGCGGAGCCTGTTGGGATTCTGCTTTCCTGTACGCTCCCGGAAGGGACGGAAGAAAAGGAATTACAGGATATGATGGCGCAGGCGGAGGATATCTGCAAACAATATCATGTGCAGATTGCCGGCGGACATACGGCAGTAACGAAAGCGGTGAACCGGCCGCTGCTGACAGTGACGGGCATCGGAAAGCGAAAAACCGGGGTATGTGCCGGCGGCATAAAGCCCGGACAGGACGTGGTAATCAGTAAATGGATTGGGCTTGACGGAACGGTGCGGATTGCCAGGGAACACAGGACGGCACTGCTTACCAGATATCCGGCAAGAATGATAGATGAGGCGGCGGAATTTGAACAGTTCTTCTCCGTGATACCGGAGGCCGCTACCGCCCGTAAGTCCGGCGTCTGCGGAATCCATGACGTTTCTGAGGGCGGTATTTTTGGAGCGCTCTGGGAGATGGCAAACGGAGCCGGCGTTGGACTGGAAATCGACTTGAAGAAACTGCCTGTGCGGCAGGAAACGATAGAAGTTTGCGAATTTTTTGATTTGAATCCTTATGAACTGTCATCGACAGGATGCCTTCTGATGACGGCAGAGGACGGAAACGGACTTGCCGCTGCATTGGAAAAAAAGGGAATCCCGGCGGTTGTTGTCGGAAAGACGACCGGAGGAAATGACAGAATTCTTTATAACGAAGAAGAACGGCGTTTTCTGGAGCCGCCCAAAGCGGATGAACTCTGTAAAATAGCAAGTGATTCATAATATGTAGAAGATGTCCGCGGCAGAAATAACCGCGGAACAGGAAAGGGGCAAGGTTATTAAAATGAGAGAAAAATTATTATCGGTAATTGAGAAAAACAGCCGTATCGATATAAAAGAACTGGCTGTCATCATGGGAGCGGAGGAAATCGATATTGTCAATGAGCTGGCGGCGATGGAGAGTGAAGGCGTTATCTGCGGATATCATACGCTGATCGACTGGGAAAAGACTTCGATCGAAAAAGTCAGCGCATTGATTGAAGTGAGAGTAACACCGCAGCGCGGACAGGGATTTGACAAAATTGCGGAACGCATTTACAAGTATCCGGAAGTCAATTCCGTTTATCTGATTTCCGGCGGTTATGATCTGCTCGTTACGCTGGAAGGAAAATCCCTGAAAGAAATTTCCGCGTTTGTATCGGATAAGCTTTCCACACTGGAAACGGTGCTCAGCACGGCGACGTATTTTATCCTGAAAAAATACAAAGACCACGGAACGATTCTGGCAAAAAAACATGAGGATACGAGAGAGAAGGTGACACCGTGAGAAATCCGTTAGCAGATAAAGTGGTGGACATTAAACCGTCCGGCATCCGTAAATTTTTTGATATCGTCAATGAGATGGACGATGTCATTTCGTTAAGCGTTGGCGAACCGGATTTCGATACGCCCTGGCATATCCGGGACGAGGGCATTTATTCGCTGGAGAAGGGACGCACTTTTTATACTTCCAATGCAGGGCTGAAAGAATTAAAAGAAGAAGTATGCAATTACCTGAAAAGAAAACAGGGGGTAGAATATGACCCGAAGGAAGAAGTATTCCTGACGGTCGGCGGTTCCGAGGGAATCGATGCGGCAATGCGCGCCATGCTGAATCCCGGAGAAGAAGTGCTGATTCCCCAGCCGAGTTACGTATCCTATGAACCCTGTGCAATACTGGCGGACGGCGTTCCGGTTATTATCGAGTTAAAAGCGGAAAACGAATTTCGTCTTACGGCAAAGGAACTGGAAGAAGCCATTACCGAAAAAACAAAAATACTGGTGCTTCCGTTTCCGAACAATCCGACCGGCGCCATTATGGAAAGAAAAGATCTGGAAGAAATTGCAGAGGTCATTATCAAGCACGATATCTTTGTGATTTCCGATGAAATCTATGCGGAACTGACTTATAAAGAAAAACATGTATCGATTGTGGAAATACCGGGCATGCAGGAGAGAACTATCCTGATCAACGGCTTTTCCAAAGCATTCGCGATGACCGGATGGCGGCTCGGCTACGCATGCGGCCCGAAGGAAATCATTGCCCAGATGCTTAAAATCCATCAGTTCGCGATTATGTGCGCGCCGACGACCAGCCAGTATGCGGCCATAGAAGCGCTCCGTAACGGCGATGAAGATGTGGCGGAAATGAAAGAGGCATATAATCAGCGGAGAAGATATCTGATGCATGCTTTTCGGGAAATGAATCTTCCGTGTTTTGAGCCTTTCGGCGCGTTTTATGTGTTCCCCTGTATTAAGGAATTTGGGATGACAAGCGACGAATTTGCGACGAGGTTCTTAAAGGAAGAAAAGGTTGCGGTTGTGCCGGGAACGGCGTTTGGCGGCTGCGGAGAGGGATTTCTCCGGATTTCCTATGCGTATTCGCTGGAAAACCTGAAAATTGCCATGAAAAAGCTGGAGGAATTTATCGAAAGACTGCGCAAAGAATAAAGAGGGCGGAAGGAACCGTCCGGCGCGTTTGGTTCATGAATCACCCGGGTACGACAGCCTGCGGATAAGAATGGAGGATTACAATGCACATTGTCCTGCACCAGCCGGAAATACCGGCCAATACGGGAAATATCGGAAGAACCTGTGTGGCGACAGGAACGGATCTGCATCTGATCGAGCCGCTGGGCTTTCATCTGGATGAACGTTCGATTAAACGGGCCGGAATGGATTACTGGGAACATCTTCATGTGACGAGATACATAAATTACCGGGAATTTACGGAAAAGAATCCCGGCGCGAAGATATGGATGGCGACGACAAAAGCCAAAAAGATTTATACGGAGGCGGATTTCGGCATGGATGATTTTATCATGTTCGGGAAAGAAAGCGGCGGCATTCCGGAGGAAATTCTGGTTGAGAACGAGGAAAACTGTATCAGGATTCCCATGCTCGACCAGATTCGTTCCCTGAATCTTTCCAACGCCGCCGCGATTGTGCTCTATGAAGCGCTGCGGCAGAACGGTTTTGAGAAGATGCGGAAAGAGGGAGAACTGCACCGGCTTCACTGGCAGAATGAATCCCTTTACAGCGAAAATTGAAGTTTGTTTCGTTGGGCTAATATTCATCTTCAATATCCGCTTCCGGCAGAGAGAAGATAAACTCCGAGCCGGCGCCTTCCGTACTGATGACATTAATATGTTCACCGTGGGACTGGATGATCTCTTTCGTAATGGAGAGACCGAGACCGGTCCCTTTTTTATCTTTGCCGCGGGAGATGTCCGATTTATAAAAACGGTCCCAGATCAGCTTCAGATTGTCTTTCGGAATCCCGATGCCGGAGTCTTTTACGCTGACAAATATTTTGTTGTGTTTTTCGGTCGTTTCCAGCTTGATCATGGAGTTATGATGGCTGAACTTGATTGCGTTATCCAGTAAGTTGTAAAGCACCTGCTGAATTTTTCCCATATCGGCGGTGACATACATTTCTTCTCCGGTCAGAATGAGTTCGATCGCAATCTTTTTTTCACGGCATGTTCCTTCGAAAGACGCCGCCACATTCCGGATAACCTGATTGATATCGAAATCTGTTTTTTCCAGGAGAATGCCTTTGGTGTTCAGGTTATTTAAGGTAAGAAGGCTGTTGGTGAGTTTCGTCAGGCGTTCCGTTTCGTTTAAAACAATTGTCAGATATTTTTCATACAGTTCCGGCGGAATCGTACCGTCCAGCATGGCCTCCAGATAACCTTTGATGGAAGTCAGGGGCGAACGGAAATCATGGGAAACGTTGGCGACAAATTTTTTCTGATCGTCTTCGGAACGGGCGATTTCACCTGCCATATAGGACAGGGCGGCGGCCAGATACCCCATTTCATCCTCACTTTCCACGGTGAGTTCATAGTGCATATTGCCGCTGGCGTATTGTTCCGTCGCTTCCGTAATTTTGCGCAGCGGAATATAAACCATTTCCGTAAAAAAGATCAGGATGATCAGCGACAGCAGAAACAGAATGACCAGCATAATGTAGGAAATATTTAACAGACTGTTGGTCGAATTTTGGATTACGCTCATGGGACAATGGATGACAACATAGCCCTTTACCTTAAAATCGGAGGTAATCGGTGCAAAAACGCTCAGCGTTTCCTCCGTGAAAGAACCGAAAAAGTTTCCGGTCGTGAAATAAGAACCTTCCGTAATGGTGGAATCAAAATTCTCGATCACGATTTCGTTTTCTACATCGATCGGTGAAGAAGAATCGAGCACCATACGGCCTGAAGGATTGATAATCCAGATTGTAGCGTTTAAATAGGTATCCAGAGCATCCAGCTGTGTCTTTACCGCGTCCAGCGTCGTTTCGCTGCTGTACAGATCGGAAGCATAAGTATTTGCAATCAGCGTCGCTTCCCGGTAGAGGGAATCGGCCTTGTCTTTTTTTAAATGATCGAGCGTCATATTGGAGACGAAAGTGGCAACGACGATAAAGCCAAAAAAGCCGAAAATGAAATACGCCAGTATAAATTTCAGATACAAAGTCTTTCTCATTGTGCTGTGACTGCCTTCCTTTCGGTTAAAACGTCTGCGACAGAGCCGGGTTCGATGCAGATTCCTGTTTCAATCAGGTTCTTACTTCAAATTTGTAGCCGACGCCCCATATCGTAGCGATGCGCCATTTTTCGTGATCGTTGATTTTTTCCCGGAGCCGTTTGATATGAACGTCGACCGTCCGGGTATCGCCGACATATTCATACCCCCAGATCTGATCGAGTAGCTGCTCCCTTGTAAAGACCTGATTCGGAGAAGCGGCAAGGTAATAAAGAAGTTCCAGCTCTTTTGGCGGCATTTCCACTGTTTTTCCCATATAGAGCACGGAATAATTGGTCTGGTTGATGACAAGGTCGGGATACTCCGCGCATTTTGCATCGGAAGCGGGCGCGGCGATGACGGGTTTATAACGGCGCAGAACCGCTTTGACCCTCGCGACAAGTTCTTTGGAATCAAAAGGCTTTTCCATGTAGTCGTCGGCACCAAGCTCCAGACCGAGTACCTTGTCGAAAACCTCTCCTTTGGCGGACAGCATGATAATCGGAAGGGATGACCCGGTACGGATTTCCCTGCAGACCTGATATCCGTCGATGCCGGGAAGCATCAGATCGAGAAGCATCAGGTTCGGTTCAAAACTTTTTGCCGCCGTGAGGGCGGATTCCCCGTCGTTGACAATCATCGTTTCAAAGCATTCTTTTGTCAGATAAAGAGAAATCAGTTCGGCAATATTATTATCGTCGTCCACAATTAATATTTTCTGTTTGTTTACCATCGGATCAGAACACCCCTTTCTAAGTTATTTAAATTCTGCAATGGTGACACCTGCATCCCCTTCGCCATATTCTCCGAGCCGGTAATTTTTGACATATTTACAGCGGCGGAGATAGTCCTGTACGGCTTTTCGCAGTGCGCCGGTTCCCTTTCCGTGTACGATGCGGACGCTCGGCAGGTGTGCAAGATAAGCGTCGTCCAGATATTTATCGAGGGCGGAAAGCGCTTCGTCCACCGTTTTTCCGAGCAGATTGATTTCTGTCGAAATAGAATAGGACTTGGACATTTTCAGTTTGCCCGAACTGCTCCGCTGCATCGGTGCGGCGGTGGTAACGGTTTCTTCGTTCAGTAAAACCAGATCGTTCAGGTTTACCTGGGAGCGGATAATGCCGCATTGTACGAACAGCTTTCCGCTTTTATCGGGACGCGTGCTGACGATTCCCGTTAAGCCCATCGAAACGACTTTTACGCGGTCTCCGGGATTTACCTGATTCGGTTTTAACAGCTTATGGGTCGGTTTTTCAGCTGGTTTGAGCGACAGCTTTGCATTTTTCTCGGATATTTTGTCCCGGACTTTCTGACGGGACTGTTCCAGATCTTTCATCGTGGAAGTTCCGGCCTTCTGGAAGGTGCGGATTGTTTCGTCGGCAACGTCTTTGGCTTCCTGTAAGATCTGCCTTGCTTCCTCGTTTGCTTCCCTCAGAATGCGTTCTTTTGACTGGTCAATTTTTTCCTGTTTGGATTCCAGCCGTTTTTTCAGCGATTTAATCTCCTCTTTATAAGAAGCGATTTCCAGCCGTTCTTTTTCGATGGTGACGCGGCTGTTTTCCAGATCGGATAACAGATCCTCAAAACTTTCCTTATCTTCCGTAATGTGTTTTCTGGCGCTTTCGATGATCTGATCGGAAAGCCCAAGTTTGGAGGAAATGGCAAAGGCATTGCTTTTGCCCGGAATGCCGATCAGCAGGCGGTACGTCGGCCGCAGCGTTTCCACATTAAATTCACAGCAGGCATTTTCCACAAAGGGCGTGGATAAAGCATAAACTTTCAATTCGCTGTAATGGGTGGTGGCCATCGTGCGGATGCCCCGCGTATGCAGATCGTCCAATATGGCGGCTGCGAGCGCGGCGCCTTCCGTCGGATCGGTTCCGGCGCCAAGCTCATCGAAAAGACAGAGGGAATCCGCGTCCGCATTTTGCAAAATTGAGACGATCGATGTCATATGGGAAGAAAAAGTGGAAAGATTCTGCTCAATGCTCTGCTCGTCTCCGATATCCGCGTAAACTTCCGTAAAAACAGACAGTTCGGAACGATCGAGCGCCGGAATATGCAGCCCCGCCTGTCCCATCAGCGTCAGAAGCCCGACCGTTTTCAGGGAAACGGTCTTGCCGCCGGTATTCGGTCCGGTGATGACAAGCAGGTCAAAATCCGCGCCGAGTTCGATGTCAATCGGAACGACTTTCTTTTTATCCAACAGAGGATGACGGCCCTTACGGAGTTTTAAATGATGTTCCGTGTTGAAGACGGGTTTGCTTCCGTTTTCTTCCATTGCTAAAGACGCTTTCGCAAAAATAAAGTCGAGAGCGGTCATGATTTTCTGATTATTCGCGAGCGCGTCCGTGTATTCACCGGCCTGAGCGCTTAAATCGGCGAGAATTTTTTCGATTTCTTCCTGTTCCTTAATATCCAGTTCTTTTAAGTCATTGTTGAGCGTCACGACGGCGGCCGGCTCGATGAAAAAAGTAGAACCGGTGGAGGACTGATCATGCACCATGCCCGAAACCTGGCCTTTGTATTCCGATTTGACGGGAAGACAGTAACGGCCGCTCCGCATGGTAATGACCGCATCCTGTAAATAAGTGCGGTAAGAACCGTTTACCATGGAGGTGAGCTGGGAATGGATTTTATCGTTGGTGAGCGCTTTTTTCCGCCGTATCTGTTTTAAGGACGGACTGGCGTCATCCGCTATTTCTTCTTCCGATAAAATACATCTGCGGATTTCGTTTGCCAGATTTGTCAATGGTTCCAGACCGTCAAAATATTCATTCAGTGAATCGGCAGGTGTATCGTCTCTGTCGCTTCTTCCGTATGCCTTGATTCTGCTGACGTTCTCCAGCATGGCGGCGATATGGAGGAGCTCTATGGCACTGAGCGCGCTTCCCACTTCCAGCGATTTGAAACATCTTCCCAAATCCTTATTGCCTCCGAATGAAGTAGAACCCTTTTTGAAAAGGCGGCTCAGCGCGTCGGCCGTTTCCTGCTGTGCGTGTTCGATGTTGTCAAGATCGGTCATCGGCAGCAGTTCCCGGCAGAGTTTCCGCCCCGGCTCGGAAGTCGCTTTTTCCGTCAGACGTTCAATGATTTTGTTGTATTCTAAAACGTGTAATGCTTTACTGTTCATAATTGACCTCTTTTTTTACTGAAAATATTGGGAATGCGGTAATTGCCTGCATTCACTTTAAACCTTCTGCGGCGTTGTTTTAGAAATATCATACCATAAAGGTTGTAAATTTACTATGAAAAAGATATACTTAGACATATCCAAATGACATCGGAGCGACGGGACGGTCATAGGAGCATTATGGACCGGCACAGGATTTGGGGAGAACGTTATGACAGAGGATGATAAGAAAAAAACAGAGTCCGGACAGACGGAAGGGATAAAGGAACAGGCCGAATATACGCCTTCGGTACAGTCGGATTTTCTGCGGGAGAAAATGAAGCAGAGACCGGTCAACAAAAAGAAGCTGCTGCGCCGGACAATCGTCACGGCAGTACTGGCGGTGGTCTTTGGAATCGTGGCGTGTCTTACCTTTCTGCTTCTGGAACCGGTTATCAACAACTGGCTCTATCCGCCGGAAGAGGCCAAAGAAGTGCAGTTTCCGGAAGAGACCATTACGGAAGAAATGAATCCGGAAGATATGCTGACCGTGGACGAGCCGGAGGAGAAAGAACCGGCAGAACTGGAGCTTGTGGATGAGAAAATTGAAGAACTGCTTTCTCAGATGACATTCGGGCTCGAAGAATATGGTACGGTGTATGAGGAACTTTCTGCGCTGGCAAAGAATGTCAGCCGGGCGATTGTCACCGTTACCGGCGTGACCTCCGATGTGGACTGGTTTAACAATATATATGAAAGCGAAGCGTCTGCGTCGGGTGTTATTGTGGCTAACAACGGCCGGGCGATGTTAATTCTTGTCAGCATGAACAATATCAAAAAGGCGGAAAAGATCGTCGTGACTTTCTGCGATCAGACACAGGCGGATGCGAAACTGGTACAGAAAGATGATTCAACGGGATTTGCCATATTGTCGGTATCCCTGATGGCGATAGACGAAGAAACGATGGATGTCATTAATATTGCGACGCTCGGCAGCTCCAACACCGGGAATATGCCGGGAATGCCCGTGATGGCGCTTGGCAGCCCGATGGGAACAAGCGGCTCCGTCTGCTATGGCATTATTACCTCTTCCGGTTCTGTCATTGAGCAGGTGGATTCGGCATATAAATTGATTTTCACGGATATGTACGGCAGCAAGAACGCGACCGGCGTGCTGGTCGATTTAAGAGGCATGGTAGTCGGAATCATTGACAATTCGTATAACAGCAGCGACAGAGGAAACCTGATTTCAGCATACGGGATTTCGGAACTGAAAAGAACGATTACCAAAATGTCCAATAATCAGTACCGCGCATATTTCGGCATTTACGGAGCTGATGTGCCGCCGGAGGCGATTCTGGAATCCGGTGTGCCGCGCGGTGCCTATATTAAGGAAATAGAAATGGATTCGCCGGCCATGACGGCGGGGATTCAAAGCGGAGACGTTATTGTAAAGATAAACGATAAGGAAATCGTGACTTACAGCGAACTGCTGAATGAACTATATAACGCTTCGCCGGATGATGTCGCCACGATTACGCTGATGCGACAGGGAATAGATTCTTTTCAGGAAATGACGGTAACGGTAACGTTTACAAGAAGAACGCAGCAGACGTAAAACGGATATCCGCCGGAACAGGCAATGGATGCTAAAGGAAAACCAATGAAGGAGGAATTATGAAGAAGTATATTAAGGATTATAAAGAAGGGGAAAGAATTTCGGATATTTATTTGTGTAAACATAAGCAGTCAGCGGTGACGAAGAACGGGAAGCCCTATGAAAACGTGATATTACAGGACAAAACAGGGACGCTCGATGCCAAGATATGGGATCCGCACAGCGCGGGAATTGAAGAGTTCGATTCGCTGGATTACATAGAAGTCTTCGGAGACGTCAACAGTTTTCAGGGTGCCTTGCAGGTCAATGTAAAAAGGGTCAGACGCTGCCGTGAAGGAGAATACAATCCGGCCGATTATCTTCCGGTCAGCAGCAAAGATATCGACGGGATGAAGGAAGAGCTGCTGCATTTGATCGACAGCATCCAAAATCAATATTTGCAGACGCTTTTACGGAATTTATTTGTCAAGGACGAGAAATTTATGAAAGCCTTTTCCCAGTCTTCCGCGGCAAAAACCGTACACCACGGCTTTGTCGGCGGACTGCTGGAGCATACGCTGAGCGTGACAAAATTGTGTGATTTTTACAGCAGACAATATCCGCTTTTAAACAGAGATCTGCTGATTTGTGCGGCGATCTGCCATGATATCGGAAAAACGAAAGAGCTTTCGCCTTTTCCGCAGAATGATTATACCGATGACGGACAGTTCCTGGGACATATCGTGATCGGCGTGGAAATGGTAGGAGAAAAGATGCGGGAAATAGAAGGGTTTCCCAAAGTTCTGTCGAACGAATTAAAGCATTGTATTTTATCCCATCACGGTGAATATGAGTTTGGCGCTCCGAAAAAGCCGGCGATCATGGAAGCGATGGCATTATATTTTGCAGACAATACGGATGCCAAAATGCAGATCTTTACGGAACTGTTAAATGGAACGACCGAGACAGGATGGCTCGGATATAACCGGCTCTTTGATTCCAATGTGATCAGAACAAAACTGGATTAGGCAGAAATCCGGTTTGCCCAAAAGACAGGTACTGCGGCAGCATGGAGGAAATATAACAGAATGGAATACCGGAAAAACGATATTGTAACGGTGCAGATTGAAGATATAGGGAATGACGGAGAAGGCATTGGAAAAACGGACGGATATACACTGTTTGTAAAAGACGCCGTTATCGGTGATACCGTAGAAGCAAGGATTACAAAAGTAAAGAAAAATTACGGATATGCGAGGATGGAAAAAATTGTGGTTCCATCCTCTTTCAGAGTGGAACCCAGGTGTAACTTCCACAGACAATGCGGCGGCTGTCAGATTCAGGCGATGGCTTATGAAAGACAGCTTCTTTTTAAACACGAAAAAATCCGGAATAATCTGATTCGCATCGGCGGTTTTGATGCGGCTATGATCGATGAAATCATGGAACCTGTTGTGGGGATGGAACACCCCTGGCACTATCGAAATAAAGCGCAGTTTCCGGTGGGATACGATAAAAACGGAAATCTCATTACCGGATTTTATGCGGGCCGTACCCATGATATTATTGCCAATACGGACTGCCTTTTAGGCACCCCTGAAAATAAACGGATATTGGAGACTGTGCTTTCTTATATGGAAGAAAATAACGTCTCGGCTTACCGGGAGCAGACCGGAGAAGGACTTGTGCGCCACATTCTGATTCGTACAGGTTTTGCATCCGGTGAAATTATGGTGTGCCTGATTATCAACGGCACGAGGCTTCCGAAAGAAAAAGAACTGGTTAAAAAACTGACCGGGATTTCTTTTGCGGAGGCTGTTTCCGTACACGGTGCAAAAAGCGGCGGGGACGATAAGCAATGTGATTTGGAGACTGAAAATTGCGCCGAAAAGCGGATTGTGGGTATTTCTGTCAGTGTGAATACAGAAAGAACCAATGTTATTATGGGAAAAGATATCCGGATTCTGTGGGGAAAAGGATATATTGAGGACAGCATCCGGATATTGGGAGAAGCAGAGGAAAGCCGTGTGAAGTTTCGGATTTCACCGCTTTCTTTTTACCAGGTCAATCCTGGACAGACAGAAAAATTATACAGTCTTGCGCTGGCCTTCGCAGGACTGAGCGGTAACGAAACGGTCTGGGATTTGTACTGCGGTATCGGAACGATCTCTCTTTTTCTTGCCAAGTATGCCAGACGGGTATACGGCGTGGAAGTGATTCCGCAGGCAATCGAAGATGCCAGGGAAAATGCCCGTATCAATGGAATTGACAATGCGGAATTTTATGTGGGAAAGGCAGAAGAAGTTCTGCCGGAGAAATATGACAAAGAAGGGATTCGGGCAGACGTTATAGTGGTGGATCCGCCGCGGAAGGGCTGTGATGAGCGGTGCCTGGAAACGATGCTTGCGATGAAGCCGGAAAGAATTGTGTATGTGAGTTGTGACTCCGCAACGCTGGCGCGGGATTTGAAGGTGCTGTGCGAGGGCGGGTATGAATTGAAGAGGGTGCGGGGAGTGGATTTGTTTGGGGGGACGGTGCATGTGGAGACTGTGTGCCTCTTGAGCAACCGAAAATCAAAACCAGATACCCATGTGAAATTGAGCCTGAGTATGGATGATTACTACAGGATCAAGGAAGAGGGTAAAAATAACCAATAGCCAAATTTAATACACTGAACTAAAGCGATAGCTGCTGATGCGAAAACATTGGCAGTTATTTTTTTGCGCTGAGGGGAGGTGGTGCCATTGGGCTGATTTCCGGGATTGAGCGGTAAGTACACTATTTCCAAAGTAAATGTTCATTTACAGTTTAAGGAGGCAAGTCTATGGAATCAAAGAAAGTCAGAAATATTAAGGTAATCTCACAGAGCGGACGTAATTACAAGCCTACGCCGACCGTCATTCTGAAAGGACAGTGGCTGAATGAAATGGGTTTTGAGATTGGGGATCAGATCAAGGTTGAGTGCGAGAATGGGAAACTGGTAATCAGTCTGGATAGGGAGAGAATGGAGATGCTTGATGCGGAGAGAACTTTCATGGAGGCAGAAACCAAAAAGCTGCAGACTCGGTTTAAGAAGGAGAAAGAGGAAATCCATGCTAGATATGTGGCAGAGCGGAGAGCAACGTATGGATTGTAAAGGGGATGGGTTTTATGGATAAACAAGTCATTTCATTTGCGGTTGAGACAGAAAACGGCATCGTGAAAAGAATCGGCAGATCGGTTATCGCTGTCCCGGAAGTAAAATTCCGGGGCGGTGAGGTAAAGTGGATAAAAGACAATTACAAAGAGGCAAGGACTGGAAAGGAGAGCAAAACATGGGGAAAATCATAATTTTGGGTTCAGAGAAGGGCGGCGTAGCCAAAACAACATCAACCTATAATCTGGCATACTGTTTGGCGAAGGAGGGAAAGAAAGTTTTGGCTGTCGATTTTGACAGCCAAGCAAATCTTTCTACCTGTTTTGGGATTGAGGATACCGGTGTGGTGCCAGTAACAATCGGGCATCTGATGATGAACCGGATTGAGGATGAAAAATTGCCGGATGCATTCGAATATATCATAAGCCGGAACGGGGTGGATTTTATACCGTCATCCGTGATGCTGTCTGTGGTGGATGCAAAGCTGGGGCTGGAGATGGGAGCGGAAAGGATGCTGGCGGGAATTCTGGAGCCGCTGAAAGGGCAGTATGATTATATTCTGGTGGATACCTGCCCTTCGCTTGGAAGTCTGACCATCAATGCGCTGGCGGCGGCTGACGGGGTAATCATTACCGTCAATCCCCAGCTTCTGGCGATGATGGGACTGCAGGACTTTTTGAAGACGGTAAAGAAGATTAAGAGTCGTATCAATTCCAGGCTGCATGTAGAGGGCATTCTGCTGACGATGTGTGATGAAAGGACGAACCTGTGTAAAGTGATCACAGAGCAAATTCTGGATACTTTTGAGGGGCAGATACGGATATTTGAGAGCAGGATTCCGAACACGGTAAAGGTCGGAGAATCTGTTTATTACAGTGAGCCACTGTTGGAGTATGCACCGGGCAGCAGGGCTTGTGTGGCATACCAGAAGCTTGCGGGGGAGGTGATTGCGGATGAGGGCTAATGCACCGAAGAGGAAAGTGTTCAATGACGCTGTAGACCTGCTGACAGGCGAGGAGCCTGTGGCAGCAGGGAAATGGGTTCAGATGCTCCCGGTGGACAACATAAAGCCGTTCCACAGCCACCCGTTCCATCTGTACGAAGGAGAGCGGCTGGATGACATGGTGGAGAGCGTCCGAGAGCATGGCGTCCTGGTCCCGGCCATTGTCCGCACGGCTCCTGGGGGATATGAGATGCTGGCCGGGCATAACCGCCTGAATGCGGCCAGGCTGGCGGGGCTTACGGAGATACCGGCCATCGTGAAGGAGGGCCTGCCGGACGCGGAAGCGTATGTGTACGTGATAGAGACCAACATGCTCCAGAGGTCTTTCAATGACCTGAGCGTGTCGGAGCGGATTGCTGTCCTGGCGGAGCGCTATGACAAGGTCTGCGGCACGAAGAAGCGGGAGGAGATCCTGGAGGAGCTGCAGGCGCTTAATGGGGGCGGTGGACATGATGTCCACCAGCAGGCGAAGAGCCGGGAGCTCCTGGGGAAGGAGCTGGGGCTGACCGGGAGGCATGTCGCAAGGTATGTCCGCTGCAAGGAGCTCATCCCGGAGTTCAAGGACATGCTGGATGACGGGAGCCTGACCATGGTGTCGGCGGTGGAGCTGTCCTACCTGCCGGAGGAGGAGCAGGCAGCGGTGAAGAAGGTCATGGACCAGAACTGCATCAGGTTAAAGGCGGACAAGGCGGGCGAACTCCGGAAAGCGGCGGGGAGCCTCTCAGAGGGGAAGGCGCAGGAGATCCTTGGCGTTGACCGGCCGGTGAAGACGGATGCGGAGAAGCCGGTGAGCGTGAAGCTGCCTGCAAGGCTGTACAGCCGGTATTTCTCCAACGTGGCGGCAAAGGACGTGCAGGGCATCCTGGAGGCGGCGCTGGAGCAGTATTTTGAGGGGAAGGGGGCATGAGGATGGTCGCGGTCATACGGTATTACAATGTGAGGTTCTATCTGGCGCTCCGGGACGAGAGGGAGCGCAGGTGGTTCTCCTTCCTGGAGGAGAGGATCAGCGCCGGAGAGCGGATGGTCATGAAGGATATTTACGGATGGTGCGTCAGCCATGGGATAAGGTACCGGACGCGGTTCTGCTACCGGCCGGACTTCCCGGTCACGGCGAACCTCTGGAACTTCTACTCCTACCTGCGGGGGAGGATCGACATGGGGCGCATGGGAAGGGGGACTGCGGATGTTTAGCACGGAGGAGCTGGAGTCCCTGGACCGTTCGTATTTTTCGGTCATCTGCGCGGACGCCTATGATGTGACCATCATGTCGAAGAATACCGGGCATGTCTGGTACATCCACAACCCGGAGTACCCGGAGCCGGGGAACTGCATCATATTTCACAAGCACCGGGCATCCCACCCGTACCACAGGCACGGGCGGGCAGGGAGCCTGCGGCAGGCGGTAAGGAGCATCCAGGGGCATGATGCATTTCAAATGAATGGACGGAAGCCCATGGAGCGAAAGTAATATATTGGAGCGGCAACACTTTGAAAGTGCTGCCGCTCTGCGCATTCTGCTTATTTTTTGTCTTTCGGTTTGATTTTCATGTGTTGGAGATTCAGCAGATCACAGCACATATTGTAGGAATTTATGACTTCTTCATGGCAGCGGCTGGATTTAAGGCCAATGACCTTGCCGATCCCATCAATCGGAACCTTTGTTTTGCTGAGACGGACGATTTCCGCATAACGAGGCTTGTCCTCCATCAGGCGGGCGATGAGAATTTCATAGTGAGCATTTTCGGAGCGGTCAGGCTCTGTACAGATGATTTCCTCAGGTGATGGAGATGTGGGCATGATGTTGTCAAAGCCGTCACCATCATAGATAAAATCAAGGGACAGTGTTTCCTGCTCTTTTGCCTTTTTTGGATTATAGCGTTCCAGAAGTCCTTTTTGAGGGCATCCGGTACACTTTTTTGTTTTCGGGCAGGTGATAGGTGTGCCGTCAGATTTGTAACCAGTTATGCAGCGTCCGGCGCGCCAGGTATCCAGGAAACTGTTAATCTGTCGGTTGAAATCTTTCATGTATTCTGCATAAGCAGATTCCTTGATGGGTGCGAAGCCGATAAGGAAATGGTAGCCGCCTTTTTTCCAGGTGGTAAAGTTTTCGGGGATGCAGGTATCATTATCCAGTTGCAGATCCTTATTGCACCAGAATGGGACCAGAACCTCTCCGGGGCGGGGAGGTTGTCCGTTATAACTTTTCTGATTGCTGTATTTGTGAGGGTCTAATGCTCTGTTTGCCATGGTGATTTCCTCCTTTGGTTGGCATCTGGAGGAAATCCAGGCAGACAGTCATTTTGGTAATAGTTGACCAGCCCATAATGGAAATCCTCCGTTATCGGTTGCTGATCAGCTGCTGAAATGACTGACACGTTATTTAGTTCCTGTCTAAAAAAGCGTTCAGCCCGCGTCCGGCACTTTTAAAGGAGGGAGCAGTTTAATGTCATGCATCTGGACAGTACATAACGCTGAAAAAATTAATCAAAACAGAGAATTATTCTCTGTTCACAAATATAAATTGATTTTTGCAGTTCTTTCTGGTAAACTAAACACAGAGTATTCAATTTAGAAGAAAGACGGTTGCTCTGTGGCTTTTTGATGAATATACACTAATTTTTAGAAGTGATTTACCCATTAAAACACGCTTGGACACATTGGGACACATTATGGATGGAGGTGAGATCAACGTGAATTTTTCGGAATTTGCACATAAACTTAAAGACATCATTGGTGGAGGTAAGAAAGACTATGAATTTACCAGAGAATTGTTTGAAAATATTTTAATAATTCCAGATGATGTTCCAGATGAAGAAAATCCAATGATAAAGGTAACGGATAGGGCGTTGAAATCATATTTCAGCGGAGGATCTGCAGGGCGTGGATTATCAAGATTTGCTGGGAAAATAAGAAAATTTGTGGAACGGGAGCCATTTGTAAGTTATATTGATTCTCAATCACCAGAGGCACAGTCAGACATATATCATGAGTTTGCTGCTTATTGTCCGGGAATGAATGATACTAATATTCCAGAGTCAATGGCGGATTTGTTTAAAAGAATAATTGTTGAGGGATCACATAAGAAAAGCAATATAAATTTAGGGAATAGAACGACGCTGGTGAAAGTTGATGAGTTGGTTATTGATAATGCGTTATCTCCTGTAAAATGTAAAGCGACTCCGGTGGTATATTCAGTTGTAAACGAATCAGATTTTTCTCTATTGTCAGAATGCGGTATGAAATGTTCATGCTGTGGCAGGAAAGTTATTTCGACAAAAGGAGGGAGACCGATAGGAAGATATGTTATTACGTCAATTATGCCGATTGGTTTGGATGCTGTAGATAGGGAGCCTTATGAAAAATTAAGAAAACCTCCAGCTGATCTTACAAGTCTTGATAATCGGATATTGCTTTGCAGAAATTGCGCAGAGGATTACGCCTATGATCCAACACCAGCGAAATATGCTGATTTGATGGATATAAAGGCTATTCAGGTGAATGGTGCTAGGATTAGTGCATCAGTGTATGATATTGAAGTCGAGCATGGAATAAACGACATTTTGGACGCTTTGTCTGTTATGAAGACCATGCCGCCTAGAATCAATAAAACGAAATGGAAAGCTTTTCGGGTGGATAAAAAGATAGTCAAAGAGATTATGCTTCAAGATTCTGTTACGGATCATGTTTTGAAATACTATAGGTATATTGAAGCGCAGTTTAAGCAAAGGGAACGGGAAGGCAGTTTAAAATTTAAAAAAGTTAAAAATGAAGTAAGTGAATGCTTTGAAACAATTTATGACCCTGGAAAAACGCATCAGGAAATGTATGATTATATGGTCGAATGGTTAAAGGATAAGACTGGGTGTAGAAATATAACATCGTGTTCGGTCATGATTTCATTTTTTGTCCAGAATTGTGAGGTGTTTTATGAAGTTACCGAATAAAGTTATTACATATAAAGAAAGCATAATTGCGAAGTTTCCGGCAGTTTTGAATGTGCTCCGTGCGCAGGAATTGTCACCATCAGAACTGTATAAAAAGGTAAAGTCGAAAGTAGACGATATTGGTGAATTTATGGAAATACTGGATTGCTTATATGCGTTGGGTAAGATTGAACTTGATGAAAGAAAGGGGGTACTTCGCTTTGTTGCGTGAAATTAGATGTGATGAGTTTAAGGATGAGGGAGAAGTGCGCAAGCCAATAACATTCCACGCAGGACTAAATACGGTCATGGGTGCATCCAGAGCATCCAACTCTATCGGCAAAACCACATTTCTGCTTATAATTGATTATGTGTTTGGCGGTAGGGACTATGTGATGCTTAATACAGATGTAACAAAGAATGTGGGACAACATACTATTTGTTTTGCATTTGAGTTTGATAAACAGTTTTATTATTTTACACGATCTACTGCTGATTCAAATTATGTGGTTGAATGTGATTCAGAGTACAGACCAAAATCTGAATCTAAGATGAGCTTAGAATCATATTGTAATTTTCTTGCCAGAATGTATAAAATGGATAACTTAAATGCAACCTTCAGAGAATTGGTCAGCGGTTATTTTCGTATATATGGGCGGTATAATTATGATGAGCGGCATCCTCTCCGGGCGCATGGTAATGATACGATGGAAGCAGGAATTAGGAGACTACTGCAGTTGCATGATAAATACGGTGCAGTGGGTGAATTGACAGAATTATATAATCAGGCATATGAAAAGGAGACCACCTATAAAAATGCCTTTAAATATCAGTATATAAGGGGATGCACTAGACAGAATGAATATGAAGCTAATAAGAAGAAAATAGTTGAACTGGAGGAGAAAAAAGAACGGCTTGCTGATCAAAGTTCGCAGGGATTGTTGGATATGGATTCAGTCCAGGCAACACGGCTTCTGGAATTAAAACGGAAATTAGCTGGATTTCGGAGACAAAAAGGAAAACTGGCATCACAGCTCAGAGCGATGGAATCGGATATGAACATTGATGAATCGAGTTTTAAACGTGACTATGGTGAACTGAGTGAATTTTTTCCAGAAGCAGATATAAGGCATATTGAGGAGATTGATGCTTTCCATAAGGAGTTGAAAGCAGTTTTGAAATCTGAATATAAAGACAATGAGAAAAAAATAAAACAGGCAATGGAAATATTGGATGTTCAAATTGCCGTCCTTGAGGCAGAGGCTGTAGAAATAAATGCGGAACCTAATCTTACGAAGGCAGTGTTGGATGATTATTCAAGCGTTGATAGGGAGATGAAAAACCTGAAAGATGCTAACGAATATTATGTAAAAAATAAGCAGCTACATGAAGCCACGGAAGATTTACAGAAGCGTCTGGACAAACTTGTGAATGATACAATAGGAGATTTACAGACAGATATTAACATAGAATTGCGGAAGTTAAACCAGGAGGTCTGTGAACCGAATGTGTCTGCACCGAAAATTATAATCAAAGGGGCAAAATCTTACTCGTATACAATAACGAATGATACAGGAACTGGATCACAGACAAGAGGAATGCTGTTGTATGACCTCCAGTCATTGGAGAATACAGCATTACCTGCATTGATTGAAGATTCCATGAGTTTGAAACAGGTTGCAGACGATGTGATTTTGAAAATATTCGGATTGTTTAATAAAAGCAAGAAACAGGTATTTATTGCTATTGATAAAGGCGAGTCATATTCGGATGAAAATAAGGTGCCGGAAATTTTAGAATCAACTACGGTATTGGAATTGAGTTCAGGGCATGAATTATTTGGCCGATCATGGAATGTAGAAACTGAAAGATCAAATGGATAATGGAGGAAACGGAAATGCGTTTTAGTTATAATCGCTTATGGAAACTCATGATTGATATGAATATCAATAAAAATAAATTGAAAGAATTAACGGGAATAAGTTCTGCCTCAATTGCTAAGCTAGGGAAAGGGCAAAATGTGACAACGGATGTCCTGCTACGAATTTGCAATGGTTTAAATTGTCAGATTGAAGATATTATGGAATTCACGAAAGATGATGAGTTTAATGGAGGAAATTAGGTCTGAGAGGAAGGAGTTGAATTATGCCTACGCTTGATTGGATTGGAAAAGATAAGGTTGTGAACCATCATCTGGACGTGCCATATCATGTTTTGGAGAGAAGGTACAGTTATGATGCCGCAGGGCAGCATGAAGAGGATAATGGCAGCGATAATATGATTATCCACGGAGATAATTTAATTGCTTTAAAATCTTTACTGCCAAAATATGAAGGCCGGATTAAATGTATATACATAGATCCGCCGTATAATACAGGAAACGAAAATTGGGTATATAACGATAATGTGAATGATCCGAGGATAAAGAAGTGGTTGGGAGAGATTGTTGGTAAAGAAGGAGACGATTTGTCCAGACATGACAAATGGCTTTGCATGATGTACCCACGATTACGACTGCTTCAAAAGTTACTTTGTAAAGACGGATGTATGATGATTAGTATTGGGTATCATGAATTGAATAATTTGATACAAATATGCAAAGAAATATTTTCAACAATGCAAGTTGTAACGGTTACCGTGCAAACATCAGGAGGAAAGCCTTCTGGGGGATTTAATTATCTGCATGAGTATATTGTTTTTATTGTACCTATTGATTTTAAGGCAAATGCATTGGATTGGTGGGGAGGCAATAGCAGAACGCCTTTTGAAGGTTTAACACTAAGTACGTTCGATAAAACGCAGCGACCCAATCAAACATATCCTATTTTTATAGACAAGGAAAATGGTTCTTTGGTGGGAGTGGGAAAATCTCTTCAAGATCTTATAGATGAAGGGACTTATACTGGTAGTAAAGAAAATTTTGAATATGATTATTCTGTTGCCCCAGAGGGAACGGTTGCTATCTGGCCGATAACTGCAAAGGGAAAGCAGTGTGTTTGGAGACAGATTTCCAGCCGTTTGATTAAAGATTGGGGAAAGGGATATATTAAGATATCTGAAAACAAAAATGCGGCTTCTACAAATAGATACAGTGTGCAGTATTTGCCGGGCGGTGTTATCAAGAAGATAGAGCGAGGGGAATTAGAGATTGTCGGGAAAGAAGAAAATGTTCCAACATTGAAATTTGGGGATAACCAAACAGTAGGAGGGCAAGTTCCTACTATGTGGAATGAAAAACAATTCTTTACGGTAAATGGAACTCAGACGTTAAAGCAGTTATTCCCTGAGTCACCAAAAGTATTTGATTATCCAAAACCAATAGAGTTGATATCAAGTGTGATTAAAATAGCAACAGTTGATGGTGATATTGTTTTAGATTCTTTTGCTGGTTCTGGAACCACGGCACATGCGGCTCTGAATATAAATGCAGAAGGTGGTGGGAAACGCAAATTCATACTCATTGAAATGATGGATTATGCAGATACTATTACAGCGGAGCGTGTGAAGCGTGCCATCAACGGTTATGGAGAGGGAGATAAAAGTGTAGAGGGCACTGGTGGCAGTTTCAGCTTTTATGAGCTAGGGGATGAGCTTCTGAAGGATGGACTGCTCAATGAAACGATTGGTACAGAGAAGATTCGAGAGTATGTTTATTTTACAGAGACGAAGAATACGCCGACTGATAAAACAGATGAGCCATATTATTTGGGGATGCATGTAGGGACAGCTTATTATTTTTATTACGAGAAAGAAAAGCTGACAACGTTGAACCGTGACTTCCTTCACACAGTAAAAATTAGGGCAGACGGGTATGTGATTTATGCTGACTTGTGTACTTTGAGTGACAGAGAGATGGAAAAGTATCATATCACATTTAAGAAGATTCCGCGTGACATTGCAAGAATGTAGGAGGGCTTTTTATGGAATTAAAGAATTATCAGAAGAAAGTCATGAATGATTTAGTTTCTTATATGGATTCTCTGGATAGGTCGCAGGGGATAAAGGCGGCATGGTCAGATTACTGGACGAACCAGGATGTATGTGTGGGCTTTGGGGGAGCACCGGTATATGTTGACACGATTTTAGGAGTGCCTCATGTGTGTATGAAAGTTCCGACCGGGGGAGGCAAGACTTTTATGGCCTGTGCATCTATTCGGAAAATATTTTCAGGGATGCCAGAGGAAAAGACGAGAGTGGTAGTGTGGCTGGTGCCGTCGGATTCCATCTTGAGTCAGACGGTCAGGGCGCTTTCCGATGTGGGACACGATTATCGGCAGAGACTGGATGCAGATTTTGCGGGGCGTGTTGGAGTGTACACAAAGGATATGCTACTCTCTGGACAGAATTTTTCGCCGGACACGGTGCGGGAGATGCTGACGGTCTGCATCATGAGTTATGGGTCGTTGCGGATTGATAGTAGGAAGAAAGATGTCCGCAAGGTTTATCAAGAAAATGGAAACCTTTTGAAGTTTGCAGAGTATTTTGGCAGGAAAGACATCCTTCTGGCGGATACGCCAGATACGGCATTAATTCAGGTGCTGCGGCAGATGGAGCCAGTAGTAGTGGTGGACGAGAGCCATAATGCCCAGTCTGATTTAAGTGTGGAGATGATCGAGCGGCTGAACCCATCTTTTATCCTTGATCTGACAGCGACGCCTAAGAAAAACAGTAATATTATTTCTTATGTGGATGCAAGGGAACTGAAAAAAGAAAACATGGTCAAGTTGCCAGTAATTGCCTATTTCAGGAACGACAGGCAGAGCGTCATACAGGATGCTATACAGTTCCGGGGATATTTGGAGAACCAAGCTGTGACGGCAGAAAGTGTAGGAGGGGAGTACATACGTCCCATTGTGCTGTTTCAAGCGCAATCGAATACGAATGAGGACAGTGAGACTTTTGACAAGATTAAAACCCTTTTGATTAACATGGGCATCTCGGAGGAAGAGATTGGTATAAAGACATCCAAGGTGGACGATATCAGCAGGCTAGATTTGATGAGCCCTAATTGCAGAATACGCTACATTATCACGGTGAATGCCCTGAAGGAGGGGTGGGATTGTCCTTTTGCTTATATCCTAGCCTCCCTAGCGAATAAGACATCCAAGGTTGATGTGGAGCAGATTTTGGGGAGGATACTTAGGCAGCCACATACAAGGAGGCATCCGGGGACGCTTTTAAATTCATCATATGTATTTACTTGCTCTCGGGATTTTCGGGAAACGATAGACAGTATTTTGGTGGGGCTTAATAATGCAGGGTTTAGTAGGAGAGATTTTCGGCTGGGAATCGGGGAAGAGACAGTGCAGCAGAATGAGGATAATCCTTCAGAGGGAATGCAAATGACGGTGGATGATATACCTGTTGCGGAGCCTGGGGCAGAAACGTTGGCAGGCAACATGGATGATTTTGAAGATATTGACACATCAGAAGTCAGTACGAATTCCGTATCTGCAGAAGGCGAGGTTATGCCGGAAGTAGCGAAAATTGCTGGAACTGCAGAGCAGACTGTAGCAGATTATGAAGAAGGGTTTACAGAGGCAGAGACAGGATATTCAGGATATATATGGGGAGAATTTGGATCCATGCTGAAACAATATAAAATACAACCGCAATACCAAGAAGAAATCAGGAATTTTAAAATTCCGCAGTTTTTTGTACAGACAGTGCCAGATTTATTTGGGGATGAATATGAGCTTTTGGAGAAAGAGGCATTGTCAGAAGGATTTTCTTTATCAGGGCAGAATGCAGAGATTAACTTTGAGTTGGATGCCACTCAAATTTATCAGTTTGACGTAGCAGATGAAGGGGAGGCTGTGCCGAAATACAAGAAGGTAAAGCAAGATGACAGCGAATATATCAAGAATTTTATATCAAAATATCCAGAAGAAAAGCGAGTAAATTTATGCGTTGATTCTATTTGCCATCAGCTGAATCGGAACAACCGGATTGCATCAGCCCATCTTATGGAGTATGTAAAAAGGATTGTGGGTGTCATGGATAAAGATGGGATAGCTGCCATGCAGTCCAATGTGCCGACCTATGCACACAAAATAGGAAAGAAGATAGAGGCTTTAGAAGATGATTACCGTGAGGAGCAGTTTTTTAAATGGTTGGATTCAGGGAAAGTGATCTGCAAGGAATCATATCTTTTTCCGGAGATAATCACGCCGGCGCAGGCTTTGGATGCAGTACCATGTTCATTATATGAGGCGGAAAAAGATGATATGAACCCATTTGAACGTCATGTGTTGGATGTGATTGTGAGTTTGGATAACGTGCGGTGGTGGCACAGAATCATTGAACGCAAAGGGAATAGCTTTCGGTTGAATGGATTTATTAACCATTATCCTGATTTCATCGTGATGACAAAGAAGGGAAATGTTATCTTGGTGGAGTCAAAAGGGAGTCATTTGGATGGTGATGACAGTGAGACGAAACTGCGACTGGGACGCGCTTGGCAGGCGCATGCAGGGAGCAGATATCGGTATTTTATGGTGTTCAAAGATAAGACAATTGGGCAGGGTTCCTACAAATTGGATAATTTTGCGGAGGTCATGAAAAATTTATAAGTGCGATGCGGTATATACAGATAATAATGAGAAGGACTGGCCGGATTTTGGTCAGTCCTTTTTATAGAACGGAGTCTCATATCCATCCCCACGAATCAGGATGCCTGGCATCCAGTCCGGGGAGCGGCTCATCTGGGCACAGACGGCATCCAGGGAGACTTCCGGGCTGCATTCAATAATGAGTTCATCATGGACATGACCGACAATGAAGCAATGGGAGAGGGCGTGCATGGCAAAACAGAGAAGATCACGGGAGACTGCCTGCACGATGTTCTCCACGAACTTGGGGCCGTAGGACTCGATGCGCTCCCATTTCTTTGTGGCCCCCACACCTTCATAGGTGACGGATTCCCCGCCGAAACGATTCTCCCCGATTCTCGGCTTTACATAGGATAAATTCCTGCCAGAAGGGAGGGTAATGAAGAGCATGCCGCTTTTGTATCGGAAGTGGATGCCGTTTACGGCAGTAGGGATGCGTTGTTTGATGACGGTCTTCACGGCATTGTCAACATCCCACCAGAACTGTACGATGTTTGGGTTGGAGGTGCGCCAGGCGTCCACAAGGGGCTGGAGTTCGTCCTCGGACAGCCCCATTTCCAGTGCGCCCATTGATGTCAGTGCGCCGACGGATCCGCCGTATCCCAGGGCGAGTTCCGCAATCTTGCCTTTCTGGCGGAGACGGGCATTGATGCCGTGTTTCTCCACAGGGACGTGGAACATCTGGCTTGCGCTGGCGCAGTAGATGTCCTTCCCTTCCGCAAATACTTTGGAGCGCCAGGTCTCATGCGCCAGATAGGACAGGACACGGGCTTCAATGGCGGAATAGTCGCAGACAATGAATTTGTATCCCCTGCGGGGGATGAACGCCGTCCGGATGAGCTGTGAGAGCGTATCAGGGATATCACCATACAGAAGTTCCATTGTCTCATAATCGCCGGTGCGGATCAACTCACGGGCTTCCGCGAGGTCGCCCATGTGGTTCTGGGGGAGGTTCTGGAGCTGGATGAGCCTGCCCGCCCATCGGCCGGAGCGGCTGGCACCGTAGAACTGGAACATGCCGTGCGCCCGCCCGTCCCTGCAGACAGCCGTCTGCATTGCCTGGTATTTCTTCACGGATGATTTGGCAAGCTGGAAGCGGAGCTGCAGGGCTTTCTTCAATTTATCCGGGGCATCCGGGATGAGTCTTGCGACATCTTTTTTGCCGAGGGATTCTGTCTCCATGCCGTTGTCTGCGAGCCATTGTTTCATCTGTACCACACTGTTGGGATTTTCCAGGTTGGTGATGCTTTTCATGGTATCCATAAGTTCTGATTTGGAGCGTTCATCAAAGCGGATGGCATTCTCTACAACATCCATGTCAAGGGCAATCCCTCTGTCGTTGATTTCCTGATCTAGGTGATATTCTTCCCAGATGTTCTCCGGAACGGGGTATTTTGCAAGGCGTTTCTGGATAGACATTTCCACTTCCACATCCCTCTTGTTGTAGTTCTTGAAGAGGTTCCATTTTTCTATATCGTGGTGCGGGAGGTTTCTGGTGCGCCCGCCGTTTGCCTTTGTGGGCTTGCAGGGAATGCAGAAATATTTGAGGAGATCTTTGCCTTCCACCAGTTTCTGATCTTCCAGTCCAAGGACGGCACCTGCGCCTGCAAGGGAGAGCGGAAGTCCTAAATATGCGGACCAAATCATGCTGCATCTCCATGAGGACGGATCCAGAAATGCGCCTGCGGGATCCTCAGGGGTGCTGTAGCCGGTGAAATGTTCCGGGCGGTTTTTTAGGAGCCAATTGGAAAGGCAGACGCGCTCAAAGGATGCGTTGAAGGCCCATTTGATAACGTCCGGATTGGAGAGGGCTGCGAGGATTTCCTGCGGGATTTCTTCCCCTGCCGTAAGGTCAATGACGGATACGCTGCCGCTGTTGGCAGCATATCCGAAAAGAAGGATCTCAAAGGCATCCGATTCCGCGTATTTGTAAACGCCACATTTATTCAAGTCAGCATCTGAAAATGTTTCAATGTCAATGCTCAGCGTTTTTATTTTCATCTGATGAGTCCTCTTTCTTTCTGATTTTTCTTATAAGGGATTTTATAAGAATTACGATTCCTTCTATGATTGTGGAGATATAGAAGCCTATACCGGCACAGCATAGAGAGACGAGGAGAAAGAATGTAATGACTGTATTCCAGTTGCTCATTTGTGCGATGGTTTCCGCAGTGAACATGTTTTTACGCCTCCTTTCCATGCCTGCCGTCTCTGGCGGTAATCTTTTTTGGCTGCCCTGGCAGCAGGCTTAATCCCAGGTCATTTAGGGATTTCCGCACGTCTTCATAATGGTCTGGCTCCTGAGCGTCATTCTCATAGGGGACATTGAAGGAATTTGTGACAGGGTGTCCGCACCAGTGGTTGTTTTCAAGGTATTCCATCCGCTGCTGTAGCTGAAGATACTCATTGCAGAGGATGACAGCCGGAGCGCCAATCTCCTGAAGATGTCTGGCACGCTGGTTCCGCATGTGTACATTGTTCAGGAAAAAGAGGATGTCAAAGCAGCTATTAAAATCTTCTATTTCCGTAAGGATGTCATTTACATTGATACAGCGAATGGACGCGTCAGGCAGTCCGAGGGACTGGCGGTAGACGCAGACGGCTTCCGAGCCGTAGAAGAAAATGTCCGGAAGTTTTACGCCCTTTGTGTTCTCAATGAACGTAAGTCCGGATGCGGATACCGTGATAAACAGGTGGCTGCATAGGAGCTTCCCAGTGGTTTTCTGCTGTTCTTCGGTCATGTCCGCAAGGGATTTTCGGAGTATGATTGGTTTGTATAATGAAATGTTGTTCATGCGATTCTCCTTCTTTCTCATAAATACAGGCGGCAGCAGTGCCGCCGCCCTTGTGGGTATGCAGGTGGTTATCAGCTGAGGAAATCGTCATCATCCTCCGTGTCGAAGTCATCCTCTGCCCTGGACTTGCCGCCGAGGGGCTCGCCGTCGGAGATTTTCTGCAGGTTGTTCAGGCCGCAGGCAATCCCTTTGTTGCCGTTGCTGTTGAAGGCGTAGAAGTTGACCGATGCCCTGCCGTACACGCCGGAATATACTTCGGAGCGTTCCAGGATCGGGTTCTTGTCAGCGTCCACGATGCCGGGGGCTGTGCTGCTGTTGGCGTTGACAAAATAGCTGTTTTTATATGCCTCATCATCCGGGCGTTCCGCATCGCCGTCGCGCAGGGGAGTCTTCAGGACGGAGAGGGCGGGGACGCTCCTGCCGCTGCCCTTCAGTTTTGACTCGCCCTCTTCGTATGCCGCCTGGATGGCCGCCTCGATTTTTGCAATCGTCTTTGTGTCGGATTTCGGGATGATGAGGCTGACGCTGTACTTCGGTGCGCCGCCGTTGATTGACTTGGGATCCCAGACGTTGGCGTAGCTCCATCTGGTTCTGGGACCGGTGATTACTTTCGTGCGGTTTACAATTTTGCTCATGATTCATTTCCTCCTTCATTTTCACTAAAATCCTCTGCCGCGGATGCGGCTTTGCTGCTGTCCATGGCCGGGCGTTTGTCACTTTCCGGAACCAGGGTCGGTTTCCCGGGCGGTTTGTGCACGAGTCCGCCTAAAAGCTCCTCGAACTTCTTTTTTCCGAGAAGGGATGTCATGGCGGTGATGCCTAACAGCTTCTTTTCATAGGGATCATATCCTGCGCTTGTCACGGCATCCGCTACGGCGCTGTCATCCGTAAACCTGCGGTTTGACCTGCCCTCCACGACTTTCCAGCCTTCATAATGGGTGCCGGACTGTGCTTGGCGGAGCGCGAATTCCTTGATGTCGTTGGCCCATGCCACAAGTTCATCCGCCTTTCCGAGGATAGCGGCGATCTCTGTGTCGTCCAGGTTTGCAGGCATCTCAAAGTCATATCTGGCAAGCTCTAGGTTATACTCCGCACGTTTTCGGCAGTCTGCTTTTGCTTTGCAGAACTGGCACCAGCTTCCCGCCTGGAATTCCCCTTCGCCGTTGTAGGCGAGTTCGGCAATGGGTTTCAGGCAGGTATCCGCCCATTCCAGGAGCGCTTTTTTGCTGATGGTGCAGGTGCTGATGTTCTCACGGCGGGGCTGGAAGATGGTCATTTTTACGGATTCAATATCATAGATGCCGTCATAGGTATCCAGCGCGCCTAAGGCATAGCACATCATCTGGGGGTTGTCCTCGGCATCCACTAGGATGCCCTGGCCGTACTTGAAATCTATGATGTGGAGTACCTTGTCTGCCACAATCAGGCAGTCGCCCGTGCCAAAGCCGCCCGGCACCCATCGGGAAAAATCCAGACGCTGCTCTACCAGGGCTTTCGGATCCCTGCAGTAATTTTTGGCATCCTCTAACTGCTCGATGACGAAGGAGCAGTATTGGCCGGTGCAGGAATCCATCTCCTCATCAAAAAAATCCAGATGCCCTGCGGGGTTATCCGTCGGTATGCCGAGGACGCTTAATACTTTGTATTCACAGAGCTCATGTGCATCCGTGCCCTGCTGTGCGTAGGGGCTTGATTCGTCTTTCATCTCTGCGCACAGCTTTGCCGAAGGCGGACATTTCAGCCATCTGTGGCTTGCCGAGGCGGAGAGGTATGCATGCTTAGCCATCGGTCAGTCCCTCCGCTTCTTTCACAAGCGCGGGATAGCTTTCTGCCGGGACGTCCGTCAGGCTGCCGCCGCTGCCGTATTTTCTCACAAGGGCTTTTACTTCCGTTTTGAACCGGCCACCTGCTTCATTGGCTTTCTTTGCGAGAATGCCGCGGACATCTTCCTTTGAATACTGCGGTTCTGCCGCTGCGGGTGCTTTCGATTCATTTTTCTTTTCTGCGTTCGGGGCTTTCTTTCCCTTCAGCTTTTCTGTCGGCGCGGCTTCATCCGCTTGGGAGTAAAAATCTTTCAGGGCTCTGCCTGTCGCTGCCAGTGTCTCTCCGCATGCGATGAGATTGTCGATGATCATGGAGAGTTCATTCATTTTTCCCATTTTGTCATTCTCCTTTTTGTGAATATTGTCTTGCCTGTTTCTGCCGCCTTTGGGGCTGTCCCTGGGCGGCTTATTGAATTGTTTTTTCTGTTGCCATTGGCACCTCGCTTTCTGAACGGCTTCCCTCCTGTTCTGGAGGTCTATGTACCCGGGAATGGGATTTTCCGGTTTTTCAAAGAATTTTTTTGAAAAATTTATGAGCCAGATGTTTCCCTTCTTTTTGCAGAGGTCTATGTACCTGGCGCGGCGGTTTTCCGATTTTTTGCGTAAAAAAATTGCAGATTCGTTGGACTTAATTTAGGGAAGTAATTCATCATGCAGAAAAATTTTGCAAAACCGCTGCAGATTTACCGGAAAAAGGCGCGGACGGGTACATAGACCTTTGGAAGGGGTGGGAACGCCCTTGCTGTTTTTGGGAGAGGGGTGGTCTGATGGGGGATCTTATATGAATCTGGGAAGGATGCGGGCTGAAATAACAGCAGAGAAGAACAAAATATGGGAGGTGTGCGGATGCGGTTTGTTTTGCAGACAGCCAATGTGGCGGCGGATGCCAAAAACTGTGTTTATCCAAACAGGGTGGAGGTTTCATCCGGGGATGGGTTGAAGGCAGCGGCGAGGTTTGACCATGTGTGCGGTGAATTTAAGAAGAATTACAGGAATATCAGCAATTTCATCCGGTCGGATGTGGTTGTGATGGACTGCGATAATGACCACACGGAGGATCCGGAGGACTGGATCACCTTTGGGAAACTGGAGGTACTTTTTGAGGAAGTGAATTACGCGGCGGTGCCGAGCCGCAGCCACATGAAGGAAAAAGACGGGAAGGCGGCGAGACCAAAGTTCCATGTCTATTTCCAGATAGAGGGGACGGGGGATGCGGAGTATTATGCGGCGCTCAAGCGGGCAGTCCGGAGGATGTATCCGTTTTTTGATGATAATGCCCTGGATGCGGCAAGGTTTCTGTTTGGTTCTGATGCGGATGAAGTTGTCTGGCATGAGGGGTGGATAAACATTGATGAGGAAGTTATGCCGGAGACAGAAGAGGAAGAAGATACGGACGAGGGCTACAGTTACGGAGGCGGTGTCATCCTGCAGGGTTCGAGGAATAAGACGCTGTCCCATTTTGCGGGCAGGGTTTTGAAGAGGTTCGGGGAGACGGACAAGGCAAGGCAGATGTTTCTGGATGAGGCGGCGAAGTGTGACCCGCCTTTGGAGAGAGAAGAACTGAAGACTATCTGGTATTCAGCGCTGAAGTTTTTCAGGAACAAAGTGAAGACTCAGCCAGGGTATGTGTCGCCGGATGAGTACGATCCGGATTTTGGAACGGGTTCTTTAAGGCCAGAGGATTATTCTGATATTGGGCAGGCGAAGGCGCTCGTTAAGGAATACGGGGATGAGCTGAGATATTCGGATGCCACGGATTATTTAAGGTATGACGGTGATGCCTGGATTGAGGACAGACAGCTGGCGGTTGGGGCGATGGAAGAGTTCCTTGACCTGCAGCTGGCGGATGCGGAGGAATGCCTGGAAAATGCGGAAAAGGCGCTTATGTCCGCGGGCATGGATGAAAGGGACTTGAAGCAGACGGGCAAAGCTCTTGAGAAGGCTGTTCCGACAGGTGCGTTCAAGCTGTACCTGATGCTCCTGAAGGCAAGGAATTACCAGGCATTCGTAATGAAGCGTAGGGATTTTAAATATGTGGTATCTGCCCTTAATGCGGCAAAGCCGATGCTTGCGGTGGATGTCGCGGATCTGGATAAGGCTGAAAACCTTCTGAATACGCCCTATGCTACGTTTGATTTGTCAAAGGGACTGGCGGGGGCGCGGTCGCATAATCCGGAAGACCTTATCACAAAGATTACGGCAGTGCCGCCGTCTGATGAGGGGAAAGATGTCTGGGAGAAGTGTCTTGACCTGTTCTTCTGCGGGGACCAGGAGCTGATTAGTTATGTGCAGTTCGTGGTAGGGCTTGCGGCGGTCGGCAGGGTATATCAGGAGCATCTCATCATTGCGTATGGAGGCGGCGCCAACGGGAAGAGCACTTTCTGGAATACGGTTTCCAGGGTGATGGGGACGTACAGCGGCAAGCTGTCGGCGGAGACGCTGACTGTGGGGTGCAAAAGGAATGTAAAGCCGGAGATGGCAGAGCTGAAAGGAAAAAGGCTCATCATTTCATCGGAGATGGAGGAGGGGATGCGTCTGAATACGGCTGTGGTGAAGCAGCTCTGCTCCACGGATGAGATTTTTGCGGAAAAGAAGTACAAGGCTCCGTTCGCTTTCACGCCGAGCCATACGCTGGTTCTTTATACGAACCATCTGCCGAAAGTCGGGGCAAATGATGACGGCATCTGGCGCAGGCTGATTGTCATTCCATTCAATGCGAAGATTACAGGGGACAGCGACATCAAGAATTATGCGGATTACCTGTATGGGAGCGCGGGCGGGTACATCCTGGAGTGGATCATTGAGGGAGCGAAGAGGGCGATTGATGCGGGATTCAAGACGGAGCTTCCACAGGTGGTAAAGGATGCCATTCGGGAGTACCGTGAGGATAATGACTGGCTGGGGCATTTCCTTGAGGAATGCTGTGACATGGATGCTTCCTATACGGAAAAATCCGGGGAGCTCTACCAGCGGTACCGTGAATATTCGATCCAGAATGGCGAATTCACAAGGCAGATCGGGGATTTTGTGGCTGCCTTGGAGAATGCCGGCTACAACAGGCGCAAGACGAAAGCGGGCAAGTTTTTCTATGGGCTGAAGCTGAAGGACGGGCAGGATTTCTTATAGGATTCCAGGCATAGGTGACGGGTGGTGACGGCTGATACGAAAACCCCGTATAAGGTGTTTTTAGTGCTGGCCATTCTTATATAAAGAGTTTTAGGGAGGTCTGTCACCACCCGGCACTTTCAGGGATTTGACGGAGTTTTGGCGATGCGGGAGAAGAGTATTGAGCAGGAATTGGTAAAGGAAGTTAAGAAGCGGGGAGGCATATGCCCTAAATGGGTGTCTCCGGGATTTGACGGGGTGCCGGACAGGATTGTTTTATTGCCGGGCGGGCATTTCGGGTTCGTGGAGGTGAAGGCTCCGGGGGAGAAGCCCAGGGCACTGCAGAGATCAAGGCACAGGCTTTTTGAAAAATTGGGATTTGCCATGCACATTCTTGACGGGAAAGAGCAGATTGGAGGGATTTTAGATGAAATACAGTCCGCATGATTATCAAAAATTTGCAGTGAAATTCATATTGGAGCATCCTATAGCGGCCATATTTTTGGATATGGGGATGGGGAAAAGCTCGGTAACGCTGACGGCAGTCATGGAACTGATGTATAACCGGTTTGAGGTGTCAAAGGTTCTGATTGTGGCGCCGCTGAGGGTATGCAGGTATACATGGCCGCAGGAAATTATGAAGTGGGATCATCTGAAAGGGCTGCGGTATTCCGTAGCGGCAGGTACGGCGGCGGAGAGGAAGAAGGCGCTGGAGACGGATGCGGATATCTATATCATCAACAGGGAGAACATCCCGTGGCTGATTGATGGGAGCGGGCTGCCGTTTGATTATGACATGCTTGTGATCGATGAACTTTCTTCCTTTAAGAACCATCAGGCAAAGAGGTTCAGGGCGCTCATGAAGGTGCGGCCGTTTATCAGGCGGGTTGTCGGGCTGACGGGCACGCCTTCATCCAACGGACTCATGGATTTATATGCGGAATTCAAAGTGCTGGATATGGGGAAGAGGCTTGGACGTTTTATAGGGCAGTACAGGAATGCCTATTTCAGGCCGGACAGGACGAACGGGCAGATAGTTTACAGCTACAAACTCCTGCCGGGGGCGGATGAAAAGATTTATGACAGGATTTCGGATATCACGATTTCCATGAAAGGTACGGATTATCTGGATATGCCGGAGCTTGTGAATTCCCGTTATAAGGTTTACATGGATGCGGATGAAGAGGAGGCCTATGAGGGGCTGAAAAAGGAGTTCGTGTTATCTCTTCCGGGCGGAGAGGTGACGGCTGCCAATGCGGCCGCCCTGTCCGGGAAGCTGCTGCAGATGAGTAATGGGGCGGTCTATACCGATGACAGGGAAGCGTATTTTATCCATGACAGGAAACTGGATGCCCTGGAGGATATCATCGAGGCGGCAAATGGCAGGAGTGTCCTTATAGCCTATTGGTTCCAGCATGATCTGGAGAGGATAACGGACAGGCTTTCTGAAAGAAAAATTTATTTTGAAAGACTGGATTCCGATGCGGGCATCCGGAAATGGAATGCGGGGGAAATTCCTGTGGGACTGATCCATCCGGCATCCGCCGGGCATGGCTTGAATTTGCAGGAAGGCGGCAGTTTCCTTGTGTGGTTTGGACTGACGTGGAGCCTTGAACTGTACCAGCAGACTGTAGCCAGGCTGTGGAGGCAGGGGCAGCAGTCGGGAACGGTGGTTGTGCAGCATATTGTAACAGCAGGGACGATTGATGAGGATGTGCTGGATGCGTTGGAGCATAAAGAGGCAACGCAGTCAAAACTGATTGCGGCTGTCAAAGCGGAGGTGGAAGATGGCAAAGAGAGTTGAAGGAAACCCCTATGAAAACCTTGCGAATGGTATCATAGTGCAGGCATGCGATGATTACCGGGCGGAACTGAGAAAGATTAAGAAGAATCCATGGAATCGGGATTCCGTTGATGAGGCAATGAGGATTGAACGGTTTTTCCATTCCAGGTGGTTCAGCACATTGACGGCGGTGGATGGGGATTTCCTCATTTTGAAGATGCGGGAGGAGGCGACAGCGTGATTGCAAAGGAATATTTATCACAGGCTTATTATCTGGATCAGAGGATCAACAGTAAGATTGAGCAGATTGCATCCCTGAATGAATTGGCAAGGAAAGCCACGGTCACCATCAGTGACATGCCGGGAAATCCAAACAGGGGAAAGGCCGCAATGGCGAGTGCCGTGGAGAAGATTATTGACCTGGAAGCGGAGATTAATGCGGAAGTTGAAAAGCTGGTGGATCTGAAAGTGGAGATTACCAAAGCGATTAAACAGGTGGGGGATCGTAATTATCAGGTGCTTTTGGAGAAAAGATATCTCTGTTTCCAGACATGGGAGGACATCTCTGCGGAATTAGGATGGAGTTTAAGGTGGACACATGTCCTGCATGGAAAGGCATTGGCGGAACTGGATGAAAAAATAAATAATGCACACTAATTCACTGTTATTCCTATGGATGCGTGTTATTATGGTAGTATCGAAAAACAGAACACGAGGCGAGCCCGTTGGGAGGAAATCCTGCCGGGCTTTTTTATGCCCAGAGGGAGGTGGGAAGATGCCGAGGAAGCCGAAACACCCATGCGGGTATCCGGGATGCCCGGAGCTGACGGACGGCAGGTATTGTGAGAAACATGCCAGGGTGATGAACAAAAGGTACGAGAAGTACGGAAGGAACCCGGAGGCGAAGAAGCGTTACGGCAGGGCGTGGAAGAGGATACGTGACAGATATGCGGCACAGCATCCGCTTTGTGAGCAGTGCCTAGCGGCAGGCGTGGCCGTGCCGGTGGAGGAGGTGCACCACAAAACACCGCTGAGTGAAGGTGGCACGCATGACCGGGGGAACCTGATCTCGTTGTGCAAGTCGTGTCACTCGCGGATCCATGCGGAGCGCGGAGACCGGTGGGGCCGGTAGGGGGGATGGAAATCTCCACGGCCCCTCCCCTGGGGAACGGGGCGGGGGTCACACGCACAAAAAGCGGAAATCAAACAGGGTATTATCCCCTGGGCATGAGGGAGGCGGGGAGATGGCGAAAGACGGCACGAACCGGGGAGGTGCAAGGATCGGCTCCGGAAGAAAACCAAAGGCATTGACAGATAAGATCAATGACGGGGGCATGGTGACGGTGATTGACCTGCCGGAACCGTCCGCGATAGACGGTGCGGACATGCCGCCGGTAAAAGATTATCTGAAAGCAAAGCAGAAAGGCGGCAGGGACTTATGCGCGGCAGAGGTATATGGGGAGACCTGGAAATGGCTGAAAGAGCGCGGGTGTGAAAAGTATGTGAGCGTGCAGCTTGTGGAGCAGTACGCGATGTCGGTATCCAGATGGATCCAGTGCGAGGAATGCATTTCCGAGTACGGGTTCCTGGCGAAGCACCCGACAACCGGGAACGCCATTGCATCCCCTTATGTCTCTATGTCCCAGCAGTATATGAAGCAGGTCAACCAGGTATGGTACCAGATCTACCAGGTTGTGAAAGAGAACTGCTCGGTGGCATGGCAGGGGGCCACGCCGCAGGATGATGTGATGGAGCGTCTGCTCCAGGCAAGGAACGGGGTGTAACGGGATGAAAGACTGGGTTGGAAATATGAACAGCATTTATTCCACTCTCGGCGCATCCAATCACAGCCGGACGGAAAGGCAGAATGAGGATTATTATGCAACGGAGCCAAAGGCGATGGAACTTCTGCTCAGCGAGGAGACATTTGCCCCGCATGTATGGGAATGCGCCTGCGGTGAGGGGCACCTGTCAAAGGTCCTGGAAAAGCACGGGTATGATGTGGAGAGCACAGACTTAATTTACCGGGGATATGGGAGGCAGGAAGATTTCCTGAAAACGGAGGGCGGGTTTGATGGCGATATTATCACGAACCCACCCTATAAATTTGCCCTGCAGTTTGTGGAGAAGGCTTTGCAGACGGTAAAACGGGGCAGGAAAGTGGCCATGTTCCTGAAGCTGACATTTTTGGAAGGCAAGGGGCGGAAACAGTTTTTTTTGGACAATCCGCCGAAGACGGTTTATGTGAGTTCTTCCAGGCTGATATGTGCAGTCAACGGCGATTTCAAAGCGATCACTTCAAGCGCGGTTGCGTATGCATGGTTTGTCTGGGAAAAGGGATATGCCGGTGATCCGGCCATCAAGTGGATAAATTGAGGAGGCAGTATGGGAATGGAAAATAAGATGCAGATGGTGGAGGCATCTAAGCTGGTGCCCTATGTGAATAATGCGAGGACGCATTCAGCGGCGCAGATCAGCAAGCTCAGGGCATCCATCCGTGAGTTCGGTTTCATCAACCCGGTCATCATTGACGGGAATTATGGGATCATTGCAGGGCATGGCAGGGTTGTGGCGGCACAGGAAGAGGGGCTTGCAGAAGTGCCGTGTGTGCTTGTGGACCATCTGACGGAGGCGCAGAAGAAGGCGTACATCCTGGCGGATAACCGGTATGCGCAGGATGCCGGCTGGGACGAGGAGCTTCTGCGGATTGAGATTGAGGGCCTGCAGGCGGAGGATTTTGATGTGTCCCTGACAGGCTTCAGGGACGATGAGATCACGGATCTGTTCGCACTGAAGGATGATGTGCCGGATGACCCGGAAGGCAATAACAGGGAATATGGTGAGGAGGAGTTTGGGGATGAGGAATTCGAGCACGAATGCCCGAGATGCGGGTTCCGTTTCAACAGCAATGGGGACGGCAGCGAAAAACAGGATGCCGGAAACTGTGGGGATGAATAAGGGAATGGCGGGGCATAAGTTCCCATGGAACTGGCGGCTTGCTGATCTGGAGAAAGTGGAGAAGAACGGCAGGACGGTGTTCAGCTGCTTCTCTTGCGGCGGGGGTTCCAGCATGGGCTATAAGCTGGCGGGATATACGGTGCTGGGGAATTGTGAGATCGACCCGGAGATGGAGAAGGTCTATCAGGCGAACCACCACCCAAAGCATACTTTCCTTATGGACATCAGGGAGTTCAACGAACAGAGGGCATTCCCGGAGGAACTGAAGAACCTGGATATCCTGGACGGTTCGCCGCCCTGCTCCGTGTTTTCAGACGCAGGGGACAGGGAGAAGGGCTGGGGCAGGGAAAAGCAGTTCCGGGAGGGGCAGAAGAAGCAGAGGCTTGATGACCTTTTCCTGCATTTCATCCATACGGCGGAGATCCTGCAGCCGAAGGTGGTGGTTGCGGAGAATGTGAAGGGCCTGGTGCGTGGGAATGCGAAGGGGTATGTGAATGAGCTCCTGAAAGCATTCAGGGCAGCGGGCTACGTGACGCAGATATTCCTTCTGGACGCGCAGACGATGGGGGTGCCGCAGAGACGGCAGAGGGTCTTCTTTGTGGCGCACAGGAAGGACCTGGGGCTGCCGAAGCTGAAACTGGAATTCCACGAGAAGCCGATCCCTTTCGGGGAAGTGCGCAGTGAGCACGGCATCCCGCTCCTTAACTGCATGATGGCGGAGCTGGTCGGGAAACGGAAAAAGGGAGACACATGTTTTTCGGATATCTCCGAGAGGGAGCGGGGGAAGCGTTCCATGTTCACGGACAGGATCGTTGCGGACGGGAAGATTGCCCCGACGAATACGGCCAGCGGCATGGCGGTGAGGTTCGTGGACGGGGAGAGGTATTCCGTCCATGATTATGTGGCGACGCAGACCTTTCCGCAGGATTATGATTTCCTGGACCAGTCGCCGCAGTACATCTGCGGGATGAGCGTGCCGCCGGTGATGATGGCGCAGATTGCAGGTGCGGTCTATGAGCAGTGGCTGAAATGATGATGGGGGATGGGACTATTGACGGGAGGAGGTGGGGCTGGTGGCGATGCGGAAGCTGAAAAAGTATAAGCCCACGAAGTTCCGGGCGAGGGGTTCTGTCTATGACAAGGCGGCTGCGGATTATGCGGTCAGCTTCATTGAGTGCCTGTGCCATACGAAGGGCACCTGGGCAGGGAAGCCTTTTGAGCTGATCGACTGGCAGGAGCAGATCATCCGGGACGTGTTCGGGACGGTGAAGGGGAACGGGTACCGGCAGTTCAATACGGCTTATGTCGAGATACCGAAGAAGCAGGGGAAGAGCGAGCTGGCGGCTGCGGTGGCGCTGCTTTTGACCTGCGGGGACGGGGAGGAGCGTGCGGAAGTGTACGGGTGCGCGGCTGACCGGCAGCAGGCTTCCATTGTGTTTGAGGTGGCGGCGGACATGGTGAGGATGTGCCCGGCGCTGAACCGGAGGGTGAAGATACTGGCGTCCCAGAAGCGGATCGTGTACCAGCCGACCAATTCTTTTTACCAGGTGCTGTCTGCGGAGGCGTATTCCAAGCATGGGTTCAATATCCATGGGGTTGTGTTTGACGAGCTGCATACCCAGCCGAACCGGAAGCTGTTTGACGTCATGACGAAGGGCTCCGGGGACGCCAGGATGCAGCCTCTGTATTTCCTGATCACCACGGCGGGGACGGACACGAATTCCATATGTTATGAGACGCATCAGAAAGCGGTGGATATTCTGGAGGGGCGGAAGAATGACCCTACTTTCTATCCGGTGATCTATGGTGCGGATGAGGCGGCTGACTGGACGGATCCGAAGGTCTGGAAGAAGGCCAACCCGTCCCTGGGAATCACGGTGGGGCTTGACAAGGTGAAGGCGGCCTGCGAGTCGGCGAAGCAGAACCCGGGGGAGGAGAATTCCTTCCGGCAGCTGAGGCTGAACCAGTGGGTGAAGCAGGCTGTCCGGTGGATGCCGATGGCGAAGTGGGATGCCTGCGCGTTCCGGGTGGATGCGGAGGAGCTGGAGGGGCGTGTGTGCTATGGCGGGCTGGACCTGTCTTCCACGACGGACATCACGGCTTTTGTGCTGGTGTTCCCGCCGCTGGATGAGGAGGATAAGTTCTGTGTGCTGCCGTATTTCTGGATACCGGAGGAGACGCTGGAGCTGCGGGTGCGGCGTGACCATGTGCCTTATGACGTGTGGGAGCGGCAGGGGTTCCTGGAGACCACGGAGGGGAATGTGGTGCATTACGGGTATATCGAGAAGTTCATTGAGCGGCTGGGGGAGCGGTTCAACATCCGGGAGATCGCGTTTGACCGGTGGGGAGCGGTGCAGATGGTCCAGAACCTGGAGGGGATGGGGTTCACGGTGGTCCCGTTCGGGCAGGGGTTCAAGGACATGTCGCCGCCGACCAAGGAGCTGATGAAGCTGACGCTGGAGCAGATGATCGCCCATGGCGGGCACCCTGTCCTGCGGTGGATGATGGACAATATCTTTATCCGGACGGATCCGGCGGGGAACATCAAGGCGGACAAAGAGAAATCAACAGAAAAGATTGATGGTGCCATTGCCATGATCATGGGACTGGACAGGGCGATACGGTGTGGGAACGATACGAGGGAGTCTGTGTATGACACGAGGGGGCTGCTCGTATTTTAGATGTGGCTAACATCGGGCAAATGATAAGCTCATGCTTCCGATTTTTAAAGAAGGTACAAAGCCGTTCAACATGCCAAACGCGATAAGCCCGAAAAAAGACATTGTTACAATACCGAATGTTACGGAAATTGCTTTGCCATTTGGTCCATTAAGGGCTTCTGCGAGAGAGCCGGGTTCTGCAATTTCTCGGATAGGAATGGCGGTTTCAGCATGAGTGGAGATATTATTTCCTTGGATGGGGTTTGACTGGTTATTCATAAAAATCCTCCTGTAATTTATCTTGCAATATGTTTTTCGTTGCAATATCATTGTAGTGGATAATATTGGGATATTCAATTCCCCAATATTGCCCAATAATGTCCAACAGGAGGTGCGATAATGGCGAATAAGCCTATGCCTAAAATGGAAATCAACACGGAACGCTTTAAAAAGGTTCTTAAGCAGAAGGGGTATACAATCCGCAGTTTGGTAAAGGCAGCGGATATTGACAGGGATGAAAAAACTATTCGGCGGTATCTTACGCAGGGGGAGGTTCCTTTTGATATGCTTTATCACCTGTGTTCGGTTATAGATGTTGACCCGGAATATATATCAAAGAATTTTGATAAACGGGCTGCACAGGTAGAGCCTGATGAGGAAAATCGTAAGAAACTTATTTACGAAAAATTAAATGCAGAGGACTTTCCATATGTTCATAAAGTAAAACGTGATGTTAATATGGATGATTATTGGGAAAATCTTCTGGCAGTCCATGATATTCCAATAAAGCTGTATGAGGGATTGTCGAAAGAGCAACAGATCCGTTTATTGTTAGCGCTTGACCGTGCGATTGACAGAGTTCTATATGAGTTCTTTCCGCCAGAGGTGCGGGGTGAGAGTTATAACAAAGTTCGTGAATTCAAGATTGTAACTACGGAATCAGGAGAGGAAATAGTTGAAGAATAATCAACAGGGCATTTTGGGATAGCATCGCTTCGGCGGTGCCTTTCTTATGCCCGTTTTTCGGAAAGGGGAGTGTTCCTATGGGATTTTTAAGTGGATTGTTCAGGGCGAGGGATGCCCCCGCCAACCGCACATCCGGGAGCGCTTACAGCTTCTTCCTGGGGAACAGCACGAGCGGGAAGCGGGTAAGCGAGCGGACGGCCATGCAGATGACGGCGGTGTATTCCTGCGTGCGGATCCTGTCGGAGGCGGTGGCGGGGCTGCCGCTGCATTTCTACAGGTATACGGAGGACGGCGGGAAGGAGAAGGCGGCGGGGCATCCGCTGTATTTCCTGCTCCATGACGAGCCGAACCCGGAGATGACTTCCTTTGTGTTCCGGGAGACGCTGATGACGCACCTGCTCCTGTGGGGGAATGCCTATGCGCAGATCATCCGTAACGGCAGGGGGGAGGTCATGGCGCTGTACCCGCTGATGCCGGACAGGATGAGTGTGGAGCGGGACAGCGGCGGTCAGCTTTACTATGAGTATACGCTGGGGGTGGATGATGTACCCACGGTGAAAGGCAGCACGGTGGTGCTGCCGCCTTCGGAGGTGCTGCATATCCCCGGCCTGGGGTTTGACGGGCTGGTGGGGTATTCTCCTATCGCCATGGCGAAGAATGCCATCGGGATGGCGATTGCCTGTGAAGAATATGGGGCGAAGTTTTTTGCCAACGGCGCACAGCCCAGCGGCGTGCTGGAGCATCCGGGCACCATCAAGGACCCGGTGCGGGTGAGGGAGAGCTGGCAGTCCACTTTTGGGGGCAGCCATAACGCCAACAAGGTGGCTGTCCTGGAGGAGGGGATGAAGTATACGCCCATCTCCATCTCGCCGGAGCAGGCGCAGTTTTTGGAGACAAGGAAGTTCCAGATTGATGAGATTGCGAGGATCTTCCGGGTGCCGCCGCATATGGTGGGCGACCTGGATAAGTCTTCTTTTTCAAACATTGAGCAGCAGAGTCTTGAATTTGTGAAGTATACGCTTGACCCGTGGGTGTCACGGTGGGAGCAGTCCATGGCGCGGTCGCTGCTGACGGCGGAGGAGAAAAGGGAGTATTTCGTGAAGTTCAACGTGGACGGCCTGCTCCGGGGCGATTACCAGAGCCGCATGAACGGGTATGCCGTGGGGCGGCAGAACGGGTGGATGTCGGCGAATGACATCCGGGAGTTGGAGAACCTTGACCGCATCCCGGAGGAGCTGGGCGGGGATCTGTACCTGGTGAACGGGAACATGATGAAGCTGGAGGATGCCGGGCTGGGCTATGGAGTGGGCATTCCTGCAGGAGGCACGGAAGATGGCGGCGGCCTGGCTGTCAGGGAGGGAAGACAGAGGAATCCGGGAGCCGGTGCTGTAGGAACTGCGGAAAGGAATGGCGGTTCCGACGGCAGCCCTGGGAAGGACAGGGAAGCCGGGGAAGGCAGAGGGCATCCCGGGAAAGGGACCGGCGGTAATCTGGAAGCCAGGCATCCGGATCAGGGAATGTAGGCTCTGCGGTTTTGCGAGACCGGTGAAGTGCTGCGATGGTGCAGCGGATGATGGAGGTGGATGATGAAGAGAAAATTTTGGAATTGGATAAAGAACCAGGATGAGGGCGGCGCTGAAATGCGGACGCTCTTTTTGAATGGGGAGATTTCGGATGAGACTTGGTTCGGGGATGAGGTCACGCCGGGGATCTTCCGGGATGAGCTGAATGCCGGGAAAGGGCCGGTCAATGTCTGGATCAATTCCCCGGGCGGGGATGTGTTCGCGGCGGCGCAGATCTACAACATGCTGATGGATTATCCCTACGATGTGACGGTGTTCATTGACGGCCTGGCGGCGAGTGCCGCGTCTGTGGTCGCGATGGCGGGGACGAAGGTGCGGATGTCGCCGGTGGCGATGATGATGATCCACAACCCGGCCACTATCGCAATCGGGGATTCCGAGGAGATGAAGAAGGCGGTCAGGATGCTGGATGAGGTGAAGGAGTCCATCATGAACGCCTATGAGATCAAGACCGGGCTTGCCAGGGATAAGATTTCAAGGCTGATGGATGCGGAGAGCTGGTTCAATGCAAAGAAGGCTGTGGAGCTTGGGTTTGCGGACGAGGTCATGTTTTCCGGGAGGGACGCGGAGGATGCGGGCGGCGTGCCGTTTTCGGATGAGATGGATGCGCCGGTGATGTTTTCCAGGCAGGCGGTCATGAATTCCATGCTGGGCAGGCTTATCCCGCCGAAGAAGCCGGGGACTCCGGCGGAGCAGCTGGAGAAGAGGTTGAACCTGCTCCTGCATTAGGAGGCGCAGGGCTGGACGGTGGGATTGCTGGATGCGCGTTTTGAGGCGGAGGAGCAGGGCAGGAAGTTCTGCCGCCGCAGGAAGAAAGAGGCGGGGGCTGAGGGATCGGCTCTTTTATTTTGCAATGAAACAGGCATCCCGGATGCGGATGCCGCAGAGTAAGAAAGAGAGGGTTTGTTATGAGCAAGATTTTGGAACTGCGTGAGAAGAGGGCGAAGGCGTGGGATGCGGCGAAGAAGTTCCTGGATGCCAAGAGGGGCGCGGACGGGATGCTATCCGCGGAGGACACGGCTGCCTATGAGAAGATGGAGGCGGACGTGGTGAACCTGGGGAAGGAGATCGAGCGGCTGGAGCGGCAGGCAGCGATTGACGCGGAGCTGTCCAGGGCTACCAGCACGCCGATCACGGCAAAACCCGGCAGCAGGGCGGATGGCGGGGAGGGGGATAAGACGGGGCGCGCCTCTGATGAATACCGGAAGAATTTCTGGAATGCCATGCGCTTAAAGGCCCCTATGCCGGATGTCGCCAATGCCCTGCAGGTGGGGACGGACTCCGAGGGCGGCTACCTGGTGCCGGACGAGTATGAGCGCACGCTGGTGGAGGCCCTGGAGGAGGAGAACGTGTTCCGGCAGATAGCGAAGGTCATCAGGACTTCCAGCGGCGACCGGAAGATCCCGGTGGTTGCGGGCAAGGGCACGGCGTCCTGGATCGATGAGGAGGGCGCGTTCCCTGAGAGCGATGATTCCTTCGGGCAGGTTTCCATCGGGGCATATAAGCTGGGGACGATGATCAAGGTCTCCGAGGAGCTGCTGAATGACAGCGTGTTTGACTTGCAGTCCTATATCTCCCGGGAGTTTGCCCGCAGGATCGGGGCGAAGGAAGAGGAGGCGTTCTTCACGGGGAACGGCACGGGGAAGCCTTTAGGGGTGCTTGCAGCCACAGGAGGCGCCCAGACGGGCGTGACGGCTGCGTCATCGACGGCTGTGACGGCGGATGAGATGATCGACCTGTTCTATTCGCTGAAAGCCCCTTACAGGAAGAAGTCCGTCTGGGTGCTGAATGATTCCACCATCAAGTCCATCCGCAAGCTGAAGGACAGCAACGGGCAGTACCTGTGGCAGCCTTCCCTTGTGGCGGGGACGCCGGACACGATCCTTGGCAGGCCGGTGAAGACTTCCGCGTATATGCCGGCCATTGCGGCAGGGGCGAAGACGGTTGCCTTCGGCGATTTCTCTTATTACTGGATCGCTGACAGGCAGGGGCGGAGCTTCAAGCGCCTGAATGAGCTGTATGCGGCATCCGGGCAGGTGGGCTTCCTGGCTTCCCAGCGCGTGGACGGCAAGCTGGTCCTTGCGGAGGCGGTGAAGGTGCTGGCGCAGAAAGCGGCGTCAGGCTCATAAAGAGGTTCTGGAGTTTTTTTGGGGATATTGGGGGTGCCGGTGCAGGAGCCGGCATCCCGCCTGTACAGGGCAGTGGTGTTTTGGTTTTTTGGGGGGATTGCGGGCTGGACAGTCTGTATCCCGCCTGTGCAAAGTAGTTTTAGGCTTGAAAGGGGCGGTGCGGCGTGCTGGTGACGCTGGAAGAGATGAAGGGCTACCTGCGTGTGGACTATGATGAGGACGATGCCCTGATCGAAAACATGGTCGGGGCCGCGGAGAAGGTCTGCATGGATGTGGCGAGGATGGATGACGAGGGGGAGTTTGCCCGGGTGGAGAATGCGAAGATCTCTGTGATGTACGCGGCGGCATATCTGTATGAACACCGGGAGGAGGCTGACCACCATGCGCTCACCCTGACCCTGAGGGCTTTGCTCTTCGGCAGCAGGAAGGAGGCGTTCTGATGGATGTGGCTTTATTGAATGAGAGGGTGACGTTCCAGAAGAATGAGGCTGTTGTGGACGGCGTGGGGAACCATATGAATGTTTGGACGGATTATTATACCTGCGCTGCCACGATTGGCGGGGAGGGGCTGGTATCTTCAGGGGAAACGCAGGAGGCCGGGATGACGGTGGAGGACGTGTCCATGACGGTGACTGTGCGGTACTGCAGGAAAGCGGTGGACATCATGTCCACCGGATGCCGTGTCCTGTTCCGTGGGGAGGTTTATGACATTGTGAATGTGGACCATATGAATTTCAAGAAGAGAACATTGAAGTTTACCTGTAGGAAAGTGAGGCGGTGAGGATGTCGGACAGGGTAAGGGTAGACCAGCTTGCGGCAGCGGTGATGGAGGGGCTGGCGGAGTACGCGGAGCTTGCCGCGGATGAGATGAAGGCTGCGGTGAAGAAGGCGGGCGGTTCCGTGAAGAAGGATATCCAGGCGGGCGCGCCGAAGGACACGGGCGCCTATGCGAAGAGCTGGGCGGTAAAGAATGTGAGGGAGACGTCAAGCTCCATTGAATTGGTGGTGCATTCCAGGAACCGGTACCAGCTGGCGCATCTGCTGGAGTTCGGCCATGCGAAGCGGGGCGGCGGGCGCGTTCCCGGAAAGGCGCATATCGCGCCGGCGGAGGAACGGGCGGAGCGGACGCTGGAGCAGGAGATCGAGAAGGCTTTGAGGGGCTGATGGCCTGGGATGTGTGGCGGATGCCGGGTATGGGGCTGAAAGGCATTGTGGCTATGCCGGCGCATGGGATTGAAAAAGGTTTGAGGAGGTGAGGCTGTGGAAGAATTGGTGAAGATGATACGGGAAACAGGGCTGCCTTTTGCCTATGACCATTTTGCAGAAGGGGAGTCCCCGGAGCCGCCGTTTCTGTGTTACCTGCTGCCGGGGAGTGACAACTTTTCGGCGGACGGGATGGTGTACCACAAGGGTGTGGATGTCCATGTGGAGGTCTACACGGATAAGAAGGACCCGGGGCTGGAGGGACGGGTGGAGGATGTGCTGGACGCGCATGAGGTTTTTTACAACAAATCGGAGACATGGATCGGCAGCGAGAGGCTTTATGAGGTGCTGTATATTTTTGGATGGGAGGCGTGACGGATGGCAAATAACAACAAAAAGAACAAAGTGAAGTATAACCTTAAGAACACGCATTATGCGATGCTCACCGTGTCGGAGGAAGGGGCGGTGTCCTATGGGACGCCTGTGCCGATGCCGGGCTCAGTGTCCATTTCACTGGATGCCAACGGGGAGCCGGAGAATTTCTATGCGGACGGGACGGCCTATTATGTCATCAACAACAACATGGGCTATGACGGCGACCTGGAGCTTGCCATGATCCCGGAGTCCTTCCGCAAGGACGCTTTGAGGGAGGAGCTGGACAGCAAGGGCGTGCTGGTCGAGAACGCTTCGGCGGAGCTGGCGGCGTTCGCCCTGCTGTTTGAGTTTGACGGCGACCAGAGGCATATCCGGCATGTGCTTTACAACTGCTCCGCGTCAAGGCCGGGCATTGAGGGCAAGACCAATGAGGAGAGCCGGGAGGTGCAGACGGAGACGCTGACCGTCAAGGCCACGCCTCTGGCGGATGGCATGGTGAAAGCGAAGACCGGGGACTCCACGGATGAAACCGTGTATAAGGACTGGTACAAGGCGGTGTATATGCCCACGGCAGCAGACGAAGGCGGCGGGGGACAGGATAACGGGGAGGAAAGCGTATGAGCATGACGAGGAAGATCACGATTGACGGGAAGGAGGTGCCGTTCAGGGCATCGGCGGCAGTGCCGCGTATTTACCGCATCAGGTTCCACAGGGACATCTACAAGGACCTGAGCGCCCTGGAGAAGAGCATCGGGAAGAGCGATGAGGAGAATTCCAATTTAGACCTGTTCTCGCTGGAGCTGTTCGAGAATATTGCCTTCATCATGGCGAAGCACGCTGACCCTTCCATCCCGGATACGCCGGAGGAGTGGCTGGATGGTTTCGGCACGTTCTCCATCTATCAGGTTCTTCCACAGCTGATTGAGTTGTGGGGGCTGAATGTGAAGACTGATGTGGAGGCTAAAAAAAACTTCGCGCAACTGACCGCCCGATGACCACGCCGCTGTTCCTTCTGCGGTGTGTGCAGCTGGGTATTTCCATCCGTGACCTAGACCTTCTGACCATCGGCATGGTCAATGACATGTATGCGGAGTACAGCAATGACGGGGCGGATTATGCCGTCATTGCGGGGCAGGATGAGTTCGATTCATTTTAACTGGAAGTAGTGTGCGGATGAGGGGCTGGCTGTGGTTTTCCAGTCCCATTTTCATCTGTCATGGGACTGTTCCCCTGTGGCTCTGCCGTGGGGGAATTTTACTGCCTGGGGAGCCGGGCTTTTTTTGTGCCATTGAGGGGGTGTTACTGTGGCGGCAAACAGGATCAAGGGCATCACCGTGGAGATCGGCGGAGATACCACGAAGCTCCAGACGGCGCTTAAGGGCGTGAACACGGAGATCCGGAACACGCAGTCACAGCTCAGGGATGTGGAGAAGCTGCTGAAGCTGGATCCCGGCAACACGGAGCTGATGGCGCAGAAGCACCGGCTCCTGGGGGATGCGGTCAGGGAGACGAAGGAGAAGCTGGAGACGCTGAAGACGGCGGCGGAGCAGGCGAACGACGCGCTGGCGAGGGGCGAGATTTCTCAGGGCCAGTATGACGCTTTGCAGCGGGAGATCATTGAGACGGAGAACAGCCTGCGGGACCTGGAGCAGCAGGCGGACCGGTCTGCCGTGGCGTTGCAGAAGATAGCCGCCACGGGGGAGAAGTTAAAGACCGTCGGCTCCGCCATTGAGGGCGCGGGGAAGAAGCTGATGCCGGTCACTGCGGCAGTGGGCGGGCTTGGCACCGCGGCGGTGAAGGTGGCGGCTGACTTTGATTCTGCCATGAGCCAGGTGGCGGCGGTCTCCGGGGCTACAGGGAAGGACCTGGAGGCGCTGCGGGACAAGGCGCGGGAGATGGGAAGCAAAACGAAGTTTTCTGCATCCGAGGCGGCGGAGGCCATGAATTACATGGCCATGGCCGGGTGGAAGACCGGGGATATGCTTTCCGGCATCGAGGGGATCATGAACCTTGCCGCCGCTTCCGGGGAAGACCTTGCCACCACTTCGGACATCGTGACGGATGCTTTGACTGCCCTGGGGCTGTCCGCGGAGGATTCGGGGCATTTCGCGGATATCCTGGCGGCGGCCAGCTCAAACGCGAACACGAACGTGGCCATGATGGGGGAGACGTTCAAATACTGTGCGCCGGTGGCGGGCGCCCTGGGCTTTACGGCGGAGGACACTGCGGAGGCCATCGGGCTGATGGCGAATGCGGGCATCAAGTCTTCCCAGGCGGGGACGGCCATGCGCTCCATGATGACGAACCTGACCGGGGAAGTGAAGTTCACCGGGGATGCCTTCGGGGAGCTGACGGTGCAGACCACCAACACGGACGGGAGCATGAGGAGCCTTGGGGATATCCTCACGGACTGCCGGGCGGCGTTCGCGCAGATGTCCGAGTCGGAGAAGGCGGCCAACGCGGAGGCGCTGGTGGGGAAGAATGCCATGTCCGGGTTCCTTGCGGTGATGAATGCCGCGCCGGGGGACATTGAGAAGCTGAACAGCGCCATCAACAGCTGTGACGGCACGGCGGAGAAGATGGCGGCCACCATGCAGGATAACCTTGCGGGGCAGCTTACGGTCTTGAAGAGCCAGCTGGAGGAGCTGGCCATCTCCATCGGGGAGATACTGATGCCCTATATCCGGCAGATTGTGGGATGGATCCAGGGGCTTGTGGACTGGCTGAACAGCCTGGACGAGGGCACGAAGAAGATTATTGTCACGGTTGCTTTGGTGGCGGCCGCGCTGGGTCCGGTGCTGGTCGTGGTCGGGAAGGTAGTAGGGGCCATCGGAACCATCATGACGGTGGTGCCGCAGATTGCCGGGGCGATTTCCGGCGTGATCGCTTTTGTGTCCGGGACGGTGATTCCTGCCATCTCTGCGGTGGTTGCGGCTATCGGATGGGTGCCGCTTGCAATCGCGGCTGTGGTCGCCATCCTGGTGGTGCTGTACAACAAATGTGAATGGTTCCGGGATGCGGTCAATGCAATCTGGACGCAGATTAAGGAGTTTTTCGTTTCGGCGTGGCAGGTAATCTGTTCCTTCTTCACGGAGACCATACCCAATGCGTGGAATTCGCTGGTGGCGTTCTTCCAGGGGATCCCGGAGTGGTGGTCTGGGCTGTGGCGGTCTGTGGGCGACTTTTTCAGCGGCATCTAGATGGGGATGATGGAGAACCCTGTACTGACCGGGATTGTGGACATGATACGTTCCCTTTGGGAGAACCTTTCCACGACGCTGCAGGGCGTCTGGCAGGGCATCCAGACGGCGGCTTCCGGGGCATGGGAGCTGATCAAGAATGTTATCCTGGGGCCGGTGCTGCTGCTGATCGACCTGGTAACGGGGAATTTCACGAAACTGAAAGAGGATGCGCTGAACATCTGGACGAATATCAGGGATGCGGCGTCAAATATCTGGAACGGCATCAGGCAGGTGGTGGGCTCGCTGGCGCAGGGGCTTGTGAACCATGTCTCCATCCTGTTCAACGGTCTGAAAAATACCATTGCGAATATCTGGACGGCGATTAAAAATACAGCCTCGTCCGCGTGGAACGGGCTGAAAAACCTTGTGTCGTCTATTGCGTCCAATTTAAAGCAGGCGGCGGTGGATGCGTTTAAGGCCATGGTGTCCGGGATCGGCTCCGCGCTGTCTTCCCTGGGGAGCGTGGTGCAGTCGGGATTCCAGTCTGCCATTAGTTTTATCACTTCGCTGCCGGGGAAGGCGCTGCAGTGGGGGAAAGATTTCATCAATGGGATTGCGGACGGCATCCGGAGCGCCATCGGCAACGTGGTGAGCGCCGTGTCGGATGTGGCGGACAAGATACGGTCCTTCCTGCATTTCTCCGTGCCGGATGAGGGGCCTCTGACGGATTATGAGGGCTGGATGCCGGACTTCATGAAAGGGCTTGCGGAGGGCATTGAGAAGGGCCGGGGCATGGTGAAGAGGGCGGTGTCGGATGTGGCGTCTGACCTGATGCTGCAGCCCCAGGCGGCAGCCGTCCAGATGCAGGGCGGAGGCGGTGCGTCCGGGGACTCTTCGGTGAGGGAGCTGCTGGGCGGCCTGAGGGAGATGCTTTCCGGCCTGCAGGAGATGGCCGGGGGCGGCACTATCTGTATCCCCGTGTATGTGGGAGGCACGCTGCTGGATGAAGTGGTGGTGGACGCGCAGGCAAGGCAGAACTTAAGGTCCGGGGGCAGATGATGGAGTAAAAAGGCATTGGGCGGAAGGGAGGCATATATGGCGTATATACAGTATCTGACGCTTGACGGGGTGCCGCTGCCCCTGCCGGACTCCTATGAGGTGCAGATGAGGGACGTGGAGGCGGATTCCGGGGGCGAGACGGAGGCCGGGACTACGCAGAGGGACGTGGTGAGGATGGGCGTGGTGTCCATCCCCGTTACGTTTTCTGTTTCCCCCAAATGGCTGAAACTCCTGACGGGGTTTAAGCAGAGGGAGAAGATAGCGGTGGAATATTTTGATACGGGGACGCTGGAGGTGAAGCAGGCGGAGATGTTCATTGACGGATACAAGGCAGGCCTCGTGAAGGATACGTCCTATAAGGGGCTGTGGAAGGTGTCGTTTACGCTGAAGGAGCTGTGAGGCCCCTGGGGAGGGCTGTGGGAGGAGGTGTTCCTTATGTACCCAGTGAGTGAGGCGTTCTTGCAGGCGGTGCAGGAGAATACCAGGCGGTATTACTGGACGGGGGAGATCACGACAAAGGGCGGGGCGGTTTATCCCTTTGGGTATGAGGATATCGTGAAGGGGAGCGGGTATATCACGGCGCAGTGCTGCGGTAGCGCGGAGATTGAGCTGGGGACGGTGTATGCCGCGGAGATGGGGGTCACGCTCTTTTCGCAGATTGACCGTTACACGCTGGAAGGGGCGGAAGTGCGGCTTTCCTACCATTTGCGGCTTGCGGACGGGAACTTCGAGGAGGTGCCCATGGGCATCTTCGAGGTCAGCGAGGCGAACCGGACGGCGCACTGCCTGGAGCTGAAAGCCTATGACTATATGCTGCGGTTTGAGAAGAGCTTCAACGGTTTTGAGACCGTGGGGAATGCCTATGCTTTTCTGGATTTATGCTGCAGGGCCTGTAACGTGGAGCTGGCGCATACGAGGGAGAAGATCGAGGGGATGCCCAACGGGGCGGAGCTGCTGTCGGTCTATCCGGAGAATGACATTGAGACATACCGGGATGTGCTGTATTTCGTGGGGCAGGTGTTGGGCGGCTTTTTCTGCATAAACCGGGAGGGGAAGCTGGAGCTTCGGAAGTATGGCAGGCTGCCGGTGATGGAGGTGAAGAGCAGGCACCGGTTCACCAGCAGCTTTTCCGACTTCATCACCCGGTACACGGCGGTCAGCTCCACGAATCTGCGGACGCAGACGGCGGAGTATTATGCGCTGGAGCAGGACGACGGGCTGACCATGAACCTGGCGGTGAACCCGCTCCTGCAGTTCGGGCTGGAGGAGACCAGGGAACAGCTGTGCAGGAATATCCTGGCGGACATCTCCGTGGTGGATTATGTGCCCTTTGATTCCAGAACCATAGGGAACCCGGCGCTGGACTTGGGGGATGTGCTGACCTTTTCGGGAGGGCAGGCGGACGGGGCGCAGATTGCGTGTATCACGTCCTCCAACTGTAAGATCGGCGGGAAGCACACGCTGAAATGCGTGGGGAAGAATCCGCGGCTGGCCCAGGCGAAATCGAAGAATGACAAGAATATCTCCGGGCTGCTGAACCAGATCGAGGCGGGGAAGATTGGGATACACACCTTTACCAATGCATCGGCCTACACGGTGGCGGAGAGCAGTGTGCGGATCATCAGCATCGAGTTCGCGGCGAAGGAGGAGACCCATGTGCAGTTTTTCGGGCAGGTGCTGGTGGACGTGTCCGCAGGGCAGGTAAGCCGGTCTGCCACTGCCAGCGGGAGCATCGTGGTCCCGTTCCCGGCAGCGGGAGGCGCCGGCGGGGATGCGGATGCTGCCGGGGAAGGGACAGACGCAGGTAGCGGGGAGCCGGGGGCGGATACGGGGGGCGTCACGGTGGACGTGGAGCTTCCGGTCACCTGGACGGAGGACGGGAAAGCGGTGGCGCATGTCACTTATGAATTTAATGATTCCGAGATCCTGGTCCATTACCCGGCGGAGACTTGGGGGAGCGGGAAGCATATCCTCTCCCTGTATTATCCGATTGACAATCTCGTGCCGAATATCACGAATACTTTCAACGTCCACCTGCGGATGGAGGGCGGGACGGCCCAGATCGGCACGGGCGGGTGCATCGCTTCCATCAGTGGGCAGGGCATGGCTGCCGGCGCGGCGTGGGATGGCACCGTCACGGCGGAGGAGTATGTGGGGAGGTTTGCGTTCGGAGGCGGGCTACGGGCAAAGGCGTTTTCCGGGGATATGGATTTTGAGACAATGGAGCTGGTAAAGAAATTTTATGCTGACAGCATCTGGAGGGCGGCAGTGGGCGCTTTCGGGATGCCTGTCGAGCTGCCGCAGGAAGGAGGCATTACGGGATGAAGCTGAAAGGGACAATGGTGCTGGAGCTGAAGGATGAAGCCACGGGAGAGGTGGAGAGCGTCACGGAGGAGAACATGGTGACGGAGGCGGTGAATGACATCCTGGGGCTGAACCCCATGGGCGTGTTCTATTCGGAGAAGGAGCTGGCGGATGTGCTTGCATGGAACAATGTGATGCTGCCCATCTGCCCGAACATGGTCGGGGGCATCCTGCTGTTCCCGCAGGCGCTGGAGGAGGAAGCGGCGCATATCTATGAGGGTTCGGGCAACCTGCCGGTGGCGTATGCCTCCAACAATGTGAACACCACGGCGAACACGGCCAGGGGGAGCCTGAACCAGACGGAGAGCAAGGCGCTGGAGAACGGCTATAAGTTTGTGTGGGAGTTCACGCCCAGCCAGGGCAACGGCACCATCGCGGCGGTGGCGCTGACCAGCGCCCAGGGCGGGCAGAATGCTTACGGGAGCCTCGTGGGGGATGCCAGCACGTTCTTAAAGATCAAGAAGCTGGATATCGGGGATCTGGGCAAGGCGAAGCAGGCGGTGCTGTTTGAGGCGGCGGAGGTGGATTTTGAGAAGGATCTGCTGTATTCCATCACCTTTGCGGATTCCAGTGTGCGGATCAGGAAGGTGCGCATCCCCATATTTACTGTCGGGCTGAATGAGAAGCTGGATGATTCCACTTACACGGTGCTGGAAGACCACGCCGTGCCGACGGAGACCTTCCTGTTCCTGGGCAGCTACACGAAATACGGGGAGTTCCTGGACGGGAAGGATGGGTACTGGTACGGGTTCTCCAATGAGGGGAATTCATCCGGGAACGCGAAGATGCTGTGGGTGAGGATATCCAAGTCGGATTACTCCATGACGGAGGGGGAGTGGACGCTGTCCAACGCAAAGCTGATGGCGGTGGGGGAGCGGGATATGGAAAACACCTATCCGGAGAGGAGCTGCCGGTGCTGTATGCGGAATGGGTATCTGTATGTCCCGGCTTATGACAAGAAGGGCATCTATAAGATCAATGTGGCCAATACGGCGGATGTGTCGCTGGTCGCTTTTGGGTTCACTTCCAAGATGAAGCCGCTGTGCGAGTCCGGGACATGTGAGCTGTACCTGACGCTGGTGGGCGACCTCATCATCGGTGGGGATTTCCAGGTCACGGCGGATGATGCGGTCATCCACACCCAGGGCAGCGCACGGCTTGGCAGCGCTGCCACGCCCCTGTTCCAGTATAAGCAGTTTTTGGTGGGGTGGGGAGGCAGCTATGGGAATGAGTACCGGCATATGTACCTGCTGACGCCGTACTTGGCTACGGTAAACAACCTGGCTTCGGCGGTGGTGAAGGATGCCAACAAGACCATGAAGATCACTTATACGCTGACGGAGGAGGCGTGACGGGCGGATCCTGGTGCCCGGCGCTGTGGAATGAATGTTATCTGGATATGGGGCTGTCTGCCATTGGCGGGCGGCCTTTTATCATACAAAAAATTTTTTGAAGGAGGGTTTTGACATGAAGGAATTCTGGAACACGGTCCAACTGGTTTTTGCGGCTGTCGGGGGATGGCTCGGCTGGTTCCTGGGAGGCTGTGACGGCCTGCTGTATGCGCTTGTCGCGTTCGTTGTGGTGGACTATATCACGGGGGTGATGTGCGCCGCGGCGGATAAGGAGCTGTCCAGTGAGGTGGGGTTTAAGGGCATCGCGAAGAAGGTGCTCATCTTCCTGCTGGTGGGGGTTGCGAACATCATTGACGTGCAGGTCATCGGCAGCGGCTGTGTGCTGCGCACGGCGGTCATTTTCTTTTATATCTCCAATGAAGGCGTGAGCCTGATGGAGAACGCGGCGCATCTGGGGCTGCCTGTCCCGGAGAAGCTGAAGGACATCCTGGGGCAGCTCCATGACAGGGCGGAAGACGGGAAGGGGGATGAGTGAGCATGAGGCTGGTGGAGAGCTTCCTGACGGGGAATCCATGTTATGCGGCGGGGCGGAAGATCACGGTCAAGGGGCTGATGCTCCATTCCGTGGGCTGCCCCCAGCCGAAAGCGTCCGCGTTCATCCGTTCATGGGACAGCCCGGCGCATGGCGGCTCCTGCGTCCATGGGTTCATTGACGGGGAGGACGGGACGGTGTACCAGACGCTCCCCTGGAACCACAGGGGATGGCACTGCGGCTCCGGCAGCAGGGGCAGCGGGAATAATACCCATATCGGGGTGGAGATGTGTGAGCCTGCGTGTATCCGGTACACGGCAGGCTCAAATTTTACCTGTTCGGATGTGGTTGCGGCGAGGGCGGTGGCGGAGAGGACTTACCGGACGGCGGTGGAGCTGTTCGCCATGCTCTGCGGGAAGTATGGGCTTGACCCGCTGGCGGATGGTGCTGTCATCAGCCACAGGGAGGGCTGTGCCGGGGGGATTGCCAGCAACCACGGCGATCCGGAGCATCTGTGGGCACAGCTTGGCATGGGGTATACGATGGACGGGTTCCGCAGGGCGGTCAGGGTAGCAATGGCGGGCGGTTCTTCTGATACGGATGGCTGTACAAGAATCATGGGGAGGGCCGAGGCAACGGAGGAACAGATGAGGGCGTACCTTAAGGTGAAGAACCCGGAGGTGGCGCAGTCTGTCTTTGACATGGTCCCGCTGTACCTTTCGGAAGGAGAGGCGGAGGGCGTGAGGGGCGATATTGCCTTTGCGCAGTCCTGCCTTGAGACCGGGAACTTCGGGTTTTCCGGCTCTGCGGTGACGCTCCCGCAGAATAATTTCTGCGGCATGGGCGTGACGGGGAAGGGCGTGAAAGGGAATTCCTTTGACACGCCGCAGTTTGGGATCCGGGCGCAGGTGCAGCATCTGAAAGCCTATGCTTCTGTGGAGGGGCTGAGGAATGCCTGCATTGACCCGCGGTTCAAATATGTCACAAGGGGCTGTGCGGAGTATGTGGAATGGCTCGGGCAGAAGGAGAACCCGGCCGGGAAAGGATGGGCTGCCGGGGCAGGTTATGGGGAGAAGATCCTTGCTATCCTGGAGGGCATCCTGGGAATGGCGGGAGGGGAATCTTCCGCCAGTGTTGCAGGGAGCTGGTACCGTGTCCGGAAGACCTGGGAGGATGCCGCCTCGCAGAAAGGGGCATATAAGGTGCTGGAGAACGCAAAGGAATGTGCAGACGGGAACCTTGGGTATTCCGTATTTGATGAGTCGGGAAAAGCGGTGTATACCAGTGCGGCGGTATTCAAGCCTTATATCCTAAAATCCGAATTATAGTCACTCAAAACACTTGCAATACCGCATAAATACAGGCATTAAGTGCCAAAATATATTGAGTGTTCACTTTTTTAATGGCCACTCAATAAAACACTCGACAGATGTTGATTAAATCAACAATAATTCATATATTTAGTGTCCATTATACGGATTTTCGGTTATATGGTGCGGGTATCTGTCACAGATTTGAATATCCGAAAAGGACCAGGGACTGACTACAGCAAGACGGGGGAGTATACGGGGATAGGCTGCTTTACCATAATGCAGGTGAAGGACGGAGCGGGTTCTGATGCCGGATGGGGGAGACTGAAGAGCGGAGCCGGATGGATTGCGTTGGATTTATGCGAGAAGATATAAAAAGATATGGTTTAGGGATGAATGAAGGCTGTTCATGGCGTGTCGGGTGCTGTGAATGGCCTTTATTTTTTGTGGAAAATTGCGGAAAAATCTGATATACTGTCATAAGTTAAGAGGAATTATGCAGACAGACGTACTATTATAGTTGCCAGAACGGAAAAATGTGAAAGAAGAATTGAACATGAGGTGCGGTAATATGGGTGAGAAGCATTATAGGCCAATTATAAAAGATGGGGATCATCTGGTACAGTCGAAGAAAAATTCTAATAGGGTTATAGGGCAGACCCGTAATGCGGAGAATAAAAATCCAGATATTATTGAGTGGGAAGAGGTAGAGGATACCGATTATGAATATGAACTGGCGAAAATAGCGCATGAGGAACGTATGGCTGAGGTGCGGAGCCGCCAATCAACAGCGGATGTTATAACATCTGTTTTGAATCTCATAGATACTACGGTTACTTTTTTGGCTGAGAATCCAGAAGTTTTAGAAGCTGCCGTTAATTTAGGAAAGAAGGCAAAAAATGGAATTGCCGATGTTAAAAATAAGTTGACATTAGCTGCTCAGGATGGGAAGAAACAAAAGAAAAATAGGGAAAACGTAAAGAATGCAGTATTTGCCCCAGAAATTACAGATGCGAAGATTGCAGCCCAAATAAGTACTGAAGTCATTTCGGATGCCATGAAAACTTCACAGAGCGAGAGGGAGAATATCAGTGTTGAAGAGGCCCGGGAATTGATTTTGGGTATTTTGATGGATTATATAAGCATGAAAAAGAAACTGAACCGACTTACAAATGCTAATATTGATAACATCAAAAGGCAGGAATTGGATGTGGGTGAGGTCATTGCCCAGTTAGATTCTCTGATAAAGAAGTATCCGGCATTGATGGACGACAGCACAACGGAAAATATTGCGGCACTGCTTAGAATGAATTCGGACATTCAAGAGAACAAAAAAATAAAAGAAGTATTGAAAATAGATTGATTATTACAAGAAAGGCGATGTATGCTATGGAAAATATCAGCGAAGCAAAAAATGAAATTGCCATTGTGGATAAAGAGACTGTTGAGAATTTAATCTACATTGTCCGTGGGCAGAAAGTGATGCTGGATGCGGATCTGGCAAAAATTTACGGATACAGCACAAAAGCATTTAACCAGCAGGTAAAAAATAACATAGAAAAATTTGAAGAAGATTTTATGTTTCTTTTGACAGATGAAGAAGTGAAAGAACTTTCAAGGTCAAAAATTTTGACCTTGAACAATGAGAGCGGTCGTGGACACAATATCAAGTATAATCCACATGCATTTATGGAGTCTGGTCTTTACATGCTTATGACTGTATTAAGGGGAGAACTTGCGACAGCTCAGAGCAAAGCCTTAATCCGCATCTTTAAGGGCATGAAAGATTATATTTCAGAAAACCGTGCCCTGATTGGAACGGATGACATTGCGCGGCTTGCCATTCAGACCAGTGAAAATACTGCCGCCATTGCAAAAATCACTGATGAGATGCTCCGCAAATCGGATTTGCCTAAAATTTTCAAGAATTTTGCGTCATCAGACACTGGAAAAGAGTTCCTGATTATGAATGGCCAGCTTGCGGAAGCAGATGCCGCATACCAGGGAATTTATGCAAAAGCAAAAAACAGCATTTTTATCATTGATGATTACATAGGGATTAAATCTATCATGCATCTGAGGAATGTAAATCCGGGTGTTATGATTACAGTATTCTCAGACAATAAGCAAAGCCATTTGAGACAGGCAGATCTGAATGATTTTAGGAATGAGTTCCCTGGTATCCTGATAGATTTTAAGAAGACCAATAACACGATGCATGACAGATATATCATCCTGGATTACGGAAAGAGGAGCGAGAAAATCTACCATTGCGGCGCGTCTTCCAAAGATGCCGGGAAAAAGACAACGACCATCATGGAAGTTCAGGACAGGGCAGTTTATAAGCAGCTGGTGGATATTCTGATAAAAAATCCAGCTTTGGTACTTACATAATTATGACAATATTTTATTCACTCCTAATGGAGCGAATTCTTTTGGCTCAAAATCGGAAAAATCGGATTCAGGGTACATAGACCTCCAGAAAGAAAGCCGGGGGTGTCTGAATGAATGATCAGAAGTGCATAGAACTGGATGTCGGATTGCCAGATCGGGGTGTGATGCTGAAAATGGAGCGCTGTGCGGAATTTTTAGCCCGCATGATAGAAAAATACGGGCGGGAGGTTCTGGAGGAGATTGAAGCCGGGGAGTCAGGAGAAAAAGAGAATAAGGAACAATGATGGATGCAGCCGGTTATGTTTGAGATAATCGGCGCATTTTCTGTGTCATGGTATGCAAAAACAGTGATATATTTTCTGTGATTGCCGGAGCTTTCGGGAAGCGGCCGAAAAAACAAAAAAGTTATTTTGGGGCGCTGACAAATTACTGGAAATCCGATATAGTTGTTCTTGTAACAGATATACGAACAGAAAGTGAGCAACCAAAAATGAAAAAGAGATGTTATATTTACACGAGGGTTTCCACGGCTGCTCAGGTAGAAGGGTACAGCCTGGAGGCGCAGACAGAAAGGCTGAGGGAATATGCTGATTACAGGGAACTGGAAATAGCCGGGGAATACTGTGACGCAGGGAAATCCGGCAGGAGCATCAAGGGCAGACCAGCGTTCCAGCAGATGCTGGATGACATCGTATGCGAAAAGGATGGGATTTCTTTTGTTCTGGTGTTCAAGCTGTCAAGGTTTGGAAGGAATGCGGCAGATGTGCTGAAATCCATGCAGCTGCTTACAGATTGCGAGGTTGACCTGGTATGCGTGGAGGATGCCATTGACAGTTCCACGCAGGGAGGGCGGCTTACCATGGCTATCCTGTCGGCTGTGGCGGAGATTGAGAAGGAAAATATTACGGCGCAGTTCCTTTCGGGGAAGATGCAGAAGCTAAGCGAAGGCGGATGGCCGGGCGGCCCGATTCCATATGGGTATAGGAATATCAATAAGAAGCTGGTCGTTGAGCCGGAGGAGGCGGAGCTTGTAAGGATGGTCTTCGGCCTTTACGGGCAGGAGGGGATGATGGTCAATTCGGTGGTTAACTACCTGAATGAGCATGGGTATAAGAAAACTGTCAGAAATGAACAGCGGGCACTCACTTTTGACATGGTAAGGACGATTCTGGACAATCCGGTCTATTGCGGGAAGATTTTTTATAACCGTCGGACCAATTGCAAAGCAGGGAACCAGAAGAAAAAGGATGTCATTGTAGTGGACGGGAGCCATGAGCCGCTTGTCACGCCGGAGCAGTGGCACTTCGTAAGGATGAAGAGGGAGAGGCATAAGGGACGTGGCAAAAAGACAGAAGAACCGGAACGGATCAGTCTTTTGTCAGGGCTGGTCAAGTGCCCAAAGTGCGGCAGCGGGATGATTGCAAAGAAGAATAAGAGCATCAACCATAATCATGGCGGATATTACAAAACGCTTTACTATTATGGTTGTAACAATAACAGGAAATGCAATGGCCGGGTATGTGATTTTAACCATACCTATAATCAGGAGAAAGCAGACGGCGCCGTTTTTGAGATAGTGAGCGGCTTGACGATGATTCCCGTATTTCGGGAGAGAGTGCTGCACCATCTGGGAAATACGGATGTGAAAGGCAGGCTGGAGACGGAACTGAAAAAACTGAGGAAGACAATACGGTCAGAGGAGATGAAGAAAAGAAAACTGGGAGAAGATCTGGATAGCCTGGATTTTCTGGATGACAGCTATGATAAAGATTATGAAAGGCTTCAGGGAGAGATTGACCGGGTGTATGACCGTATTGAGAAGGCAGAGACTGAAATGGAAAGGAAGATGAAAAAGCTTTCTGCGGCAAGACAGGGCATCCAGGCGGCGGACAGGATTGAGGGGCTTCTGAAACACATGGGGAAGCTGTATGGGCATATGTCCTGTGAGGAGCGGCGGAAGATGTACAGGCTCTTTATTGAGAGAATAGAAGTTTACCCGGAGCATCCGGATGGGAAAATCATAAAAAGCATTGTTTTCCGGTTCCCGGTGTTTTATGGAGATGGAGAGGTGACAGAGGATAAAGCGCCGGATGAGCAGGTGGTGTTTACTTTGGATTGTGGAGAGCTGGGGCTGACGGCATCGGAAGCAAAAGCGACATATGCACAGATCCACAAGTATATTTCGGAGAAGTTCGGCGCAAAGGTTTCTTCTTTATATATTGCCCAGGTGAAGAGAAAATACGGGCTGGATTTGGGGAAGAACTACAATGTGTCAAAGAAAACGGATGCAAGGGTTCCGGTCTGCCCAAAAGATAAGGAAGGATTCATCATAGATGCGCTGAAGCATTATAAGATGCTGGATGCGGATGTGGAGATGAAAGAGCAGAGGGATTTGTGATGAAGAGGAAGAAATGTTATATCTATATGAGGGTTTCTACGGCGATGCAGGTGGACGGGTACAGCCTGGAAGCCCAGAAGGATCGGCTGATAAAATTTGCGGAATTTCAGAAGATGGATATTGTCCGGGAATATTGTGATGCCGGGAAATCAGGGAAGAATATCACCGGACGCCCGGAATTCTCCCAGATGCTGCGGGACATTGCGGATGGCAGAGACGGGGTGGATTATATACTGGTATTCAAGCTGTCAAGGTTTGGGAGGAATGCGGCGGATGTGCTGAATTCCCTGCAGTACATACAGGATTTCGGCGTGAACCTGATCTGTGTGGAGGACGGCATTGATTCATCAAAAGATTCCGGAAAGCTGACCATAACCGTCCTGTCCGCGGTGGCGGAGATCGAGCGGGAGAATATCCTGGTGCAGACGATGGAAGGCAGGAAGCAGAAGGCGAGGGAAGGGAAATGGAACGGCGGGCTGGCTCCGTTCGGATACAGGCTGGACTCCAAAACAAGCACCCTAGTGGTGGAGCCTGAGGAAGCGGCGGTTGTAAAGATCATCTATGAGAAGTTTGTCCATGAAGGCATGGGAGCGGATTCTATCTGCAGTTACCTGAACCAGAGGGGATATGCAAAGCAGAAGAACCGGGAGTTTGAGCTGAATTATTTTGCGCGGGGGCTTATCATGCGAGTGCTGGACAATCCGGTATATATCGGGAAGATCACTTATGGAAAAAGCACTACGGAACGGGTGAAAGGGACCAGGGATGAATACCACCGGGTTCAGGTGGAGGATTACATGGTTACGGACGGAAAGCATGAGGCCATTATTGATGAAGAACTGTGGGAGGCGGCACAGGAGAGACGGAAGGAAACGGGTGTCAAGTGGAATAAGACGCACAGCCTGGAGCATGAACATCTTCTGTCGGGGCTGATCATCTGCCCGGTCTGCGGGAAGGGGCTTGCCGGGACTGTCCGGCGGCGGAAGAATAAGAAGACCGGCGAATATAAGGATGATTTTTATTACCGGTGTCAGCACAGGAAGAAAATTGATGAGGAACATTTCTGCGATTTCAAGCCGTCCATTAACCAGAATGAGTTTAACCGGGAAGTGGAGAGTGTCATTCTGGATATGGCGGCGAATGAACAGTGGAAAGAATTTGTCCTGCGGAAGCTGTCAGAGAAGGTGGATGTGAGCACGCTGGAGGCTGAGCGGGAGCAGCTTAAGAAACAGCTGCGGCAAGTGCTTGGGGCGAAGACGAAGCTGACGGATATGTTGGATAAGCTGGATGTGTCCGATAAACATTATGGCCGCAAGTATCAGGATATGCAGGACAGGCTGGATAATCTGTATGACAAGGCATCTGAACTGGAGGATACAATTGCTGACATTAACAGCCAGATAGGCGGAGCTTATGAGAAGCAGATTACGGCAAAGCAGCTTTACAAAATCCTGGCGAATTTTGATAAGCTGTATTACCGGCTGACGGACCTTGAAAAGAAGGAATTTTTGAGAGACTTCATAGAAAGCGTTGAAATTTATCCGGAAAAGATGGATAATGGACGCATGCTGAAGCAGATAAACTTTAACTTTCCAGTGTATTATGATGGTGAAGTTGGTAAGGAAATTCGGTTGCTCAACGAAAATACAGTCGAGACTGTTGTTCTTTTGTCCCAACTAAAACCAGACGATTACATTGATGTGAAACTGGATTTGGAAGAACTGGATGTCACTGCATCAGAGAAAGCGGCTACTTATCAGCAGATTAAAGATTATATTATGGCAGAACATGGTGTAAAAGTACATACAGCTTATATTGCACAGGTAAAGAAGAAATATGGTTTTGATATGAGGAAGAATTATAACCCGTCAAAAAATGTAAAATATGTTGCAAAGCAGTGTACGGAAGAAAAAGAGAAGTATATTAAGGAAGCACTGGAACATTTTGCGATGATGGGGGAAGACCGATAAAGGGATATGTTGTCCGATAGCCATGTTTTATCTGATTGAAATGGTTTGGTCCTGTGACCATATCAGTGTAATAATTTATTGAGTTTACATAATGTTATAAAAACATAAGAATTAGAATATAATAAACATAAAATACGATTTGAACAGCTATTTTAGATCATGCATAAAAAAGAAATATATTTTGTGTGTACTATCTATATTATATTAAGGTGAAACAAATATTCTGCCTTGTAAGACGAAAGAAAAATTTCATAAATAAACTTAAAGCAAAAACATTCTGCTAAGGCAACTAAAATATAGGCAGGATATGGAAAACACCTTCTCCGATTGTCAAAAAAATTGTTTGTTAAAGAGCAGTCATTTTTAATGGCTGCTTTTTGTATACCTAAAAAGTGAAGTTGTTCTGAAGGAGCTGAACTGTTATAAGTTTTTTCTTATCATCTATAATGAAATATCAATGCATAGAGGACTATGCAAATAGGTCATGGCGAAAGGAGAAAAAGGAATGAAGAACGGGAAATTTGAAGTAGGAACGGTGATAAAAGGAAAAGACTTAAAAGGAAAAATTCTCTGTAAAATTTTTTCCGAGGATATGAAAATGAGGGGATTCCAGTATATGATGAAATACTTATATGTAAAAGGTGCTGATTTTACAGAAGGATACGAATAGGTATTTCAAAAAGCAAAAGAACACGGGTATGCAGATATTATTGGGTACCTGAAATCAAAAAAATCATAGGATGGAGGATAAATTTATGTATTGTGGATATTGGAACTGTCATAACAAGATTAAGGGAGATTATTCTGCCGTAAAAAACGGTGAAATGTATGATTTGGACATATATCTTCACGGGTTTTGTGATATCTTTGCAACAGAGCTTGCAAGAAAGATGCAGGAGCAGGGCATTCCCTTTGAAATCTGTATCATAGTAAATGAGAATGGGCTGGTACATTGTTTCCTGTGGATAGAAAGCCCTGAGGAAGACATCAATTATTACATTGATGTGCGGGGAATAACTTCGGATGAGAATGAGTTTTTTGATGATTTTGCAGATTTCTTTGATTATTATTCATGGGAGCAGGGAGAAAACTGTGGGGAAGAAGATATTCTGTTTTTTTATGACATAGGTACTTTTCAGCGGAAAGTACATGAACTGACAGGATTTGAATCTTCCTTTTTTAAAGAAGAAACAGAAGGTGCAAAAAAGATTATTGATGGGTTCAGGGAGTATTATATATTGCCCGATGAAATTCTCAAGGAAATTCGTGAAGAAGCCTAAAAAGGATTTCTTGAAATGCATGAGGAAGCGGAGAACAATCAGCTTCCTTTTGCAAGTGAGTGCAATAAGGAAAACCAAAATGAAAAGCTGCCTGTATGATACAGACAGCCAGATTTGTAAGGTAGTGTAAAATAGTTTGTGTCTTTGGAAAAAAGTACCTCTTTTTTGGTAAGAATCAAGATATGACAATTCTTATC